>PR_CR_10_Liq_1_inCRDRAFT_1000070_pt1 | contig 51630 bp, 42 predicted proteins | sample PRCRCaboRojoPR_3_FD_10241 | JGI IMG/M metagenome (IMG submission 10241) | reverse complement strand
TCATTTGGTCTTGGTGGGCTGCGTAGTCTTCTTCGTATAGTTTGGAAGACTCAGTAAGTGGGTCGTACAAGTAGTGACTGTCCATCTCCCTGAGTAACTTCATGTCTTCACTGTTGAAGAAGGCAATAATGTCACTTTCAGTAAAGTTACCGTAAGAGTTTTGAATTTGCATTAAAAGAGACCTGGCAAGCGTGGTGTACATNCCTAAAGCACTGTGTAGTCCCTGCATCATAGCTTTGTCTCCAACAGTGTCGCAGTCAGGCTTGCTCCTTGAAACCTCTACGTTGCAGGCGTTCTCAAAGAGTATGTCGTCGTGTTCCTGACTTCTCATCTCACTGAACGCTATTCCATGCTCCTCAGCTCCAAAGATCAAGCTGTTCTCTACAAAGTCAAGTTCGTTCACCAGTTTTTGAGCCTTGCGGTAAGGAGAGCCTATGTTTTGTCCAGAAGGGACTACGTACTTCCAGCCAACATCAGTCACGTTTTCAAAAAGTGCTTCAGTAACCCACATGTTGATTCCGCGTGACAGTTGTCTGCGTCTGCTTGCCCAGTTGATGTGAACAGGCTCCTCTTCGAGAACTTGGCCAACTGCTTCGAACCCAGTGTAATAAATTAAGTAAAAGTACACTATAGAAATCACGAAGAAGCACAGAAGCTTAGCTGTCATAATTTTTCTTTGGCGAGGGTCATAAGCCAGTACCTTTTTGTTGGAGTTTTTTTTGTTTTTCTTTTTAGCGTCAGTTTGTTGGGTGTTTTTGGCTTCTTTTTCTTCTTCGTGGTTGGCTTCGTCAATTTGTTCTTCTAACTCAAGTTGGGCTTCGTTAAGTATGTTCAAGCGGTCAGAGCACTTAGCTTTCATGAACCTGCAAACATACCCTGGAATTTCGAAAAAGATTTCCCAAGCTTCTCTGCGGGACTTTTCAATAGTCCTAATTGAAGGAATAATAGCGAAGCCTGCACAGAACAACAACAGCACCACAGAAGCAGATATCAGAGCTAAAGCTGTGAACCTTTGGTTTTGGAGGTCCTGGATTGCAGTAGTTACGTAGAACTCAGCTGAGGTGTTCATGTACTCCAGGGTTTCTCCGTTTCCGTTGCGGAATAAGTAAAACGCTCTTCGGTTGCTTAGAGTAACTGGCTTGTCTTTGTACTCCTCCTTCAGAAGGAATCCCTGCAAAATGAAGTTTGAAGTAGCGTCGAACAGGTTAGTTTTGGCCTCCCTTACTTTCCCTCCTTCAAGCAACCAAGTAGCTATGTTTTCTTCCACATACACTGCTTTGTCTTCGCTGTTTAGCAAATCGTAATTTTTATAAAGCAAAAGATTAATGTCGTGCATGTCTGTACTGTCTTCAGTAATCCAGTCAATGTAAGTGCCCCTGTCAGAGTTAGGTATCAATCCTGTGTCCATAAGAGTAATCATTCTTACATAGTACGCTAAGCTCTGGCTGTAAAGCCTTAGGTTCCCCACCAAGTTAACGTAGTGTGAAAGTTGCTCGTTGAAACTCACAGAAGCATCAATTACTTCAAAAGTCAACACAGAAGTTATAATCAGCAAAACAATAGTCAGGATCAAAGTGATTTTAAACCTCATCACGTACCTTTTGGTCTTATTGAACTCGTAAGAAACCAAGGCTTTGATCGACTTGTTGAACTGAGCTAAAGAAGCCATGCTAGAGTTTGCACTTTTGGAAGAATTCATGGCGCTTTGGGCTTCTTCGTTGTCTTCTTCGTCGTCTTCTTCATAGCTTGCTTCTTCACTCTTTTCCGACTCACTTGAGCTTTGCTTGGATCGTTCAGACTCTTCAGATTCTGAGTCTTCTTGTCCAGATTCTACTTCAAAGTCTCCAATAAGTTCTTCTTCCTCTTCAGTTTTATTTGAGCTTTCTGCTTTGCTGTCCCCTTGGCTGCTTTTAGCTTTACTGCTTTCTTCACTGCTTTTAGCTTTGCTTGATTGCTTGCTTCCAGTAGCACCAACTGAAGACTTTTGTCTATTCAAGCTGTCGAATTCCTTAGCAATTCCTGATTGGGACCCTGAGTCATCTTTTGCTTCTTCGCTTTCTTCTTCGCTTTCTTCTTCGCTTGCTTCTTCGCTTGCTTCTTCGCTTTCTTGGTCACTAGATTCTTGTTCAGTTCCTTGTTTGTCTTCTTCTAAGATGGATGAAGATTCACTTTCAAGTTCTAGGTTTACGTCTTCATGGTTTGATTCTTGTATTGAGCTAACAGGCCTGATTTCTTCTTGGCCTGCTTTGGCGTAGCTATCTGCTCCAAAACTTATTCCCTGCATGTTCTTTTCTCTCTTTTCAATTGTTTCGATTCTGAGTATGTGAGCTGACTCTTCTCCTACTTCAAGTAAGTACAAACGCAACTTAAGCTTTAAAGAAAACCTGTCGTTTTCAAAGTTGTGCTCTAAGCCTTCTTCAGTTTCCATCTGGGACTTCATTTGGTCAAACTTAGGAAAGATAGAGAATATTTTTTGTTCAAGAGTTTTATTTCCACTCAACTCAAATAGCTCAGCAGCAGACTTACTAGTGCCTGTGATTTGGAATTCTTTGTTCAAAATAATAACTTCGTACTCAGGCTTAGTAGGCTTTATGATAGCTGAGAGAAAAGGGGGGTCTCCGTCGTTGGGAACTACCTTTACCAGGAGTCTTCCTTCAAAGACATGCCCGTTTTTGTCTGCAAAGTAAAGAAGCAGTCCCTGGTTGTCCACAATGGAGTACCTGCCGTTTTCGTGGAGCTTCTTCATGTACTCGTCGTGGTTTTCGTTAAAAGGAGGAGGAATAATTAGGGATATGTTCCTTCCAACTAACTCTGCTGAAATGTAACTTAACAGTCTACAAGCTGTAGAGTTAGCTTTGAGGATTTCTCCCATCGTTTCGAAGTCAGCTGAGACCTGGATGATGGCGTTGTCGTTGTCGAAAAACGAAAGAGGTTGGCTCAAAGCACTCATAACGTTTGAATTTATGCTTTTCTTTTGGGCTTCGTCTTGGACTTCAGCTTTGTTCAGGTACCTCTGCCCCATCTCAGCGAAGTTATTGAGGCTCGACAAAAAGGCACCGTACATCCTTAAGGCTTCGCTGTTTTTAGAGTTGAGTTTAAGGAGTCTTTGGTAGTTGTTTTTAGTAGTTGAGATTAATTTTGAAGTTTCTCCTGCAAGCTTGTTGAGCTTCTGGATTTTGGGGTGTCTGGATTCCAGTTCAGCCCAGAAGTAAAACTGGGACCTTGTGACTGCTTCGTCGTTTTTTTGGGAGGTTTGGCGGGCTTTTTCAAAGAGTTCGTACTCGTAAGCGTCGTCTTTCATGTGAGCCTTATAAAAGCTTTCAGAGGTCCTTCTGAAGTGGTACAGGGCGTACTGGGAGTCTATTTTGTTGGATATTAGGAGTCCTTTGTAGCACTGCACCATTGCTAGTATGTAGTTTTCAAAGATGTGGAGTTGCAGTTGTCCTGACCACAAAAGCAGCCACTCTCCGTTCGGAAACTTTTTAAAGGCTTCCTGGAAAGTAGTTTCGATTTCTTCCAAGGTGCGGGTTTGCAGTTCCATGAGTTCTTGGTTGTTGCCTTCGTCGTTTTCAGAGTAGATTGATTTGGTGTTTTTGTTTTTGGCTTCTTCTAGTTTGTAAACAAGCATTCTGGCCTTGATCTCAACCTGGTAGATGTTGGTGAGTTGCTGTACTTTCCTTTCAGCCAGAACTCTGCCTCTTTTGACCTGGGCTAGTTGCATGATTTGTATGAGACAAGGCGTCAAAAAGTAGTAAAGCATAGTTACCGAGGAGTTAGTTTGGTCAGTGTTCTTAAAGAACTCACCAATTAGCATGCAAAAAGTAGCTGAGGTAAAGGTCACTAAAGCTCCAAGTCGGACATTGCATATTTTTGAGTTGAAGTAAGGAATGTACTGACTGTACACATAACACAAAACTACTCCCACCACCATTGAAATCAGCAGAAATAAAATAACCTTTCCGCCTGTATTGATGAAGTAGTAAGAAAATATTACTGCCACAAAAGAACCCAAACGCAGAACTTTAAACCGAGGATGGGGCTTGGCTGTAGTTCCTCCACAGACCATACAAAAGTCGTAGCACAAAAGGCTAGTTAAAGCAGTGACTCCTAAAAATACTGCTACTCCAACCAGGTACAGCGCCAAGTATTGGTACCCTTCAGGCAGCCCTAAACAGTTATCTGAAGTAGTTAGCGAGCACTTCATTCCAAAAGCAAAACTATCCATTATTGGAATGAACAGTAAGTTAGTGCACAGAGCTATCAAAGCCTTTAGAACCTTAGTTAAGAACCCAAACAAACCTGAATGGTTCTTGATGTTCCAGGCAATCGTCATCCCCAGACCTATTTCTGACAGTATCAGAAAGAAAAACACACTTAGGATCGCTAAAAAACTACCTAGGTCTTTTCTGAAGTAACGGTCGATTCTGAACACCCAGCAAACGTCAATGAGCCACTGAGTTTGGTCAAGGTTCCAGGGAGAACTGGTTTCATAGGGACCAAGTGAAGAGTAGCTTCCGTCCACCAGGACTAGAGTTAAGAACTGGAGTCCTTCAATAGCTATCATTATCATTTGGTAGTGGATTGGAATGGATACTTTCAAGGTGTTGAGTTTGAAAAAAAGAGCAAACGTGCGGCTTTTGATTAATTTGAAGATCTGCTCTTTGGAGTCGCCCTTTTCTTCTTCTTCTTCTTCGTTTTCGTTTTTGAGGTACTCGACTTCGTCTACATGGCCTTGCATTTTATTATTATAAATTCCAGAAGAATTAAAAGCTATATCGAACTCTTCTTTATTCTGCTTAAATCTTTTCAGGAATCAATGGACACACAGACTTACGAAAAGATTCATTTAAAATACCAGTTTTGGGCCTGGCTTGTAAGCTTCTAGATGTAACATCAGAACCTTAAAAGAATATGGAGGGCTTGAAAATAGCTGCAGGGTCTGACCATGCCGGGCTGATTCTCAAGAGGGCTTTGATAGCCCATCTAGAAAGTTTGGGGGCTCAGGTCCTCGACCTAGGAACCCATTCTGAAGAAAGCTGCGACTATCCCAACTATGCCAAGCTAGTTTGCGAAAAGGTCCAGTCGGGCGAGGTCCAGAAAGGAGTCTTGTGCTGCGGTTCAGGAATAGGAATATCCATAGCTGCTAACAAGTTTAGAGGAATTAGGTGTGCTTTATGTCACGACTACTACACCGCTACTATGTCAAGAGAACACAATGACGCCAACATTATTGCCATTGGGGAAAGAGTTACTGGAGTCGACGTGGCTAAGCAAATGGTCGAAAAGTTTATGACTACTCCTTTTATGGTTGACCACCCCAACCACTCACGCAGAGTGGGCCAAATCAACTCTTTCAGCAGTTAATCTATATAAATGGAAGATGAATCAGATCACAGTGAAGGGTCTCAGAACCCGCTTATGCAACCCAACATCTCCCAAGTAATGCCTATGCCTGTGCAAAGTACTGGAGTCAACCAAAAACTTTTGGATCAACTCAACTGTCCTATTTGCTTAGAAATTTTAGTAGATCCTGTAAGGTCATCTTGCCAATGCGATGTGAATGTGTGCCAGGGTTGCTCTTATCAACTACAAAAATGCATTGCCTGCAGGAGTTTTGTACATTGGAATAAAAACCGAATTCTAGCGAATATGATTGACGAAATAGACAAACCCTGCGGATGTGGAATCTTAGTAAAAGGAAAAGACATTAAAAAGCACCAGTACGCCTGTCCGTCTAAAGTCTGGGAGTGTTTTGTGTGCAAGTTCAGTGCTACAAGAGAGGGCTTTTTGAATCATATTTACGAGTACCACTTCTTAAGTCTAATCAGCAACTTCAACAAAGTTGTTAATAATTAAGTAGTTCTTTGAACAGACTTCCTGGGTTTACTTGAGGCAACAACATCAAGTAGTGGATCTCCTTTTTAGCAGTCGTCCATATGCTTGAAATAACTAAGAATATAAGTGTATAGAATACAAACAGCGATACAAAAGTCACAACACACACAAAAACTGTCATGATTTCTAAAAGCTCTTCGTCCTTTGAAGACACAAAGTCCCCGTAAAGCTTTAAAAAAGCTTGTATTACTTCTTCAAGTTGTATTTCAAACCTGGTGAGTTTAAAGAACTCTCTGTAAAGGTTTCTGTAAGAGTGCCCATTTTCTAAGCTGCTTTTCAAAAAATAGACGTAGTCAATGTACTCTTGCAAACCTGGAATTATTCCTTTTTTTATAATGCTGTTGCAGCTTTCTTCTAAACAAGCCCTTTCAAAGAGCATTGCAAAGCTTTCTAGGTTTTTTCCTTGGGATTGGAACTTCTTTGCGTCCTTTACTACTCTTGAGCGGAAGTACTTGAGTCTAGTGATTTCTTTTTCAATAAGTAAACTAGGACTTATGCTGTTTCTTTTTTCTGGAATGATGCTGTAGTAAGACTGAGTTGAGTTCACTAAAGCTAACTCGCGTATCCAAAAGTCAATGATTCTTACTTGTAAGCCTAAAGTGCTTACGTTGTTTACGTAAACTGGGGCTTGGATAACTAGTTTCTCAACTGGTCTGTACAAGTAAACAACGCTTGTTACAGCTGATACAGCTTGAAGAATGAACAGCCCTACAACTAATGCAATGAGTTTTTTGAACTTAGGATGAGTTTTGTACCTCCACTGCTCTTTCCCATTGCTATCTTCTTCGAAGGGCTCGCAGTCATGAACTGAGGAGAGTCTGTTCATAACTCTGCCTTTAATCTCTGAAAACACACTTTTGTCTACTTGACTGGCTTTGTTCCAGTACTTTTTCCGGTAGTTCATAACCCTAGAGATAAACACTAGAATTGTAGCCGATGATGCCAAAACAACACACAAAAGAATTGATAGCATGGCTGTTATAAAGTTTTCTAGTGAAGACTCTGCTTTTGCTTGTTGGTGTTCTGAGTTGAGGTGTATAGTTGTGTTAATGCTTTTTAGAGCTTCAGCTAGGCAGTTTCTGAACAAGTTGAGAAAGGGAGCACTTGTGTTGTTTAGGTCTTTGCAAGGCCTGATAGCCATTAAGTTGGTGTTCAGGGCTATGTTGGCCAAAAGGTTTATCATGTTCATTCTTTGCTCTATAAACACTCTATTTACACTTTCAAACCACAAAAACTCATGGTTTTCGTAGTTGTTTGGATAGTCTCTTGCGTACTTGTTTAGGGTGCTGGCTGTGTTTGTTAGTTGGTTCCTAATGAAATCCTCGTTAGTTGGCCATTCGTAACCTTCACATACAAGCTGAAGGTCTCTTGAGTAGCTAGCAGCTGAAGCTGTGCTTAACCTCCTTTCTCCTTCAACTTTCAGAATTCTTTCTGAAAGCTTTCCCAGGTTTTCGTTGAGCAAAATGAACTCCAGAAAGTTAAACACAAAAAACAAAATAATAGTAACTAAAATAGCAAACTTCAGTAAGTTTAGTCTGGACTTCATTCTGTCCATAAAAGTTTTGATGTAGAAGCTCTTTGAGATTTTTTCTGAGTTGTAAAAAGATAGGCAATCTGAATAAATGGCTTTTTTGTCTTTGGAGGTTTCAACTAACTTTTTGGGTCCTTTGATGTGGCTGAAACTGGGGTATGATCCCTCGAGTCCAGAAGTGTAACTGCAAGGCACCCATTCATAGCCCCTTTTCTGGTGCAAGACAAAAACTTTAAATTCGCAATCTGGGTCTAAAGTTATAGTTTTGACCCTAACACTCAAGCTTTTGTGTCTCAGTACCTCAGAGCCATCTTCTAAATTCACTCCGGAAAGCTCCAAAGACCCAGTAGTTAGTTGCTGAGTAATAAACAACCAGAACCCTTCAGTCATATAAGTTACTTCTAGAGTTTGGGGATTAAACATAGCTAGGTCTTCTGTGTGGTCAATAGTTTTAATGCAGATGCACTTAGACAAAGATCCGTCTTCTTCGCAGTGAAGTCTACACTTCCACTTCACCTTTAGCAGTGTTTCTGACTTACTTAGTATAAGCAAGTTGTGGACTCCTTTAAAAAGTTGGTTTTCTTCACTGTAGTCGCACATAGTTCTTAAGTAGTGCTTTCTTAAAGGCTTTGGAAAAAGGTTCCCAAAGTTCATTTCTAAAGCTTCTTCATAATTGTAGCCTAGTTTAGTTACATTCCTGCAGACTGCTATTTTATCCGAAACCACTTTTAAAAACACGTTTTCAAAGTCTGCAAAAAGGATTTCTTCAGGTTTCTTTCTGGCTTGTTCCAGTGCCTCTTGAGAGTTTTTTAAGCACAAAACAAGTTCTTCTACTTTTTCGTTGTTTAAGATGCTTCTTAAGTAGCCTATGTAGTATTCGTAAGCCAGAGGAAAACCTCTACAGACGTCTAGTGACAAAGTGCTTTTGTAGGTCTTGTCCAGTTCTTCCATACTTGCTTCAATCCTTTCGAGTTTCTGAGTGAACTTGGAAAAGTTTATCCGGTTTTTTTCCTTTGCTGTGTTTAGTGACAAGTACTCAAAGCATAGTTTTTTGTCGAGTTTCAAGCATTTAGAGATTCTTTTGTCTAGAACCAAGAAGTTCATAAACTCGTTTTCGTCTGGGATGCTTTTAAGCCATATTTCAACTCGGACTTTGCATAGGGTTGCTTCAACTGAGTTTTTTCCTAACTTCATCAGTGAAGACAAGTAGTACTTCACAGTGTCTTTTTTACCAAAAGACTCCATAAAGCAGTAAATAACCCATATGTAAGCTAGCTCTTCTCGCTTGAATTTTTTTAGTAGATTTTCTAAAGTATTGTCCAAATAGCTCTCTCTGCACAGTCTTAGAATGAACTCTAAGCTGTTTAGAGTATCAACAGTTCCAGTTTTTGAAATTTGAGTTTCCCTTACTTTTGAAGCTTCTTTCGTTATGATGCTCGCTGAAAAAAACAAACCTAAAAATAACAAAGGCGAGAGTACACTCTTTTGAGAAACACCTGAAAAGTAGGCTATACCCAGAACTAAAGCCCCTAGAGCCATAGTTGCTCCTTTAAGCATCTCTAAAGCATTCAAGTTGCTTCTGTGGTTTGGAAAAGCTGTCCAGTACATCAATCCATAAGCCAACCCAATTACAAGCATCACTCCTAACTTACCAGTTGGGTACTTATTAAAGTCCAGCAGCAACTCTTGCCCCACAAAAGCAACAAGCAGCCAAAACTTCAACAAATTGTACTTAGGCATTGAAACTGACTCCCAGTCTTGACTCCACTTTATTTCACTTAAGAATTTAAACTCCACATAACAGTTTCCAAAGTAAACTGCAAAGTGCAAAAAGCATCCTACCAGTACACTTAAGTGGTTACTTTGCTGGGTTAAATGGAACAAGTCTTCAAGTGTTGCGTGGATTATAGGAATCAAAAACAACTTAACAAACGCAAAATTCATAAACTGTATGAAGCGTTCAAGCTTTCCAGAATCAGAGACACTGCTTCTGAAGTCGAAGTAATCAACTTTCCTGCACTTTATTAGTAACTTTATGTAGGCCCATAGAATCAAAATATCAAAAACCAAAAACAAAAGACTGTTCAACGGAAAGTTCAAGGCTTGCAGTAGCTTTCCTGGTCTTGAAACAAAGGATGCTATGCCCCATACACCCCCTAAGATTTCATAGCTCCATAGCAACCCTGATTCTGATGATTCTGGTATCATTACAGAGACTATTTGGGCTAGTTGAAGCAAGTGACAAAGCAGTACAGCTTGCTTTGACTGAANTTTTATCTTTGAACGGATTGAAATGATTACTCTTTCAAACGATTCAGTTAGCCCAACCCTTTTCTGAGCTTTCATATTCGCCATTATATCCATTGCAACTTATGAATTAAGTACTATGAGTTACCATTAAGTTTCTTAAACTTTTTCTGAATAAACGCCTTTTTCTGGTACTGGTTCATTGAGTAAGTAGTTTTGTTCAACTTGACTTTTCTTCTGTGGAACAAAAAAAGCAAATACCAACCAAACACTAACTAAACATTACAGCAAAAAGTTCCTCCTAAAGGAACCATAAAAGCCCAAGTGTAAAAAGTAATCAAGGGGTTAGGGTCGTCAACTACTTCTCTGAAGTCTAATTTTCGTAGTTTTTTTGTGAGTTTTTGCAAGTAAGCAGAGTAAATAGACCAAGTTACTCCTACGAAACTCCTATTTTCTCTGTAGTGGTTGTTTAGCTTGGGCAAGTCTGACTGTTCCATAGCTTTGATGACTTCAAGTTCTTCTTCCATTTTTTATATTAGTCATTAGAGTGGACGTCTGGAATCCAGGACCTCAGTTTCACAGCTCTGTAAGTTTTATAAGCCTCTGTTTCTTGAGTGGGCTCTATTAAGCGTTCACTAACTGGAATCTTGCTTTGTCTAGACTTACTTCTTGGAACAGGGCTTTCAGAAACCTTCTGAAGCATCCTCATGATTTCTTGGAAGGACTGAATCCTTGAGTTCTCTTCTGAACGCAGTCGGGCTTCTAGTGTAAAGAGTCTTGCTTCTGGAGGAGTCATTCCACTGAGTTCTGTGAGTTTGATTGGCAGCCAGGCAAGTTTGTCTTTGAACTCTTTGATGTGGGAACTGCAGTACTCAATTGTTTCATCAAAGCCTTTGCGGGAATTCTCTATTTGGGTTTGAAGATTTTCTTGAGTCTGGTCTAAAAGCAACTTTAGTTCCGACTTGGCTTGTTCTATGCTAGAGTTGATTTCTTCAATGGGGAAGCTAGGAGGTGTGGGAGGAAGGGGTGGAGTAGGAGGTTTAGGAGGAGTCTTGGGCGGACTATTAGAAGGGAGTTGGACTTGTTGAGGGATTTCTCTGACTTGCTCTTCTAAGTTTTTGATTTTTTGGTAAATACTTTGTATTTCTTGGTTTTGTTCATCTATTTGTTGGGTGAAAGAGTCCACTACTTCTTGAGTTCTGTCGTTTTGGGTGATTTGGCTAGTTACAAACTTTTGCATGCTTTGAGAAGACTCTTGGATTTTTTCTTGGACTTCGTTTTCAAAATTTTCAAACTTAGCCTCGAAAGTTTCGAAGGTTGTTTGTTTGTAGTTTTCAATAGTTTGCATGAGTTTTTGGGTTTCTTCTGCAGCTTTTTGTTCGATGAGCTGGATTTCTTTTTGGGTGTTTTTGAGTTGATTGAGTAGGTTTTGGGTTTCTTCTTTGGAAGCTTCTTGGTTGTTTTGGATTTCTTGGGTTTGAATTTCAAGTTTGTGTTTGAGTTCGTTACTAGAAGTATCTATCTGGGTAGTTAACTTGGTTAGTTGGGGCGAAAGTACTTCTTGGAATTCTTGCTTTGCTTCTTGCTTTACTTTTTTCCTTAAATTTTCGTTTGCGCTTGAAATTTCTGATTGGACTTGTGCTTTAGTAGGGAGTGTTTCGAACTTCTTAATAGAGTAGTTAAGTTCGGTTTTTAAGTTTTCGAGGCTTTGTTTGTTTTCAAATTGGAGTTTACGTGAAGTTTCTTCAAGGTCTTTTTTGGACTGAGAAAACATATCTGAGAAGCTTTCTTCTAAAGACTTGTTGTCTTCTTTAGATGCTTTTTCAATGGTTTCGATGAACTGGTTAGTGGAGTGGATACTTTTCTGAATTCCTATGAACTTTTCTTCGTACTTTTGTTGTTGAAAAGACAGCTTTTTGTATATATCCAAAATAGCAGTGCTTTGGTCGCTGATGACGTTTTTGAATAAACTAAAAGCTTGGATCACTGGGTTAGGAATATTGTGCCATTCTTGGGGTTTGAAGTTGTTTAGTTCAACAGTGTTGCTTTGGATAGTAACTTCCATTTAATCTTTAATTAACAGTTCGTAGTTTTCTGCTTGTTCTTCTTCAGGTGTTAAAGTTATGTTGTACTTCTCACAAAGTTCAAAAGCATACTCGTGGGAAGGAAACTTTTCTCTGTAAAAAACTACTCCTGAGGCCACTATTCCCACAAAAGGCAACCCTAAGAACAAGTGGTACAGTCCCCTTCCCCAATTAGTTCTTGTGGCTGGCATAACTACTTGGTTGTCAAAAAGTAAGAGTCCTGAAACATAGAGTGGCCAGAATATTTTCTTTCGATAGTTGTAGTCTTCTGCTTCTTGTTTGCGCAGTATTTCGAACTGCTGCTTTTCTGTAGGAGTGATTTGGAGTTCTTCAGTCGAATAAACGAGTTTGCAGAACTTGTAAAACAGTTTGCTTTCTCGGGACATAGAGCTGTAGAGTGCTTTTTTGTCCTCAAAGAACTTAAACATATTTTAAAACTTATAATTTTAAACTATCTATTAAGAAAAATGAAAATTGTACTAGTTAACGCTCTGTAAACTTGAACTTTTAAACTCATTTAGAAGCTTAATTTAAGACTCAAATTAGATTAAAAAATAATAAATGGCTGGACAAAAAGAAACATTTGCAAATCAAGAAATTTACTCCAGGTGTGTGAACTGGGTAAATTCATACCAGTCCCAAATGGGACTAGTGATGCCTTATCTTGCAGATAGCTATTACTTGAACTACTGGAACTATCTCAGCTCTATAGCAGGTTCTACATTTACCCCTCCTTCAGTGCTCCCAGAACTTGAGGACCGAAACTCCCAGTGCCCTTTCTGTTTTAAGGTTTTTAATTCAGTTAGGGGCAAAAAACAACATATAGGTAAGAAACACGACCACTACAGGCCTGTTTCTTGTGAGCTATGCGGAAAGAATTTTAAACATAAACATGCCAAAAAAGCCCACGTGGTTGAATTCCACCAAAGAAAAGCTAGGATTAGCTGTGAAACCTGTGGCAAAAGCTTATACAATAAGTATGTGCTCCAAAGGCATATTTCGACCTTCCATAAAAACTAAGTAACTTGAAAAAACAACTAACCAAAACCAATAATTAATCCAGTCAAAACTACTCAGAAATTAATTGGTTAATAAATTATTCTTTGCCAGATTTCCAAGTAGTGACTTCAGTGCCTTTTCCTCGAGCTCCTTTTTCGTCAATTAGGATGATCCCCTTTTTCCTCAGCAGTTCGCGAATTCTGTCGGCCTCTGCAAAGTTGCACTGTCGCCTAGCTTCATTCCTGATGTCTATTAACTCTTCTACTTCTTTTCCGTACAACTTACCTGAGCCTTCTAACTCTACTAGTCTGTCGCAACTCAGTAAGTTTTTACCTGACACGTTTTCGACCTTTCTGACTGCTAAGTCAGGAAAAGGCAGTCTCTTTATCCGGCAGTACTCTTTGTACTCCTCATAAACCTGCGCAATTAATTTTTCAACCTCACCCACTGCTATTTCGTACTTGTCTTTGAATTTTGAAGAAACGCACATGTGAAGAGGTTCCTCGCTTTCGGACTTGCGAGGGCCTTCTTTGAAGCCTGAACCTCTGCCTCGGAGCCGGATTTTAACTATGTCGTGGGCTTGCCCGGGCATACCCCCACAGCAGACTTCAATGATCTTTTTCATATTGGAGCCTTTAGCTCCTATAAGTCTGCGAGCGACTTGGAAGTCTTTGTCGTTTTCTATTTGAATATTGAACCTACAAGTATACTTGTTGTTTTCTTTGGGCTCTGTGATTTCTCTAAGAGGCAGTCTGACTTCTTGAGAAGTGTACCAGTCTATAGTAAGGCGGGCTTCAAAACCAGGGAGTTCCCGCCCATTCAGGATTTTATGGGCGAAATAAGCAGAAGTTATGTCTTTGAAAAGAATGAGTGCAGTGTTTTCGATGACTCGCAAAGACTTGACTTCACCGAAAGACTGGAAGACCTTCATGACATCCTTTTGGTCGAGGGCATATCTCTTCCCTGAAGAGTCTAAAAGTTCCAGTTTCAAACAAGGTGTGTGCGAAGGAATCCCCTGGGATTCAAGTCGAGATACTACTTTTTCTTTTATTCCGGGTTGGTTCAGCATATCTTGAATTTTCGAACGTTGAGCAGGTTTTAATTCATATTGGGCCGCCTCTGAATGCATATTTAAATTTATGAACTTAAAGCTACTAAGGCTTTATGTCTAAACTTTTCAAAGCATACATACTCAAAGATCAGTAAATATAATTAAAATGCAACCAATTCGTAATGTTTACTTAGGTGTAAAGACTGGAATATACATGCATATTCTTTACACAGTGATGATTTCACTTATTACAATAAGTTGTCCTTCACTCCAAAACTACAACTCTTACTCCTCAGTATGCTTTTACTTGGCCACTCTTTTGGTCCTCCTCTTTTACAACTTAGCCAGTTTAAGGAACCCAGGCTTCCTCGTGCAGCCCTCTGAAACCCCCAACCGAGTATTTCACAGAACTTCAGACCAGCTTTCCCACGAAGTCTCAGTTGACGTCCAGCACAACAAAAGACTCCACACTTCCCCAACCAACACATCAGCCTTAAAATACAACAAGTTTAACGACGAAAACTCAGTTCAGGAAAACTTACACTCAGAAAAGAGCGAAAACTACCAGGAGACCTCCCGCTGTCCTCCTCCTGAAATAGTCAGGGAGCCTGATGAAGAAAATCAAGAAGAAAACCCATGCGACACCACCTACTCCGGCGATAAAACCAACAGAGAAGACGAGTACGAACCTGGCGAGAACGAGAACGATAGCTATATGCCTGAGAGTGTTTTGTACGTAGAAACCAGATTCTGCACTGTGTGCAATATGGACCAGCCTGTCCGCACCAAGCACTGCAGGGAGTGCGACAGATGTGTGACGTTGCATGACCACCACTGTCCTTGGTTAGGAGTTTGCGTAGGCGAGAAAAACAGGTTTTACTTTTACTGGTACCTAGTGAGTCAATGCGTGCAGATTTGGTGGGCCGACGTCATGGTAGTGAGTAGTTTTGAAAGCCCTGACAGTGTGCTGGAGTGGGTTTTTAGGAACGGACTTAGGGTTGGGATACTTGTAATATTGGCTTTTTTCACTTTGATGGTTAGCTGCTTAGTGAGTTTTCATACGTACATTGCTATGAAGAACTTAACTACTTGGGAAATAGTTTCTTGGGACAGAATTTCTTACTTGAAGAACTGGCCAAAAAAACTAGGCAGTCCTTTTTCAAAAGGATTTTTTGGGAACTTGTACCAGTACTGCTGCGAACCTCTCCCCAAGGCTTATCGAGTTTGGGACTTGCCTTCCCACGTGCCTGAAGCTAACGAAGTTTAATGCTAAATAAATTTTTTATCATAATAAGTAATTTAGAGACACTAGTTACCTCCAGAACTAACCGAGTTCATAGCTCTTAACTGGAGTTGTTTCTCAGCTTCGCTTTTGTTGCTTAAACAAGTGCTGCAGTACCACTCCTCCACATCGGGCACTGCAAACATGCCTAAACACTCTACGTGAAAAGCATCGTTGCACAAGTCACACAAAAGCAGTTTTTCTTCTGAGTAGTCTCCTTGACAGACCTTACAGCGTATAGACATGTAAAAGACCAAAAACTCGGGGTCTTCTGTGTTGTCTACATAGTTTTCTAGTTCTAAAACTTCTCCACGCGAAAACCCTCTACCTCTGGGCTTTGCTGCTTGGACTTTTTCAAAGTGACTCGAACAGACAGGACACTTCCGAGAAAACTCAGACCAGTTCACAATGCAGTGGAAACAAAAATTCAAGTGGCCGCATGCAAGCAGTCCGCGAGTTTCGCCCTTTTTGAAGGTTTCTAAGCAGATTACACAGGTTTTTTCTGGTTGGGTACTTTCCATAGTTAAATTGCATAAGTTTGCTGCAGCAGTAATACTATGAACTTGCGAGTTAACGGAAATATGATTTTCTTGCAGTTGTTAATTGTTTCGGTTAAGGGTATGATTCTTGATTCGCCTCAAACTCTCAAAAACACAATAGGTTCTTTCAAACAGTTTGAGTCCCAAGTTCAAGTTCAAGAAACGCCTTACTCTATGGCTTGTTCTTGTGAAAACCAGCCTAAAAGCTCCCAATGCAACCCTTCTAAAATCAAGTTGTCGCAGGACAAAGATGGTTCGGGCTCAGACTACACATCAGTTACTAAGTTACTCTCAAGTTACAACTTTGAGTACTCTAGAGTAAAAGACTCCTACTTCGGGTGTTTGGACGGAAGAGTTAGACAGGAAGTACTAGGGACTCCAGGAGGAGACGCAGGGGAGTTCATACTAGCTTTGCTAGTTTACGAAGACTTGTCTGGAAAAAAACTAGACCAAGAAAGCGTAGACCTTTACTTTACTGAGTGGCTCAAGTGCATGAGCAGTGGAGTTTTCTACATGTGCACAGACGACCAAGCTTTGAACCACATGCAAAAAGAACTAGGCATACAAGGACTAGACATAATTAACCCCAGGCCTTCTCTTATTCCAGAACTGATTGAAAAGGTGTCTCAACCTACTAATATCGGAGACTCCCACCTTAAGCTTATGCTTGAGCAGCCTGAACTCTACTCAATAGTGCCAACGACTGTTGAGTACTTCGTAAAGTCTTTTTACAAAGTACTTTGGGACCAAAGCAACCCTTACAGAAACTTGCTGTACTTAGACATACTTCCAGGCTTCCACTACGAAACTGCCTTTTTGGAAGTAAGGAACAACCAAATATGTGAAGGCTTAGCCCCAGCTATAGCTCCTTGGAGCAGCAGTTACTCCATCCTTGTGAATCACCTAGACGCAGTTACTGACCGAAGGAAGCAACTATCTTCGTTCTTTGCAGTGAAAATTGCCAAGAACAACGACGGAATCACTGAAAACAAGTTACTTAGCAGAATGAACCACCATGGAATGTTGTTTTTGGACGTGACAGGTTCCCGCATTGCTAAAGAACTACCTTTTTACACAGCTTTGTTTGTTTAATAGCTAAAATGGAAAGCACTGTAAGTAATTTCTTAGCAGGGGGACTGGCAGGGTGTGTGACAGACTTCACTTTGTACCCTTTGGACGTTTGCAAGACTCTTGTGCAGGCCAAAATGCCTGTTTCTAAGTACTCTTACAAAGGGGTTTTTTGGGCTTTGTCTTCTTCGTTTCCCTGTGCAGCTACTTTTTTTTCGAGTTACTACTTTGCTAAGCAGTGTCTTGATAGTTATTTACCCCAGTCACTGTTGCCTTTTGTCTGCGCAGTTTTTGGAGGAGCTACTTCAGCTGTAGTTAGGAACCCTTTTGAAGTTTGCAAACAACAAGTACAAGCTGGGTACCACACAGGCTACTCCGTGCCAGTAGCGATCTTAAGAACCCAGGGCTTCAAAGGCTTCTTTGCAGGTCTAGGAAGCTTAGTGTTTAGAGAAGTGCCTTTTGACGTAGTGCAGATGGTGTCCTACGAAGTCATGAAAACATTCCAAACAAATGCTTGGATGGACGGAGCAGTAGCCGGAGGAATAGCAGCATTAGTAACTACTCCTATAGACGTAGTTAAAACCAGACTGATGCTTGACAGTGGGAAAGGTCACTACAGAAGTGTACTGCAGTCCTTCCAAAAGATTCTTAAAGAAGAAGGGTTTTGCGGAGTCTGGAAAGGAGGACTCATACGAATTGTATATACGTGCATTGGAGGGGCTATCTTTTTTGGTTCTTTTGAGTTTTTTAAAACTTACTAAAAAACACTTTTAATTAATCCGAAGCATTCACAATAATAGGAATCAGGATATAAGCCAACACAGCTACCACTACAAAAATCAAAATGCAGTTGATCTTCACCTTTCTCCAGTACATTATTCTTTCAAGCCGTTTGGCATCCGTGTGGAACACACGGGCGTTTCCTTCCATTTCAGCAGCTTTGCCAGCAAGCACGTCTGCTTGTTCAGTGTTGCGCAGTACCTGCTGGATTCCTTGGTTAGCTATGCTCTGGACTTGCTGGACTTGTTCGTTGACATCGTGGACTTTGTCAAGTTTCCTAAGGTCTTCGTACTTGTTAGCTAAGTTGCTCATTTCACTGCCCATAACTTTAGTGAAGGCTTCAGGGGCGCATGTCTTCAGCACTTCGGGACCTTGGTAACTAAACACCCGCGCAAGCTCTTCCACCAAAGAATTGGCAAACCGGTCGGGGTAGCCTGTGCGCACCAAGGCCATGTAAGAGATGCCTTGCTTACTTGTGATGTACCAGCCTCCCATTTCTGAGGCTGCGCGAGTTGTCCAGTCGGAATCCTCTAGGTTGGTAAGAATTCCTGTGGCTTCTAGTTTGGGCTAAAGTAGGAGTTACTTTGTCTTTAAGTGACTTGTCGTTGCTGAAGGTGGCTACTAGCTGGGTGTCTGAGGGTCTGCCTACTGCTAAGTATTTAATGTTCGATTCCATTTTAAGATCTATTGAAAGAATATTGGTTATTTATTTGAGTCCGATTTGCTTTTATTGCAAATATCGCAGATATTATTCTTTTGGACGTTTATAAAAGTGCAGAATTCGCATGACCATTTGTCGGGATTAGAAAATGGTTGAACTGAAGGTTCTTGGGATAGGTCAGGAGGCTGTACGGAAGGTTTTTGAACTGGAGGTGGTCCAGGAGGCTGTACGGAGGGTTTTTGAACTGGCGGAATAGGCTGAATATTAGGTGTTACAGGAGGCTGAACATTAGGGGGCTTTTGAACTGGAGGTACTACAGTGGGGTGAAAGGGGATTGCCTGGGATCCTGGAGTTTGCGTTGAGTACACAGAATTTTGAGACTGGTTAAAGGGATTAGGAGGCACTGTATCAACAGATTTCTGTTCACCACCCGGATTATTTATAAGAGGAGGAGGAGTCTTTTTCTGGATAGAGGATTTGATGGAGGGGTACTGCATGCTTTCTTGTAAAGAGCCGCGGAAATCAATACTAGGCTCAAAAATTTCGTGAGGTAATTTTCTATCCCATCCCTTCAAAGTGGACATGGACAGTCTAGGGTTAAGCTGAGCTTCTTTTGGAGGATCAGGACAGTTTTCAAGTGCAAAGCCACTGAGTTTAGTAGCAATTTCTGCAAAGTTAGCATTGTTGAAGTCAGTGTCTAGTTTTTCGAATTTAAGTTTTTTGAAGTTGGAGTCCTTTAAAACGTTTCCAGGCAGTTCTTGGGAGCTTAAAATAGTCAAGCAAGCAGTGTTTGGGAGCTTAAGTTCTGATGAGTTAGTAAAGATGCCAATGGAGTCTCCAAAAGCGTTTTTAAACTCAAAAGGACAAATCAGTGCTAAAAAGGTAGCTCCGAAACTAAGAGCATAATCTGCTGCAACTCCACACCCCATTTCTTTCCCAATCACTAGTAAAGAGTTCTCTGATTTTGGAAGGAAGTTGTTAATAGTTTTCAAATCACTTTTGATGCCAGACACTTTGGAAGACTGGGATTCGTATACTCCAAATCCAGGGTACTCACATGCCAGCACTGAAGCTTCTAGCTTTTGACTCAACTGGCTAACTTCGCTCTTAATAGTGCCTAAGTCTTCATTGTTTCCGTGGAAGTACAGCACTAGTCTGCTAGTGTTTTTGTCAATATGCAAAGCAGGTATATTCTTGAACCATTTAAGGTTTTGCATAGAACTCGTGTAGGAAGCAGATCCGCTTCCAATTAAGGACTCCAGTGTTGGAGGCTTAAAAAGTGAAGAACTCGGCTGGGGAATAACTGGGACCAAAGGAGGAGGCTCAAATCTGGGCTTATTATTAGTTTCTTCAACAACGATCTTTAGGGGTTCTATTTCGCTTTTGACAAGTTGTCTGAAGGCTTCGTCAGGCCAAAAGCTCACGCAGTTTGAAGGCCAGAGCTTGCTAGCTCTTTTTGCGTTCTGGATATCCTTTATTTTTTTTTTGGAGTCTTTTTCCACTTCAATGTTGGAAGGGTTATCTTCTTTGCAGAAAATAACTACTGAAGGAAGTAACTCTAGTTCACAGAACTTAACAACTAAGTCAGACCAAGAGTAGAACTTTTTGGCTTTGTTCTTGTTAAAGAGAACCCAATCGTTTGTGTTTACTTTATAAGAAGCCATGCAAAGCCCCCTTGACTCTAGAAGTATTCCTCGCAAACCATAGGAGTCTCCTTGTATCTGGAGGTTCGAAATGTCGTAGTAAAAAGAAACTACTTGGTCAAAAGGACTCTTAGTCGCGTCAGAAACTACTAACAATACCAACGGAGTCTGTGGTGAGTTCTTAAACTTGCTTTCGAAGAGTTCGTCAAGTCCAGCAACTTCTTGGGTTTCTTTAAGCATCAAGCTTTTCTGAGTGAGTAGACTCTCACCTAAGTGGTTTTCAATTCCCCTCAAAAAAGAGAGCAAAGCCTGTGCAGAGCTCCTGAACTCGAAGTTAGATATAAAGCTTTTAAGGGTAATTTTTCTTCGAAGAAGCTTCTTCAAGTGGTAGAGAACGTTTTCTTTAGGGAACTTGTGATTTGAAAGCCTTGAATTAATAGGTGGACTGCAGACCCTAAGTAACACTTACATAGTCAGCACTGCTGATATGAGGGGACTTTTGGAATAAGCCACCGAGAAGTCCAGTCTTTTTAGCTCGTCAGCCAAAGGAATTTCCATTTATATATCTATTAAATTGTTTAATAGTTCATTTCAAAACAATGTCGAACGACACAGGCAGTAAACTACTAGAGCTCAACAAAATTGCTATGGAGTTGCTTAGGAAAAACAGGTTCGGCCCTGCTCTAAACTACCTGAAACAAGCTGAAAACATCCTTATAGTAAACCCGAAACTTGGAGAGTTCTATAAGTTCTACTCAATAACTCTGAACAATTTGGGGTGCTTTTACAAAAGAACAGGTCACTTTAAGTTAGCCCTTAGGTACCTCAAGTGCTGTCTCGAAGTAGAAACTCCCAGTCCTTCTCCACTCAACCTAGCAGGCACTCACCTTAACATCTGTGCTATCCAGTCTCAGCTCGGCCACCACGAAAAAGCCCTTATGCACGCTTCCCAAGCCATATCCCTCACTAAGTCAGCTCCCCAAAAAACACAAAGCCTTATAACGACGCTTATCATAGCCTACCACAACGCTGGTTTAGAATACGAAGCCCTTTCACACAGACATGACGCTGTTCAGTCTTTCCGAAAAGCACTTGAACTCTCCAAAAAGCACTTAGGACTCAGTTCAAGTCTTACAGCAAGTCTCAAAAAGTGCTTAGCTCGCTACGGAGAAAGCAGCAACGAAGCAATTCACAGAACCAAAAAACGAAGCTCTATTTCACCTAGAATTTACAAAAGAGACCACAAAAGAAGGTCAGTTAACACGACTTTTCACTCTCAAACTCCAAGATGGAAGTTTTCCAGAGAACCAGTTTTTCCCAAAATAGAAATGTCTGTTAGCAACGACTACTTTAAAAAGAAGTTTTCAAGTATCACTCAAAGTAAATTCACAAGTTCGAAAACAAGTTCTGAAAGGAAAAAAGTATCATTCAGAAGCACTGCATATGATGGTTACTCAGAGTTCTCTACTCAGTCTTGCAGAGCTCCCTCTATTGGAGTCCAAACAGAACTAGGAACTAACATTAGAAAAACCCTTAAAGAACACGCTGCTGTTATCATACAAAAAAACTGGCGGAGATTCAGAGACATGAAAAAGTTCCAGTTGATGAAATATAATTTAAAGATTAAACATGCAGAGTTGAAAGCCCAAAACGCCATAGCTGAACTAGAAGAACTCAGATCGCAAAGACAAAGAATCACAGCTAAACTCAACGTTAAATTCCCAGTGCCTATAAAAACCAAACTAGAGAAATACTCTCTCAAACCCATCCAAGAGTCACCTAGAAGCAAAAGAGTAACTTAAAGCTTACTTTCATTAGCCACTTTTTCAAACGAGAACGGAGCAAACCTAACTCCCTGGCCTTTGTAGAACTTGTTCTGGAACTCCACCCAGTGGAGCCTTAGAGCATGCAAGAAGCACTCCAAAGCGTCCATGCACATAAGCACTCCAAGGGTTACGTTGGCAAACACAAAGAACCCTATGACTACCAGTACAGGGTTGCCTGTTTCAATAGTTGAGGCCATACACTTGTCAAAGAACACCTTTGAAAGTTGCCCGTGGGCCAAGGACAAAGCCCAAAGCCTTAGGTAAGAAGCAGTGTTGCTTACAGCTCCTAGCACGTACTCTATAGTTTCGATCATCTGATGAATGAACTCTTCTCCGAAAGAAAACTCTTCTTCTTGCTTGTGAACGTTTTCTTCGTCGTTTTCAAACTGTTGGTAGTCAACGTTGGCTCCTTGGACGTAGTCTTGGCCTTGCCTTGCGTGCATGTACTTCTTAATCAAAGGTTTGGGGAACAACATCAAAGGCACACAAATCAGGCCAATTACAAGTAAAATAGTTTGGAGGTGCTCTTGGGACTCTTTGGTCCAGAACAAGTTATTGGAGTCGTCCAGAGACCCTAGTTTCAAAAACATGTTCATAAGCACAGTAATTAAGTTAGGAGCGTTGTCACCCCAGTTGTAGTTCCAGTCAGTTGTCCACTTGATAAAGATCATGATGATCATGTACCCAAATATGCACCCCATGAAAACTATTTGAGGAATGAACTCAAAAAAGAAGTCCAGAGAACTTCTGAAGTGCAGTGAGTTGCTTCCTTTTAGCAAGTTACCAGCTAACATCTGAATCACTCCAAAAATCACAGAGATCTTCATTTTAAAACTGTTGAAGAACACCAACTCGTTGGACGACTTGTACCAAACAGGGTCCATTCCAAAAGGATAAGTGCTTGTAGACACGTACTGATCATACTGTTCCCTGTACTCCCACCTTGACCCAAAGAAGTTAAAAGGAATTCCCAAAAAGTCGTTGTAAATCAGTCCACAGTAAGTTCCACACAGCCCCATCATCAGCAACAAGTACCTTGCAGAAAGCATTGGTTTGAACAAACTGTTGGACTTCTCAATGGTTTCTTTGAAGTAGCACAAGTAACAAGCAAACAAAAGCATAATTAGCCCGTGTCCAACGTCTCCAAACATCACTCCAAACAGAAAAGGAAAAGTAACGCAAGTGAACAAAGCAGGGTTGGCTTCTTTGTAGTTAGGCACTCCGTAAGTGTCTACTATTTCTTGGAAAGAAGAAGTAAAAGCGTTGAGTCTGAAGTAAGTAGGCGGCAGTTGGTCTGAAGGGAACCCTCCTTGGACTTCTCTTAACTGAGCACTGGAGAACCCAGGTTGTCTTGCAAACTCGTTGAGCATGTCAATGATCCTGCCTTCTTCAGTTTTGGGACACCAGCACTTGCCGTAGAAGATTTGATTTTTGAAGTGGAAGGTGTTTAAGTTGTGGTAAATGGTTTTTTCTTTGAGGACGAACAAAGAGTACTCTTCTATCAGTGAGCAAAGGCTGTCGTGGCTTTTGCCCGAAGCTAGTTTTTGGAGGGCAGACTGGATGTTTTCTTTGGTTTTGTTCATTATTTCTTCGTTGCCTTTGATGTCTTCTTCGTTTTTGTAAAAGTCTTCTTCAAGTTGTCTTTGGTCCATGGGCACTGCGTACCTTCTGATTCCTAAAGTGTCGCAGATCCTTCCTAACTTTCCGCTTAAAACTCCTTCTAAGTCGCCTCGGTACAGTATAAAAAACACAGACTTCTCAACGACTTCGTCAGTTTTGGGGTCTTTAATGCGTTCTTCGACGTCGTAAAACATAGTCAAAGCGTTGCCTCTGGTGACTCTGAACACCATTCTTTTGAACCTGTTGATGTCTTCTTTGTCGATGATGCCTGCTAGTCTTGAGAACATAGACACTCCAGCTTCTTGTCCAAAGGCTTCTCGGGCTTTGTTCATAACTATTTTGCGTTCCAAAAGCACGTTGCTGCCTGTCAAAAGGTGCTCGTAGTGCTTAAGCTGGTTCAAAATGCTGTTTTCGAACTGCTCAAGTTCAGACTCTAGTTCTTCAAAGCGGGTTTGTGCCGGGGTGTTTGTGGTGTCTAAGTCATCGTCTATTTGGTCAAGGACTCTCATAGGGTCTTCGGCTGAAAACACGCTGATGTTGAACCTTTCTTGTTCTTGTTTCAGGAACCTGATGCGTCTTTCAGCTTCTTCACAGCGCCTGATGTAGCCTGCATACCGCCTGTTGAAAACGGTTTGGTCTGAGTTCAGGTCTACGAATTGGATTGCTGAAAGCTTGCCTAGCTCGTTCATGATTTTCCAGGCCATGTCTGACTGCATAACAAGGTTGTAGTAACCCATAGTTTCAGAGCGCAAAAGCCCCATATTTATAAAGCACCAGNATAATANCTGATAACATCTAATGGCAAGTTCAGCTCACAAAACTGAAGAAGAAAAAAAGGAGTACTTCGACCCACCTGAAGTTTTGGAAGAAAAAGTAGAAACCTTAGCCCACTGGATTCAGGAAGCTTCCCACTTCATAGCTTTTACTGGGGCTGGGATCTCAACTTCTTGCGGAATTCCTGACTTTAGGTCTGGGTACAATACCGTCCTTCCCACAGGCCCTGGGGCCTGGGAAAAACGTAAGGTCCAAAGACCCTCTAAAAAAAACACTAAGGTGCAGATGTCTAAAGCCATTCCTTCTCCCACGCATATGGCCTTTGTAAAGCTCGTCCAAGAAGGCCTTCTTAAGTTTTTGGCGAGTCAAAACGTTGACGGACTTCACAGAAAGTCAGGAATCCCTCCTGAAAACCTTTCAGAACTCCATGGAAACACCAACTTGGAAAAGTGCAAAAAATGCACTAAAGAGTACATGAGGGACTTTAGAGTCAGAACTAGTTCTAGCGTGCATAAACACGAAACAGGCAGGAACTGCGATGACCCCAGGTGCAGAGGCAAACTCAAAGACACTATAATTAACTTTGGCGAAAACCTTGACGAAGAGATTCTGGACAAGGCTTTTGAAAACGCAGCCATGGCTGACCTGTGCTTAGCTATGGGGTCAAGTTTAAGAGTTACGCCAGCAGCTGACATTCCTGAAATCGTTAGTCGAAAGGGAAGACTAGTCATAGTTAACCTGCAAAAAACTCCTTTGGACTCTAAAGCTGAGTTAACTATACATGCTTTTTGTGACACTGTGATGGAAAAACTAGTTCAAAAACTAGGATTGGATATTCCCCAGTTCAGACTCTTCAGAAGACTCAACGTGAAAAAGTACTTAAATGGCAAAAAGCAAGGCTTGTACTTCCAAGGAGTTGACGTGGACGGACTGCCTTTTAGCTTGTACAAGAAAATCGAAGTAAGGCACAGAGCTAAGACCCAAGAACTCACAAACGAACCTTTTAAGTTTGAAGCTGAAAACATTTCAGGAGAGTATACTGTTAAGTTACACTTCCAAGGACACTATGAGGAGCCCCAAGTAACTATTCAGTTAAACACCAGCAACTGGGAGGATGGAACTGAAGTGAACTTTTTGATGGTGTATAACCCCTTCAATAAAGTTTGGGAAGAAGTTTCAAGTTACTAAAAAAATTACTGTGGACAAGCTTGTACTAAATCTTTGTTTTAAAAGGTATAAAAAAATTCCTTCTATTAAATGATTTTTGCGAAACTGAGTAAAAATAGATATAGTTTTTACGCCCTTAACCTTTTCAAATCGCCATTTAATGTTGTCTTCTGTGCTTCGCCCTGACACTAGCAGGCCTGCTTGACCTTTGTGCAGAGTCTGCTTTAACGGGAGAACTGAGCTCGTTTCTCTTCTTAGCTATTTCGTCTTCTTCTAAAACTACCCAGACATGTGCGCCTTCAGCCAATGTGCCAGAAATGACTCTATCTACTTCCAAAACAGTTCCATCTTCTAGCTCCAAAGACCTGCACATGCCTGTCTTCACAGAGTAAAAGTGCTCGTACCTATGCACAGCAGCGTCACCTAACCACTGAAGTCTTTGGCACCCCGACCCGCACTCAGTTTCGAAAATTTGGTCCTTAATGTGAACAAAAATTTTCATTTATTTAAATTAGGCTACAGATCGATTATCTGACAAAACGTCTTCAAGGTGCTTTTGAACTAAGTTCTTGTTAAGACCTAGCTCAATAGCTAATTCGTGAACTATTCCATCTTTCAAAGTAGGCAAAGTGTCACAGCCCGGCAGTACTAGACTCAGTGCACTTCCTAAGTTTTCTAGTTGTTTGTGGCTTGGCCCCCAGTCTTCAGGCACGTTCCACTGCAAACAAATTGCTAGCAACTCTTTGATGCTCACGTCAGGACCTACAACTTTGGAACTAGAAATCCACTCGTGACTCAAAAGTTGTTCGGCACTTTCCCGCTTGGTGTAGCAAGTAGCTCTGCACAGAAAGTCTTTGAACTCATCAGACAACCGAGTTAGCATTGCAAATTCTGAAGAACATATTAAGGAGTGGAAAACACAACACGCAGGACAAAGGTAGTTTTCAAGGTCTTCTTGGCCTCCTACAGCAGCTAGAATCAGAGTCACTCCCAAGTCGCCTATATCATCTTCGCCGTTTTCTTTTCTTTCAAGGATTTGTTGTTGGGTTTTAAGTTCCAGTTTGTGGGCTAGTCCCAAACTTAGTTTGGTTTTTCCTTTCCTGGTTAAAAGGATTTGGCTTAAGTCTATTCCTCCATGCACTCCTGCTTTCCTGTGGAAATACTTAAGAGCTTTTAAAACACGGGTGCCAATGTCTCTTAACAAATGCTCAGGCAAACCACCTACACACTCAATGACCTTGCCTAGACTGTTGCCTCCCAAGTATTCCATAACTACACTTACGTAGCCTTCAGGAGAGTTCCAGAAAGTCGAGTTGACACTTACTAAATAAGGGCACCGCTTCTGTAACTTTTGCCAGCTACGGATGTACTCAAGTAGCAACTGCCTCGTGCCTAAGTTGTGGACAGGAAGCTCTTTTAAAGCGTAAAGGCTAAGCGAGGGAGCGTGGACGACTTTGCGTACAATGCCTGTTTGGCAAGTAGGAGTCAGCAGTTGCAATGTAATCATTTCTTGGATCTTTACAGTGCACTTGGGCAAGTGCCAAGGAGTGTGGAAGTTCTGCTTTTTAGGTTTTTCAGGCGAATCTATTTTGATCGGGGAAAGAAGTTTTCGCATTAACTTGAACTCATTGGCAGCTTGCTTATCGTTCTGGACTTGCTTTTTCATTAGTTGGTTTGGCTGAGAAAAGGCTTTTGGCAACTTGTTGGAGATTATAGGCTTTGAAAGGGATTTTATTGCGGTTCTGTTGTCACATTCCATTTCTTAAATTAAATTACCAATCTTTGAATTCATTAGTTAAGATGGTACTGAAGTCACTTCAAGTACTTATTAGTTACTTAGGCTTGTGTGCTTTTTCGAAGATTTTTTGTCTGTACTTAAGAAGTTTTTGGTTCTTTTTAGAGATTTTGGACTTTCTTGAGTTGGAGTTCCCACCTCCTCCGGCACTAAGTTCTATGTTAACCTTTCGGTTTTTGAAGCTTTGGTGGTGCAGCAGTAAGAGTTTCTGGAACTGATCGTTGTTTTCGCACTCCACAAAAGCAAAGCCCCTAAACTTGCCTTCTTTAGAATGCCTCATTCTGATGTGCAGGTCCCCAATGCACTTAAAGTAGTCCTTGAGTTCTTCTTCAGTGGTGTCGAAAGGTAAGTTCCCCACAAAAGCAATGTACCTAGATTTCACCATTTAATTACTTGTTTGTGTACTATTCAAATATACTTGAAGTTTTATGATATTGGAATTAAGCTTACAATAGTAGTTTATCCGTAAGATTGACTAATTTCTATTGCTTTTGCTTTTTCTGCAAAGACTACGTATAGAAAGTTTTTTGAATTTTTTGAACACCCTACGATCAAGTCAGCATTCTGTTTCACTACAGGCAACACACTGCATTCCTCATCAGAAATTGGCATGTAAACATCAGAACCCATGATTACCTTGGCTTTGTGCAGGTTTTCTAAATAGTCCTCAATTTTTTGCTCAGTTTCTTCAGGCAGTTCCCAACTGTACTCCTCCCCGAAGCTCTTACTTACTAAACAAGTTTCATGGGCTTGCTTTTCTTTTCTGATGCTTTCAAGTATTTTGTTAGTGATTATAGCCCCGTCTTCTTCAAACAAGTCTTCTTCGTCACTTAGGTCCAGCAGTACCTGGCCAAGTTCCTTTACATCTGTGTTCAAGTAACCTACTTTTTCAATGGCTTCGTACTTTTGCTGGAAGTTGTGGAAGTACTTGTTGCACAGCTTCAAAGCGTCTTCCATAGAAATTTTCCACTTGTCTTCAACTAAAAACCTCAGTTGTTCTGGCGAGCTGCAAAGTCTAACTAAGTTAATGAAGGAGTCACAGTCATCTCTTAAGTGCTCAAGTATGTTGTTAGTTGAGTTGACTATCTGGGGGTGGTCAGGAATGGGACACAAAACTTCTGCGGAGTACAGATCCCAAGACTTTAAAATATAGTTTTTCTGAGGAGAAATCTTCCAGTGAGTTACTTCGTTTTCTGAAACACCTATTCTTTTTTCAAGGGAGTGTATGAACTTAGTGGCGTTTTTAAGCATGTGTCTGCAGATTTGTGACTTCACAAACCAAAAAAACTTGTTGAGTTCGTCGCCTCCTAAGTAGTTTTCACAGAGTTCTAGTATTTTCCTTTTGCACTCAATGCACTGTTTCCAGTTACCTAGTATAAACACTGTCAAGTACTTTCTGGGAGGCAGGGGCTCGTAGTACTTAATTATAGGCGAGAACTCTGAGTTTATGTGTGAAACTTCCCTAACTACGTCTAGTTTTATCCTTCTCAGGTGGTTGATAGTTTTCATGGGCAGCACAAAGCTTAGAGAAAACTCTCTTTCCCAGTTAAAGTTTCTGAACAAAGAGGATATTAACTGACTTTTTGCATTGTTGATTTGGTCTTTAGCTCCAATTAAGTAAGTTTGTTTTTCTTGTTTACTAAAAAAGTAAAAAGGGTGCGAAGAAGAAGTACTTACGTTTTCAGTGCTAACTCTTATATCCACTGGGTAAAGCAAGGACTTGAAGTTGCCTAGTTCTTTCATCAAGAAACTCGACTCCCTTAAAGTTAAGTAAATCTTGGAAATAACTATTGAGTCTAGGTATTCCAGAATAACTTGGGCTGCTTTAGAAACGTTAGACCTGTGTCCAGTAAGAATGACTGCAGTGAAGTCTTCCGTTCCGTATATTTTGTCACTGATGTAGTCTTTGTCGTAAGTAATCTGTATGTTGTATAAAGACTGGTACTTATTCACTGTTTCTTCGTTTGGGCCTATAAAGTACTTCAGAAGGATTGCTTCGACTTTCACTTCTAACTGGGATATTTCTTCCTGAATATCAGGTTGGGGTTTCACTTCTAGGCTGATTTTTTTAAGTAAGTTCTGAACTATTTCAGGGTTTTCCCCTCTGATTTTTAGTTCGCGGTTTCCTTCAGAGTCCACTTGTCCCCAAAACAACTTGAACCCTTGGTCGATAATGTTGTGCAAGTACTCACTTCGCAATTTGTCTACTACATCTACACTCACTAGCATTTTCACTTCTTGCTGCTCTACTTGCTGTTCTACTTGTGTTTCTTCAACCTTTCTTTTTTTTCTGGGAGAACTTTTGGGTTTCTGGTCTTTTTTGGAACAATCAAAGCAAAGCCAAGAGTCTTTTAAAGGAACCTCTTCCAAAGGAGGTTTCAAGCAGTATGTGTGGAAACCTCTGTTGCAGTAGTCACACAGTATTAAGTACTCGTCTTCTTCCCCACTTGCTTTGTTGCAAATAAAGCACTTTAAAGACTCTAGTTTATCTACCCAGTCCTCAGTAAGTGGGTGCTCAGGGGGTATGAGTCCTAGGTACTGCCTGCACTTTTTAGTTCCGCATAAGCACCTTGAAAGTGCTGTTCTGTGGGTGTCGAATCTGTAGTCAAATGTTAGTTCTTCTTCTTCTTGTATGTCTCTTTTAGCAAAAATCCCTACGCAGATTTCACCTAGCACGTTCCATTTCTGGGTTTCGCAGTTGGGATCGCACGAGTGGTTCAGGAACCTTGCGAGGTTTCCCTTCTTGGTAGGGTCAATCACCTCGTTGTTACTAGTTGACATTAAGTAAGTGCAGTGGTGGTCTCTGTATTTTTCTAAGCGCCTCATTCCAAGTGGAGAGTCAACGGAGTAAATTTCTCCTAAGTATTGAATAACAAAGGAACCTTTCTTAATGAACTGACCCGCTGCAAGTCCCCATCCTCTATTTTGGGTTTTGATGGCGTAGACCTGGACGTGTTGTTGGAGCTGAAACCTCCTGTTGGTGCAATGCTCTCCCGAAGGGCAAGTTTCTGCCGAGCACTCAATACTAATTACTCTATTCAGGCATTTCCGTCCACAACCAACTGTCCACTTGCCTGAAAAAGGTCCTTCTGAAACCTTAGTCGGATGGCGACAATTACAAGTCATTATCTCGTCTCCTGTGAGTTTTTGGGGTTTCCGCTCGAGATAAATGCTCCTCCTGACGAATTTGAAGCTTTTGCAAGCCTCTTCTGTAAGGCGGTTCCTGTGGAAAAGAGTGCGGGGGTCAGGTTGGGTGTGTCGAATGCGTTCTTGTTCCAGATATTCTTTGAGTTCTTCAATATCCTCTTCAAAGGAAGAGTAGGATTTCGCAGGCTGATCTTCTCTAGTGATAGCCATAATGTAGAGCGTTTGCTGTCGGAAACTCATTGCTTGCAGTTTAGATAAATCTTCTTCTTTTTTCTCGATTTGGCAATGTTTTGAATTTTGGTTCATTTATTATATAAAAGCAACTGTTAAAACTATAATTAATTACAATTAACAGACCTATGTACTCTGTAAGCTTCAGGCAAAAGCACCAGCACAGAAACTGAACTTACCAACATCATGTAATAAAACACTAAACTCCAAGAGTAAGTTTGTAAATACCCTATTAGTACTTGTCCACAAGCAGCTCCTAAGGCTCCTGTACCGTTTACTATTCCTATGACTGTAGGTTTGGGTTTGGAGCTGTTATCTTGGGCTAATTCTGCTGCTACTGCTACAGAAATCATGTTTGCACTTCCACCTACAAGCATGCCTACAGCAGGAACGAGTCCAAAAAAGATCCAAGCAGTTTCTTCAGTCACTACTTGGAAAAGCAGAAACAAAGGAACCGCACTTCCCATTGCAAGCACCACAGAAGGAGTCTTCTTCACAAACCTGTCTGAAACGTAGCCTAGGACTATACTTCCCAGAACTCCTCCTAAGTCGTATAAAGTCGCTAGTATACTTATGTGCATAATGTTCATTTGGTACTGTACTCTTAGGTAAAAAGGAAGCCACATGAAAAAAGCATAGTTGAGCATCTTTATGCACCCGTAACAGAACGCACACTCCGGCACTCCTTTTATGCTCCAGGTTTCAAAGAACCCTGTTTGGCTTTCGAGTTCTGGATTTTCCAACAACTTTTGTTCTAGTGAAGAAACTGGAGGTGCTTCCTCCACACTCACGTAGATCATAGCTGCCACCACAACTAAGGAAGCTGAGGTAGCCACCACAACTACTTCCCACCCCAGTTCTAGGTCTTGGCGCGTAAAAGCTGCCACCCACTGCCCGTAGATGTTCCCTACTGAAGAATTGGCTCCCCAGATACCCATAACTTGTCCGCGAATGCCTGGGTCTACCCAGTTTCCTAGAATACTCACTGCTGCTGTCAGAATGGTGCCTTGTGAGGGTCCTTCCATTCCCCAGAGTATTAAGTAAACCCACTTGTCAGTAATTCCTAGCATTCCGCAGATTGCAACTAGCCACAGAGACACTGTAGCTAAAACCATACTCCATGCTAAAACTTTCACTAGACCAAACCTGTTAGCAATGACTCCTGAGGCGTAGTAGCCTAAGGAGTACATGACTAGAAAAGTAAAGTCTAAAGTTCCTAAAAAAGTGGAGTCAAAATTTAAGTCAAAGTGGACTTCTGACTTAACCATCCACCAGCCTTCTCTCGCTGAGTGGGTAGCTACTATACTTAAAAAAGTCAGCACTACTATCTTAAGTTCTGCTCTTCCTAATTTCATGCAAACCATATTATAAGACCATTTGCGCAATTTAAGAAAACTTTTTTGTTCCTTCAGTCCATATTATTCCTAAATATTAAATTAGTCAGTTGGGTGGTGCTTCTTCATGTGGTCCTTGAGTACATACTTGTTGTACAAAGTTTTACCACAAGCAGTGCACTCGACCCTAGTTTTCTTTTCGTGCACTTGCTTTATATGGAACTTAAGTGCATGCTTGTGCTTGAACTTTCTGCTGCAAACGTGGCATTCGCAGACTTTGTCGTAGACAAAATGCATTTTTCCTAAGTGCTGCTTCAGTCCAGCAGAGTTCTTGAAGGTCATTCTGCAAAAAGAACAGGTGTTCCCTTCGTGGTGGAATGAAGGGGGTTGACTCGCTTGGTTATAAAAACAAAGTAGAGGGAATTGCACGGGCACCATTCCAGTATACAAACTGAAAGGCTGCATAAGTTTCATTTGTTCCCAATTAGGGTTTTTAGCTTGGTTTTCGTACAATTGCCAACTTTCCATTTATTATTATAGCCATTAACATAGCATTTGGTAATCAGTTCAAGACAGTAATCCTTTAATCTTTATTGATTTTGCTCTGCTCAGCATAATCAGTTAAAAGCTTCAGTCAGTATCAGTAATTCCTCAGTTGGATCGGATATAAAAAATTTTTTAGAGTCTCTTGTAAATATCTAGTTTAGTGAGGCCTAAAATGAAGCCATCACTTAATCACTCAGAAGCTATTATAATGCTTGGAATTGGCTTAGTGCCTGCTCTTCAATTTAAACCGCATATTTACTTTGAGTATTTTAAACTTTCAAAAAATATGCAAATAAAAATTACTTAAGATTTGTTTCTCTCATAGAATTTTCGACGTGCATTCCACTGCTTCTTGTATTGGTCTAGTTTGCGCATGATCGAATGCTTATTAGTGTTTAAATCCTTGTGGTAAATTCCCCTTAAATTATCAGTATCTAAAGACTGGAAAGACGCTTTTTGGTTTCTATTGCTTAAGTCCCGCACAATACGTGCACGCTTTCTGAGTTTTTTGTACAGGGACTTTTGGTCTTCTAGCCTCCAAACATGCTTTTGAAGCATGCGGTTCTGTTTCGGCGAAAGGTCTTTAACAGGAGGCAGTGAGCTTTTGTGCTTCAGTGGAATGTACTTGTCCCTTTCTTCCATAGGAAGCACTTGGATTTCTAGTCCGCTTGGTGAAGACTGCTGTATTTCTTCTGGAACACCTTTGCCTACGTAGCTTTCGTCAACTTCGTAAGAGTCGCGCAAGTGGTCTAAAGAAGACCGACTTTCTTTTGCAGGTGTGATGAAGACTCTGGATGGAGACCTGATTTCCATGCTAGAAATTGGGACTGGAAAGGGGTCAGAGACCTTTTTAGTTCTAATTGGAGTTGGTCCAACTCTAGCTTTGGACTCTTCTAAAAACTGTTTTCTGAAGTCTAGGCCTTTTTTCGTGATTGAAATTTTCATCGCTTTACTATATAATCGCTGATGGAAAGGAATGGATTCACTAGGCCATGGCATCCTTTACAAGTGTTTACTTGGGTTTTATTTAAAGTCCACTTAATTTTGATAGTGTGTCTAAACTTTTATGTACCTAAGAATACCTTGGTGGTTTACATAGGCTCTAATTACACACTGCATGCTGCACTGGGTCTTACAGGCTTTATAGCAACCAAGTCTAGTCCTGGCAAGGAACTAGCTGGTTCCCAGGAAGTTCTAGATTACTACTGCAGCATGTGTAAAATATTTGTGACTGAAAGAACTAAGCACTGCAGAGTATGTGGGAAGTGCGTGCATAACTTTGATCACCACTGTAAATGGCTCAACAACTGTATAGGGAAGTCCAACTACAAAAAGTTCCTTACTCTAGTAGGAGTTCTTGAGTTAGCTGAAGCATGCCTTTTAGAGTGGGAGTTATACTACCTTCTAGAGACTAACAGGTTTGAAAGCAGCCTCCAGACAACTTTAAGTTGTTTAGTTATAGCTGATGTAGCAGTTAATAGCCTTATACTACTGGGAAATGGCTACTTGATAAGTGTGCACATTTACTTAGGTTTCAAGAAAATGACTACTTACGAGTTCATTATGAGAGCCCGAAAAAAAGAAGTAGCGCCTCAAGTGCAAGAGGCAGAAAACTCAGACCTTTTGAGGCCTAGCAAAAGAAGCTCAAGTATAGGGTGTGCTGTTCACAAGGAGTCCTTTTCTTTAAATAGAAACAACTTTTCTAATGAGCTTTAAACTATAATTCAAATTAATGGGCAGCCAGAATCCTGAGTTAGTTCTAAAGTGTACAGATGGACTGTTTAAGGGGAAGTTTTTGTACGTAAACACAACAGTAAGTTGTAAGCAGGAACAAGGAGAAGTTTTTGGAAGTGGAAGCCCCTACGAAAATGAACTGACCATTTCAATAGAAAGAGCAGAATTAGAACCCCGCCACGCCCAAATTTTCCATAACGAAGGTTTTTTCTTGAGGAACCTCAGCAGTCAAGGAGACACTTGGATTAAAATCCAAGAAACTTTGGAACCAGGGGAAAGATTAATACCAGGGTATACACTCAGAGTAGGTCCTTTGGAGTTTGTTGTACGCGAAGGTAAAAAAGAAAGCCTGCAAAACAACTGGATCCAAAACTACTCACTACAGCACTTGAGTCACTTATTAGGGAGCAAAAGTTTAAATTGGCTGTTTAATGCAGAAGTAGAAGAATTGGAGTGTGAAGAAAGTGACAAAAGAAGAATAAAAAAAGCAATTGAAGAAATGAAGTTGCTTCCTAGAGAAATTAGAAAAATCAGGATTGTTTCAGAAGACATTGAATTTAGTGTAGGTTGGAAGCCTGTGCTAATTGGGTCTTCTTCAAAGTGTGACATTTGGGTTCCTGGAGTTAGTGAAGTCCAGTGTAAAGTTTTTTACGACCAAGACTCCTTTTTTATATTAAACTTAGACGAAGGCAAAGTATACAGGAAGCTTTTGGAAAATGAAAACTTCAAGTTGGTAGTTGGAAGAAGCTTTAAGATCGGTAAAATAGAGTTTGAGGTGTGCAGTTTCAACCTAGGCAAGTGGAGCGAAACTGGCTTAAGACCCTCAATGGAAGACTCAGATAAGGTAATTCAGAACCTTTTTATAAGTGAAGAACCTGTGTTTTACTGTGGGATCTTCGACGGCCATGGAGGTAAGTTGTGCTCTGAATTCCTAAAGTCACAACTTCACTTGTACTTAAAAGCCAGGCTTAGGAACCAGCCTTTTGAAAACTGGTCCAAACTGATTAAAGAAGCTTTTAGACAGTGTGACCAAGACTTTAAAGCTAAGGAACCAGAGCGTTCTAGAGAAATGGGCTCCACTGCCTTAGTAGTTTTAATCCAAAACAACAGAATGCTTGTGTGCAACGTGGGCGACAGCAGAGCTTTGCTGTGCAGAAGTGGAGTTACTTTAAGACTTACCCGAGACCACAGACCAAATGACCCTAAAGAAGCAAGTCGCATTCACCAAAACGGAGGAATCATTTTGTTTGGAAGGGTTTACGGCAAACTTGCTGTGAGCAGGGCTTTTGGGGACTTTGAACTAAAAGACTTCCAAGTAGAAAACAGATGCGAACACTACCAACCAGTTTTAAGTGTGGAACCAGAAATTAGGGAGTTCGAACTGGACTGGGAAAGAGACGAGTTTTTGGTGATGGCCTGCGATGGCCTTTTTGAAGCTTTCAGTGACGAAGAAGTAGTTAGCAATGCCAGGAACAAACTCCGCAGAATGCCTCCTACGGAACAAGACCCTTCAAGGGTGATTAAAGAAATAGTGTCTGAAGCTGTATACTCTAGACAAACCTCAGACAACGTTTCGGCTTTTCTGATAAGCTTGTGTGCAGGAGTTAGTTAATGTTAATTCTTTAGAAGATACATATCAAATAAATCTAAGAGAATCCTAACAACTTATATAATTTAATGCAAAGCAACTTAGCTCTCATCAGCAAGCACATTGTTTGTGAAAAGTAGGAGTTACTTAGGAATCCAAAGCCTATACATGGGGCATTGCTTATAAAGCATGGAACTATCCAAAGCATCCTTAGTGTTCCTAACTTCCAAATAGAAGAACTAATGACTGAATACTTAGTAGAAGACTTAGGAGACCTCTACGTTTCTCCAGGCTTAGTAGACATTAACCTTCATGCTGGTGAAGATGGACTTTCTTCAGTGACCAAAGCTGCTGCTTTAGGCGGAGTAACTTGCGTAGCCACTTCAAACAGCATTACTTCTAGTCTCTACTGCGATGTAGCTCCTTTAGGCTTTGTGTCCCAAGATGACTGTGCTTTTGGGTTTAAAACTCATTTACTAAAAGATAGTTTAAAAAGAGTCCAGGAAGTGCTTAAAACTAAACCTGTATTGGTGTTTCCAGAGTACCCAGAACAAGTAACTGAAGTCCAGTCACCCATCAAAGAAGCCAACTGTGAAAACTCTGAGTCTGATGATGAAAGCACTGATAGGTACTCAGACTTGAGTTTCGAAAACTTTGCAATCTCTGACTTCTTCACAGGCCCACAAGCCACGCCCAAAAACGACAGAAGAGGCTCTGCTCCCGTGATAACTCTTCCTAAGTTTGCAACTGACAGAAAGGTAAGCTTCCCCAGAATGCCTAGACATTCAGTGTTTTGCACACTGAACATGCCTGTTTTGCCTGTTCCCAGACAAGACGTTCCTTTCATAGAAAAAGCAGGCATTTCTGAAGAAAGCTACTACCAACACCTTGAAAACTTTCCTGCTGAATTTGAAGTAGCTGCGGTGCAAAAGCTGCTTCCCTGCAGTGGAAAAGTTCACTTTTCAAATGTGTCTTCAGCACTCACTGTAGAAACCATTCAAAAGTTCAAACCAAGCTGTGAAGTAACCTTTGAGGTGTCTCTTCCATACCTATACTTCTGTGACAGAGACTTGAAACCTTGTGACACTCGGTACAAAATAGTCCCTCCTATTAGGAACTACGACAACTACTTGAGTCTTTGGGAACTCTTTAAGGACAAACAAATAGATTGCGTAGGGTCGTACCACCAGCCTGTAAGTCCTTTGAAAAAGTTCAGAGCCAACTACCATGAAAACGACAACGGAATGAGTTGCATAGGGTTCACTCTGCAGGGAGTCTGGACTAAACTCAGAAGCCAAATCATGCCTGAAGAAGACGACAACTACTTAGTTTACCTGTCAGAAGTTCTTTCTAAAAAGCCTTCTGAAATACTTGGACTCAAGCACAAAGGCAGTATAAAGGTAGGGAACGACGCTGACTTAGTTGTTTGGGACCCCTACTTCAAGTTTACTGTTGAAAAAACTAATGACAAGCACCCTAACATGAACGTTTTCAAAGGAGAAGAACTTTACGGAGCTGTCTATAGAACTTATGTAAGAGGGCAGTTAGTGCAGTCTTCTCCAGTGGGGTGTGTGCTTAACTCAGATAATTAATTACTAGGAGTAAGGGTCTAAAGAGCGCACGCGGCAGTTGGTGATATGCCTGTTTTTAGGAGTGTTGTTGACTGGAGTGTTGGTGCTTTCAGTTGAAACTGCAAAACTTTCAACAGGCACTTCTTCAGTTTTAGTGAAGTACCTAGTTTTTTGTTTTTTGAGTCTTTCGATTCTTTTCCTTCTTTCGATTTCTTTTAGTCTTTTAAGCTCAGCTTTAGCAGCCTTTATAGCTTTGAAGTCGCTCCAAGCTTTAGAAATTCTTGCAATACTTTCTTTGTAAAGTTCACGTTTAACTTTATCAAAATACTCTAAGTTTTCCTGGAGCACTTTTTTACTGTGGATCTCAGCAAAGTGTTCCCTGGCTTTATATCCTCTGTAAGTTTTTTGGATTTTCAAAGCAGCGTCTTTTCTGGCAGTTTGCAGTTTGAGTTTTTTGGTTTTATAAGTTTTGTGCCTAATCCAAGCTCTTTGGATTAAAAAAGCACTGTAGTTTCTTCGGTCTTGCAAAGCTTTAGTGACTCTGAACCAAGTGTACTTGCGCCAGCTCCTTTGTATTAAAGCAGCTGCTTTTTCAGACTTGCACTTTTGGAATAAATACAACGCTTCTTTTATAAGGTCTTCACTGCTCAGTTTAGGGTTTTTAACTGTAATTTTGACTCTGCATTTCTGTTCAACTTTCTGAATTACTTTAGCAGCAGATATTTGGTTCCTCCTAATTCTGGTAGTTTCTAAATCTTTCCTAATGTCTTTTTCTCTCTGTTCAAAATCGATTGAGTAATCTTTAGAGAGGGAACTGGTTCTGAACCTATTAATACTTGGGAACCTTGTAGGAAGGGGGTGTAGCAGGGGCTTAGGAGTTGAGTAGCGCTGGAATGCAGGGTAGTTTTTCAGAGGAGGAAGCATTTATATTACGTCTAATAGGTGAATAATATGGGACTTTTCAAAGGCACTATAGAAAACCGGTTAATCCTTGTTTTGAAGTCACTTGTGGCTTCTAGAAATAAAAAACTCGCTACTGCTGGAGCTACTGCTGCTGTGCTTTTGGTTTTTAGACTTTTAACTAACAGACGCCAGCCAAGTCTCAAACAATCGCCTAAGAAAACTAGGGGTCAAGTAGACTTTAAGTTCCTGGTTAGACTTTTTGAGTTGGTTAAAATAGTGATTCCTTCTTACAAGTCCAAAGAGTTCTTTTGCTTAATTCTGCTGAGTGGTTTGCTTTTGCTGAGAACAGTTATAAGCATCAGCATAGCTTCTGTCAACGGGAAAATAGTCAAAGCTATAGTAAGCAAAGACTTTAAGTCTTTTTTGAAAAGAGTAAGTGTTATTTAGATCCTACAACTAGGAATGTTTGCAGTGCCTGCTTCAGTAGTTAACAGTGGACTGGACTATCTGAACAACAAGTTGTACATCATGTTCAGACACAGAATTTCTAGTTACTTAAACAAAAAATACTTAGAAGGCATGGTGTTTTACCAACTGTCTAACCTAGACTCTAGGATTACTAACCCTGACCAAAAGTTCACCCAAGACATCGAAAAGTGGTCTAAATGCTTGTCTAACCTCTACTCTAACCTTACAAAGCCTATTCTGGACATTTTTCTGTTCAGCAAAAAGCTTTCAGAGTTAGTAGGGTTTGAAGGGCCTGCTATTATAATAGGTTGGTACTTTTTTTCAGGGTTTGTGATTAGATTTGTTTCTCCTCCTTTTGGCAAACTAGCCTCTGCTGAACAAGAAAAAGAAGGTTACTACAGAACCTGCCACAGCGACCTTGTGAACCACTCAGAAGAAATCACTTTTTATAGAGGCAACGAGTGGGAGAAACAAAGGACCCACGTTATCATGTCCAAACTAGTCAAGAAAGTCAACGAAATCTTGTTTAAAAGGTTTTACATGGGAGTGTTTGACGGGGTATTTGCTAAGTACGGAGCTACTATGATTTCTTACGCAGTACTGGGACTCCCCGTTTTTGGACGCAAAAACCAAAACTACTCTGCTGTAGATACTGGAACCGTTACTAGGGACTACATTAGAAATTCAAGTTTGCTGATTAACTTAGCCAAAGCTGTTGGCAGAATAGTTATATCCTACAAGGACCTCCAGTCCCTGGCAGGGTACACAGGACTTATTTACGACTTAAAAGAAGTTTTGGACGACTTAGAAGTCAGCAAGTTCAAAAGAAGCATGGTAGAGGGATCTCCTTACACCAACTCGCCTATTGAAGGCAAGTTTATTTACGACGATTGTTTGGCTTTTGAAAACGTGCCTATAGTGTCCCCTAACGGAGATGTTTTGGTAGAAAACCTAAACATTAAGATTGAAAGAGGCATGCATACATTCATCCAAGGCCCAAACGGGTGTGGGAAATCCTCGCTCTTCAGAATCCTAGGGGAACTGTGGCCTCTTTACAAAGGAGTAGTTTACAAGCCTAGAATGGAAGAAATGTTTTACATTCCTCAAAGACCTTACTTTCCCCACGGAACTCTTAGGGACCAAATCATTTACCCTCACACTCACCAGCAAATGCTGGACAGCGGAGCCACTGACCCTGAGTTGCTCCAGCTTATGGAAATCGTTCAACTTTCTGAAGTCGTCGAAAAAAAGGGCTTGGACCACTTCGAAACTTGGAACGACACTTTGAGTGGTGGTCAAAAGCAAAAGCTTGCAATGTGCAGGTTGTTGTACCACAGGCCGAAGTTTGCTATACTAGATGAGTGCACCAGTGCTGTGAGTATGGAGGCTGAAAGAATAATTTACGAAGAGTACAAGGCAAGAGGAATCACACTCATAACGGTTTCCCATAGAGAGTCTTTGCTTAAGTACCACGATTACATTCTTAAGTTTGACGGAAGAGGAGGTTGGAACTTTTATAAGTTACTATTTGACTAATTAAGTCTTTAAACTAGCCACATGTTTTACTAAAATGGCTGAAGAGCTGGCATCACTTACTCAGGGAATTCCTTTCCACAAGATTTCTGAACCTTTCAAAGAAGAAAAATCTGTGCCCCACGCTGCTAACAGGAGACCCAACCTCAGCTCCAAACAGTTCCAACAGGCTATCAAGAACGCACTTAGGTACTTCCCTTCTGAGCACCACTCAACACTCATTCCTTTGTTTACTCAGGAACTTCGCTCCAGAGGCCACATCTGGATGCCTTACCTAAGACCTCAGTACCCTATGCACGCCTACCCAGTTCACCTTTACCCAGCTAAGTTGCCAGCTACACGTGCAATCCAAATGATGATCATGAACAACTTAGACCCCAACGTAGCTCAGTTTCCCCACGAACTTATAACTTACGGAGGAAACGGTTCAGTGTTTTCTAACTGGGCCCAGTACCACTTAACTATGAAGTACCTTAGTGAAATGGAAGAAGACCAAACTTTAGTAATGTACAGCGGGCACCCCCTTGGGCTGTTTCCTAGTCACAAAGATGCTCCTAGACTCATAATAGCCAATGGAATGGTGATTCCCAACTACTCTTCTAAGCAGCACTACGAAGAGTTTTTCGCAACAGGTGTCAGTATGTTTGGTCAAATGACTGCAGGCAGCTACTGCTACATTGGGTCACAAGGTATCGTAAACGGAACTTACTTAACTCTACTAAACGCCTCCAGACAGTATTTGGGAACAAGTGACATGTCAGGCAAGGTCTTTGTGACTGCTGGCTTAGGAGGCATGAGTGGGGCCCAACCCAAAGCAGGAATGATTTCTGGATGCGTGAGTGTTGTAGCAGAAGTTGACGAAAACGCCCTTATGAAAAGACACAACCAAGGCTGGGTCAAAGAAGTAACTAAGTCCGTAGAAGAAACTATCCGGAGAATGAAAGAAGCTAGAACTAACAAAGAAGTTACAAGCATTGGGTTCCACGGAAACGTAGTGGCTTTGTGGGAAGCTTTAGCAGAAGAAGAAGAACTGATTGTTGAGTTAGGCTCAGACCAAACAAGCCTACACGACCCTTACGGAGGAGGTTACTACCCTGTGCAACTCACTTTTGAACAAGCTAAGGAAATGATTGCAGTGGACCCTGACACCTTTAAAAACTTAGTTCAAGAAAGCTTAAGACGCCAAGTAACTGCCATCAACAAACTCTGTGGCAAAGGAATGAAGTTTTGGGACTACGGAAACTCCTTTTTGCTAGAAGCCAGCCGAGCAGGAGCAGACATTATGGACCCCAAAGACAACACTTGCTTCAGGTACCCTTCTTACGTCGAAGACATCATGGGGAACATATTTTCACTGGGCTTCGGTCCTTACAGGTGGATTTGCACAAGTTGCGACGAAGAAGACCTTTTGAAAACTGATAAAATAGCCGAAGACACCATTAAGGAGCTTATGAACCACCCAGAGTGCCCCGAACTAACTAAAGAGCAGTACTCAGACTCCCTTAAATGGGTGCAACAAGCCCACGAAAACAAACTTGTCGTGGGATCGCAGTCAAGGATCCTTTACTCAGACACCTTGTGTAGAATCCAACTTGCTAAAAGGTTTAACGCTGCTATAAGTTCAGGCCACATATCAGGCCCTATTGTTTTGTCAAGGGACCACCACGATGTTTCAGGAACTGACTCTCCTTACCGAGAGACCTCAAACATCCGGGACGGGTCTAGGTTCACTGCAGATATGGCAGTGCAAACTGCTTTGGGCAACTCCTGCCGAGGAGCTACTTGGGTTGCGTTGCACAATGGAGGAGGTGTGGGCTGGGGAGAAGTGATTAACGGAGGTTTTGGGTTAGTTCTGGACGGAACTGAAGACGCTGAAAGGCGTGCGGAGATGATGCTTGAGTGGGACACCAACAACGGAATAGCAAGGAGGTGCTGGAGCGGCCACCCCTACGCAGAAGTTGCGATTACTAGACTTATGAACGAAAGGCCTAAGATGAAGGTGACGGTGCCTTACCAGGTCTCTGAAGACTTAGAGATTCCTACAAGTTAAGTAATATAATTATGAACAACTCAGAGTTCCCACTTAAAATTCAGGAAGACACAACGAATCTATGTAACTACTACTTTAAAAAATACTTAGTGAAAAAAGACCAGCCGCTTCCTAGCCAGCCTGTCCCTTTTACGCTTGAAGACTTCCAAACTATAAAGTACCTAATAAAGAACTTAAACAACCTTGCAACAGAATACATGAAACAACCCCACAACTTTAAAGAAGCTTACCCTTTGCTGGTTAAAGCAGACAAGTTAGGAATGATTCTCTCTAGAAAGGTTTTTATGCTTTGCAACGTACAAAAACTCTTAAAAAGCACAGCTAAGCTTAGGTCACTTACTTTCCATAGTCTAGGGTGCTACTTTAAGTTTTGTGACAAGCTTACTTCAGCTCTTAAGCACCTTGAAAAGGCCTGCAAAGTTGAAAGAAGGGGTGAACTCAGTGACTTCCAGGTAGCTTCTAGCTATTTAGAAATGTGTGAACTACTGAAGCAGCTCTGCAGTTACAAAGAAGCCTCTGATTGTGCCAAGAACGCAGTAGTATTTCTCGAAAAGGCTGAAGAGGAATGCCAAGACTCCGAAGTAACTGAATTACTAAGTTCTGCATACTTCACCTACGGAGAAACGTTGCAGTACTTGGGAAAGTATGAGCATGCTCAAAAACTCTTTGAAAAATCCCAAAAATTCCCAACTGATCCTAGCCATGTGTTCGTAGACAAGTTCAGTTTCATAGAAGAAAACTCCAAAAAATCATCAGAAATTTCAGTGCTTTACCAATGCTACAAAAAACTCCAAAAAGAGAGGTTCAAAGTTATTATGCTAGATAAACCTCACTACTCAAGCATTAAAGTTTTGGCTTTTCCCAACGAAAAGCACCCAGTTTACAGAATCAACATTCCTTATAAAAGGCTACAACAAATAGCCAAACTAGAAGCTGGGTACTTGGACGAAATGGTTCTGCAGAAGCTAACTGACCTTTTATACATAGAAGACCAGGAACTGAAGTTAGCAAACTTACCTCCAACTACCACTGTCACCGCTGAAAAGGACGGAGCCAAGTTCTCGATCACAATGTCTTTGGCGCCTTTCTCTAACTTGGATCAAGAAGAATCACTAATATAAATGGCTACACGGGAAGAAATAAACGAAATCCTCAACTCTCAAGAAAAGGTGCAAGAAATTGCAAAGGCCGCATTTGATGCAGTTGATGCAGATGGGTCAGGGTTCATCGACGAGCCAGAACTCAAGCAAGTTATGACTTCTGTAGCATCAGATATAGGGATGGACACCCCTACAGACTCAGATGTGGCAGATGTACTCCGGGAGCTCGACACCAATCGTGATGGGAAAATTAGCTTAGAAGAGTTCAAAGTTTTAATCAGGCAAGTGCTTGAGCTCATGGCCTCGCAGTAACTAATCATAAATGTCAGAAAGCTGTCGAATTTGTTTTGAAGGAGGGAAACTCATAGCTCCTTGCAAATGCAGAGGTTCTCAACAGTACGTGCACTCAAGGTGCTTAGACAAGTGGAGAAGGGTTGTCCTTGCAAACCTAATTCAAGCTCCTGAGAGTTTTTCATACAAAGACTTGCACAATTGTAAAGTGTGCAAAACCCCTTTTACCAAAAAGCCTTGGCCAGGGCCTTGGAAGGTTTTTTTTGTCCTTGCACCTTTAGTTATGATCTTCAAACACTACACCTTTGTTTCTGTTTTGGCTTCTTTCTGTTGTTTGAGTTGTTTGGGCTTTTTGTTTCTTCCTTTTACTCTGAACTTGATTTTTTTGTGCACTTTTGCGAGTTTTGTGTGCTATTGCAAAGGAGTCAGGCCTAGACTGTACTTGATGGGAGAAACCATAAGGATGGGACTCATCAGAGTGGGGTCTCCAGTGAGTGGCATCAGGAAAGGCGTAGTTCTTAAAGCAAGCGGAAGCATTACTTCTGGAGTTTTCCAAGGAAGTAGAGTGTTAATTACAGCTTACTCGCCCCAAGAAGGAGCAGTGGGGTTTATAATCAACAAAAGAATTAGTACTTCGCAAGGCAATTTAGTGTTTTGTGGAGGACCTATTGAGAAGGAAAGCTTGCATGTGTTGCACAACAACCCTGAAGTAGAGGGTTGTTCACAAATCAAACCTGGACTGTACTTAGGAGGAGTTCTTTCTCCCCTCCCACAAGGAACAAAAACCATGTGGATACTAGGTTACTCAGGGTGGAACAGTTACCAACTAGACGGAGAACTCAGAGCTGGGCTCTGGGCCTTTGACGACCAACCTGTTGATACTATACTTTCATAAGTAGGTACTTAATGTCGAATAAATATGAGTTATACCGAAATCTGCGACAAATTCGAAGGAGTTATCCGCCATCTGCGAAAAGGTGGGTACATCATGACAAACATCTGTACTTTTTTTAAGCACTTAAAAAAAACCCAGGACCAAAGCATATCAAACACTCAAAAAATAGGAGAGAACTTTATAGAGGACCTACAGTCAGGAATGACACTAGACACCCTTTCAAGTGCACTTTCTTCTTTGTCAGCAAACCAAAAACAACTCCTCAGCATCGGCCAGAACTTTTCACAGAGCTTGCAAATGGACATAGTCGAGCCCCTTGAACTTTTTGTAGAGCACTACACGGGCACCAACTCTGCACTTTCGCAAAAAGGAATTCAGGCCTACAAACAACTACACAAAGCCCGAGAACGGATGGAAAAACTCAAATCGAAGTACTACCAAGCCTCTGCAGCAGCTGAGCGAGCAGAAGAGTCTAAAGACAAAGAAAAGTCTTTCAGGCAAGCTCAGAACCTCCGAGCCAACGCCAACCGAGCTTGTGAGTTGTACATGGACTCAGTGCGCCAAGTGAACCAGAAGTGGGACGAGTACGATTGCCTCATGCCTGGAATTATGGAGTCTCTGCAACAAAGCGAAGAGTCCCGAATTCACTTTTTAAAGTACTCTTTAGAGAAGTACGTTAAGCACTACAAACGCCTGCTTGAAGAAAGCATGAACACTTTGGAGGAACTGAGTGTAGTTTTGGGAAACATCAACAGCAACATTGACGTAAGGGTGTTTGTAGATGCTTGCAAGTCTAAAAACTGCGGAGTAGTCAGAGAAAACTTTGTGAGTTATGAAGAACACAAAGAACTCAAAAATCAGAAGCAGGAAGAAAGCCTTAGGGAAGAAGAATACGAGTTCATTGATGAAGACTCTGCCAACCAAGAAGCTGATGTCAAAGCTGTGAAAAACATTCTTAACTTTTTGATCCCCAAACAAAGGAACTCCGTGTCAAGCTCTTCTGACTCTGAACTCAGTGAAAACAACGAAGACTTGCCTTCTAAAAAAGACTACTCTCGAGTGTCTGACTTGCTCCAGCATCCAGACGGCAGAGGATTGTTTTGTGAAGTCCTTGAACATAAAAAGAACCAAACTGCACTCACTTACGAAAGCACAGCCCAATTAGCAGCCTTCATAAAAAACATGTTTACTTCTATGGTGGTAGAAAACGACCATGACCCCATAGTTTTTTGCAAGGTAGTAGTGCTTTCTCACGTGTTTTACTCAGAAGACGAAAACGGCAAAAGAAAGTACCTTTCTCAGTTCCTAGCAAACCACAACATCTGGAACGACCGAATTCGGTGGGAGCAAGCCATCGAAACCGCAATCATGGCTAAAGTTGCTTCTGACAAAGAGTACTCCCAAAGGTTCCGTTCTCAAAGAAAGGGCAAAGGACTCCTAGGGACTTTAAAAAACATTGCAAGCAAAGTTCCTTCAGTCTTCCAAAAAGACCTCCAAGAAGAAAGGTCTGAAAAAGCTTCTGCTTTTATGGTGATCAGTCAGTTCATCTTCCACATGATCCACTTTGGAATGTCTCTGGAGCTTTCTTCAACTATTGTACTTAACTGCTCCCACAAGTTCAACTTGGACTCTGAAAGAACTTGTGTGCTACTTGCTGAACTCCAAGCTAGCCAAAACACAAGCGTGACTCTAGAAAGCTCTTCAAGGATATCAGAAAGACTTAGAAGGAAAGAAAGGAACTACTGGGGAGAGTTCATGCATCTAGGCTTAGCAATGGAGTTCTTAGAGATCCAAGACTGCATGTCTCTTCTTCTAGTCAACAAAGACTGGAACTTAAAACTCACTGATGCAGTTTACAAAAAAGCCCTTCTTAACTTTCAAGAAGAAAACGAAACCAAAGCTGCTCTGAGGAACAAAGTCTGGCGCAAAAAACTCAGAGTCGACTCTAACCCTGTCGAGTACAGTGCTTTTCTCAGCCACGTTTCAGCCAACCCCAAAATAATTGGAGACTTAAACGACGTCATTGACATGGACGTAACTAGGAGCTACCATAACCACCCTAAAGTTTCGCACCAGTCCCTGCGTAACGTTCTTAAAACTTACGCTTTCTACAACCCAGACGTTGGTTACTGCCAAGGAATGAACTACTTAGTAGGCACTCTTTTTATTGTTTTTCAGGACGAAGAAGCTACCTTCAAAGCACTCATAGCCCTTATAGAGCGCTTCCAAATGAATACTTTGTTCGTCAGTAAACTTCCTAAACTCAAACAGTTCTTTTACCAACTTGACAGACTTTTGGGAATCTTGCTTCCAGAGGTGCACGAAGTCTTTAGGGAAGTGGCCATGTGTTCTGGGCACTTTGCAAGTCCTTGGTTCATTACTTTGTTTGCTTCGCTTTTGAACGACCGCCCGAGAGTGCTGTACCCGCTTTGGGACATGTTTATATACGAGGGCTGGAAAGGAGTGTTCATGGCAGCAATTGCAATTCTGACGAAGGTTTCACAGCACATAGTGAGTGGAAAGTTTGAAGACATTATGGCTTTGATGTCCTGCATTCACTCTAGGGCAAGTCCTGTTGAGGTCTTTGATGAAGAATTCCCTAAAAGAGTCCAGTCCATCAGCTTAAGTAACGAAATGCTCAGGCACCTTGAAACGGAGTACGAGCACCTTAAGTTGCGAGCTACAAACAAGCAAAAACAAGCTAATAACTTGTAAGAAATAACTTAAAGTTTTAGTTCCTGAGTCATTGGAATTACCGTTACAACTTTAAAGGGAAACTGATGAGGGTTGTTTATAAATGCAAAACTTTGCTGTGCCTAGGAAAGTAAAGACAAGCAGTTCCAATGACCTCAATGTAGATGTCAAACAAGTCATACTCAAAGAAATGAAGAAAGCTAAAAAACGCCTTGACTTCATAAGAAAAGGGTTCAGGAACCTCTACAAAGAATTCGAGCACAAGGATTACTTGGTAATTTTTACGCAGGAGTACTTGCTTTCGCTGGAAAACGAAGTTTTGAACAAAGAACTTAAAGGTATGAAAGACTACCACAACTCTGTAATATACCTCATTAACGAACTCCAAAAGTTCATTGTCCACAAAATAAACTCTTACAAAGAAGATCCTAAGCAAGAAACCACTAACTCAGTAAGCTGCTAGCTTTTATGATTAGTTTAAAAATGGATTAAATAAAAACTCAGTTAAAAAAGCTTCTTTCAAATTTAAATTAAAATGAAGGCTCAATGGCGCACTTTAATGACTTATAAATGCAAAAATTCCACAGAGAAGAAGACTCGCCCTCTCCAATTCCTGAAGACGAAAAAGTCTCAATTCTGTCCTTAGCAGTCATGCACAGAGGAATCAACCACAAAAGTCCCTCTTCATTTAACCTAGAAGACCTCACAGACTCATTTACCCTTTCGGCTTCGCGCAAGCCTTTCAAGTTGCTTGACTTCAAAGAAGAGCCTTCTCACCGACGCCAACCCAGCATGCTAGTAAACAACAAGTCCCAAAAGTACGCTTTCACCAAAGCAATTTCTCCCAATTCTTCTTATGGCGAGTTTTCCAACAAAAAAGCTAAACCTTTCAATAACTCCAAAAACTCTATGTTTGCGTCTACTCTTGAACCTAAGTCCTCACAACACAACTCTGAACTGCAGAGTTCTATTTTTGAATCTCGGATTGAAGAAGAAAGCTTTGATGCCAGAACGTACACCACTGCAAACACTCAGCACACAAGGAACCACTCAATCCACGCACCTAAAGAAGAAGAAGCTTTAGGAGTGCTACCCACAAAGGCTTACTGTAATTACTGCGGAACAGAAACTTACACAGTTTTGAGTTTAAAAATGCCAACGATTCCAAGCTGGAAAGTAATTTGTTGTGTTGGGGACTTTTTAAAATGCTGTTCAAACCCTGAAGAATGGGAAAGGTACCAAAAAGTTTACCATACATGCATTAGGTGCAGTCACTTGGTAGGGATTTTTGACCCTTCGAATGTTTAATTAGATTTTAAGGCACTTAAAGGCTTTTCTAAGTTTTGGAGACCTTGTTGCTTCATAACTCCTAAAATGTACTCATTGATCACTGAGTGGAATTGTTTGGCTTTCAAAACTAAATAACACCCTACAAACCCCACTACTATGAGTGAAAGTAAGGCCCAAGAAATACTTGTGGCTTCTTTCCAACCATAAAGTTCTTGCCAAACTAAACTCAGTTTTGGAAAACTAATGCAGTAGCTGTAAACTAAGTAAAGCATAAACACCACTAGTTGTCCCTGCAAAGCTTTTGCGAACAGTCCAGAGGTTCCCCTTGACTGGACTTTAGCTGCACGGACTCCCCCTAAAGCTGTTAAGATTCCTAAAAGTCCCACTGCCGCTGCACACACTGCTTCAACTATCTCAAGTACTGAAAAGCTCATTCCCTTTTCAACCAAGTTTATGCCAGATGAAACTAATATAAAACCAAAGAAGGCAAACAAAAAAGCCGAAATAAGGGTAACTACCTTCAAAAGACCCTGCACATGCAAGTCGTAGATTTTCTCAGTTAAATCTTCAGTTTGGTTGTAAGTGAAGTAACTAATAGTCGTAGTCGGAATGTTTTGCATTTATAACCATCTTATTACTTAGTCGGAGTCGTCGTCAGAATCTTCAAATGCTTGTTCGGATTCTTCATCTCTAAGTTGTTTTTCGGGTGGGAACAAAATAACCTGGAAAGACAAAGGCAGTTTACCTCTTTCTTTGAACTGAGCTTCTTTGCCTGACTTTTCTACGTCGAACTCAGCTTCGAACAACACGTCTTCCATTTCTAGGTCTTCAGAGATCCTTTGCCAGGTTTCTTCGAGTTCCAAGTACTCTTTGGACTTAGACGTGTTTCGTTTCAAAAAGTTCTGGATGAGACTCGAAGGCATTTCGTAACCTGTTTGGTTCATAGTTAGCAGCACTTGCTGAGCTAGGGCAAATTCTTTGTGCATAAACGCCAACTTAATCAAAGAAATACACACTTGCAGTGAAGGTGCTAGTTGGTCCTTTTGCATGCAGCTGACTAGCCACTTGATGTTTCGAATTCCAGTTTTTTTGACGAGTTTGTTGAGAAGTTCATTGTAAACACCTAAATCTAAAGGAACCCCGAAAATTTGGCACTGGTAAAAAAGGTTCATAGCAAGAGTAGTTTTGCCGTATCTAAGACAAGACTCTATGACAGCTGTGTAAGCCAGTTCATCTGGTTCTTGTTCTAGACTTGGGAACTGCATTAGAAGTTTGTAGGCTTCTGAGCACTTGCCTGAATTGCTTACTCCCCAAAGCAGACTGTATAGCGAAGTCTTATCTACTTCTGAAGGAACTCCACTAAGTTTCTCGATTTCTTCTACGGCTAGTGTCCACTGTTTGTTTTGTATTAAAGTGTCTAGTTTTTTGAATCCCCTTGCAAGGCTTCTTAATAGCATTTTTATTATGCCTTTTGGCCTGGCTTAGTTTTTGAGTCGATCTAGAGTTAACATGTTTCTTCTATTAGACTTAAATTAATGGGAAAATGCGTTGATGCTTAATACCGGATAATCAAATTTCTAGATGCATTTTTATCTAACTAGGCGAATAAATTGTAATTACTGATAAATACACTTAATATTACGTATATGGTTTCATGGCGTTAAGTCCACAAAATCTTTATGTCCTATATAAGTTTCTAAAGTTAAAACCTGTTCTGGAAGCAGCGAGTTTTATCGAAAAATAGCGCCAAAGACATATTTGACTATTACGCATGTATTTAATACAAATAAGATGAGAGCTAATGTATCCCACGCCGCAAGATTCTTGTATTACCGTGAAATAATGGGCAATTCAGCCTTCGATATTGATGATTTTAGCTTTTACAATAAAGCTTGGGAGCACAAAACGTCAATCAGTAACCGATTCAACTCGGAAATGGGGTGCAAGTCCTGCTTCAGCACCAAGTCCGAAATAGTGGACATCTGCACTGAAGAGAATTGGTTAATTTCTCAGGACTCTAAAGGAAGAGGGTTTCTACATTATATTGACTCAGATTTACCATCCTTAATGATCACTAAAACTAGCCAACACCTGCTTAAACTAGTAACTAATGGTGACCTTATTATCTTAGTGCTCAAGCAGAAAATTAATGGAAGTTTGGTTCTTAATTTCTTCGAAAAGGAAAAATTAAGGAGTGGCGAACTTAAACAAGTCAAGGAGCTCGTAATTCCAGAGGTCAAAGCTCACCACATCGAATGCATAGACTCAATAAACTTATTGGCAGTTATCAGAAACAGTGACTTTTTTGAGGTTTTGAGCATAGAGTCAGGAAAAGTAGTAACCAGCATAGCTTTGAGTAGCTGCTACAGCTTGTATTACTCAAGAGGAAGCATTTTCCTGGTGAAGTCTAAAGAAAATGGGGTGCAAGTTCTCATGAAGTCTTTAGTTTCTAGCCAAGTGGCTAACTTTTTTGTGCAAGGAGGAGTGACTCCTGAGTTCATTGACATGGTAGGCACTGATCTAGTGCTTTCCATGAAAGACAGGTCTCTTCTTAAGTACAACTTTTCCACTTTAGAATTTTCAAACTTAGAGTGTGTGTCTCCTAGAAACTACTACATGCTTGAGAAAGAGTCAGTTGTACTTGAAGACAAAAGAACTTACCTAGCTTCAAATTTTAGTGAAAGTTTAAGTATTCAAGCTCATGATATCGTTATGGCAGAAAGCGAAGACATGATTCTGGGTTATGAGAATAAAACTCAACAACTCCACTTTATCTCAGTGTCTAAGCTGGAAAGCTTCAGCATTAGAGTTCCTACAAGAAGCAGAGTGACTTCAATCGCTTTTAACTTTGAGTCACAGTTCGTGATTCTTGGAATGAAAAACTCAACTATTAAAATTTTGCATTAACCTGTAATTAATACCTGCAATTCGTAATACTTACTCTTTGCAATCTTTAACTAAATTAAACACTAACTTAAAAGTACTTAATACAAAGATTTACTTCCGCTCAAAGTTGCCATTGGAAGTTTGGGTTCGATTCAGAACTAACTTCAAAGTCTTTTCCTAGCTTACTCGATTCAATGAATGCAATTCAAAATTGCCATTCAATTCAAAGCCCCCACTTCATTTTGAGTGAAAATAACTTTCATCATGGGGCCTATAAAAATACTTGCATACTTAGGAAGATTCTGCAGCACAGCAGCTACTAAAAACGTTCCAATGGTAAATTATACCTACAGCAATATCCTAAAAGATTCAAACATACTGGCTTTTATAAAGTTCAAAACCAAGCA
>PR_CR_10_Liq_1_inCRDRAFT_1000069_pt1 | contig 51964 bp, 40 predicted proteins | sample PRCRCaboRojoPR_3_FD_10241 | JGI IMG/M metagenome (IMG submission 10241) | reverse complement strand
ACAAACTCAGTCCAGAAAAGCCCTGCAAAAGAATCAGAATGACTCAGAAACACTCAACGACAGAAAAGAACACCCAGTGACACCTTTGAAGAAACTCAAGAAAGTGAAATGAGTAATCACTTAGAGACTCAGGTATTTGGGTTCAGAATTGAAGAAATGAACCTAGACCTAGCTAGTTTCTTGGTAGAAATTCCCAACTGGAATGCATCGGTAGAAAGTTTCCAGGAAGAAGTACTCAAGAACTACAGACAGGGAGTCAGCAAAGGACAGAAGTCATTCAAGATGAAGAAGTCAGTTGAGTACAGAGCAGGCATTGCTGGGTGCTTCTATGACATAATCAGACAAAAACTAAGGAAAAGAGCCAATATAGCTGGTTTTGTCTAAGAAGTGCAATTCTTTAAAAAACTAGTTTAAGATTAGGGGTTTTTCTCTGGCGAGAAAGCATAGCTTCGCCACAGTTGCCGATAAGATTTAAAGTAAGGTTAAGGAACTTTAGTTTGTAAGCAACCTTTGCTATTGCTACGGCTCCATCGTCCCTAATTAGATTGTAGTGCAGGAAAATTGAAAGTATGCTTGATTCTTTGATATTGCTGGCTAGGGCAATTGCGCCTTTGTCTCCAATGTGATTGCTTCCTAAGTTCAAGCAATTTAGACGCGAGTTTCTAATTCCAAGAGCTAAAACTGAGGCACCCTCATCTCCAATGTCGTTATTTTCAAGTATTAAGTGCTCCACAGTTGTTAGTTTTAAGACACTTGCAAGTATTTTGATTCCTTGGTTGCCTATTTGGTTGTAGGATAAATCAAGTTTTAAGATACTCATCAAAGGCAGATTCTTTGCTAGGGGCTGAATTGCTTTATGCGAAATAAGGTTATTAGAGAGATACAAGTTTTTAATGGGTGTTTTTGGTAGAACTGAAGCTAGTATTTCTACGCCTCCATCTCCGATTGAGTTTTGGTTTGCCTTGAAACTCTGGATTAGGGAATTGGCTATGAACTGGGATAAGTATAGGACTCCTTGGGCTTGGATGTTGTTGTTTGTTAGGTTGATGGTAGTTAGGTTTGACGAGGCTGAGGAAAAGTGCTTGATTCCCTCTTTTCCAATGCAGTTGTCGCCAATATCCAATTTAAGTAGGTTTTTTGACAGCAGGGCTTTAGAGAGTGCTTTGGCACCCTCAGCTGTAATTTCATTAGTGAACAAGTTGAGAACTTGGAGTTTGGAAACACTAACCGCACACGAAAGTTCAGTTAACCCAGTGTCCCCGATTTCATTGCGGCTCAAAATAAGGGACTTTAGTTTTGAGTTAGGTATAACCTTAGCTAGGGCAGTAGCTCCTTCGTCCCCGATTTTATTTTCGTTTAAGTTCAGACTTTGGAGGTTGGAATGTTCAATAGCTTTTGCCAATAAAGCAGCTCCTTGACTAGAAATAAGGTTGGACTCCAAGTTTAGACTTAAGAGTTGGCAAGAAAGCAGCATTTTGGCTAGAACTGGAGCCCCGTCTTTGAAAATGTAGCTTTTCTGGATGTCAAGTGACTTTATACAGCAAAGAGACAATTCATCAGCTAACTGTAAAAATGAGTCCTTGGTTAGTTTAAGTTTCACAAGATCGAACTTGCAGTGAGTCGACTTTAAGGTGTTTGACAGCACAAGTAGTTCTTGACTGCTTAAGTCGTACTCATTTAAATTCAATCTAGCAATTCCTTTTCCCTTTGCTACTGTTTTGAGCAGCTTAGCAACTAAAACTTGATCGAGTTTTACTGCAGAGTGGAGTCTAGTGATGATTCCAGCTGAGTTGTAAAGCAGGCTCTTGTAAGACTTGCACAAGTACTTGAGCTCGAAAATCTCCTCAAACTCAAGGTAAGAAAATATTTTCTCTATGCTTGCACCTATTTGGTCGAGCATGAATTTATAATTAAATCTGCTAGGAGTGGCAACTACTAAAAGTGTTTTTTCGAGAAACTGTTTATAAAAATTAAACCAAGTAATGGAACCCGTTTATGCAGATGATGAGTGGGATCAGCTGAATAAGAGATCTCTAAACAACGACTCAGAAAGGAACATTACACGGAAGGTGCTTAACTTGCTTAAGGCTTACATGGAAAGTGAGTCCGGAGATTTCAAAATAAAGCCTAGTTTAGTTTGGGTATTTGGGTACTGGCTGCTTTCATCAATCCTGATGAATTACATCAACTCCTACGCCTACGAAAGAATCCCTATGGAGTACGGGCCCCTGCCTGACATTTCTTTCAACACCCTTTCATACTTGTTTGGAATAAAGTCAGAAGTGGAACTCCCGGTTGAAATCTCTACATTGGTGATAGTGTCGCTGAATATTTTTGTTTACTTGCATGCACTGATGGACTGGAAAAACAACGGAACGAGGAAACTAAGGCACTTGTTTGCTATCCACTCTTTTCTTTTTAACTTAAGAGCAATTACTATCATTTCTACGAGTTTGCCGGTGCCTTATAAGCACGGGCCTTGCAGGGAAGACCACGTTGAAATGGAAAACCACTTTTTAGCTGCCATCCAGTACACCTTTGCTATGGGTTTCGGGGAACTAAAGCAGATCCCTCAGTGTGGGGACTTGATATTTAGTGGGCATACCACCTTTATGACAATCTATATGCTCCACTTGTTCCGGCATGCGATAAAAGGCTTTCTTTTGAAAACTCTGCTTTTCTTGTGGAACTCTTTGGGACTGGTTTACATCATTATAAGTCGCAACCACTACACTATCGACGTAGTGCTAGCAATGATTTTGTCAGTCCTCGCCCACTACTTGTTTTATTCCTTGTTGCACTTGAGTTACATCACGAACGAGTACAGTTCAAGCCTAGTTGGGAGGTTCTTGAAGTGGGTGGACTACGGAGGGTTCAAAGATTACCAGGACTTAGAGACAGATAACAGCCCAGAAATCAATAGTAACTAAGTTTCGAAAACCTGACTAACAACTAATTCATAACGTCAATGGCTTTAATAAAATGAACAACAAAGAGTCCATAGCAAACTATAAGGGAGTTATGTTGTGCAACAGGCCCAACGAGCCTATGTCCAAACCCGACAACGAAACAACAGGGCCTTTTATTTCGCGTGTAACAGTGCCTGAACAATTGGGCTTGAACCCCACTAAGAGCTTCGATGGTTTCAAAAAACAACCCAAAAGGAAGCTTGAAATCCTCAAAAAGCATAAGCTTTGGCTGCAACAACTGCAAAAACAAAAAGAGGAACAGTTTAAAAAGCTACAAGAAAAAGAAGAAGCTGAAAATGAAAAGAAAGTCAAAATCAAAGAAAAAGCAGCTGACCGAAGGAAAAAACTCCAGGGTAACTCCCAGCAACTCCAAAGCAAATCCCAGCAACTCCAAGTAAAAGAAGGCGAAGTTTCTATAAAAGAGGACCTAGCACCCAGCAAAAGACTCACAGAGAAAAACTTAAAACTCCATGAAAAGAAGTCCTCTGAAAGGAACAGAACCAAACCAGAGTGGGCAAAAACAGAAGCAGAAATAGAAAAGGAAGAGGAAGAAGAAGTAGAAGACCTTCTGGACTTTGCCAAAAACCTAGACTACGAAAGCTTCATCAACGACTTAGAAGTTAAGCAAGCACTGGAAGTCGTGAAGCAAAGAATCGACGAAATTAACCAAGAAAAACAGTGGAAACAAAAAATAGCCGACACCTACAACAAAGAAGAAACTAAGTCAGTCAACAGTGTAGGCTCACTAAAGTCACTGTCGTCTAAAGCTGCTTCGCAACTTTCAGAACTCAAAAGTCACAAGAGTTGGAACAAGTCTGTTAAGTCAGAAGAAATCTCAGCAACGAGTGAAGAAAGAGTAGCTAAACTAGTTGCTGACGAAGTTCTCAACAACTACCCCAAGTTTAAGTCAATCCACTCAAATGCTTCAGTAAGGAAGTTGCTAGAACAAGAAGCTAAAAAGCAAATGAAAGAACCTGTGATCAGCACCATCAAAGAAGAACCAGCTGAAACAGACCCCTCCAATCTTCCTTACTTACATAGAAACCCTGCAATTTAAAGCATTAAATATAACAAAGCAAAACTAGCAATGGTGGCAGACTCACTGTCAGGTTCACTTCCTTGCAACAGAGAAAACTCTTGGAAAAGGGTAAGTGCGCAGTCTGGAGCAGTGTTGTACTCTATGTAGAATTTGGAAAGCAACTCGTAGTACTCGTAAAACTGGGCAGTGACAACGTTGTCTTGGTCTTCGCATGCTTGCCAGAACTCATCAAAAATGTTTGAACTGGGGTTGGGTGTGCAGTAGTACTCTGAATCTAAGCCACACTTACACTCCAAGAAACTTCCGTCTAGGAGTTCGCAGTTGAAGTCTGAGTACCCAGGTTCCAAGCACTTTTTAGGATGCTCACCTTCTACAAGTTTGGTTTTGGTGTTTTGTCTTGTGCCGCAGTTCATGTAGCCTTCTGAGTAAGAGAACTGGGCTGAGTTCTCACATAGGTAGTTTCCTGAGTCTGAATTGAAGTAGTAAGAAACTAGGGCCTTGGAAAAAGTGCAACTTTGTTTGTAGCTTTTGCAGCCTTGGGAGTTAAGTTCAATAGTGGTTCCGTTCCACCTTGCACAGTAGTTGCTGTCGAAAGACCCGCACTGGAAGGCTGGGCAATTTCCGAGTGCAGAACTAACCATTAACACTAAGTATTCAAAAATCATTATTAGAATTTGAATATGATCATAAACATAAACTGGTAAATGGAAAGTTTCAAAGCTGGAACCTTCAAAAGCGGAGAAACTAGGGGAAGGAGTTTGCCGTCTAACAAACAAAGGAACTATACACCAAAGTACCCTTCAAGGACTTTAGCAGAAGACAACATGACTGACTATTTTTCTGCAAGGCAAAAACAAGAGGCTTTTCCCAGCGAGATTTCTAGGCCCCAAAGAATTGAGCTTCCAGTGTACTTCAACACGCCAAGGCGATACAGTTTTTATAGACCTAAGTCCACTCCAAAAACAGACCAATCACTTAACGCATCTGCCCAGAACGCCCTGGACTTGGAAAAAAAAACTACAGTGATGAAGCGACTCAAAGACTACAAGTTTTTGTCGTTTGCGTGCAAAAGGGCAGGAAAAACTAGGGACGAAGGCAGGGCTTACTACTCAATAGGAGTTCTTTACGACAACTTGGGTCTTTACCAAAAAGCCATAACTTCTTACAAGCAGTTTTTAAGCGTCTGCAAAGCTATAGGAGACACTCACGGAGAAGCCCTGGCTTATAACTGCATAGGTGTGGACTGTCACAAGTTAGCTGAGTCGGGAATGAAAGAGTACTGGGAAGAAGCAGTTTCTTTCCACAACAAGCACAAAGAAATTGCAGACGTTCCTGGGAAGTTCTTAGCCCACATAAACTTGGGATTGATTCACTCTAGACTTTCTGACTACGAAAAAGCAGCAGTGAACCACCAATTCGCACTTAGGTATGCTATCCAGATGTCAAGTGTGGCTGGGCAGAGCGTTGCAATTGGGAACCTAGGACAAATAGGGTACCCGAAGATACAAGGCGACAACGAAAAACTCAAGATGTTTGCAGAGAGGTACTTGACTCTGAGTCACGACTTGAAAAACAGGAAAGGAGAAAGTGGGGCTTACCAACAACTTGGGAACATCAGTTTTAACCTGGGAGATTACGACTCCAGCACCAAGAACTATTACAGGGCCATGAAAATAGCAGAGGAGATCGGGGACAAAGAAATGCTGGAAAACAGCAGGTGCAACTTCGGAGTGGCCAACGGAAACTTGAAGATGCAAGACCACATGAAAAACATTCTGGGCAAGATCAGGGGCCCTGTTTGGTAGAACTAATTTAATCTTAAGACTACTGAAGTCTGTTAAATTTATCAGCTATGATTTGGGGGTTTTCTTCAGAAAGCTTCCTTTGGGCGTGGGTTCGGTGGTCAAAAGTGCAATTATGTTGCTCTGGAAGTCGGTGTCTGGAGCAATAGAAGACCCCGCACCTGCATGCAAAGGACATTGGTCCCAATTTCCTCTTGCAGGCTCCGCACCTGTCTTTATCTTGTTTGGTTTCTTCGGAGAGTCCATTTGCTGAACTTACTAGTGTGGAAACAACTTCCTCACTTTCTTTTTTGACTTTTTCTTCTTTGAAACACTGCGAGCAAAGTCCCTCGATGCTTCCGTAAAAAGATTTGCAGTTGCGACAAAGTTCTGAGTCCATCTTTCAATTATTATATTTACTAAATTTCACTGTTTAAGTTGGTTATTAAACTCAATTACTTGTATTGAATTTAGACAGGTCTGGCTTCGTGCAGTCTTTTGAAGTTGTGAAGTAGTATGTTGTGGGACGACTTCATGTGCTTCCAGAGCAGTAGGTTGTTGTACCTGGCAACTGGGAAAAATTGGGAGTAGTAGTCTATGTTGGACTTGTTTGGAAAAATTCTTCTGAAGAAACCCTTGCGGTAGAACTCTTCTTCAGTGTCTAGCAGCACTTGGAAGTCTTCTTCGCTGAGCTCAGCTTCTTCAAGAGTAGTGCAGGAAGCAAGTGTGTTTACGTTTCTGTAGTTGAGTTTAGGGTTCTTTTCTATTCCCAAGAGTCTGTTGGTTTTTTGGGACTCAAGGACTTTGTCGTAGTTTTTTCTGTCGTAAGGCACAATCCCAGCTAGGTTGAAGGTGTCGCACATCAGGGAGGTTTTGATTCTTTTGTCAAGGGGAGAAGAACTGCTCAGGGAAGGAGACACGTTGACTTCTAAAAGCCAGGGCTTTAGTTTGTGGTCCAGCAGTATGTCGAACCCGTAAGTTTCAAAGCAGCAGTTGCGTTTGTTGCATTGGTTGAGTGTGTTGACTACGTGTGGCTCAACAGAAATGCAGGTTTTGATGATGACGTCGTAAATCCGTTTCAGAACTTCCTCGAAGTTTTCACCTAAGCGTTCAAGTTCTGCTTTGAGTTCTTCAAGAGACCACTTGCTTCCTTGGGACTCGCCTGAATCTTGGTTTTTCACGAACTTGTCTGACTTTTTGTTGACGCTGAAGTTAGTGAGGTGCATGAACCTTTTTTTGATATGCTTTTTGTCGCCAGTGTAAGCTTCAGTTGCAAACCTCACAAGTCCTTCTTTGTAGAAGTAGATGCGCAAAGGGTCGAAACTGGTAACACACACGTAAAGACGGAGGTCGTACTTAAAGCCATTGATAGTGTGTGGCTTGGAAACATACTTAGAAATCACTTGGCCGTTTCTTTTGGTAACGTGGGTTTTTTTGGACAGGATTTTGATGCCTCTTCCGCAACTGGAAGCTGAAGGTTTCATGATCCAAAGAGCTTTGGGGTGTTCTTCTCTTTCGTTGAGGAACCTTTTGTAGTCCTCTGGCAAAATAAAAGTCAAAGGACAGATCTCGTACTCTTTGCCGAACTTCCTCTTCATTTTGGAAATGTTCCTCCAGAGGTTGTCTTTTCTGCCCAAGTTCCAAATTCCAGGGAAGTGGTTGGTTTTTTGGAAGGCAGAAAGCTCTCTGAGGAAGTCAGGTTTGGGCACAGAAGCAATCAAAACGTTGTAAGTGGAGTTGCTGACTTGCTGGAATCCGTTGTACTTAAGAGCATTTACAACTGAGTTGTAAGTATGGACGTTGTCAGAAATTCTGAAGTTAAGGGGTTTGGAATTGAGTTCTTGCAAAGGCATAGGGTTGACTCTGGAGCAGTCACGGGGTTCTTTGCGGCACTGAGGAGGGTACTCGAAAAAAACTGTTGAGTAGCTTGCTGAGTACACAGGTTCTAAAAGCATGACTGACTTGACACTTTTAGACCGGGTCAGGGTTTTGGGTCTTTGGATGTCACTAGCAGAAGTGGGAGCATCTGAGTCAAAGTCACAAGGTGCAGTAGGCTGGGGTGCTTTAACTTCTTCAGTGGGTTTTAACTTAATTGGGGAGTCAGTGTTGATGGCTGGGAGTTTCCTTCTGACGAAAGCAGGACTGGGAGGCTTGGAGTTTTCAGGCGAGACTCTTTTGGGTTTTTGGATGCTTCTGTTTCGAGGAACCTGGTTTACAGCTTCGATTCTAAATCCTTCAAGAGCGAATTCGTTTAAGTTACTTAGCTCAGGAGACCCTGCTTTGTTAGTTCTTTTGGCAAGTGAGTTTTCTGTGCTGTCAGCAAGTCTGCTGCCTGAAAAGGAAATGCTTAGGTGTTTGCAGTTATTTACGTCATTTCGGATTGAAGTGGCAAGCCCAGGGACTGCTTGGCTGCTTTTGGGTTTGGACTTTTGGTCTTCAAACTTAATTTGGGCCCACCCTTTCTGTTTCCTTTCTTTAGTTTTGTTTGCTGAGGGCGCAAAGAACCTAGAAGCTAAGTTTTTGTCAGCCAAATTCATATTTAACTTAAGTTGATTTCATCCTAGACGTTAACATTATGTATTATTTAGAGAGCTTTGCTCGCACTGGTTTCTTTTGGAAAAGCTGTTTCTTCTCCTTCCGAGTTGGGCTTTGATGTCGAAACTACTGTCTAGGTTCTGGAACCTGAGTCTGGAAGTTTTGCTGGTGATGCTTGACTTGCGGGTTCTTTTGAGGTTCTCTACAGGGACTCTTCCTCTAGCATTTTTGGGAGCAGAAGGGGGTCTTTGTCTTCTGGACGAACTGTCTCTTGAATTCAAAATGACCCGTTTGCAAGCACTGATGTTCCTTGTGTCTCTTTTACCAGCTATAGAAACTTGTTCTTTCACGTTAAACAAGTTCACTAAGCAAAAGTTGTCGTTAGAGTCCTTAATCCACTCTGCTGTTAAACAGTGAATACTGCCAAAAAAGTCTGACAAGTAAAGGTTGACTTTCTGGACTAGTTCAGCAAGGGTCTTTTGGTCTGTTGAAGGAATTTCTAAGTCAACTTCTTTTTGTTCGAGAGGGTAGATTCCGTTTACCAGGTACTTCTCTGCAAAGTTTTGGGCCCAAAAACTGATGTTTCCGTCTTCGTAAGAAGTGAAGACAGTTTTGGAGTCTTTGGGACTTATGTACTTTTGAAGTATGAGGTCTTCAGAGGGAAGGGAACCATTGTTTAGGTGCATAAGCATCACGTCGAAGTGGGAGCACAACAAAGTTTTGGAACCAAGGCCTTCTAAAGAGTAGGTGACTGCCACAGGGGGGTCTTCGCCTTGCAAGTTTTCTTCAAATGTACTTGTTAGTTTGGACACTGACCAGTTCTCAGGTTTGTGCTTTTTAAGCAGTCCGTTGGTGCTGGTGAAGTACCAGTCACTTATTTTGCCTTCTTTGATGTAAACAGTGTCGGGAATGTTTAGTCTTATGTGGTTGCGGTTCTCTTTCCAAAGTAAGTTAATAGACATATTAAACTTTAAATGACTGACTAGTTAACAAAGGTTTCATTCTTAAGTAATTTAAATGGAAGAAAAGAACCCACTTAAGTTAATAAACTTCAACTTTTTCAACGAAGAGACAAGCAAAAGAACTCAAAGAACCCACAGAAAACCCCCTCGGGTCAAAAGGACACCCAAAAACACAGAAACAAGCGAAAACGACCAAGTAACTTGGGAGCAACAAGACTTTAAGTTCAAGTCAAGCAAATTAGGAACCAAGGAGCTCTCTGGACTCAACTCCCAATTGAAATTGAAGCCCCGTTTCAAAATCAACGCTTACCCTCTTTACTCAGCTATTTCAGAATCAAACCAAAACACGCTTCAAAACATCGACTACAAAAGCTCCTTCACTGAAAGGGAACTCAACTACATAATAAGGAGCAAGTCAAAAAGGTCTTTTTTCAGAATTAAATCACCTCCAACAAACCACAGCTCCTGCACAGCAATCAAACCTAAATTAAAAGAAACTTCCTCAAAAACCGAGGACACTGAACTCGCTGAGTGGGGAAACTGTGTGAGGAGAATCATGAGTGCCAAAAACATCCCAGACCCTAGTCAAAGCGAGTCTGGCTTGGAAAAACCCAAGTTGGATTTAACTGAGTGCACTAAAAAGGACTCATCCAAGCCTCTTCTGAAAACCAACCAATTAAAAAGAAAGTTTTCTGCGCCCCCCAAAAGACAGGAGCCACAAAGAACTCCTAGAGAAACCACTGAGAAAGTACTAACTAAATTCATCAGGCCTTACTCCAGCAACGTTTACAAGTCCAGTACACAGAACCTCAAAACTTTCGAAACCCAAAAAGGAGGCAGACCAATTTCAGCTTACCACGTAAGAACCATACCTACAATAAACCTAAACCAAGACACAGGAACTACTACAGCTCCTTTTTCCAAGACTTTGAAGGGAAGCATGATGCAAGAAGCACCTGAGTTTGGAGTAATGTTTAGACCAAACTCCCAAAAGTCACTTTTGAAGTCCCGGTTCAAAGAAGTTTCTGTTTCAAGTCTCAAAAAAAGAAGAAACGAAATCAAGCACCTTAAGTAACTTAGTGGGAGCTCTTAGTTATCCGGTCAATGATGTCTTCGACAGTTTTAGGAAGGTCGTAGTTTAGTTTGTGACCCCAGTCCCTTTCTGCATTTCTGGAGTCAGTTCCTTCTGGCCAGGTTTTCACCACGTCGTCTCTGAAATCAGGCTTAAACTCAATATCTCCAGAAAGGTACTTTTTGACTTCGTTTACGTACTCCTCAGCAGAGACTCCTATAGAAGCCATGGTGTACACTCTTCGAGTAAGCTTTTGGTTGTCAGTTTGCATAAGTTGGAGAATGGAGTCCAGAAGGTCTGGCAAGTAAATCAAAGGAAAGCGGTTTTCTGGACTGATAGGGATCACAGCTTTTTTCTTCTGGATCAAGTCGTGAACCATGTCAACAGTAAATGAAGCCGCCCCACCTCCTGCAGCAATATCTGAAGTAACTATAGGAATTCTCACACACCTGAAGTCAATCCCCCAACGTTTGTGGTAGTACTTGCCTAGAAGTTCCATGTGGACTTTGGTGATTCCGTAAATAGTGGCTGGGTTCATAGGTTCGTCGTCCCCTGCAACTTTAGCTGCTCCTTCACCAAAAGCTGCAATTGTAGATGCAGAAAAAATCTGGGCCTGGAGTTCCCTAGCGCGTTCTAGCATGTTGTGGAGACTCCCAATGTTAACCTTAAGTGCTAGTTGGGGGTTCATTTCGCTTGGAGCACTTAGCATAGAGGCTAAGTGGTAAATGACGTTAGGTTTAAACTTAGAACAAATATCAGTCATCTTCTTTTCGTCAGTGGCGTCGCACTGCTCGTAGTTAACAGTTTTTAAGTTGGGCAAGGAGTCCTTGAGATCGGTCACAAGTACGTTTTCAACTCCATAAATATCCTGGAGTTTGGGGATGAACAATACCCCTACTTGGCCTGCTCCTCCAGTCACAAGGACTTTGCTAGTGCTGAATTTCCTCAACATATTTATTGCTTATTTTTGCAGTTTAAAAAGTCTGAGGCTTTGATGAACTTAAAAGAACACAAAGCAACTTGTCTTGAGTAACTTGTATTTTGGGTGTCGTTGGTAGCGACTTTCCACATTAACTCGTTGGGTTCTGGAAAACCAAAGCTCTTGGCTATGAACTGGTCAAAAACTTCCTCTTGTTCAATCTCCAAAGCTTCTTCAAGGCTTAAAGTTCCAAAGAGTTCTGAATAGGCGTAGGAGTACTTCCAGTTGGGAGAACTGTCTAAAAGGTCCAAAGAGTATTCTGAAAAGTCCAGTGAATCTGGAGTGTAGGTGTACTTTCTAAAACCAGGATTGTTGAAGAAAATCCCAGAAAGGCTGTTGTGGAGCAGCACTCCTAGGTTAGTTCCAGGTATCAACTGGAAGCCTCCGTTGTGGTAGTGTCCTCCTAGAATAAGTCTGATGTGGCCTTGGTGCTTCTGAATTATTCGGATGAATGACTCTGCAAAAGAAGGGTGCCAAGTTTGCTCTCCCCAGTTAAACATTTCGAACCCAGGAGGAATGTGCAGAAGGACAATGGTTTGTTGGTCGTGTTCCAACTGCTCGTCCAGCCAGTTTAGTTGCTCCTGGGCGTCCTTTGACTCTTCGTTCCGCACACTGAAAAAGTTAGTGTTAAGCACTACTAGGAAGAAGTCTTTAGTGTGGGTGGTGTAGTAACCACCGTCGTAAAAACTAGAACTAATAGATGTAAAAGGCCTCCAGAGTTCAAATAAGAAATCATAGAATTGGGCAGCTTCTCTTTCAGTGGGTTTTTTGTAGTTGGCGTAACCGTCATTGTTTCCTAGGACTTGGACTATTTGAGTGTTAGGGAAGTGCCTGGACAAAAGGTCTGTGACTTCAATGTGGGACTGCCTGACAAGGAACTTATTTTGGACAGGGTCGACTTCTCCTTCTTTAGAAAGAGAAAGAGTGTAGTGTGACAGAGAGTCTCCCAAAACCACTATAAACTCAGGGTTGGGGTTGAGACTCTGCATGTAAGTTAGGGTGCTTTCAATGACTTCTTTGGGAGTGTCACATCTAAGTTTTCCTAGAGCACCACTAGGCACTTGACAGGGGAAAGTCAAGTTAGTTTCAAACCCAATGTTGTAGTGTATGTCTGAGAGTACAAAGAATTCCTTTGCTTGGGCTTTTAGAAAAACTAGTATCAAAAGTTGCAGCATTAATATGTATACAAGTATAGAGGAACCAAAAATTTCCAAGTACTACAAACTGGTTTACATAGGGATTTCGGGGTGCTTGATTATTTTGACAATAGTTGACTTGGCTTTGAAGACTTGGTTTAGGTACTGCTGGTGGAGTTTTGGGTTGGTTTTTGCAGAGTCTTTCACTAGTTTTAAGATTTTGAATAACGAAAACTCAATAAGTGACGTGAAAAGCGATGCCTGTGGTTCCTTGAAAGAACTAGTTGAAGACAACTGTCCTAACTTCTGCAACTACATTGACGGGTTTGAAAGTGCAGGGGCCGTGATGATATTTTTTGGAGTGCTGTACTTGATTATCCAGAGTTGTTGTTTGTTCTTCCACGTGCTGGTGTACTTCAAGTCAGGGTTTAAGTTCAAGATTATTTGGGTGTTTTTGATTTTGCCTACTTTAACTTATTTACTTGGTTTTTTGGTTTACATTGGAATTGCAGAACTCACTTCTTTAGACAGTGTGGACCACCAAAGGTTTGGTGCAGAGAACTACCAAATGAAAGAAGGAATTATCTTGTCTATTGTGTTGGTGAACATAAACTTCCTGCAAACAGTTTTTGGGTTCTTGAAGACCCGGAAAGCTTTTTACTGATTCAAGGCGGTTTTTAAATAAATGAAAAGTAATAAAGTGGTGCCTTTGCCAGGGCTTAGTCAAAGAAACTCAGGACTCAGAACTAGAATCAAAAACATCATAGACGGGAAAGTAGTAACTATCTCTATGGCAATAGTGACTTTGTTCGTTTTGTTCGGCGACGACGTGAGACTTGTAGCAACTTCGAAAGAAGCAGACCAGGGTTTCTTTGTGTCTTTCATGATTTGTTTGGTTTTGTTTGTGGTGGAGTTAATAGCCAACAGTATTTTTGTGGAAGACTACAAGTTTTCCTTTTTCTTTTGGCTGGACGTCATAGCTACAATTTCTTTGCTCCCAGACATTCCTTACCTCAGGGACCCCCTTTTGGACTTGTTTATGGCGAGTATGTACAATGTGGAAGTAGACCTAAACACCACTGCCCAGAGAGACACTGTCACTGAAGCTTACACTAGCCAAACCATCCGCAGCATTCGCTTCATCAGACTTGTGAGGATCGTGAAACTGTACAAGTACTTCAACAAGTCTAACGAAGAAGAAACCCAAACAGAAGAAAACAATGAAGACATGAACCCTCAGTCGTTGGGAAAAAGACTTTCAGACATCACTACTCGCAGAGTCATTGTCGGAGTTCTCCTTATGCTTGTCTTGATTCCTTTGCTTGATGCTCCAGAAACTGACAATGCCACTTACTACGGACTGCAACAGTTGTTTTGGGCTGGACGGTCTGCTTGTTCAGACCCAGATTACTTCGGGTGCAATCCTAACTCAAAGCCATTTGTCAACCAGAAAGGTTGGGAAGACATGGTCTACTTCTACTCAAGTTCTTCGCAAAAGTCTTCAGGAGAAGACTCCCGTTTCCCGCTGCTTTGGCTGAGAGTCCCTGACTTCACTGCTGAGGGCAAGGTGCAAGACATCACTTCTGTTCCCAATTGGGACTCCGACCCTGACTGTTCGGGAAAGTCAGTGCCTTCTGAGTGTTCTTTGCGGGACCAAGAAATGAAACTCATAATTTACGCTCCTGAAACTTGCATTGACGAAGACTTAGTTGGGTGTGAAGAAATCCAAGCTTATGCAAGGTTCGATATGCAGAGCTTCGTAAGGCAAGAAGCCCAAATGAACATTATTATTACAATTTTTGTAGGACTCATTCTAGCTGTAGCAAGTGTGACCTTTGCTTACGACACCCAAAAAATAGTGATTAAACCTGTGACTAAGATGGTTAAGATTATCCAGAACCTTGCAGACGACCCTTTGAAACTCTCTGAAAAGCAAGTAATAGAAACTGCCCAAACTTCTATTTTGGAAGAAACTATTGACAAAATAGGAGTGCTGCTCCAAATGACTTTCGGGCAAAAGGGCTCAGAAATCATAGGAGAGATGCTTTGCTCTTACGAGACTTACATGAACGAACCAGGAGAAAGACTTCACTATGTAATATCTTTGTGCGAAATAGAGTACTTCCCTGAAATCATTGATGCTATCCAAGAAGAAGTTCTGGTGTTTGTGAACAAAATCGGAAAGATAGTCCACAGTTGCTCCCACAGGTGGGAAGGAGTTTCTTGTGACGTCAACATGGGCAGATTCTTGATGCTGTGGGAAGAAAACAGAGCTACTGAAGCTTTGTTAGCCATGATTAAAATATCAGCAGAGTTGCACAGGGCTGCAGACATTACAGCCTACAAAACAAACCCCAGAATCATTCCTAAGTTCGGAGAAAACTACTACGTAAACGTACTGATGGCTTTGGACGTAGGTTGGATAGTGCAAGGTCCAGTAGGTTCAAGCATCAAGGTAGACCCTGGGTACATTTCGCCTCGCTTGAGTCTTTGCGAGTTACTTATTAAGTCTACAGAGGAATTTGGAGTTCCTTTGGTGTTTACTGAGTCTTTCTTTGAAATACTGGACGAAAAGGCACAAGTGTCTTGTCGCAAAATCGACAGCATCCTCACTGATATGACCAAAGAACCCTTTGGACTTTACACTTTTGACTTGGTAGAAGAAGTGCCTTTGCCTGACCAAAAGCGCGAGGCAGATGCCAGACAAGACTACGACTTAAGGCGTTTAGGGGATCCTATTTTCACTTCCGACGTTTCGCACATTCCAATGACTACTTCTATTCTTTTTGACTTAGACCACGACGTCAACTCTATGCTTAAAGCAGTTTCTCCTCAGTTTTTGGACTTCTTCAACAAAGGTCTCCAAGCCTACCAGTCAGGATCTTGGCAAGACGCCCTTCTGTACATCGACAGGGCTTTAGAAGTCAAGCCTGCAGACGGACCTTCACTGAGTCTCAAACGGTTAATTGACGCCTACTCAGCCAAACCGCCTCAAGAGTGGAGTGGCTTCAGGAAACTTTAATAGACCTAATTACTTATTTCTTAGAGTAGGGCTTAGGTCCAAGCATTTCTTCGGGTTTCACAAACTGATCAAATTGTTCTTCAGTTAGAATTCCAAGACTTTTAGCAGCTTCTTTAAGGGTAGTTCCTTCTTTATGGGCTTTTTTGGCAATCTTAGCAGCGTTGTCGTAGCCAATGTGGGGGTTCAAAGCAGTCACCAACATCAAGGAGTTAGACATAAGTTCCTTAATGCGGTCCATGTTTGGTTCAATTCCCTTCACACAGTTTTTGGAAAAGGACTTAGCAGCGTCTCCCAAAAGTCTAGTGGACTGCAGCACATTCTTAATAATCATGGGCTTAAACACATTCAACTCAAAGTGTCCGTTGGAACCCCCTACTGAAGCAGCTACGTGGTTTCCAATTACTTGGGCACACACCATACTGAGGGCTTCGCACTGAGTAGGGTTGACCTTTCCAGGCATAATTGAACTGCCTGGTTCGTTTTCAGGAAGCAAGAGTTCGCCCAACCCACTACGGGGACCTGAACCTAAGAATCTGATGTCGTTAGCTACTTTCATAAGACTCACAGCTAGAGTGTTCAGGGAGCCGCTGAGTTGGACAAGTGCGTCGTGGGCGGCTAAAGCTTCAAATTTGTTGGGGGCAGTTTTGAAAGGCAGGCCTGTTTCGGCAGCTACAGCCTCTGCTATTTTTTCGGCAAAGCCTTCGTAAGTGTTGAGGCCTGTGCCTACAGCAGTGCCTCCTTGGGCCAAGTAGTAGACAGCTTCCAAACACTTTTCAACTCTTCTGATTCCGTATTCGACTTGAGTGGCATAGCCAGAAAACTCCTGGCCTAGTGTCAAAGGAGTAGCGTCTTGGGTGTGAGTTCTGCCAATTTTGATTATGTCTTTGAAACTTTGGGACTTAGCAACTAAGCTTTCATGGAGTTCCCTTAAACTGGGCAGAAGAGTTTCATAAACTTCCACAACGGCAGCAATGTGCATGGCAGTGGGGAAACAGTCGTTTGAACTCTGGCTTCTGTTGACGTCATCGTTGGGGTGGACTGTTTTTTGTTCGATGTTGCCGCCTAGGATTTCAATGGCCCTGTTAGCAATCACTTCGTTGGAGTTCATGTTGGTTTGGGTGCCAGATCCAGTCTGCCAAACCACAAGGGGAAAGTGGTCGTTTAACTTCCCGTTGATTACTTCGTCCGAGGCAGAAGATATAGCGTCTGCAACTTTTTCGTCAAGTCCGAAGTTTTTGTTGACTTGTGCAGCAGCTTTTTTAAGGATTCCAAAAGCTTTGATAAGGGTGGCAGGCATCCTTTCAGTTTCTCCTCCAATATCGAAGTTTTGCAGGGACCTTTGAGTTTGGGCACCCCAGTATTTGTCAGCAGGCACCTGGATGTTTCCGAAGGTGTCTTTTTCTACTCTGTACTGAGAAAAAGACCTGCACACCCAAAGTTGTGAAGCTAAACCAGACTTGTAAGCTCTTACTAACATATTATTAAGACCACAAATGCAGGGATACCCTGAGTCGTGGAAAGCTGGACCAACTTCAGACAAAGAACTGAGGCCTCACCACGGAGAAGCTATTTTGGCTGTGACTACTAAAGAAAACCTTGCTGTGACAGCTTCTGCAGACCATGGTCTTAGAGTTTGGGATACCAATAAGGGGTCGCACTCAAGGCAACTTTACAGTAAGAACTTCGGGCACACTGAGTGGGTTACTTGTTGCCAAATTCTGTCAGACAAACGCATTCTTTCAGGAGCTATGGACGGAAAGCTTTGTCTTTGGGACCGAAGAGCAGTGAGGTGCGAGAATCTTAAACAGCATGGCGCCACTATTTCCCAGGTGAAAGTGGACGAGTCGAACATTGCAGTTACTAGCAGTTATGACAAGTCTTTAATAGTGTGGGACCTTAACAGAACTCGGCCTTTGAACGCTTTGAAATGCAACAACGCAGTGTTAGGCTTTGAGTGGCACAACTCACTTGTAGTCGCAGGAGACAGGGGAGGCGGGGTTTCTATGTTTGACGTAAACACTGGAACTTGCATCCAAGCAGGAAACCTCCACTCAGGAGCTGTACATAAAGTTGCTTTGATCTCTGATGGAGGAAATTGCAACCTGGTGGTTTCAGCAGGAGGCAAAGATGCCAAAGTGGTGGTTCAGGACATGCGTTCTCACTCTCCTGTGTTTTCTAAGCAAGTCCACTCAGGAGCAGTGAACTTTCTGTCTGGAGCTTTTGGGAGAGCAGTGGTTACAGCCAGTGCAGACTCAAGCATCAAGGTTCTGGACGTTTCTATGAACTTCCAAGAAAGAGTGCAACTGCAAGCCACAGGTGCAGTTTTATGCGGAGAGTTGATGGAGGACCTTTTTGTGGCTGGTTGTGCAGACGGAAACTTGCTTGTGTACGACATAGAAATGGAGGACTGTTTGTTTGGATTTGGAGGGGACAGCCAGGGAGGGGTGAATGCCCTTGCGATTTCTTCAGACCGGACAAGACTTATTTCGGGAGGACAAAGTGGAGTTCCTCTTTTGCTGAACTTTAACTAACATGGTAATATAATGAAAAGTAAAGTAGTGAAAGCACTGCAACTAGAAGAGTCAGGGAGTGTAGGTTTGGGCGAGTTGGAATTGCCACTTAGCTTGAAAAACAAGTACTTAATTAGAATAGAGTACGGGGGAATCTGCGAACTTGACTTGAAGGAAATTGAAAACAGCACCAAAAAGAGGGTTAGCAGTGTTTTAGGCTTTGAAGGTTCAGGAGTACTGGTCAACAAAAAACACAAACTGATGAACTGCAGAGCCAAAGAAACCCGGGTTTGTTTTGTGCAAAGACAAGGAGAACTAGGTTCCTGGAGCAAGTACACCTTAGTTGACAAAAGCATGTGCGTTAAACTGAGAAGCAGAAGCATTGGACTTATGATAAACCCTCTAGAGGCCATTATGCTGGCTTCTGAAATTCCAAAACATGAAGCCTCTATTGTGGCGGTTGCAGATCCCACTCCTTTAGCAGGGATCTTTTACAGGTACTGCAGTCATTTAAATATTTGCGTTATACAAGTAGCTAAGTCCAAAAACCACGCTCTCCAAATGCAAGGCCAGAACGTTTTGTCAGTTGACGACCCCCAGTTTGCTAGGAAGTTCAAGCACATGAGTCACGAAATGAACACTACTTGGGCAGTGGACTTCTTGGGTGAAGAACTTTCAGGAAAGGTACTTAAGTTGATGCCCCAAGGAAGCGTTATGTGCACTTACGGAGCGAACGAAGAACTCACTGGACTCAACCCCAAGCACTTAGTTCTCAAGCATAAAAAAGTTTACGGAATGAGTTTTTGGAACTGGTTCGAAGAGTTGCCACGCAGAAAGCTCAAAAAGCACTTTAAGTACGTGGCTCTGAACCCCCACCTTTTCTCAACGAAAGTCCACAAGTCCTTTGCTCTCGAAGAGTACAGTGAAGCTATAGCTTACGCTAAGTCCAAAACTCTTGAAGGAAAAATAGTGTTTGACTTAAGCAAGAAAACCAAAAGTCCAGACAACGTGCAAACCCAAGAACCTTCTTTTCTGAGGATTTCAGGTCTAGTGAGGAGTTTCAAGCAAGGCCCAAGTTACGTTCTTTACAAAACCCTTCCTAAGTTCGACTGGGAAGCATACAGTCCTAAGAGCAAGGACTGGAAACTCCTGGGAGAGGACCTTTACAAAGGCAACTTCAAAGAAGGACTCCAGGAAGGACCTGGCAAGTGCTTTTTCAGCGACGGAAGCATTTACGAAGGGTACTGGGCAGAAGCAATGTTCGAAGGAAAGGGCAGACTAGTAACTGAGTATGAAGTCACTGAAGGACACTGGAAAAAAGGACAACTCCACGGGTACGGAAACATCACTCGCCAAGACGGAAGTGTGCTGGCAGGCAACTTCCAGAGAGGACAAATAGTCCAAGGAATTGAAATTTGTGCAAATGGAAATCGTTACGAAGGCCACTTTAAAAACGGGAAAAAACACGGTTTGGGGAAACTAGTGACAAAGAACCAAAAGGAAGAAATAACCTTTGAGGGGATGTTTGTGAAAGGAGTGATGAAGGGTCAAGGAACAGTGAAGTTTGGACAAGACATGTTTTTTGAGGGGTACTTGGAAGGAGCTGGCGGAGAAGGGATCATGAACTTTAAAGACGGGAGTCTATTCCAGGGAAAAATCGTTGGAATGAAGCTTGAAGGAGAAGGCTTGTACATATCTCCTCAAGGAACACACCACAAGTGTAGATACTCCAAAGGCAAGATCGTTTATAAAGAGTAACTAGTTCGAAATAAATATGTGGTGGTTTCTTCCTTTGGTTTTGGCAGACGAGTGCACCCTCATTCAAGATGACGCTGGTAAGCCTTACCCTTCACTTGTGAAGTGTTACCGGTACAACTCTGAAGCTTGTTGTGTGTCAGCACATGACCAGGAGATTGGTAATGCCTACGGTGAGTTGCTTAGTGAGCAGTGCCAAAGACAGTACAACCCTTTAGAAGACTACTTCTGTTATGGGTGCAACCCTCAACAGGGGGAGTACATCAATCACACTTCCAAAGTTATTCGAATCTGTGAAAGTTTGGCAGAAAACGTGTGGGGTGAGTCTTTGGATAAAAGCACTACTGCTTACGACAACTGTGGAATGTACACTTACTGGCGAGGAAGCAACTCCTCTACAGTTATTCCGAGCAAAGAGTGGAGCAATGCCTACGACTTCTTCAAAGAGGTTAAACCTCCTTATTTCGAAGACTACGAAATTCAAATTGTTACAGAAGGAGATGACTGCTTTAGCAAAGCAGAGTATTTAGGAGTTTGTGTAGTACTAGGGTTAATGCTTAATTGAAACTTATAATTTAAATGCACACTTCTCAAAGATTCGGTTCTAGCAAACCAGTTTCTGAAGAAGAACTTATGGAAGCAAAGGCCTGCTTGGTCCTACTTAAACAAAGAATGGCCAGGAACCCCCCTAAGTACTTTTCTTCAGAACCTGAAAAACCTTCTTCTAACTACAGAAGTGTTTTCAAACCTAATTTAGGCAAACCTGAACCCAAGGCTCAACTCAAAGCTGAGTTCGAGCCTGAGCCCAAAACTAAACCCCCCATTAAAAAACCCAACTATATTGCCAAAGAAAGCTCTAAAGGGTTCTCGCAATACGACTTCGAAACTGTCGAAGGAGCCCAAATTCAAGCAGACGACGGAGAAAGAGTGGAGTGTCCCGACTGCGGAAGAAAGTTTGCACCTGAGTCTATAGAAAAACACGCAAAAGTCTGCAAGAAAGTGTTTATGTCCAAACGCAAAAAATTTGACATGACGAAACAACGAGAAACAGCTGGTGTGTCAAAAACAAAAGACCCGCCCAAACCCTCTAAAAGCAGCAAGTGGAAACAAGAGTCAGAACAGTTCCGAGCAAACATGCGAGCAGCCAGACTTGCAGGCTCAGGCAACACTGAAGCCTACCAACAAGCTGCAGAAACTGCCGCTAAGTATAACACTCAAAACTTGAAGCCCTGCCCTCACTGCGGCAGGACCTTCAACGAAGACGCTGCTTCAAGGCACATCCCTATCTGCGCCAAAAAGGCCAAGAACTCCCAGTTCAAGCGAGCTCCTTCAAAGCCCATTAAAGCAAGGAAATAACTTAATATGGAACCCTACAACATCGAAGTCAGGTTTTCTGAGGCTCAGCTTCAGGACGAACCTAAGCAAAACGCACTTAGTAAGTACACAGAGAACAACTTCAGACTAGGGCTGATCTTCAGCGAAGGAGACCTAGAAACCAACGAGCAGCAAGAGCCTGACTGGGGAAGTGACGTTCCTAGCATCAAGTCTGAACTTGAACAAATACAAACCATGGAGCGCTACTTCAGCGAAGCAAAGGCTAGTTTAAAAAGTGGCCAGGGAGAGCATGCGGTTAAAATAGCCCAGAAGTACAACTTAGTTGACTTGAACAGCCCAGGACTTCTGTTTAAGGGTAAAAACGCTCCTAAGTGGGTGGAAGAAGTCCTCCAAGGCCAAAACGTGCTGCCTTGGACATCAGCTGACAGTATCACTATCTTTCCCTTAAAGTAAGTTTGAGATTTAATTCTAGAAACTAATAAAGTACTGGGTTTGAATTACAGTCACCTAGTTTACTTGTTCTTGGACAACTAAGTGGGCTTGAATAAAATACCTCATCGAGTTTAAAACCTGAGCAAGGCATTTAATTTCAACCATTTATCTAAGATAAATTGACAGTTTGTCAGGGATTCAAATAATTTTACAATGGCTGAAGTCGTCACTAACTTAGGACTAATATTAGGACTGGTAAGCCCTAGGTAGACTGGACTCACTCTTATGGAGTTTGGGAACTCACGCACTCCCTTTGGACCGCACTTACTTGTCAAGAACATGGTTCAGTTTACCGTAGGAATACTTGCTTTCTGGTTTCTAGGATTTGCCTTCGCATACGGAGATGTGGACGGAGGGTTCATAGGAACTAAGTACTTCCTAGGAGGTGAAATTTTGGATGATGGCCACGGAGCAGCTTTCTCAACTTACGTTTTGGCGGGAACAATGGTGTTATTTATTTTGAACCTGGCTGTTTCTGAACGGATTCAGTATCATGCCTACGTGATCACTGCTTTCTTAGTGATGGTTTTGGTTTGGCCCATTGCTGCAGCCTGGATCTGGGGAGGAGGGTTTTTGGCCACTGAACTCGACGCACCTGCACAGGACAATGGTGGCACTATTACTATTTACTTATTTGCAGGTGCTTTTTCAGTGGTTGCTGTGCTTTTGAGCGGAAAGCGTCCTGGAAAGTTCGAAGGCCAAGCCCAAGTCCCCTTTGTGATGGGCAACAACCAGTTTTACGTAGTTGGTTGTCTCCTGACTATTTTGGGGATTTTTGCCTTGAACAGCTCTACAGGCCCAATGGCTATGGCTAATTCGTGGGTGTCAGGTGCAGCTGCTTCAGCTGTGGCACTTAAAATCTTGACTTTTGCCCGCGTGGACTTGGAAAGTCACTACATTACTCTTTTCCAAGGGTTCATTGCAGGTTTGGTTGGAGTGTCCACTGTGGGTCAGAATGCCCAGTTGTGGATAGGTTTGATCATTGGGATATTGTCAGGACTCTTGTTTGTTTTAGGTTTTAAGCTTTGCCAGTGGCTTAAACTCGACGACGCTGTTAACGTTACAGGGACTTTCTTCTTGCCTGCCTTTTTCGGAGGACTGTGGCCGGGCTTTTTTGACGATACAGTAGGAGTGTTTATGGACTCTGACGACGACGGCAACACTCTAGTGGCCCAGATCATTAGTGTGTTGGTGGTTACAGCTTGGGCAGTTGTGTTGAGTGGAGTTCACTTTGCTGCTTTGAAGTTCACTAGCATTTTAGGACTTCCAGAAGAGTTAGCTACTAAAGGACTTGAAGGAGTAGAGATTGTGCAGAAGGGATTCAGGCACAGTGGAAACGTCAAACCTACTCAAGACCAAAATAAATAATTTCACTTTAGTTAATAAAAATGAAAGGGTCAATAGTCAAGGAGGAACTGTTCAAGGCAGCGATGCACGGACTCCAAGAAAAAGTTTCGGAGATCATTGAAGAGCACTCTGTTGCATGTAGCATCGACAAAGAAGGTTTTAACTTGTTTGAGTACTCAGCATACTTTGGCCAACTAGAGATGATGGAGTTCTGCAGAGAACTTTTGGGAGTTGAGAGCCAAGACGACTTGCTGTTGAGTCGCGCAGCAACATTGGGCCGGGTGGACATTCTTGAGTACTTGCACAAAGAACTAGGCATCCGGTCCAAAAACAAACAGTCTCTCATCAAAAAGGCTCTGGAGCCCTCCTCACTGTGTGTTCTTAAGTTTATTCGTTTCCAAATGAACATTAAGCACATCCGGTGTTCCAAAGTCTTCGAACTAGCTTTGGCGAAGTCAGTTGCAAACAACTCTTTGGAAATTCTGCGATTTATGAACGAAAACATGTGCTATGATTTTTCTCCAAGAGAAGTAGTTCCCTACGACCCCAACAACTCTAAACGCTCTGTTTCGCTGTACAGGTCTTTCAAAAAGGCCCTTAAAAACAACTTCCAAGACTTGTTTAGGTATGCTTATTACGTGTGCAAACTTGACTTTTCAACAGAAGACCCCAGTAGTCAGTGGGGGCATTACTTAAAACTACTTCCACTTGCAGTAGAACAAAACAACCTAGAAATGCTTGACCTCTTAGTTAATGAACTGCAGATCAAAATCAAGTTGCTTCCTGAAATCACAGGCGAGTCTTTGGCTCTAAACATCATTAAATCCCAAACTGACGAAAACACCACCCGCCAAATGCTGGCTTTGGTGCTTCCTCACGAAACTCCCGAAAACGTGGAGGCTGCCAAACTCCAGTTCGGAAAAGAAAACTGCAAACTTTTTAAACAATGGGTTAATAATGGAATAAGTAAAAAGCCAAAGTTAGGGTTGTGGAGGTCTAGAGCGGGATCTTCTCCGGTGCTGTCTGGACTTTAAGTGGGCTTCCCAGGATTTGAGTCCTTTAAAGTCTCTGCCGCACTTCTCGCAGTAGCGACTTTCAGAGTCGTCCTGGGGAGGAGGAGTGGTTTTCTTGAGGTGTGACTTAGAGTGGAGGTGTGCTTCCCAAGCTGCTGACCCTTCTACTTTGACCCGGCAAGCTTCGCATTGGAAAACTTGAGGCTTAGGAATTTCGATTTTTCCTTTGAGGGTATTGGCACTTTGCACTACTTCAATTGCTTGTTTTTTGATTTGGTCCCATTCTTCCACGTGGGTTGTGTCAATTTCGTGGACTTCGATGAAGGGCTGCATTCTGTTTTTGATCCAGCGTACTTGTTTTTTAGAGTACTGCATAGTTGCTGTAACTAAGTTTTCGATGCACTGAGGAAGAACTTCTTCGCCCTGAGAAAGCAAGGGTTCAAACTCTTTGTAACCTATGGACTGCAGTACTCCACGAGTGAAGTCGTTGTGTTGGGCTTCTCTGAGGACACTGTAGATTTCTTGGAGTCCTCCTTCCTCAAGCATTTTGTTGATTCTTTGTGTTATTCTTTGTTTCAGAACTTCTTTTTCACAAGTCAGCCAAATCAGAATACTAGGTGTCCTTATGCTAGCAGAGGGGTTTTTTTGGCTGTAAAGTTTGCCAGTTTCTTTGATGTAAAGCAATGCATTTCTGATGCGTCTTCTGTTGTTGGGGTTGACTTTCCAGGCGTACTCAGGGTCGAGTGCTTTGAGTTGGTTGTAGAGGTCTTGAGTGTCTTCGTTGAGTCCACTGGGGTCTTCAGGTTTGTTAAAAGGACGGTCATACAAGATACTTTCAACGTAGTACATAGTTCCTCCGACAACTACTGGCAGTTTGTTGCGGCTTTTGACTTCTTCTAAAGCAGCTAAGGCTAGTTTTTGGTACTCACAAACAGAAAAACTAGTTACAGAAGCAGGGAGGAAGTCAACAAGGAAGTGGGGGATCTGGGACATTTCTTGTTCAGTAGGTTTGGCTGTCATGAGGGAAGCAGTTTTGTAAACCTGCATGGAGTCAGCAGAGATGATTTCTCCCGAAAAGTGCTTAGCTAAGTCAATGGCTAACTTGCTTTTGCCCACAGCAGTAGCCCCGATGATGAAAATAGTTCTTTCGCTTATCATAAATATGAAACAACAACTTAAAGACTACTTCCTAGGCCTAGAAGACAAGATTGTGGACTTCGAAAACGTGTTCACAGCAAAGGAAGTAATCAACAACTCCACGCAAAAAGTCGTCCAGAACTCCAAGTCTTTTAATTTTTCGAAAAAAAATTTTAAACCCAAGAAAAGACTCCCTGCTAAGTCCCCCCAAAAGGAACCGCCTCCTCCCGAAGACAAAAAGATCCCAGACAAAAAAGCCAGGGAAGAAACTAAGTTACTCGAACAAAAAAAAGCCCAGGAAAGTGCTGAAATTGCCAAAAAGTTCAAAGAAGAAAAAGCCAACAGGAAAAAACGCCAACGCCAAGTCCAACAACAAGAACTCTACAAACAACTCCAACAAGAAGAAGAAGACAGAAAACTCAAACAAGCCCAACTCGAAGCTGAACTCAAAAAACAAAAAGAAGACAGACTTGCTTCAATCCTTTCAAAAGCAGAAGAACGCAAAAAACACATGGAACAGGTAAAAGAACACGCCAAAAGCCAGCCTAAAAAACTCTCCCGTTTGTACAAACTAAAAGAACAAGAATTCAACTCCAACTTCGTGATTCCTGAACTCGAAAGACGCAAAGCCGAACTGGCAAAAAGACGTCTAGACTACTCACCAATGTCTTTTTTCGAAATTTCTGAACACGGCAAAAAGTACTCTGAAGTGCAAAAAGCCGAACACGAAAGACGCAAAAAGGCTTTCAGGGAAAGGAAGGTCGAAAGTGACATTGACGAAGCCTTGAGACACCGCGCAAGTCAGTACATCAAACAAGAAAGACAAGCTAGAGAACTAGAAGCCCAGGAACTCCAGGAAAAAAAAAGACTAGCCCAAAAAAGGAAGAGGTATGGGTCCTTAGTTCGCGAAATCTACGAACCCTCAGTTGACCCTCTCAAGCAAAAAGAAATGGAACTCATCAAAGACCGCCTCAAAAACCCAGTCCCCAAACGAAGCTCTTACTCCAATGGAACCAGCACCCAGTCCAGACAGTCTTTCCGAATAAGGAATCGGTCTCCACCACCCCCACGTCCCAAAAAGTCTCCCCAGTTAAAAGAAAGTGCGTCTGTTGAGTCTGCACGTCTCAAGAAAATAGACTACTTAGAAAGCAGACGTGAAAGAAGGAAGCAAGAAGAAGAAAAAGTTTGGGAAGACTTCCCAGACGTTTCAAAGTCCCAAGGGAACTCAATAAGTGACGTGAGAAAAAAAGCAAAAATTCTGGACAAAGAGTCCAAACGCAGAGAGGGACTTTTGAAGCACATGAACCTCAACAAACTCAGTGAGTTTAAAAAAATAGAAGCTGAAGCCCACATAAACCAAATGCTAATTGAAAGTGTTAAAGCTAAATTTTCTTTACTTCATTAAACTACTCTTCAACTTTATCCAGTGCGTCCAGAATCTGAGAAAACGTTGGCCTTTTAGAAGGGGTTTGGTCCCAACTTAGCCTCATTATTTGTCTAATTACTTCAGGAACACTCGAAGGAACCATAGACAAGTTAGGTCTATCTCCTTTAGTCACTCGCATAGGAATTGCCATTGGGTTGAGGTTTTTGTAAGGAACTTCACGTGTGAGGATTTCCCACATCACAATTCCATAAGAGTAAACGTCTGCGGCTAGGGAGTAAGGCTGGTTGCTAATGACTTCAGGAGCCATCCAGTGGCAAGTGCCCATTTGGCCAGTCATTTGTCCTGAGTCGTCAACTAACCGAGCCACTCCGAAGTCCGTGATCTTGATGCACACGTGGTCGTTGGCTCCTTTTACGGGTTCTGTAAGGAGCAAGTTAAGAGACTTTAAGTCGCGGTGCAAGATAGGAGGGTTTGCGTCGTGCAGGTAGTTCATGCCTCTTGCGATGTCCTTCAGCATTTTGAGTTTTTGCTTCCAACCCAGCATTACGTTCTTTTGTTCGTGGAGCAAAGAAAACAAGGAACCTCCTGAACAGAACTCAGAAACTATAATCATTTGGGGTTCAATGCACGCCCCCATGAACAGTACTAAGTTGGGGTGTCGTAGTATTAGCATTGCTGTTACTTCCCTTTCAAATTCTTTTTCCAGAGACTCCCCCATTTGGGTGCCTCGCATCATTTTAACTGCTACAGGGGTATGCTTGTAGGTTCCAATGTACACTGTGCAAGAAGCACCTCCTCCTAGTACTTTGCCTAGTTTCAGTTCTTGAGGCTTTATTAACCACCGGGTGTCAATGAAGTCTTTTCGGCTTTTAATAGGCTGGTTTTCCGGAAACAAAGGTCCATTGTTGTTGATGGGTGGAAAAGCTGGTTGCTGGTTTGGTTGGTCGCCTATTTGTAAGTTCTGGGGCACTTCTAGAACTTGTGGAACCTGCGGAACTTGTGGAACTTCTTGGGGAACTGAGTCACTGCCTAAGTCAATTAAGTTTTGGTTTTTCTGGACTGGTTTGTGTGTACTGAAGCGGTTTTGTTTTTTGGGTTCTTGTGGGGTTCCGTTGATTCTTTGGTTGAACTGCTGAGCAATTTCAACTATGGCTTTGTAAGACTCAGCAAAGGAGGTCGAAGCCTCGGGGTACTGGCTTGACACAGGCTTCAACAAGCCAAAAATCAAACTGCACAGCCGGGTGCCTTCCTCAATGAGTTGCATGGTCAGGAAGTTGATGAGACTTACCAGGTCCACAGTTCCGTTTGCCAAAACAAAACATATCTTCTCTACTTTCTTCAAGTAGCCAATAGAGATGTCTAGGTGTTCTAGTCCAATGGGCTGTTTCCAGTTCCCCTGAGTAAGAGTGTCTTCGTGGATGGTGCATTTCGAGTAAAGAACCCTCGAAAACGTTCTGATGAGTCCGTTGTAGTAAGGCTTGAAAAAAGAGTCTTCTGGATGGCAAGTAGCACTTTGCCACTTGTCAATGATCTCCTGGAGAAGGGTCTTAGGGCCTGGGTTGGACATCAGCACTTCTAGCGGTCCTGAAATTATGTACCTGTGGAGCAAAACAAGCATTTTGACGACAACTAAGGTTAAGTGTTTGTCTGCTCCAAGTAGAGTGGAGTAGAACTTTTGGATAGTGTTAGGTTTGTTCCAAGACCTAAGCATGAGTTGTTGCATGTAGTACATGTCAGGAGGACCTTCTTTGCAGTTAACTGCTTCCAGCACACACTTGGATGTGTTCATGCGCGAAGTAGTTATTTCAAGTGGAGTTTCTAACTTAGATGGAATAACTGGGTGGGGAGGTACTTTGGCGTTGAGTAAAGCATTCAGGAGAAAGCGCGGGGGACCTCTTTGGGAAGGATCGGGGTTCAAACAAGCGCTTAGTAACTCTTCCAAATGTTCTGGGATGTTTGAACTACTGGGTTTCTGGTCAGGATAGGTTCTGAAAAGCATGAAATGGATGATGCAGCCCAGTCCCCAGACGTCTGCTTTCACTAGGTCGTACTCTTGCTCAGAAAATTCAGGGGGACGGTTCATGGGGTTAGTGAACTTTTCACAGTTGCCATGGAGTACAGCTGGGGTTAGAGTTTTGGCTTCTTCGAACCTAATTGAACTTCCAAAGTCCGCAAGCTTGACTCCGAACTTAGAGTCCACTAATACGTTTTGCGGGCAAATGTCACGGTGGGCAACTCCAGAGTCCTGGATCTTGACAAGCGCAAGCAAAAGCTCTTTGGTGATGTAAAGCACTATTTCGTGGTTGAGTTCGTGGTGGTGCATGAAGTGGCTTAGGTTTCCTTCGCTAGCGTAATCTAACTTCATGACTCCTATTCTCAGGTCACTTTCTATCTGTATGGAGTCTTTGATGCTGATGATGTTGGCGTGGTTTCCGATTATGCGTAAGTTGGTGAACTCTCTGTTGAAGAGTTCTTGCGAGTATGAGGTGTAGAAGGGGATGTACTTCAGCACGCATTGGTTGTTTTCGGAGTCAACTCCTAGAAGCAGTGAACTTGAAGCAGACTTCACTATTAAGTCTGAGACCTGCACACTTCCTGATTCAAACGCTACAGTCAAGCCTACTAGTTTTTCTTTATGCATAATTTAGCTTTATTATTTGAAGTTTGTATATGATTATTTAAATGAAGTACTATAACTGATTGAAGTCAGTTACTCTATAGAATTGCTGTGATCTAATTCTAATGGTTCCTAGCTTTGCAGTTGGATATTTTGTAGTCAAAACCTCGACTCAACGACATAGAGTTAATTCCGCTAGTTTAAGGACTTTTTTGAGGAAGACTCTGCAGTCTTGTTTTGTTATTCAGAATAGTTATATTAATAAGTTTCTTATAACCTCAAAATAGAATTAAAGGCCTATAATTATGGAAAAAGTGAAACGAGTAATTGTTGTCGGAGGCGTAGCTGGAGGAGCCTCAACTGTAGCAAGACTTAGAAGACTCAACGAACAAGCACAGATCCTTCTGCTAGAAAAGGGACCCCACATCTCCTTTGCAAATTGCGGGCTCCCTTATTACATAGGAGGCGACATCCAAGAAAGGTCTAAACTCTTAGTAATGACGCCTGAAAATCTTTCTAAGCGCTTCAACGTAGACATAAGGACCAACTCAGAAGTATTGTCCATAGACAGAACTTCTAAAAAGCTGCGCATAAAAAACGTGGCCAATGGGGAGGAGTACGAAGAAGTTTACGACAAGTTAGTTTTGAGTCCAGGAGCAAAGCCTTTTGTGCCTCCAATAGAAGGCTTAGATTCTGTGCGAACATACACTTTAAGGAACCTCGAGGACACTGACAAGATCTACGAAGCCTTGGAGTCCGTAAATCCCAAGCACTGCACAGTAGTCGGAGGAGGGTTTATAGGCTTGGAAGTAGCAGAGGCGATGGTTCACAGAGGAATTAAGTGCACAGTGGTAGAACTTATGCCCCAAGTGATGCCTCCCATGGACTCCGACATGGTGGCATTTATTCACCAAGAATTAATTAAAAACGGAGTGGACCTTCAACTAGGCAAAAGCCTCAAAGCAGTAGAGCCGCTTGAAGGAAACTCTGTGAAACTTTTCCTTTCAGACTCTTCACAAATAGAAACTGAATTTGTGGTGTTAAGTGTAGGAGTGAGGAGCGAAGTTGCACTAGCAACCGAGTCAGGAATTGAACTTGGGGTAACTCGGGCTATCAAAACCAACGAGCACATGCAAACATCCGACCCTGACGTCTACGCAATTGGAGATGCAATTGAACAAATGGACATAGTTTCAGGAGGACCCACTGTGTTGCCTCTGGCTGGTCCCGCCAACAGACAAGGAAGGATTGTTGCTGACCATATTTGTGGGAAGGACTCAGCTTACAAAGGTTGTCAGGGGACTGCTATTGTGAAGGTGTTTAACGTAGCAGCAGGAAGCACAGGAATGAGTGAGAAAAGACTCAAAGCACTTAAGATTCCCTACAAAAAAGTCCATGTGCACTCTAAAAGTCACGCTGGGTATTATCCAGGTGCTAAGTCAATTGCAATGAAACTCTTGTTCGACCCTAACAACGGAAGGATTCTGGGACTCCAAGCAGTGGGTGAAGACGGAGTGGACAAAAGAGTAGACGTAGTGGCAGTTGCAATCCGTGCAGGGATGACTGTTTACGACCTAGAACACCTTGAACTTTGCTATGCCCCTCCCTATGGCTCTGCCAAAGACCCCGTCAACATTGCAGGCTTTGCAGCTTCTAATTTGCTTCGTGGAGACTTAGAGTTGATTACCTATGAAGAACTCATGGAAGAAGGAACCCAAAACAAGGTGATACTTGACGTGAGGAACGCAACTGAGTTGGAAGGTGGAAGAGTTATGCAGGCAGTGCATATTCCTTTGGGAGAGCTCAGGTCTAGGATGGAAGAACTTCCCAGGGACAAAGAAATCATTCCTTACTGCGCAGTGGGAATGAGAGGGTACCTTGCCTACAGACAACTAGTTCAGGCAGGGTTCAAAGCAAGAAGTCTGGCAGGAGGTTTCACAACTTACCAAGTGCTTTCTGAGTTCTTAAGTCCTAATTAGCCATTAAAGTATTAAAAGATGCTTGCATGGTTGGCATGGCTAGTGATTTCAAGTGCGCTGGCATCCAAAAAGATTTACATAAACAGCATAGTTCCTAACGCTGGCCCCACTACAGGAAACACCCGCGTTACTGTCAGAGGAAGCAATTTGAAGCCTTCAGACGAGTACCCTAACCCTGTTTGCAAGTTCGGCACCAAAAGAAACATCATAAAAGCCACTTACGTAACTTGCACTCCGCTTCCAAGACACCCTGACGAACCTGAACCAACTACTCCTGAAAAAACTGCTTACTGTCTTGAATGCGACCCTAGTCCTGCCTTTTCTGAAGCTGACATGGTTCCTTTCACTGTGAGTCTCACAGGGGACTTTTCTGACGTCGAAAACTCAGTGGACTTCCAGTACTACTTGCCGCCTAAGGTTCATTCCATCACTCCCATTTACGGTCCCAAAAATGGCGGTACAATTGTGACCGTTTTCGGCGAGAACTTCATAGACTTCGACCAGTACCTAAGGTGCTCTTTCGGTATAAAGGACGTCCCAGCAATATTTTTGAGCCCTACAATGCTGTACTGTGAGTCGCCTTTTTCAGATGTGGTGGTGGCTGCAATGCCTTTCAGAGTAACTCTCAACGACCAACAAACCACTCGAGAAGACATTAAGTACTGGTACTACCCAGACCCTTCAATTATGAGACTCGACCCTGACAAAGGGCCAATGACAGGAGGCACTGTTGTTATGATAGAAGGCGAGCACCTTGACCCCTTCAACGACCAGTTGGACGTAATCAACAACCACAACGACACTTACTGCCGCTTTGGAATGGACTTTTTGACACCGGCTACTGTGTACTCAGACACTTTGATTTCATGCGTTTCGCCGCCCAGTCCTATAATCAGAACAGTTTTTGTGGACGTTACACTGAATGATGCCGACATGGTGCTGAACCCAGGCAGTTGGACAGACAACTACTTGCCCTTCACTTACTACGCTCCTCCCTACGTTTACGACTGCAATCCCAGAAGCGGTCCCACTTCAGGCAACACCACAGTTATTGTGATAGGGTCCAACTTCAACGACACTGGTGAAATCAAGTGCCGCTTTGGAGACAAAACAGTCAAGGGAGTTTTTTTGAACATAAACGAAATAAAGTGTGTTTCGCCCGCTGTAGAGAGTCCAGGGTATGTTGACCTTAGCATATCCCTTGTAGAAGACAACTTTGGACAAGCTGTAAAATACCTTTACTACGCAACTCCTCAAGTCACTTCAATCTACCCTAAGTGTGGGCCAACTTCTGGGTACACTCAACTTACTGTAAAGGGAAAGAATTTTGTTCCCAGTGGGCTAGACAAAGTATTTTGCTTGTTTGACGACATAAAGTCCGCGGCAACCATCATGAGCGAGACCGAAATCAAGTGCGACTCGCCTGACTTAGGCGAAGTCACAAACCCTAAGAGCCACTACAACGTAACTGTAACTCTGAACGACCACGACAGAAGCAAGTCCAAGCGCCCCATAATATTTAGCTACTACAACTTCCACACCCTAGAAGACATGAAGCCCAGACGCGGACCTATAACTGGCCAAACTCACGTTGAAATATTCGGAGGAGACTTTGCTCAAGAAGGAGTGTGCAACGTTACAGTGAGGTTCGGAACTACAGAAGTCAATTCAACTTGGCACAACTCAAGCATGATCATTGCAGACACAGTTCCAGTAAAGGTCCCAGGAAATGCCATTGTGCAAGTTGCTTTGAACGGACAGCAGTACACTGACACCAAAAGAGGGGAGAACTACGGAGGAAGCAAACTAGACACTGGAAAAACTGAATTTTACTTCTACCAAGTGCCTTTGATAGCTAAGTTCTCTCCAAAGAGCGGTCCCTCTACTGGGAACTCTGTGGTGGTGCTTTACGGGACAGGTTTCATTGGGAACAACGAAAGTGTATCAGACATGAACGTGACTCTCAGGTTCAACAACACAAACAGAAAGCACGTAGGAACGGTGAGGTGCTTCAGTGTAAGTCTCAACGAAATCAAGTGCAGGACTCCTTCTGCAAAACCTGAAACCATTGCCTTTTTGGAGTTGTCGAAGAACGGACAGAACTACCACCCTATTAGAGGCACAGGGAACACCGAAGAAGACGACAAGTACCACTTTTACGAAGCCCCTACAATTACAGAGATTTCGCCTAAGTACGGAGCAGTCAAGAGTGAAGAAGAACAGAACATCACCATCACTGGAACTAACTTTTACTGCTTTGACTCAAGTTGCAGTGACTTGGGCTGCATGTTTGGGACGAAGCCTTACCCAATATACACCAAAGCTTACTTAGTGGACAGTAAGCACTTAAAGTGTCCCATTCCCAAACTTAGTCGTCCTGAAGTAGTTACTGTGGAAATTACTCTTAACGGAATTGACTACACTTCAGACGGCAAAAACTACACTTACTACGATGCTTTTGTTTTGGACTTGGTTCCTAAATTCGGCAGAAAAGAAGGAGGCACTTTGGTGAGTGTGATGGGTTTTGGCTTTGCTGACACAGGGTCGGAGTTAGTTTGCAGGTTTGGAAGTGAAGAAAACCCTCTTTTGTGTAACGAGGGCTCTTGCGAAGTGAAGGCAAACTACGTAAGTGACACAGAAATCACTTGCAAAACCTTTGCCCAAAACCAAGTTTTTTACCAGAACTCAGGAGAAAACATAGGTTCAGACCCGTTTGACGTAGAAGTTTCAGTCAGACAAAGACAGTTCACTAAAAGTCATGTTAAGTTCAAGTACTCAAAGGAACCAGACTACAAGTCTGTTTCTCCCAGAAACGGAACAGCTACAGGGGGTACTTACCTCATTGTGCAGACAGACTTCCACTGGGGAAACGAAACCTACCAAGAAAACAACTACGAGTACACTATGAAGAACTCAATAGTTATGTGCAAAATTAAAGGCTCCAAAGGAAAAGAAGTAAAGGTGGAAGGAAGCATCATTAGTTACCCCTTCCACAACAAAGCACTTCCTAACGCAGTGGCTTGTTTAACTCCAGAGTGGCCAGAAACCGAAACTGTCAAGATAGACATCACCATCAATGGCAAAGACTACTCTGGGAACTTTGACTTCCACTTCGAAGAAGGAATTCACCTTGCTAAGATTTCACCTGCTTGTGGACCTAATAAAGGAGAAACCAAAGTTACAGTTATGGGCAGAGGCTTCAACGACCTGCACAACTTGCACATGAAGTGGGGCACTGAGTCAAGACCAGCTAACTTAGAAACTCTTTTCAACCCCACTTCAGGGGTCCTGAAAGGCTTTTCAGCACCTACCCCTACTAAGAACACCCACGGAGGCTTTGTGTACGTAGAAATAGGCCATGACATTGACCTCCAAGAAACTTACAACAGCTCTTACACTTTTTACGGAGACTACACTTCAGATAAGTTGCTGTATTACTACTACAAAGAACCTGTAGTGAAGTACATAATGCCCAGTGCAGGCCCTAACATCGGAGGAACTGAAGTCATAGTAGCTGGAGCTTGGTTNCTAAACTACCCCTTTATTGACTGCGTTCCACTGTGCAAGTTCGGGAACAAAGTGGTCTCTGGAGAGTTTATTTCTACAGTGAGAATCAAGTGTGTGTCTCCTCCTCAAGAAGGGCTTGCAGCAGCGGTTCCGTTTAAAATAGGCTTCAACAACTACGACTGGACTTCCGAAGAACTCACGTTTGTGTACTACAACTTCCCCAAGATAGACTACATCTCGCCCTCTTCAGGGCCTAGTACAGGGGGGACTATGATTCAAATCCATGGGTCCAACTTCACAGGACAAGCCCACGCTGGCGAGTTTTTGTGTAGGTTTAGAGCAGTTTCAATTAACGCCCCTGACAAGTTAATTCCAGCTTACTTCAAGAACCAAAACTTGATTTACTGCAGTTCTCCAGGAGGCTGGGGCTCAGGCACTGAAGCCAAGGTAGACATTAGTTTCAACGGCAAAGACTTTACTAGTTCTAACTCTTCCTTCTACTTCTTCCAAATAGACGGAGCCAGGCCCCGCAGTGGCCCTAGTGGGGGTTCTTCGAAAGGCATTGAAATCTACGGGTCAGGCTTTATCAACAACCCCAATGCTTCTTGTGTAGTTAACTACCAAGACTTTAAACCACTTTCTGTAGAGTGGAACAAAATGCTTTGTCCTATGCCCCAAAACCCTGCTGGAAAGCACAAAGAAGGCAGTGTTACTTTTGAAGTTACTGTAAACGGAGTTGACTACAAAAAGTTCGAAAGAGGGTTCCACTACTATAAACAGCCAGTCATTGAAGACGTAGAACCTCTTACTGGGCCTGTTTCTGGAGGTTCTATTTTAACTATTTACGGAGAACCCTTTAGAAGCGACTACGACTTGGCAAACGTAACTTGTTCAGTGGGAGGCTTTATAAGTCAAGCTACTATTAAGGACCAACACACCATTCAGTGCTACACGCCTAAAATGCAAAAACCTACAAACGGCACAGAGTTAAGAGTAAGCATTGCAATGAACGGACAAGACTACACAAAGAACAACCACACCTACTCTGTTTACGGCTTAGTGGACTCAGCTCCTAAAGGAGGCCCAATTGAAGGGGGAACTGAAGTCATGATAAAAGGCTTTGGGTTTAAAGACTCAGAGCCTAGATGCTTGTTTGGAATTGAAAACAACAACTTAATAGTGCCTGGCCAAATAGTAGACGATACACACATGATTTGTGTTTCACCACAGCACTTCAAAGTTCCCAAAGGAGCTAAGCTGCCCTTAGACGTGCCTCTTGAAATAGGTTTTGGAGAAGCTAAGTTCCACCCTTGGACTAAAACTGACAACAAGTTCAGGTTCTACCAAAACCCTAAAGTTCTGAGTGTTTACCCCAAATCAGGAATGGTTGACCAGAAAAACGAAGTAACTATTACAGCTGATCCCAAGCAGCCTTTTTACCCAGCTATAACTGGCTGGAAGTCTTCGGGCGAGTTGGATGTTTTGCACGGCATCGTTTGCAGGTTCGGGAAGTACGGAGACGTGCCTGCTTTATATGTGAACAAAACAATAGTGAAGTGCTTGACTCCAGAAACAGGACTGAGGCGCAAAGACCTGCACGAAGACACTGTAGAAGTAGACTTGGCTTTGAACGGACAGGACTTCTTCAAGGCAGGCAAGTACTCTTTCAAAGGCTCAGCTTCAGGACTCTGGATAGTTTTGATGTGGCTGCTGATGCTTATACTGATAGTAGGAATCTTAGTGTTGATAGGAGTCTCTTGCACTTACTGCTGGCGCAACTTCGCCATGCCTAAGTTCGACTTTGGCTTTTCGCGAATGAACCCCTCAGAAGGCCAAGTGGCTGCAGACAGAGGACCTCACGTGCTGAGGGACAACGAAGGAGTCATTAGACCTAGGGCCTCTCCTAACCCTTCGGACTGGCCAGGAGCTCTTCCAGAGACTTAACTAACTTTACTAAATCTTAAGAATTCTTGGAACACTGAGTTGACCAACCCTATGACTGCAAACACTCCTCCTAGGATTGCACACAGCGAAACTGTGTAGTGCGCAAAGCTTTTGTCTTCCAAAACGTACTTCATAGTTATGGACTCAATGTCGTAGCGGAAAAACACAGCTCCAAACTGGGCATTGATGGGCTGGGACAAGTAGTTCATAGAAAAGAGGTAGGTGTAGTGCTCCTCTCCAGAGGAATCGTCTATGAACTGGCTAGGAATCACTTTCATGTAGTACTGATGCTTGAAAGAACCACTGTTTGAGTCAGCTTTAGACTCTCCGTCATAAGGAGCAAAGTTGGTGTGGTTGCCTTCTCCAAAGACTTTCGAGATGTAAAAGTTTTTGTGCTCCCTGCCTAAACTGAGGTGGTTTATGGTGTGGTCTAGTTTGACTTTCCTAGTTAGTTCTCTAGGCAACTGGTTAGCAACGTTGCTTTGTGAGTGGAAGCTGAAGTGGAAGTTCCCAGGGACTTTATTTACAGATATGTAGCCTGAAAGTCTGCAGCCTTCTTCGTTTTCAATAGCTAGTTTGGCTGGGGACTCAGTTTGGTCTTCTAGTTGGTTGCCTTCTGCATCTAGTCTGGTTTTCTTGATAGTAGAAGCAACGTTGACGAGGTGGTTCCCCAAAGTGTCTACTTGATCCAGTCCTAAGAGCGCACAAGGAGCCCTTAGGAAAGAAATGTCAACGTTTATCTGAAGCATTTTGGCTCCTCTGTCTTGGTCAATTATAGTTTCCTTCTTAACACTCTGGGCAAGGTAACTAGATGTTTCAGAAAAGAACAAAACAACCATCAAACTCAGCGATATAACGGTAAACACTCCTCCGCTCAGAGATTGGTTAGTGATGTCGTATGATGCCTTGGGAAACAAATCGAAGTTTCTGATCTTTTTCATAGTATGGCGTTGTTGTAAAAATGATGGTAAGGACTTGTCTATTGTTGGCCTGTCTCCAGGCAGTTCTAGGTAGCGAATGCTTTAAGTTCGAATGCGGCTCTAACAACCCCCAAGGCACATGCGTGCTTTATAACTCAACCGATGCAACTTTTAACGTGAACCCTTGTTCAGCTGGACCCAGCAACAAAACTTACTGCCCAGCTTCTGATCCTCAAAAAATCAACAACTACACCTGTGAAGTGCCTCCCAAACCGACTCCTCCTACTCTTTACCCAGGAGACAAGTGCGAGAAGTACAACTGCACCTACGGAACCTGCCAGTTCAAAGATGACATACAAATATGTGAAGGAATTTCAAAGGGACAAAACTGCACTAAAACTGAAGAGTGCAATCCTGGACTTTACTGTCATGAAATAAACAAACAAAAAGTTTGCACTCCTCTTGTGAAAGAAGGCGGAAACTGCACTTCTGACTACGACTGTCTCAACAACTTAGGTTGCGACATTAAGTCAGGCGAAAACCAAACAGGCACTTGCAAAAAGTACTTTTCCATAAAAGACCACGCTGAAGTCCAGAGTTGCAATATGAATCTACTCAGGAACATTTTGTGTCAGTCCAACTTTTGTGATGAAAAGAACGGCACATACTACTGTGCAAGTCCGGTGTCTAGTAACTCTTCAGTTCCAACTCCTTGTGAAAGCAGAGAAGACTGTGAGTCTACTTTGGAGACGTTCTTTGACTCAACTTACACTAGCAGGTGTGAATGTGGTTTAAACAAAAACGGAACTAAGTACTGCAGTTTGTTACCAGGCGACAAAGAATCTAAAGAATTCCACGATATTGCACAAAATTGGGTCAGCTCCTCAGCAATTTCCAAATGCCATACTCATCAGAGAGGCAGTATGCAGTGCATGTATGACTGGTGGAACTTAGCTGATGCCTCTACATTTAAGTACTACCAATCGAGATCGCTAAATTGGCCTAAACTACAAAACACAGAAGACTGTGTGGTGAAAGTTTACCTTAAAGACTATTACCAAGCTTTAGCTGATTACAACAAGTACCGTCCAGATCCAGACGACGATGACAATGACGACAATGACGATAGCTTTGCTTACTTTTTGCTAGCTTCAACTCTTTACCTAGTCTTTTTCTAAGCATAATAAAGCTTCACTAAATATGAAACAAAGGTTACTACTGCTTGTGTTAGCACACTTAGGTCTAGGAAACGAGTGCTACAACTTTAACTGCACAAGTACTAACCCTGACTCTATTTGTTCTCTTTTCAGTCCAAACGAAAAAACCTACTTCACCAGTCCATGCCAAAGCAATACTACTGAGTGCAAAGTAGCTCCTCTCGGAAAAGTAGCCAATTCTACTTGTGAGGATGCTCCAGCAGAAACGCCAGTACTTTACCCAGGAGACAAGTGCGAGAATTACAACTGCACCTACGGAACCTGCCAAAAAGGTGTTTGTGTAGGCAAGGACAAAGGGGAAACCTGCAGTCAAACTGAGCAGTGCGGTGTTGGACTTTACTGCAGCCAGAAAGTCTGCACTCCTCTTTTGAAAGAAGGTGATAAAAGATGCACTTCTGACTACGACTGTCTCAACAACTTGGGTTGCGACAAGTTGCCAACTGCTACCTCAGGCACTTGCAAGAGGTACTTTTCCATAAAAGACCACGCTGAAGTCCAAAACTGCAACCAGTTCAAAAACTCACTGTGCCAGTCCCAAGTGTGCAATTCTAAGAACAACAAGTACTACTGTGGAAGTTTAGTGTCCAGTAACTCAGTCCCTGCACAGTGCGAAAAGGTTTCAGACTGCTTGTCTACTACTGATGAGTTCTTTGGAGTTGGTTACTACTCAGAGTGCAAGTGTGGGTACAATGCAAATGCAACTAAGTACTGTGACTTGTTTCCTGGAGATGAAGACTATAAAGAATGGACTGACACTTTGAAGCTTTGGTACAACTCTTCAGAGATTTCTAAATGCCATACTTTGAGGAGACTCAGCTCCAACTGTATGTATGACTGGTGGAACTTAACTGATGCCTCTGGACTGCTTTATTACCAAAGTAGGGTTAATTACTGGCCTAAGCTACAAAACACAGAAGACTGTGTGGGGAAAGTTTACCTTAAAGACTATTACCAAGCTTTAGCTGATTACAACAAGTACCGTCCAGATCCAGACGATGACGAAAGCTCCACTTACTTGCTTTTAGCTCCAATCTTTTGCCTAACCTTTTTCTAATAACTAAAAATAAATGGCTGAAATAGTTCTGCACTACTTCCCTTTGCACGCCAGAGCTGAGTTAATCAGAATGATTCTTCACTACTTGAACGTTCCTTTCCAGGACCACATAGTGCAGTTCCAAGAGTGGCCAGAACTCAAAGCCTCTGGGCTGTGCGAGTTTGGACAGATGCCTTGTTTAGAAATGGACGGACTCAAACTTGTGCAAAGCAACGCTATTTGCAGATACTTGGCTCATAAGTACGAGCTTTACCCCTCTGGACTAAGGGAGATCTACTTAACTGAGTCACTCTGCGACTTAAGAGAAGACCTTTATGTGGCCCTTTTAGACTTCTTTAAAAAAAAAGACTTTGAAGGCATGGACAAGTGGGCAACTGAGAACTTACCTGAGAAACTCAAACTCATTGAAAAAAGACTAGAACTTAACGACAACGGGAACTCTTGGTTCATTTCGGACAAGCCCACACTGGCTGACTTCGTGGTGTTTGAGTTCTTGTATGACTACTTGTTGTCCAAAGAAAAAGCACCTAAGTTCCAACAACTCTTAACTGAGTCAGCTCCTAAACTCAAGGCTTTTGCTGACAGGTTCATTGAGAGTTCCCAGACCCTCAAAGCCTACTTAGAATCCCGTGAAGACAAAGTTTTTTAATAATTAAGAATGGCCGAAGAGGACATTACTTTGCATTACTTCGACGTGCACGCTAAAGGCGAAGCTATCAGAATAATGTTCCACTACATAGGAGTAGCTTTTAACGACCACAAAATAGACTTTGACGAGTGGCCTGCAGTCAAAGCCTCAGGTTTGTGCGAGTTCAAACAGCTACCTTGCTTAGAAATAGAAGGCCAAAAACTGGTGCAAAGCAACTCTATTCTGAGGTACTTATGTCGTAAGTATGACCTTTACTCAACTGACGCCTTCAAAGCTTACTTGATTGAAAGTGTGTGTGACTTGAAAGAAGATCTGTACAAGTCCCTGTACAAGTACTTTGCAGACAAGGACTTCGAAGGAATGGACAACTGGGTTTCAGAAACTCTGCCTCAGAAACTAGAACTTCTAGAAAACCGCCTTAAACAGAACAAAGACGGCAAAGGCTGGTTTGTAGGCGAAAAAGTAACTATGGCTGATGTCCAAGTGTTCCAGTTCCTGTACGACTACATGCTTTCGCCCTTGAAGAAGCCTAAGTTCGAGCACGTGCTTAGTGGTTCCGCACCTAGCTTAAAAGAGTTTGCGAACAGGTTCATAGAGAGTTCTGAGTCGTTGAGGAGTTACTTAGAGAGTCGTGAGGACAAGATTTTTTAAATATACTCAAAATGGACTTAACTTAGTCAGAGTCAGAGATGGAGGCTTTTCTCTTTTTGGGTCTTCCGCGTCTAGGTCTTTCTTCTGGAAGGGGTTCGTAATCACTTTCTTCGTCCTCTTCTTCTTCTTCTTCAGAGACTTCGTATTCTTCGCTTTCGTCCTGTTCTTCAGGTTCGGAGCTTTCTTCTTCGCTTTCATAGTCATTGCTTTGTTCTGGTTCTTCCTCTCCTTGGTCAGATGCTTGATTTTCTTCGAGATTGTTTTTAAGTTTTTTCTCAGGAGACTCTTCTTTGTTTTCAGTGTTGAGTCTCTTACTGGGAATGGTTTCTTCTGGAGTCTGTGACATCTACTAAGCTAAATTATTATTATTTTTTAAAAATGATTTTACAAGTAACACCGCTTTTGAAGTTGTTAGTTAGAAGTAACAGTTGAGCAACTCTTGCTTGTGGGCAAGTAGTTTGTGTTGGGTGAGTTGTTCTTGGACCAGTTCTTGGTTCAGACTACTGAGTTTCTTCTTTAAGATTTGAATTTGGAAAACTAAGTCTTGATCACTCATGCAGTCGAGGCACCCGTCTACTAAGTTCTGCTTAGGCTTTGTTTGAGGCTTTTCAGAAAAGGCTCTAAGCCTTATCTTTTCAAAGCTGTTTTTAACTGTGAAGTAGTTCCAAAAGTCAGCTAAAGCAAAACTGCCGTTTTTGAAGTAAAAGGCTTTACTCCATATTTTAAAAGAACGGTTGAGTCTCAGGCTTTTTAAGTGGAGTTTTGACCTTTTTTTAAGGGCTGTTTTTTTATACTTTAGGTTGATAAATGAGTTCCAAGCCTTAAAAGATTTTTTAAAGAGTTTTTGTGAAAAGTGGCGCGAAGACTTGTTGAGCAGTTCTAAGTCTTGAGGCGGCAAGGAGTATTTAAGTTTGGGCCTGACACTCGACTTTCTGAGGTCTAAAGGGTGGTCTGTAGATATCCTGCCAACTCGATAGTGCCTAGGTTCTTGGGACCTGTGTCTTTTTTCTCTGTAGTTTTGTCTGATGCTCATCACCCAACTAACTAGTGCTAGAAGTATCCTTCTTTTGCGCCAGTAGTCCTGTGCTTTTTTGAGTTTTTTAGTTTTGAGTTGTTTGGCCAAGTAGTGTGCTTTGAGTGCTTTGAATACAGAAGAGCACCTTTTTTGGAAGTAGTGAGGAGGTTCTTTTTGGGCTTGCATGTGCCACAGCCAAAAGGACTCTACGTAACGTAATCTCAGACTTACAAGCATCACGCACTTCAAAGCCCTAAACTGCTCCTTCTGGATTTCAATAGCTAACTTGATTCCGTGGTAAGCCTTGAACTTCAGGTTCTTTTCGTAGTGTTTTTCGGCACTGTCGTATTGACTTTCCTCTTTCAAAAATTGGTCAAAGTCATGCGAGAAAACAACTTGGTGGTTTCTAGGCCCAAAAGTAGACCCGCACTGCTGGTCCTCAGAAAGGTTTTCTAGAGTGTCTATGAAGCTCAGCCAAGTAGACCTTTCTTCTTCGTCCTGAATGTTGTTTACATGGTGCACCAACAAACTTTTAAACAGGGACTTGGAGTGCTCCTGACTTTTGGGCAAGTTCTCAAGTAAGTTCTTCAAACTGTCTTTCAAAGGGTTGCTGTCACTTTCAAAAAGTGATAAGTTAGACATGTATGTTAAATTGTAAATGGAGTGCTTCAAGTGCCTAGAAGAGTTCTCTGAAACCAAAAGAACTCCGCGCATACTGACATCCTGCGGACACACTCTCTGTCAGGAGTGCATATCATTTATTTTCACTGATAAAAGCGTTACTTGTCCGCAATGCGAAACTAAATCTACTTCTACTAACCCTAGTGCTTTTCCTGCTAACTTAGCTTTACTCCAACTAGCTAAGTCTACTCCTAGAGACAGTTGTGAAAAACACGGAAAGTCTCTAGAAGCTTACTGCAACACTGACAAAAGAATGCTTTGCGTCACCTGTATACTAGAAGACGGACACAAGTCACATAACATCTCCAGCATTTCCAAAGCTTCAGGACACCAAAAGCAGCACCTGCGGTCTTTAAGGTCACTTGCCGAACAGAACAAAGAGTTCCTTTGCAAAGAAACTGCTGAAATCGCCACTGTTAGTCAGAACGCTTCTGGCACTTACGAAAAACTTTCCCAGGAGTACAGAAACTTGTACCAAGCTTTGAAGGAGTCAATTAACTCCAGGGAGCAAGAAGTCATTGCGCAGTTAAAGTCCACATTAGACAACTACTTAAACTCCTTAGAGCAAAAACAAACCACTAACAAACAGCAACTAGACTTAATTGACAAGTTCACTTCAGAAATGGACAAAGTAGAAAGGGAGTCCGACATACAAGTAATTGACAGATTCACCCAAAGAGAACAACTAGGCAGACAAGTCAGTGCTAAGCAACAAGGGCTTCCAAAAACAAACGCTTTTTCAGGGTTCACTCCTGAAGCAGAAGCTAGTTTCCTTTGGAAAGCCATTAAACAAACCTTCGAAGTGCCTAAAACTAAAAGCATTAAAAAGCCAGAAGTGCAGTCTGTGTTTCCTAGGAACTTAAAAACCACAGTTAAGAACTACTCAGAGTCTTTAAAGTCCCAAAACAAAAAAGTCCCCAGAAAGCCTAAAGTAGTAACTAAGTCCATAGACCTTTACAAAGAACTCAAAGAACCCTGGGAAAGCGACCTGTCTGCTGTAGTGGGAAACGAAAGCGAAGAAGAAACCCTTTCAATTAACTCTTTGGATCTAGCAAGTCTCTGCAGAACTCCCAACAACTACATCTACACACTTTCTGGGTTCTCTGACGAAGCTTTGAAAAGCGTTGAACTCTACGACTGCGTCCAAGACAAGTGGACCATTGTGAGTAACTGCATCCAGCCCAGAACGCAGTTTGCAGCCCTTGCGTTCGGAACTGGGATACTGATGATAGGAGGCAAAGAAAAGGGCAAAAGAGTCAGCTCTGCCCAATTATTCGACACTAAAACTAATCAGGTCCAAAAAACTAAATTCAGCTTAGCAGCACCTAGAAGTGGGTTTGGCTGTGTGACTTGTGGAGAAGACGTTTATGTAGTAGGAGGCAGCGACGGAGTCCCCGTTAGGAACCTGGAAGTGTGGAGGGAGGAGTGGAGCTGCTTAGAAGGACTCAAGCACAGAAGGGAAGAACTAGGGACAGTTCTAGGACCTGACAACAAGATCTACGCTTTGGGGGGTCACGGGGGACCTGAGTTAAGTATACTGAAGTCTGCAGAAGCCTTTAACTTAGAAACTAATACTTGGGAAGAAATTCCCCCAATGAAGTTTGCACGGAGAGCTTTGAGTTGTGTTGCGATGCCCGACGGAATTTACGCTTTGGGGGGGTACGACGGAACTAGGTACCTGAACAAGCTTGAGAAGTTCGACATAAGGATGCAGAAGTGGCTGGAACTGAGTCCTATGAAGTTCGGAAGGTGCACTTTGAGTGCAGTTGCTTCTGGAGACTTCCAGCACATCTACGCTATAGGAGGGTTTAACGGCAAAGGACTTCCAGTAGTTGAGCGCTACTCAGTAGTAGAGGACAAATGGACACAAACTAGTTCGCTTTTGAGCCATAGGTTCATGCACGCGTCTGTTCTTTTATCAGATTAATTATAATGCACAGTGAATCCTTTCGTAGCTAAGCTTTCGCGGAGTTCTTCGCTGGGAATTAGAGGGCTTCCAGGGTTTTTGAGGTTGCTTAGAGTTCTGAAGGACCGTGTGACAGGGCTTATGGCTTTTGTTTGCAAAAGGGAGTTTCTGAACTTTTCTTTGAATGTGTTTTTTTCAAGAGACTTGCGGACTAAGGTTTCTGCTGTGCAGGTGTAGTCTTTAGGCTCTGGTTCTTTGGGTTCGGGGGCTTTTTGGGAGTTTTCTAGCTTAGAAATGCGGTTTTCTAGTTCAGTTAGTTTGGAGTGTTCTTCCCAGATGCCTGCTTTTTCTTCGAGTCTAAGCAGTCTGCTTTGTAAAGCACGTGCTGAGTTCATGAAGCTTTCTTTCAAAGCTTCGTAGTCAGAGTTTTCCCAAATGTGGTTCTCGAGACCTTGGAGTCGTTTTTTAAGGTAGTTTTGAGTGTCGTAAATAGAGGTCCTGAGTTCTAGGAGTTGGTCGTCTTTGTCCTCGGTGGCTTTAATTTTTTTGGAGAGAACTGAGTTGGCAGCTTCTTGGTCTTCTTTGAGTTTTTGGACTTGGCTTGAAACCTTTTTGGTGTGTTCTACTGAAGTTTTGAGTTTTTTGAGGGAGACCCTTGCAGCTTGCATTTGGTTGGTGACGTTTTGCATTTGGTCAATGATGCTTTCATGGGTGGACTTGATAGTTTTGGCTTCTTGTTTGGGAAGACTTGCTTGGTGGAGTAGGCTTATTTGTTGTTTGAAGTTTAGTTCTGCTTTGTCGACTTTAAGGTTTGTTTCTGAGGAGGTTTCTTTGAGTTCAGAGACTTCAGTGTTTATTTCTTTGAGTAACTTTTGCTTGACTTGGTCTTTTTTTTCTAGGTCCTGGATGCGTTTTTCTAGGTTGTTCGCTACTTTTTGGTCGTGTTTGGTTTTTTCGAGAAACTTGTCTTCGAAGGAGTGGAGTTTTGACTGGAGTCTTTCTAAGAAGCTTCGAGATTCACTTAGTTGGCTTTGGTTGTTAGATAAGTTCTGTTCTAGGTGACTGAGTCTGTTGCAGACTTGTTCAATGTAGTTGTTGAGCTTTGTAAGGGTTTTTTCGTTTCTGGGTGTTCCAAACACTGAGGCTGATACTAGAGACTTGTCAGTTTCTTCCTGTTCAAGGTCTTCTACTAAAAGCTTTTTTTGGGTTTCTTGAGTAACTAGTTGGTTGGCTTTGAGAGCTCTGTAGATTCTGAAAAGAATAGGTTTTTGGGCTAGTCTGTTCCAGTCTATTTCAGGTGAGTCAATTTGAGTAAGGGTTCTGTTGTGTTTAAGGGCTTCTTCAATGTCTTTCATGGCTTCTGACTCACTGCAGGAAAGGTTGATTTGGATGCTTTGCAGAGAAAAACACCTGATCACCTCTGCAAGTTTAAAAGTGACTTCACGGTAAAAGTTGCTACTAGGTTCTACTTGGAAGTTGCTCACTACTCCTAAGTGTTTTAGAGTGTGGTTTCTTTTAAGTGAGTCTAAAGTTGCTAAGATGAGTTTGAGACTCAAAGGGTTGTGGGACATGTAGAATTCCTGGAGTGTTTGGTTTTTAGAGAGCGCAAACGGGATGTTTGAGTTTTTGATCTGGTTGTAACTAAGGTTTAGAACTTCCAAAGAACAGCTACTGGCAACTCCTTCACAAAGACTGTTAGCCGATCCGTCGTCAAGTTTGTTGTCAGACAAGTCGAGTTCCTTAAGTGTGCTCAGTAACTCAGAAACACAACTGAGACTGCTGGTATCGGACAATTCATTAGAACTCAAAACAAGGCTTTCTATGTAAGAGTTAGTTTTAAGTCCAGAAACAAGGACTCTGAAGCTTTCCGGAGAAATCTTTTGTCCTTGAATAACTACTTTGGTTAGGAACTTTAAGTTGTCCTGGAAAAAACTACTGAGACACACAAAGTGGGGGTCTTTGAGAGGAGTAGAAGGAGGGACAACTAAAGTTGAGTCTCTTTGAGACAGCACTGACTTAACTTCTTGCAAAGGATCCACTCCTTTGGCTCTGCAAACATCATAGTAACTCAAGTCTTCCATTTATGTTGATCAGAAGAACTGGACAGCGACTCCTCGGAAGAGCCTTTTCAGGTCCTTTAGACGAAACCGAACGCGACTTTGTGAGTCCTAACGTTTTTTACCAGCAACTAAAAGAACGCGAGTTTGAGTTCTTCACAGGGATTCCTGACTCTTTGCTTTCGGACTTCCTTAACTACCTTGGGCAAAACCACCCTCCCAACCAAAACATAGTTGCTGCAAACGAAGGAACTGCTGTAGCTATAGCTTCTGGGTACCACCTCGCAACTAAGAAGTTCCCAGTGGTCTTTATGCAGAACTCAGGAATAGGCAACGCTGTGAACCCCCTGCTGAGTTTGGTAGACCCAAGAGTCTACAAGATCCCAATGCTGCTTTTGATGGGTTGGAGAGGAGAGCCTGGCAAAAAGGACGAACCTCAACACAAAGTCCAGGGAGAAGTTATGACTAGCATGATGGAGGACCTCAACCTTACTTTCGAAGTACTTCCTGACTACGAAGAAGGAGTTGCTGCTGCTTTGGACTTAGCTCTTTATCACTTAAAAACCAGAGGCACTCCTTATGCCTTTTTGGTGAGAAGACGGACTTTCCTAAAGTACGACTACATAGCACCTAGGGAAAACAAGTACCCTTTAAGTCGAGAAGAAGCTATGCAGATTATTCTCGACCATATAGGTAAGTACGATGCTGTGATAGCAGCACAAGGTTTCACTTCGCGTGAACTTTTAGAAGTAAGGCAGAAAAAAGGGTTTGAACTCAACCAAGACTTTTTCTGTTTAGGAGCAAGAGGCCACGCTTCAAGTGTTGCAATGGGAGTTGCAGTGGCCAAGCCTTCCAAAACAGTGTTTTGCTTTGAAGGAGACGGGGCTTTTCTGACTCACATGGGAGCAGCTTCGCAGATCGGCAGTAAGAACTTGCAGAACTTCAAACACGTGATCTTCAACAATGAAGTCCACGAAAGTGCAGGAGGCAGTCCTAGTGTAGGAGACGTAGTGGACTTTGCAGAACTAGCTAAAGGCTGTGGCTACAAGTTCACTGCCACTGCTACCTCTGAGCAAGAAGTGATTGAAGGCATCAAACAACTAAGAGAAACCCCTGGACCTGGGTTTTTGGAAATAAAAGTTAAGCTGCAAACCAGACACGACTTAAGGGGAATGGTTTCAACGCCCAAACAAAACAAGGAACAGTTCATGAAGTTTTTAGACCTTTAATAAATGGAGGCATCCCAAGATACTCTTAGGCTAACTGAGTTCTTTGAAGAAGAGCCTTGCATAAGTATTGGGTATGAAGCTGAGCTGCTCCAAGACCCCTTCGACCCTGAGTTTCTCGAACTCGTTTTCAAGTCAGAAAACGTTGTAAAGTTGCGGTCTCAGGAGTTAGTGCGTTCAAGTTCTTTTTTAAGAAACAAACTCCAAAAGTTCAACTGCAAACACAAACTAACCATTGAAGGAAAAGTCAGTTTGGAAAACGAAGTGCTTTTGTTCTTCATGTGGCTGAGTAACCCTAGTTACGAGTTCTTAGATACGCTTTCAGAGGATACTGTTTTCGTCTTTGTGGTGTTTTCAAGTTACTTCAAAGTTGAAACCAAGTTGTTAGAGTACCTTAAAAAGTTTATTTGGACTCGCGATACTGTAAAGTTTCCCAAGCACTTCAGTACTTTTTGGTCGCATAGGTTTGTTCCCTACGAGATCATGCAAGAGTACCTGCTTAGGTTCCAGTACAGGAAACTATCGATACTTCTGCAGTGGCTGGACGAAACTTCTTTTGGGAGTTTCAGTGAAATGGTCAGAAGTGCGGCTTTTGAGTCAGTGAAAAACAAACTTTTGGAGAACCCCGAACTAGTTCCTCTTGACTTAGCTGAACTGCTTAAAGAAGTTTCTAGCTACCCTGTGGCCTCTTACGCCATCAACATTTCTGAGTGGTGCAAGAAAAAAAGGGACTTAGAAACAAGTATGCTTAGCAAGTTCGAAGGGTTCTCTGCCAAAGTAATCAAAAACGAAGTAAACTTGTCTAACTCCTTGAATGCTTTGCAGGCTTCTTGTAAAGAACATAAGTTTAAAAAGCAGTTTTAGTGACATAAATGGAACCTAAGTGCTCTGAGAGGTGCCAAATTGTTGCTCGCTGCGAGTGTAGAGATTTACTGTGTGACCATAACATAAGCAACCACGTTAGAAAAGGCCATGTTATTTACCCTGTTGTTGAGAAAGTAGAACTAGCTACTGTGCTGGATTTAATCTCTAAGAGAAAAGAAGAGGTGATAGAATTAAGTTTACGTATAATTTCTGAAGTCGAGAAAATGACTGCTCGCCAATTTAACCAACTAGAAAAACTAAGACAAAAAGCAGCTGAACTAGAAACTATTGAGCAGGTCAAAGAAGAGTTAGATGATGTCAAACCATCCCTAGAACATCTTTTAGCAATCAATAAACTTATTGAGGAACTAAACACCCAAAGACCTAAACCTGTAGTTGTTTCTGCAAACAGTGACAATAATATTAGAATTTGGAAGAATGGACAGGCTAGAATCCTGGAAGGACATACACAAGAGGTTACTTCGGTAGCTGTTTCCCATGGAAAAGAGTTTATTGTTTCTGGTAGCTCAGACAAAACTGTCCGGGTTTGGAGCATATCTACTAGGAAACAAACTCAGGTATTAGAAGGGCATTCTGAGCGTATATTTTGTGTTGATATTTCAAAGAAAGATGAGTTTGTTGTTTCTGGTGATGCTGGAGGTACTATTATAGTGTGGAATTTGGCCTCTGGAGAGAAAAATGTAGTTACAGGGGCCCATAGGGTTTCCATTAACTGTGTAGTTTTTTCTAAAAAGGATGAGTTTATTCTATCTGCAGGTAGAAACGGAACTATCCAGATGTGGAGTTTGGCTCTGGAACATCAAAATCTAGTGCCTAGCGGAAATCGTAAAGAGATACTTTCAGTGGCTATCTCGAGCAAGGATGAGTTTATTGTCTTTGGGGGCGAGAATGGCTTGATTATGGTATACAACATTGGCTCTAGAGATTCAACTACACTTCCGCCGTACTGTCATAAAGGTATTAGCTCACTAGCAATCTCTAAAAACGACAAATTTCTAGTCTCGTCAAGCTTAAGAGGATCTTTAGAAGTATTTGATCTTACTCAGAACAAAAGAACTCAAGTTATTGAAAAAGAAAATTTCAGTTTAATTGTGTCTTCAATTGACTTATCGGCCGATGATAAGCAAGTAGTTTTTGGTTTCTTTAGTTTATCACGTCCAAATAGACTTGATATTGAGATTTACGACCTCGAAACTGGCGAGAAAGTTCAAACTCTGACAAACAACGGTAATGTCCAAACTTGTTCAGTTAAATTTATTTAAGTTTAACTCTTACTTAGTGAAGTTACTTTCAATAGGGTTTTCTGTCTGGATATAGTCCTGGACTCTCATGCTGATTGACTTAGTTCTCAGTCCAGCGTTGAAGTTTATGTACTCTCCTTGGAGCTTTAAAGACTCGTCTAAGTAAGTCTGCAACCCAAAAACACTTCCGAAAGGAGGCACGCCTCCAGGAAGACAACCTGTTGCTTTAACAACTTCTTCTTCGTTAGCAAACCTTAAACTCTTAGTGCCCAAAGTTCTTTTCATCATTTTCCAGTCTAGCTTTTTAGAAGCCGACATCACAGCTAGCACCATTGAAGCACTGTTGCAGATCAACATAGCTTTGGCTCCACTATCCAAAGTGGTTCCTCTTACCTGGGCAGCTTCTTCGCTCGTTCTGACTGGTTCATGTTCAGTGATTGTGTGGTGCACACTCTGTAACTTTTGTGTTATAGCGTTAAACACAGTTTCGTTTTCTTGCATTTATTTGAAGATGGTAAGTTCTATGTAGTGGATGCTTAAACTTATGAACAAACAAACTCGTCTCAACGTGCCAAAGTTGTCGAGTCACCTTGTGTCTAATCACGACTTACTGTGGACCTGGCAAGAAGAGCACCACATTCCGCCCGAAGAGCGCTTTGGATTTTGGGCCCGGTTGGTACGCTTTTTGATTCTGCAACTGATATTACTGGGAAGCATTGCCTTTTTGATTGGGAACCGAGGAGAGTACTTCTACGAAGAATGCCAAAGAAGAAACCAATGCATGACTAACTGCAACGAGGATTACTTCCCGAACCTTGTGTGTGCGCCAGTTTCTTACAGTCTAGTTTATGCCGGAAACGAGTACAACAGCTTGTTTTACTACCCACAAACTGAGAGTTCAGGTTTCAGTGAGTGCAAGAACTACCTAAGTGGCAATCCAGACTACGAAGAGTCAGAGTGGGACAGCAGCAGAAACGAAAGACTTAACACTTGCTTCAATGCTTGTAGAACAAGTGACTCGTTGTTTTCAGAGGACGGCAGGCCTGAGTGCACTGGGTCAAACCAGAACGACTTAGTCTGTGTGGACCCTGAATCAGACTGTGAAGAAGTTTACTTGCCCCTGGAATCAGGAGACCGGGACACTTTCAGTTTTGACGTTATTTACTTGTTTGTTGGAATGATCATTGCTAACGTGTTGCAGTACTTATACCAGTTCCTTATAATCCTGACAGTGAAGACCAAGCTAACTAGTTTGGAAAACGTGAGAATGGGCACAGCTAAGTGTGGACTGCAGTTGAGTGTCTTGTTGGTTTCCACAGCAATAGCTATACTTGTGATTTGGCAAGTTGCACTGGTGCAAGAGTACGGGCCTGGAACTGCTTTGTGGGGGACGTTTCTTTTGGCGTTTGTAGTAGACCAAGCAAAGAGTTTTTTGTTCCACCTAGCAGTGTGGTACTTCCTGTTGAAGAAGTGCGGCTACTTAAAAACTAACGAAGAGGAGTTCACTGAAGCTGAGTGGAAAAACACCCACAAAGACACTGCTTTCAAGAACTTCAGAGCAGGCTGCACCAAAGTACTGGAGACAAACGCTTACGAAAGAATTTCAATAACTCTCCTTATAATATACGGAGTCTTTGTACTCATTGCACTTAGCATAGCTGAAGAACTTCCTGAGGACGACCGAACTTTAGACATAATAGACCAAGTTTTCTTGTCAGTGTTTCTAGTCGAAATAATTTGCCAGACCTTTGTGAAGTCAATTAGTTACTACAAAGACTTCTTCAATTCATTTGACGCAATAGTAGTTGTGGTGTCTTTTGCGTTGTTTTTTGTGGAGGGAGTAGGCAGCAGAGGCCTTGCAGCTTTGAGACTCCTGAGGCTTGCCAGGCTGGTGATAGTGCTTAGGAAAGTAAGTGCCAGTGCTAAAAGGAAGAACAACGAGTT
>PR_CR_10_Liq_1_inCRDRAFT_1000068_pt1 | contig 51989 bp, 55 predicted proteins | sample PRCRCaboRojoPR_3_FD_10241 | JGI IMG/M metagenome (IMG submission 10241) | reverse complement strand
CCGTGCCGTGCCCATGCCCCCCGATCACTCGGGGCGAGCGGGGGCGATTGTCCCGAGCGATGGCTCGGCATTGATGGTGGCTTGCGGCGAGGGGGCGTTGGCCATTGATCGGCTGCAAGTCCCTGGCAAACGCCCAGTGGCTGCTCGAGACTTTCTCAATGCCCGCCCCGACTGGCGCTGAGCCGCGCTGGGCCGCGGCCCAAGTCGCACAGCGGGTCCTGGATCAGGGCCAGGCCAGCGATGCGGCGATGGAGGTGGTGTGTCAGGGCCTGACTCGTGGGCAAGACCGTGCGCTGGCGCGTCGATTGGTGCACGGTTTGATGCGCGATTGGCCCATGGTGTCTGGCCTATTAAAGGCTTTGCTGCAAACCCCACTCAAGCGTCGCGATCGTGGGGTGTACTTTATTTTGTGCATTGGCTTGTCTGAGCTTCGAGCCGAGCGAGAGCCCGATCATGCGGCAGTGAATGCGGCGGTGGAGGCGACCAAGCTGGCCAAAGCCAAGCACATGAGCAAGCTGGTCAATGCGGTGTTGAGGCGATTTTTGCGCGAGCGCGAGGCGCTTGAGGCTGATCAGGCCGATGCATTGACGGTTCAGTGGGGCCACCCAGCGTGGTTCATTCAAGCCCTCCAACATGACTGGCCAGAGGACTGGCAGCGCATCCTTGGTGCAGGCAATGTGTCGCCACCACTGACGCTGCGTGTCAATCGACGCCACTGGTCGCGTGATGATGCCTTATCGGCATTGACTCAGCATGGCCTTGAGGCACACCCGATCCCCGGACTGGCCGACGCCGTTGAGCTCGAACGGCGCGTGGCGATTCGTGACATCCCTGAGTTTTCGACCGGCGGCTGGTCGGTGCAGGATGCCAGCGCCCAGTGGGCGGTCGATTGGCTTCAACTCACACCTGGGCTGCGGGTGTTGGATGCGTGCGCTGGCCCGGGCGGGAAAGCTGCCCACGCGCTGGAACGGGCCGATATTGAACTCCACGCGGTGGATTCTGACGGTGAGCGATTGGCGCGCGTGGAGACAGGCCTGGCGCGTCTGGGGCTGAGTGCTCAGCTGATTCATGCCGATGCCACCTCGGTGGCATCGTGGTGGGATGGCGGTTTGTTTGACCGGGTGTTGCTGGATGCGCCGTGCTCGGCGACCGGCGTCATTCGTCGCCACCCAGACATTCGATGGTTGCGCCAGGCGGGTGATCTCTCAAATCTCGTCGCCACCCAGCGCGCGTTGCTGGATGCGCTCTGGCCACTGGTCAAGCCCGGCGGTATCCTTGTCTATGTCACCTGCTCGGTATTGGCTGATGAGAATGACCGGCAGATGGCCTCATTTGTAGAGAGACACAGCGATGGATCAATCCTCCAATCCCCACCCACGCCCACCGCGCCCGGACGCGCTGTCTCACCGGGTTGGCAGGTGCTGCCGGGTGAGGGTGGCTGGGATGGTTTTTATTTTGCTGCTGTTGAGCGCGTGTGACCGGCCCGCTGAAATCGGATCGTCGGCAGACTGGGCGCTGTCTTTGAGCGAGCCACAGATCGAGTGGCGCGGCGGCGTGTTGGGCGTGTCCACCGGCATTGCACTCACGCCGTCAGCAGCCATATTGGAAGCGCTGGATCATGGGGTGGCGGTGAGTGTCGTGGTGGCCACCCGCGTGCATCCTTGGCACGGTGCGCTGGCGGCCACTGACCAAACGCGCAATCACCGCTTTGAGATTCGTTACCTGCCGTTGATTGAACACCATCAATTAACGGAGTTAAAGACGGGTCAGACCGACACTTATCCTCGCTTGAGCATGCTGCTGCGTGCGTTGTCTGAGCGCCGCTGGCTCGACACCCACCTGACCCGTGACCAAGCCAACACCGATGAGTGGCAAGTTCAGGTGCGCGTTGATATTGATCGTGAGCGATTGCCCGCGCCGATGCAGCTGTCTGCGTGGCGAGATGAGCGTTGGCGGAGTGGACAAGACTGGCTGACTTGGCGCGTGGGACCTGACCATCATGCGCCATAGCTTTGCTCGGGCGAAGTCCATCTTGAGCCGGCGGATGCACCCCTGGCTTCAGCGGTTGTTGCGGGTGTTGCCGTGGGCCTCCCTGCTGCTGATGTTGCTGACGGCCCTGTATTTGGTGATCAGCGTTGAGCAAGACACCACACAGCTGAGTCGACATGTGCTGTGGGTGTTTTTGTCTGCCACCGCGGCGCTGGTGCTGCTGGCGGCACTGATCGTGGGCCGGCTTTTAAAACTGCGCCAAAGAATCAAAGCCGGCGAGCCGGGGGCGCAGTTAACTGCTCGGCTGGTGAAGATCTTTTCAGCTTTGGCGCTGCCGCCTGTGGTGGTGCTGTATCTGTTTGCGCTGCAGTTTCTCAGTGAGACCGTTGAGGGGTGGCTGGATGCACAAACCGAACATGCGCTGTCGCAGTCCATCGAGCTGGGTCAGATGTTTTTGGACTTTCGAACCCGTGAGGTCAGCGCCAGCCTGGCGCGGATCGCCGATGAACTGGACCAGAACTCGCCTGAGGACTGGGATGAGGCGTTGTTTTCACATGTTCGCTCCGCCGGACCGACGGAGTTGGCGGTGCTGGACGCCTCGGGGCAGGCGCGAACCTCGGTCAGCCTGGACCCACGGATTTTGATGCCTGATCTGCCCGATCCTTTTGCACTCAGTCAGGCGAGGGAGCAAACCACCCATGCCGCCGCTGAGCCAAGTGAGAACGGATTGGTGATTCGGGTGCTTCGGCAATTGCCGCGTCCTGGGCTGGGCCAATCGCCCTTGATTTTGCAAGCGATCTATCCCTTGCCCAGTGAGTTTTCAGGCATGGCGCAAGACATTGAGCAGGCTTACTATCGATATCAGAACGTGGCGTTTTTACGCGAGCGCTTGGAGCAAAGCCTGGTGTTGATTTTGTCGCTGGTGCTGTTGCTGACCGCGCTTCTTGCGCTGTTGCTGGCCTTTAACGCGGCCAGGCGAGTGACTCAGCCGGTCAAAGAGTTGGCGCTGGCCACCCAAGAGCTGGCGGCAGGTCGCTTCCCAAAAGCCTTGAAAAGCACCACCCCCGACGAGCTTGGGTTTTTGGTGGAGTCATTCAACACCATGACCCAAGAGCTGGCGCAGTCCAGACAGGCCTTGGAAGCGCAGCGGCGCTATTTGGAAGTGGTGTTGAGTCGGCTCTCTGCCGGGGTGATCGCGGTGGATCAAAACGGCACAGTGACCGCGCTCAACCCATCGGCCTGTGAGATTTTGATGCTGGATCGAGACGCCGATCACAATCAGTCCATTCATGATCTGATCACCGCTCATCCCAGATTGCAGCCGCTGTTTGATTTGATCATTGATCGATTGGAGACGCCAAGCGGTGAGTGGCGCCAAGAGATACAAATCGGCGACTCGCCCCAGGGCGCATCGACAGGCGAACGTCCTTTGGTGCTGGTGTGCCGAGGGTCTGATCTTCCTGGCGAAACCGGAGGGCACGTGGTGGTCTTTGACGATGTGACGGTCTTGGATCAAGCCCAACGCGAAGCAGCATGGTCGGAAGTGGCGCGCCGTTTGGCCCATGAGGTCAAAAACCCATTGACTCCCATCCAGCTGGCCGCCGAGCGGCTTGAGCACAAACTCGGTGACAGCCTCACCGATGAGCAAGCCGCGCTGTTGACACGGGCCACGTCAACCATTGGCACGCAAGTGGATGCCTTGAGGCGGTTGGTGGATGCGTTCGGTGATTATGCCAAGCCCAAACCCCCAAAGATGGAGCGCATCAATGTGGCGAGCATCCTCCAAGCGGTGGTCGATTTGTATACAAGCGCCGGTGAGTCTGCTCATTTCAAACTGGAGATTGAACCGTCACTCATGGTCACTGCCGATGCGGCGAGACTGCGCCAGGTGTTTATCAACCTCATTGCCAATGCCATCGAGGCGCAGCCCGGTCGATGCCCCACCATTGTGATTCGAGCGCAGCGCGGTGACGATTCGTCTGGTGCGGTGGTGTTCTCCTTTGTCGACGATGGCCCAGGCTTTGCCGATGCAATCAAAGCGCGCGTGTTTGAGCCATACGTCACCAGCAAAGAGGGGGGCACAGGGCTTGGGTTGGCGATTGTTCGGCGCATCATTGAAGAGCATCGCGGCGAGATTGATGTGAGCAATGACTCAAGCGGTGAGCTGGGTGGTGCGGTGGTGCGCTTATGGTTGCCGGGGCACGGGTGATATCGCGCCCATTTGGCGGTATCCTTGGATCGGCTCGCCGATGGAAGACATGAGACAATAGCGCTATGGCAACGGCATCAATCATGGTGGTGGACGACGCACCCGATATCCGTTCCTTGATCGGGGAGATCTTGGCCGATGAGGGGTACTCGGTCATTGAGGCTGCCGATGCGGTTGCGGCTCGGGAAATGCGAAGCCTCCACCACCCCGATTTGATTTTATTGGATGTTTGGATGCCCGGCGACGATGGCATCAGCCTTCTTCGGGAGTGGGCCGAGGCGGGGGCACTGAAGACACCGGTGGTGATGATCTCAGGCCACGGCTCAGTCGACGCTGCGGTGGAAGCCACGCGGTTGGGGGCCGTTGACTTCATCGAAAAACCCGTCTCTATGGCGAAACTGTTGGCCACTGTCGACAAGGCGCTCACCCAGGCAGAGCAACGCCGTGATGCGATCGAATCACCCAGCGTGAACCCAGAAGTGATGGAGCCTTTGGGGCGGTCTGCGGCAGTCCAGGCGCTGCGTCAAAAATTGGATAAGGTGGCTGAACACCTGGCGCCTGTGTTGATCAGTGGTGAGCCGGGTGTCGGGAAGTATCAAACAGCCCGCTGGATCCATGCCCACAGTAAAAAAAGCGATGGGCCTTTTATTTCGGTGAATGCCGAGCGCTTGGTTGAAGACAGCCATACCGATGGGGTGGTCTTGGGCTTTCAATCCAACGCCGCTGGTCTCTTGGCACAGGCCGCTGGAGGCAGTTTACTGATTGAGGACGTTGCCAAACTGAGCTCAGGTTTGCAAACGCAGCTCGCCCGATGGCTTGAGGTGCAGGCGGGCCAATCTCACCCCGCATCAAAGGGTGTTCGGCTGTTGGCCACCACTTCGGAGTCTTTGCGTGCGAAGGTCAGGGCAGGGCGGTTTGATGAGGGGCTGTACTACCAGCTGGGGGTGTTGCAAGTTGAGGTGCCACCGCTTCGAGAGCGCCGCGACGACTTGCCGGATCTGGTTCGTTTCTATGCTGAATACTACCCCTCGCGAGATGGTCTGGCGTACCGTCCGTTTTCGGTGGCGGCACAAAACAAACTCCGTCAATACGATTGGCCGGGAAATTTGCGAGAGTTGAGAAACCTCATCCAGCGCATTCTCATGATGGGTCATGAGGGCGAGGTCTCGGTCAGTGAGGTCGAACGGGCGTTGGCCAACGCGGGCCCGGCCGAGCACCATCCGTTGAGTGGTGATGTGCCCGATTGGTTTCGGTTGCCACTGCGTGAGGCACGCGAGGCCTTCGAGCGAGATTATTTGTTAACGCGGCTCAAAGCGGTCGATGGCAGCGTGGGCAAGCTGGCTGAAGCCATCGAGATGGAGCGCACGCACCTGTATCGCAAGCTCCGCCAACTGGGGATTGATCCCAAGCAGGTATAGACAATGCAAATCATCATTCTAGGTGCAGGCCAAGTGGGCACAGGAATGGCCCACAGCTTATCTCGAGAAGACAACGACATCACCATCGTCGATATCGATGCCGAACGACTGCGCCAGCTTCAAGAAAAGCTGGATGTGCGCACGGTTCAAGGACACGCATCTCACCCACAAACCCTGATTCGATCAGGCATTGAGGATGCGGATTTATTGATCGCATTGACCAACTCCGATGAGACCAACATGGTCGCTTGCCAAGTCGCCTACTCATTGTTCAATACGCCGATGAAAGTGGCGCGGGTGCGTGCCGCTGACTACCTTGAGCACCCTGAGTTGTTTGATCGCGAGCACTCGCCGATCGATGTTCTGATCAGCCCAGAACGTTTGGTGACCGAGCACATCCAAAGGCTCATTGAGATTCCAGGGGCCTTGCAGGTGTTGGATTTTGCCGGCGGCAAAGCCCAATTGGTGGCCACGCGCGCCTTTCCAGATGGACCGTTGGTGGGTCGTGAACTGAAGTCACTCAAAGAGAAGCTCCCTGCCGGTGTGGATGCCCGCGTCGCTGCGATCTTTCGCGATGATCAGGCCATCATTCCGGAAGGGGATACCACCATCGAAGTCGATGACATCGTGTTTTTCCTGGCCGCGACTCGAGATACCCCGGTGGTGATGCGCGAGCTTCGCCGCATGGGCGGGCCCGCGAACCGAATCATGCTGGCCGGTGGTGGCAACATCGGCGCCGGTTTGGCCAAACAGCTCGAGCGCAGTCATCATGTCAAGATTATTGAGCAAAACCCGGGGCGCGCTGAGGCCATTGCCGATGACCTTGATACCTCGATCGTGTTGGTCGGCGACAGCGCCGATGAGGATCTTTTGCACGAGGAAGGCATCGATGAAATGGACGTGTTTTGTGCCCTGACCAATGATGATGAGGCCAATATTTTGTCATCGATGCTGGCCAAGCGGATGGGCTGTGAGAAGGTGATCACACTCATCAATCGTCCAGCCTATGTGGATTTGGTGGAAGCCGATCGAATCGATGTGGCCATCAGTCCGCAGCAAATCACCATCGGTGCGTTGCTCACGCACATTCGCAAAGGCGATATGGTTCGCGTCCACTCGTTGCGACGGGGGGCTGCTGAAGCCATTGAAGCAGTGGCCCATGGTCAGCCAGGCAGTTCAAAGGTGGTGGGCAAGCTCATTGGAGAGATTGATTTGCCGCATGACACCATCACCATTGGGGGAATTGTTCGCGGTGATGAAATCATCATCGCCCACCATGATGTGATGATCCAAAACGACGATCACGTGATCATGTTCGTGGCTGATCAAAAAGCGATCAAAACGGTCGAAGCGTTGTTTTCGCCTGATGCGGTGTTCGCCTAGATGAGAGTGAACGCCTATGCCCCGGTCCAGCGGGTGGTCGGTGTGCTGTTGGCGCTGATCAGCGTCAGTTTCTTGCCGCCGATGGTGGTGTCTTGGGTGGTGGGCGACGGCATTGGCTGGTCGTTTGTGGTCAGTTTTTTGCTCGTGTCTGGCGTGGGGGGGCTGCTCTACTGGCCCGTCCGGCAGGCCGATCGAGACCTTCGGATCAGCGATGGTTTTTTGGTGGTCGTGGCGTGCTGGGCTGCGGTGTGCCTGGCTGGCTCCTTGCCTTTTGTCTTGGGGCTGGAGGCGTCTTTGGCCGACGCCATCTTTGAATCGACATCGGGGATCACCACCACCGGTGCGACCGTGTTTTCAGGTCTGGACGCCATGCCCGTATCGATCTTGTGGTACCGCCAGCAGCTCCAGTGGATGGGTGGGCTTGGGATTATTATTTTGGCCGTGGCGATCTTGCCCATGCTGCGCGTCGGCGGGATGCAGGTCTATAAAGCCGAGGCCACCGGGCCGATGAAAGAAAACCGCCTGACGCCCAAAATCGCCGAGACCGCCAAGGCGCTGTGGCTGATCTATATTGCATTGACCATCATTTGTGCAGCGGCCTATTGGGCTGCGGGCATGTCGGCGTTTGATGCGCTGATGCACAGTTTTTCGACCATCGCCACCGCGGGTTTCTCGACCCACGACGCGTCGATTGGTCATTTCAATAGCCCACTCATTGAATGGCTGGTGATTGTTTTTGTGTTCATAGCCAGCCTCAACTTCGCGCTGCACTTTTTAGCGCTGCGCCGGGCGAGCATGCAGGTGTATCTTAAAGACCCTGAGTTGAAATTGTTTGCCGCTTTGGTGGTGTTGATCAGCGTATTGGTCACGGTGCTGCTGTGGCGTCAAGATGTTTCGGGTGGGTTCTGGGCAGCGCTTCGAACGGGCGCATTTCATACCGTGTCGTATATCACCACCACCGGATTTGCGACTGAAGGGGTGTACCTGTGGCCTGGGACCTTGCCGCTGCTGCTGTTGATGATCAGCGCATTGGGGGGGTGCGCGGGGGCGACCACCGGCGGCTTTAAAATGATCCGCGTTTATTTGTTGACCAAACAAGGCATTCGTGAGTTGAAGCGGCTGGCGCACCCTCGCTCGGTGGTGCCTTTGAAGCTCGGTGGGCGGACATTGGATGATGAAGTCGCGAATGCGGTGTGGGGCTATGTGTCGCTTTATATCGTATGCATTGTTGTGTTGACGCTGTTGGTTTCAGGGCTCGAAGCTGATTTGGTCACCGCTGTGTCGGTGGTGTTTTCAGCCATGAACAATCTGGGGCCTGCGTTGGGTGGGGCAGGCGCCAACTGGGGTGGCTTAAGTGACATCACCAAAGGATTGATGAGTTTTGCGATGCTGTTGGGTCGGCTTGAGATTTTTACAATCTTGGTGCTGTTAACACCGACGTATTGGAAGCACTGAATTGGAGGTTGCTGTATGGACGTGGCGGCCCTTGAGAACATGATTGAGCAAGGCCGAGACAGTTATGAAGCCCGCTTGGCGGTGGGGCAGGCGTATCTTAAGCGCGGCCAATTCAGCCACGCGGCTGCACATCTTAAAGTGGCCACCACCACCGAGCCCGATAAAACCGTGGGCTGGCAGTTGTTGGGGCAAGTTTGGCGTGACCAAGGCGAAGACGCCGCGGCGCGGCCGCGTGGGAGCGAGGGATCGAAGTGGCCTCAGCCAATGGCGATGAGCAAGCCAAAAAAGTGATGCAAGTCTGGCTCAAACGCCTGGGGTGATGCCTCACGCCCTGCCAATTCAGTCAGCAAACACTTCGTTGAGAATGCCGGCTAATCGGAGTCCACTGCGCGCCAGCTGCAGTTCTGCTGCGGGCATCCACACATCGCGATAGGTCTCATCCATGATCGGCACCGGCGTTGTGCGTTGCTGACCACCTTCATGCTCGCCGTGCCGTGGCACCGGGTAGAGGCCTGCGAAAATATACCGCCTGGCTTCAGTCACCCAGGGCTTGGGATCAGTTTGGGTGATCCACAGCGCTTTTTGCGCATCAGAGTAGCTTCGGTTCAGGTGGTCGGCGTATTCGCGGGCACTGAACCGATCCAGGCGAGGCTCAATCACGTTGAGGTCCCAGTATCGGTGTAAGTTGTAAGGCTCGTCTCGATAGATCACTTCAAAATCATTGCCACCGCGGTCGTCAGCAAAGCCTGTGTGCAGCGGTTGGTGAATGTCACCGACAAAATGCACTAAAAACTTCAAAGCTTCGATGCGCGTTTGTCGGGGCAGGTTGTCATCACTCAGTGCTTGCTGATATTTCAAAACCGCGGTGTAGGCCGTGCCTTGAGGCAAATGAAGATCGTCATGGCTGGGCCGAAGTTGGTCTCTGGGCCCGTTGACATAATGATAGGGCGCGGTATCGCGTCGGTCGCCCCGAACGCGGTCTGCCCAAGCGGCCACCTCGCCGAGGCTGTCATCGCCCAGCAGCGCTTCAACAGCGGTTTGAGCTTCAGCGCTCAGGTGGATCTCAGCCAGATGGCCGCTGGTTTCGTGGGCGTAGCGTGACCATCCGAGCGATTCGCTCATGGGCACCCACCAACCAGTGATCAGCAAGCAAAGGGAGGCGGCTTGTGTTGAACGCAAGACAAATCGCATAAAGTGGGCCCAAATACAATTTAAGGAATCAGTATCAGTTTACCAACACTTTGACCCGATTCGATTCTTTGATGGGCTTTTGGTGCATCAGCCAATGGGAACGTCTCAACGGGTAAAGGCGTTAACTCGCCTGATTCAAAATGGGCCAACACCCAATGCATGCCTTCGCGCAAACTCGGGGCGTGGGATTGCAAAAAGCTCAGATTCGCAGCCAGCACACTTTTGTTTTGCTGGGTCATTTTTAAAGGGCTAAAGCGTGGCGTGCGACACCAATCCCAGGCCAATTTAAGCCAGTTCAACCGACCATTTTTGGGCAGCATGCTGGCAAAGCCATACACCACCACTCGCCCGGTGGGCGCCAAGTGGGCATAGCTTTGCGCGAGTGTGTCAACGCCGTTGGCGTCGAACACGGCATCATAGCCGTCGGGTGAGCATTCTCGCGCGCGTGACCACAGGTCCTGATCAGTGCGGCAAATGACCTCATTGGCCCCCATCGCGCGGGCGTGATCGATTTTATGGGCGGCACCGACAACACCGATGATCTGTGCCCCCGCCAGGCGCCCGATCTGACACAGCGCGGAGCCGACCCCGCCGGCAGCGGAGTGGATCAACCACCGTTCCTTGGGGCGCGGATGGACTTGTCGGTGGATCATCCACCAAGCGGTCAAAAACACCGTGGGCAAGGCCGCGGCCTCAGCAAAGCTTAAATGCTCGGGCTTTTTAAACACCCCATCGGCGGGCAGCGCCAGGTGGCTGGTGTAGCCGCCAAATAGGCTCAGACCAATGACGTGATCGCCCACTGACCAGCGATCCTGGGCGGCCTCGCCGACTTCGATCACTCGACCCGCAACCTCAAACCCCGGAATGATCGGGTATCCATGGAGGGCTTTGGCTGAGGCATACAGGCCCATGCGAATGATTCCATCGGCATAGTTGACCCCGACCGCTTCGCAAGCAATCACGACCTCATTTTTATGGGCGCGGGGCACTGGACCTTCGTGGCACACCAACGCCTCGTAACCGCCAGGCTTGGCGATTTCAATGTAGCGCCGGCTCAGGCCTGAGGTCATGGCGCGTCTCGATGGTTTTGAACCAGTGCGCACAGCCGCTCGATCCCTTGCAAGATTCTGGGGGTGGGGCGGACCAGCAGATTGGGATCCACCACGCTCAGGGTGGTTTGGGCCAGTGCGCCATCCAGGTGGGGTGTCCACACTTCAAAGGGCGCCACCGGAGGCCCCGACACGCTGGGTTCGTGTCCCGACACAATCATGTCCGGCTTCGCTGCCAGCACCGATTCGGGATCAACGCTGAGGGCTTCGCTGTCGACATGACCAAATACATTGACCGCATCGCAGCTGGCGAACACTTCATTGATGACGTGGCGCCCCCCAAAGGTATACAACGGGCGAGCGGCAATCTGATAGAACACGCGAACCGGCTCAGCTGTGCTGTTTGGTGGTGCGCGGTTTTGCCACTGAGCGAGCGCTTCGGCATACGCTTTGGCCTGCGCCTCAGCCCTCTGAGCGGTGCCAGCGGCTCGGCCGATGTGCTCAATCGCGGTTTTGATCTGGTCGAGTGTTTGGGTTTCAATCCAAACCACCTCCACCCCCAGGCCTTGGAGTTGTTCAGCCACCTCTGGCGGCGTGCCGCCCCGCCAAGCCAGGGCCATGTCCGGGTCCAATGACACGATGGCTTCCATGTCAAAGCGGAAAGCATCGCCAATGCGAGGCAGCTCAAGGGCGTCTTCGGGCCAATGGCTGTAGGCCACCACCCCCACCACCTGCGCCCCCGCACCGGCGGTGAACGCCAGTTCGGTGAGGTGTGGTGCCAGCGTCACCAGTGTGGGTGGGTCTTTCTTTGCCTGCACCAGATGAGGCCAAGCGGCCAACCCAATACAGCCGATGAGGACCCAGTAGGCGATGCGAAGCCTGACCTTAAATCTGATAGGCATACGTCAATGTGGTGGTCAGGACCAACCACAGCATGATCATCAGTGGCAAACCGACACGAACAAAGTCATTGAACTTATAGCCGCCGGCGTTCATCACCAGCAAGTTGGTTTGATAGGCCATGGGCGTGGCAAAGCTTAAGTTGGCGCCAAACAAGACGGCCAAGACAAATGGCTCAGCGGGCAGCATCAACTGCTGCGCCACCGAGATCGCAATCGGGGTGCCAATCACCGCGGCGGCGTTGTTGGAGACCACGTTGGTCAAGGCTGCCATGGCGAGCATTAAAAAGCCCAGGATCACGAATCCAGGCACCCCAAAGCTGACGGCCAAAAAGACCTGCGCCAGCCAGTCAGCAGCACCGGTCTGCATCAGCGCCATGCCCAGTGCCAGGCTGGCAACAATGATCATGATGACTTGCACCGACAACGCCCCCATGGCCTCTTTCCAGGTCAAGGTGCGGGTGATCAGTAGAGCCAGCACACCCAACACGGCGCTGATGGCAATCGGCAATATTCCGACCGCGGCCATCAAAATGACCCCAGCCATGATGCCCAGTGCCAGCGGGGCTTTGGCCGTTTTCGGCAAATCAACCCCGCCATCAAGCACCAAAAAGTCCGTGCCTTCTTTGAGCACGTTGAGGTGTTTGGCGGCGGCTTGGACCAACAGCACATCGCCCGACTTCAAAACGGTGTTGTCCACACCGGTGGCGCGTGTTTCGTCTTGTCGATCAAAACGGTGCAGCGCCAGCAGCCGAAGTTTGTAGCGAGACAGCAGTCGTGCTTGGCCAATTCGCACGCCCAGCAAAGACGAGTTTGGCGTGATGGCCACCTCAGCGATGGTTTGGTTTTGTTTGGCATAGTCCAGCGGGTGGGCCTCATCCACCTCAACGTCGCCTGAGAACAGCTTGCCACCGAGCAAGTGGGCAAACTCTCGAAGGTTGTCTTGGGTGTTGGTTGTGGTGATTCGGTCGCCGGCCGCCAAGACCACATCAGGCAAAGGCGTGACGAACACCCCAGGCCCGCGCTGGATTTTTTCGACTTTGAGCTCACCGCGGCAGGCATCAATGGCGTCTGCCAACGTGCTGCCCGTGGCCTGGCTGCCCTCATCCAAACGAATTTGGGCGGTGTAGAGCCGCTTCACCGGTGATTTCATTGGCACCTGTCGCTTCGGCAACAGCTTGGGTGCAATCAACCACAAATACAACACCGCCACACCCCCGGCGATCGCCGCCGGCAAAAAGAAGTCAAACATCTGAAACTCAGCCACGCCCATATCGGCCGCCACACCCACCACCAGCAGGTTGGTGGAGGTGCCAATGGTCGTGGCCATGCCGCCGACAATGCTGATCAGCCCGATCGGCAAGAGCATGCCCGAGGGGGATCGCCCGGTGCGAAGCGCCACCCCCAACAGGATGGGCAGCAACATCACCACGATGGGGGTGTTGTTAATAAACGCGCTCAACACCGCACACACCAAAAGCGTGCCCAGCATCGACAGGGTGGGTGACTTGCGCCACAGAGTGGTCAACAATCGCCCCACAGGCTCCAGCGCGCCGGAGCGGATCAGTCCCTCACCCAGGATCATCAGCGCCGAGACGGCAATTAAGGCTTGGTGGCCAAACCCTTGAAAAAAGTCACTGGCGCTTAGGGTGTCGCCGTTGGTTCGGGTGTAGGGGAACAGTTCAAACCCAATGGTTAAAAGCGCCAGCACCACCAGAGAACTCGTTTCGAGTGGGATGCGCTCACGCGAGAACAATGCCAGTGCCACCAGCACCAGCATCAGCACCATTAACGCGTGTATGTTGGGCATCAAAATGGACATCAGCGCCATTCTACGGTATTGCAGGTGACAAAGCCCGTGCGATAATGACAGCGATGTCAACCACTGCAATGACCCATCAGATTGATCCTGTCGCCATCAGCCTGTTTGGCTTTGATGTGTATTGGTATAGCGTGATGTACCTGGTGGCGTTTGGCCTGTTTTGGTGGTTGGGCACGCGCCGCGCACAGCAGCCCCATGCGCCGATCAACCGAGACCAAGTGGGCGATCTTTTGTTTTGGGGGGTGATCGCTGTCATTGCCGGTGGCCGGTTGGGATATGTGCTGTTTTATGTGCCCGATGAGCTGCTGGCCAACCCTGCCATGGTGTTGAACATTCGAGACGGTGGCATGAGTTTCCACGGCGGGTTGATCGGCGTGATCGCCATGATGTGGTTTTATGGCCGTCATTTAGGCATTGGCTTTTTTCGCCTGTCTGATTTTGTGGCGCCTTTGGTGCCCACAGGTTTGGCCGCGGGGCGCATCGGCAATTTCATTGGGGGTGAGCTGTGGGGTCGGCCCAGTGATGTGCCCTGGGCGATGGTGTTCCCAGCCGCTGGTGATGGGCTGGCGCGCCACCCATCACAGCTTTATCAAGCCGGGCTCGAGGGCTTGGCGTTGTTTGCGCTGCTGTGGTGGTACAGCCACCGTCAGCGGCCGGTGGCCGCGGTCAGTGCGTTGTTCTTGATGGGTTATGGGGCGTTTCGTTTCTTGGCCGAATTTTTCAGACAGCCCGATGCGCATCTTGGGTTCGTGGCTTTGGATTGGATGACTCAGGGTCAATTGCTGTCACTGCCGATGATGGTGGCGGGGGCGTTGATTATGGGGTGGGCTTATGCCCGTCGATCACAGGGCATTGCCAAACACTAAAAGGCGCCAATGGTCCGAAGACCGTTGGGCCTACATTTAAGGATTGAGCATGGACGCTTATCATCAACTGTTACAACGCATTTTAGATGAGGGGGTTCGGCGTGAAGACCGAACCGGCACAGGCACGGTGTCGATTTTTGGTCACCAAATGCGCTTTGATTTGTTTGACGGGATGCCGCTGGTCACCACCAAAAAGCTTCACCTTCGCTCAATCATTCACGAGCTTTTGTGGTTTCTTCAAGGCGATACCAATGTGCGCGCGTTACAAGCCGTGGGGGTCAGCATTTGGGATGAATGGGCCGCCGAAGACGGTTCGCTGGGCCCATTGTACGGCGCGCAGTGGCGCGCATGGCCGACAGCCCGCGGCGAGAGCATCGATCAGCTCAACGATGTTGTCGATCAACTCAAAGCCCGCCCCAATTCAAGACGTCACGTGGTCAGTGCCTGGAATCCGGCCGACTTGCCCGATGAGCGCGTGTCCCCTCAAGAGAATGTGGCCCAAGGGCGGATGGCACTGGCGCCTTGCCACTGCCTGTTTCAGTTTTACGTGGCCGATGGGCGCTTGAGTTGTCAGCTTTACCAGCGCTCGGCAGATTGCTTTTTGGGCGTGCCGTTTAATATTGCCTCATATGCCTTGTTGACTTACATGGTCGCGCAAGTGGTGGATCTTGAGCCTGGCGAGTTTATTCATACCTTTGGCGATGCCCACATTTACCTCAATCACCTCGATCAGGTGCATGAACAGCTCTCGCGCACGCCTCGAGCGTTGCCGACCCTTTCCCTTAATCCGAACAGGCGCCGGCTTGAGGACTTTGTGTATGACGATTTTGAGTTGGTCGGTTACGACCCGCACCCGGCCATCAAAGCGCCCATTGCCGTTTGATTGAATGGAGTGAGCGCATGAGCCAACCCCGAATTCACTTGGTGGCCGCCATGACTCAAGACCGTGTGATTGGTCGTGATGGCGCCATGCCGTGGCACTTGCCCAGAGACTTGGCCCACTTTAAAGCGGTCACCCTCGGTCACCCGGTCATCATGGGTCGATTGACGTTCGAGTCGATCCTTGCCAGCTTGGGCCGGCCCTTGCCTGGCCGGCACAACATGGTGATCAGTCGGGGTCAGCCTGAGGTGCCTGACGGGGTGGGGGTTTACTCAAGTGTTGATGAAGCGATCGATCAATGCAAGGTCAATGGGGCGGATGTGGTTGATGTCATTGGGGGCGGTCAGATCTATGCGATGACGTTGCCGATGGCCGATCGGCTGCATTTGACATTGATTGATGCCGATGTGGCAGGCGATACGTGGTTTCCAGACATTGATCTGTCTCAATGGCGCGTCGTCCACACCGACACCCAGCCCGCAGATGATCAAAACGCCTATCCAATGACCTTCGTCACGCTCGATCGGCCGAGCCCTCCAGCGAAAGAGTCTTTGCAAAAATGAAACGCCAGATCTTTGTGGGTGATGTCCATGGGTGCATGGACACCCTGACCCAATTGCTGGACACGCTCCACTTTGATCCGCGCAACGACCGATTGCGCTTTGTGGGCGATCTTGTGAATCGGGGCGGGCAGTCACTGGCGGTTCTTCGATACGTCGTTGATCTGGGTAAAGCCGGTGACTGCGTGTTGGGCAATCATGATCTGGCGTTGCTTCGTTATGCGCATCAAAAGCCCAGCCAGCGCAAGAAAAATGATGAGTTTGAAGCGGTCCTCGCGGCCAAAGATGCCACCACTTTGCTGGATTGGCTCAGGCATCGGCCGCTTTTTTGGTCGAATCAGCGCCACAGATTGGCAATGGTCCACGCCGGCATTGACCCAAGGTGGGGTGTGGCGGCGACCGCGGCACGGGCTGATGAGCTCTCGCATGCGTTGATCCATGAGCCAGCGGCGTTTTTTGAGCACATGTATGGCAACTCACCTAAGCGGTGGCGAGCGCATCAGCCGCATTTTAAGCGGCTGCGCGCCATCACCAACGTGTTCACTCGGATGCGGTTTTGCGCCCCCGATGGGCGCTTAGACTTCCAGTCAAAAGGCAATCCCAAAAAACCACCCAAAGGATTTTCGCCGTGGTGGGTTCATCGGCATGCCGATTGGAAAGACTGGTTGATTGTGTTCGGCCACTGGTCAACGCTGGGCCTGATGGTCAAAAAGCGGGTGGTGTGTTTGGACAGTGGCTGTGCATGGGGCGGCGAGCTCAGCGCGTTGGTGTTCGATCCTGATCAAGCCCATCATGACATTGTTTCGGTCCCGGCCAAGCGCTGAGACCTGCCTACGTGGGGCTTATGCCACGTTCATTTGCTCGCGCAGCGCGCGCACCACATCGGCGGTGTCTGGTCGGTGGCCTGTCCAATGCTCGAATGAGAGCGCGGCTTGCTCGACCAGCATGCCCAGCCCGTCGACCACCCAGCGGTCCGCTTGCATCGCCCACGCCCGAAATGGCTGGTGCGCTGGTCCGTAGTTGAGGTCATAACACCATGCTCTGGGCGCCAAGGCATCCAAGCGGGGGAGGGTGAACGTGCCCAGGTGGCCTTGGGCACTGGCTTGGATGATGCCATCGAAGGGGCCAAGGTGCACCGGCCCTGGCCCGTTGGGGTCCAACGGGTGAGCGCTTAAGCGCGGATCATTGAACCGCTCACAGAGCCTTTGAGCGCGCGAGAGCGTGCGATTGAGCACCGCCACGGTCGCCACGCCAGCGGCAAGCAGTGGCCCGATGATGCCCGCACTCGCGCCGCCAGCCCCGATGATGAGAATGCGTTGATCCCGCAGCGTCAAGCCTTGGGTGTGAATGTCCTTGACGAGGCCCACACCGTCGGTGTTGGTGCCCCACCAGCCGGTGTCGGTGCGCACCAAAGTATTGACTGCACCGGCATCGGAGGCCGTGTCTGATCGTGCTTGGCACACGTTCAGCGCGTGTTCTTTGAGCGGCACGGTCAAGTTCAGGCCCTTAAAGCCGGCTGCATGAAGCCTTGCCAATTGATCGTTAAGACCTTCCACAGAACAGCGAATGGCTTGATAGTCGACCGGGATGTGGGCCTGTTGAGAAAACAGGGCATGGATGGTGGGTGATCGCGAGTGCTCGATGGGATCGCCCAGCACGGCCAATTGCATCGGTGATTGGGCCATCATGCCACCCGATCCAAATAGCGCATCGGGCTTAAGGCCTTGATCATCTGTGGGTCCATGGCGGCACCGCCTAAATGAATCGACTCGCCAATGTGATCGGCCAGCAGGTCGGCGCACATGGGCGTGTGGGTGATGCCTCGTGAGCCATGGCCCACGTTGAGATAGACATGCTCGCCCAGGGCGGGCACTGGGCCCACCAGGGGCAGGCGGTCGGGGGTGGTGCAACGAAATGCGGAGCGATGACCGACAACGCGCATCGACTCGCCGCCCAAAGTCTGCCAAATGTCGGGCAGGTGCACTTTGAGTTGTTCGATGTTGTGTTGATCGTCGGCCGCCACACTCGTGACGTGTTGGTTGTGCAAGTCATACGTTGCCCCCACACAGTGCCGGCCGGCCAATGCCGGGGTGACGTACCCCAAGTGACAGTGCGCTCGCGTTAAGCGGTCATGTTCAGGACCGGCTTGGATTTCGGTCACCTGTCCGCGGATGGTGCGCAAAGGCAAGTCGGCCAGTGCGGGGTAGGCCGTGACCTCGTGGGCGTTGGCCAGGATGAGCGCATCGCTGTCGCCCGCTTCCAGTGAGGTGATCGCGGTGGCCTGGTAAGCAATCTGTGGGTGATCCAAAAGCCGTTCAATCCAGGCTTTGGGGTGGATGTACCCGGCGCCTTTCAAGCACGCGGTCTGATCGTCAATGAGGGCCAACAGGGCCTCGGGCCAGGCGCCCGTGGCATGCGCTTGATGGGCATTTTTGCGACGTCGGTCTTGTTTGAGGTGGAGCATGACATCGTTGAGCTGGCCATGGTCAGGGTCATCGGGAAACCCCAGCCGCCGAAACCACGCCAGTGCCCGAATCAGTGCGTTGAGATAAAACCGATTTTGAGACTGCAGGTGGGGTGAGGGTGTGGCATAGACCACGCCCGCTAAGTTGCCAGACCCACCGCTGGCAGGCCCATTGGGGTCACAAACACTCACCGTCCAGCCGCGTTGGGCCAAGGCGCGCGCGGTGGTGGCCCCTGCCAACCCCGCACCCGCGACCACGGCGTGGCCGCCGCGTTGGCGGCGGGGCGTGTGGGTGCCTGGGTTGATGCCCTCGATGCGGTGTTTTTTGTCCCCAAATCCCGAACATCGCTTTACGATAAAGCCTGCATCGGCCAAGCCGCGTCGGACCTCACCGGCGGCGCTGAAAGTGGCCAGCGTCGCCCCGGGCACTGAGCGGTCTTTAAGGGCTTTAAAGAGGGCCGAGGTCCACATGGTTGGGTTTTTGGCAGGCGCAAACCCATCCAAAAACCAGGCATCAACCAGGGCGTTGGATTGCTGAAACAGCGCCGTGGCATCGCCCCAGACCAAGGTCAGCAGGATGCGATCACCCAACGCCACCCGATGGTGGCCGGGACCAGGGGCAGGATATTGGGCCATCAGGCTGTCAGACCACGATTGAAGTGCGGGCCACTGAGCGACGGCGCGGGCAAGGTCGTCGTGTTTGAGTGGGTGCAGATCAACCGATACGATCTCAAGTCGCGCCCCCTTGGGTGCGTGGGTGGCGAAGCGCTCGGCGGCCAGCAGCGCGTTGAGCCCTGTTCCAAAGCCCGTCTCACCGATCACAAAGACCCCATCGTTGGGCAATGCTGCAAACCGCTCCATCAGTCGGTTGCCTTCGATAAACACGGTTTGAGACTCGGCGAGTCCATCGCCATGGCCAAAATAGCCATCACCAAAGGCCACCGCGTAGGGGACTGGACCGTTCCAGTTCACCTGGGCCGGCTCGATGGGATCAAAAAAATCGCGCATGGGGTGATCATAGCAATTGATCCATCGCAGCGGCGTTTGACGCCGTGTGCCGAGCCCCCGAGTCGAGGGGGGTGGACAATGGCACCTGGTTGCCACGCCCCGCGCCATTATGTTATATTGTTTCAATTCATTCTGTCAGCGGGCTTGTGTGATGAAAGTGACTAAAAAAGACGCCGTGGCCTTGGACAAAGCCGCCATCGGCGTGTCTTTATTGTGTGTGGTGCATTGCTTGAGCATCCCCTTTATTTTGGCTTTGGGGCCTGCGCTGAACTTGTGGTTTTGGGGGAGTGAGGGATTCCACGCCGCACTATTGGCGGTGGTGTTGCCGTTGAGTTTGGTGGCTTTTTGGAGAGGTTACCGCACGCACCGAAACGCCAGGCTCTGGACGCCCGGGCTGATGGGTCTGGGGATTGTGACCGTCACTGCGATCTTGGAGCACTTTTTGATCGGACCTGGGACAGCCGCGGTGATGACCTCCGGGGGCGGATTGTTCTTAATCGCGGCGCACCTGATGAACCTCAAAGACCAACGGGCGTGCTGCAGCCCCTGATTCACGCCCGCCAAGCGCCGGTTGCCTTCCTGAAAGCGCCAGTGGTAAGGTGCCAAAACGTCATGTTTTGGGAGGGTTAATCCATGAGCGAAGCGTTTTCGTCATTTAAAACGTTCTATCCTTACTATCTTTCAGAACACCAAGACCTTCGCTGTCGCAGGCTTCACTTTGTCGGCACTTGGCTGGTGATTTTGGCCGCGGTTTTGGGCTTTGTGCACTCTGCGTGGTGGTTCGTGTCGATGCCGTTGTTTGGTTACGGATTCGCATGGATTGGTCACATGGTGTTTGAGAAAAATCGGCCCGCGACCTTTTCTTATCCGCTGTACAGTTTGGCTGGCGATTGGGTGATGTTTTTCGATATCCTCCGCGGACGGGTTAAAATCTAAGGTTGAAGCGATTGCGGTGGTTCGCCGCCGGGCAGCCAAAACAGCACTTCAACGCGATCATCATCAGCAACTGTCAATTCGGTAAAAGGACATTTCATGAGTGAGATACGTTCAGATCGGCGCTACAGCGAAAGCCATGAGTGGGCCAGCGAGGAAGATGCCGGTGTGGTGAAGGTGGGCATCACCGATCACGCCCAAGGCCAGCTGGGCGATCTGGTTTTTGTCGAACTGCCCGAGGTGGGCGCTCATGTGGCTCAGGGCGACGCTTGTGCGGTGGTTGAATCGGTCAAAGCGGCCTCTGACATTTACTCGCCGGTGACCGGTGAGGTCATGGAGATCAACGATCAGTTGGGCGATGCCCCCGAAATGGTGAACTCAGATCCGTACAACGACGGTTGGCTGTTCACGGTCAAACTTGAAGACAACCAAGAGCTCGGCAACCTGATGGATGCCGAGGGCTATGCGGCGCATACCGAGGACTGACCGAGGACGGATGGGCGCGGTCAGTACGACCAATCCAAACGCCGGTAGATGAACCCCATCAGCCACGCTGGGCCAATCAATAGAAATTGAAGGTCTTTGAAAAACGAGGGCTTCTCACCTTCAATTTTGTGGCCGATAAACTGTCCAATCCACGCCAGTACAAACACCACCAGGGCCACCTGCCACAGCGCGTACGGGGCGGTGTTGTCGACCGCCCAGCAAATGAGCAATGACAGCACCATAAAAAGCCCGATGCCCAGCGACAGCTTCGGCGAGAGCATAACGTAGTAAAACTGCGCTCCAAGCGCCCCCACCACGGCCCAATTCAGTCCGCTCATCGGCGAGGGGATCGACCAGATTAAAGCCAGCACAGACCAAAAAATCAGCGGCACACAGATCCAGTGAATCGCCTTGTTGGTGGGGTTGGTGTGGCTTTGTCCATAATCGTCAAACCAATCATCTGCTGAGCGCATGGCTGTTCTCCGGTTGAAATTCCAGTGGCTCCACTCTAGCTCAATCGGCCAGCGCCTGCCAAGCGGCCTGGATGGCGCGATCAGCGTCCACCAATTCGCCAGGGTCTTGCGCGCGGGGCACACGGTCAAGCCATTGATGATGCTGGGCTTCAATGAATCGGTGCCAATGGGCCACCAATGCCGCTTTCAATGACTCAGACAGGCCGTCGAGTTCAGCCAACTGTTGATCGGGAAGGCGAGCATCAACCAAGACCGGATTCAGCCGGCTTTGTGTCAGCACGCCAAACTCAGCGATGAATTGGATGTCGTTGAGGCGTTGTTTGATGTCTGACTCTTGGCGTTGGCGTTTTTGCTTTTGGCGCATCTGGATCATGGCTTCGGCGGTTTGGCCACGGTGACGGGTTTGTGTGAGTACCTCTGCTCGGATTGTGTCAAATGCCGATTGCAATGTGGTGTCTCCGGCCATCCACCTTGCCCGGATCAGGGCCTGATGCTCCCACAGCCAGGCATGCTGTTGCTGATAGTCGGCAAACTGATCGATGTGGCTGACCAGCAGGCCCGCACGCCCATTTGGCCGCAGTCGGGTGTCCATCTCAACCAAGCGGCCGCCGGGCAGGGGCAATTGGACCATCGAGATCAGCCGCTGCGCGATTTTGATGACGCGAGCGGTGGACTCGGGTTGGCGGTGTAAGAACACGCAGTCCAAATCAGAGGTGTAGTGCATGGTTCTTGCGCCACCGTTGCCGTAAGCAATGACCGCCAACGGCGGGTCATCGACCAAACTGTCAAGGACGTGTTGGACGCAAGTCTCGATGACGTCGGTCAACTGCTGACTGGCGTGCGCGACGCTGATGCTGCGTCCAAGCTCTGCCAGCGCAGTTTTGAGAAAAGTGGTCTGGCGCCAGCGACCCAATTGATTTAATCCCGTTTCGGGATCATTGGCATTCAGGGTCGGGGGAGGTGGCATGGTGAGTCGGTGGGTGGGGTCGATCAAGTCGTCCAAAAGTTGGGGCGAGTCAATCACCCATTTGGCGATTTTGTCGCTGGCCTGAAAGACTCGAATCACTTGTTCAGTGATTTCAGGGCGCTCGTGCAGCAATGCCAAATACGCTGAGCGTTGCGCGATTTGTTCAATCAAAGCCACCACATCATCCAGTCCAAGGGCCGGCTGGGGTTTGGTCAAGAGCTTTTCGATCAGTTCAGGCATCAGCCGATCCAAGCGAATGCGCCCCTCCCCAGACAGCGGGCGTTTGGCGAGGCGCTCGGCCAGCCGCTCGAGGGGTTCAACGAAGGTTTTGGGCTCAGCCTTTAAGCCTCGCTCAACCAATTCATCCGCCCAATGGGGGGTGGGCGGCCAGTGGATTGTGGATGCGGGGCGATGGGTGTGTTCAATGAATTGCCCGTGGAAGGTGGCGGCGACCCAAGCGCGGTGATCATCCAGCGCTTTGAAAAGCGCTGTTGGCTCACCAAAGCCCATCAATCGGCCAAGCGGTCTTTGGCGGCGCCGTGTTGCGGGAGCTGATGGGTTTGCTGGCCGGTCATCGCCTGAAGGCGATTTTCCACTGTCCTGAGAAAGGCATAGGCCTCGCGCATTTGGCGTGCGGTAATCGAGTCAAGTTGGCCGAGTCGCTCTAGCTGGGCGAGCGCAGGTAAAAATCCAGCCACTTGAAGTTCCGGGCTTCGTCCGCCTTCTAAAAGCTGCAGACTCTGCACCAAAAACTCAAGCGTTCGGATGCCTCCGGGACCGCGCTTGATGTCACGCTCAATGCCTTGGCCCTGACTTTGGCGGTCAATTTTGTGGTGGAGTGCACGCAAGGAATCAAAGATTCCATAGTCCAAATAGCGTCGATAGATGAAAGGACGCAGCGCGTCGAGCAGCTGTGTGGTGGTGCTGTTTTCGCCCGCGGCGTGTGCGGCTTTCAACCAGGCATAGCGCTCCCAAGTCCGCCCTTCGCTCAAAAAGTACGTCTCCATGGCGGGCAGCGACCACACCAACGCACCGGCGGAGCCAAATGGGCGAAGCCGGGTATCCATGGCCCAGACCCGGCCATGTTCGGTCACCGAGTCCATGCGCTGAATCAGCCCTTGGGCCACCGCGCTTAAGTATTGATTGGCCCCAAGCCGGCGTCGACCCGTGGCGTGGCCATCGCCTTGATGAATCATGACCACATCAATATCGGAGTTGAAGTTCAACTCATCACCGCCCAGTTTCCCCAAGCCCACGACGGCCAGTCGGATGGGCTCACCCTCAGCATCCAATAAGGGCCCGTGCTCGGCGGCGACCGATTGCTCAGCCGAGGCCAGCGCCAGAGTGAGACAAGACCGTGCGATGGCCGACAGGCGTTGACCCACCGCCTCGATCCCGGCGTGACCGGTGATGTCCTGCACGAGGACATGGATGGATTGCTCGACTCGGTACCGTCGCAGCGCGGTCCAGAGGGCTTGATCGCTGTCGAAGGCCTCGAGCGGGGGCAGGGGGCGAGGCGCCGCCCAAGCGGTCTCCAATATCCCGGGGAATTGCCGCTGGGCGTTGGCCACGTAGTCGCTCAATTCAATCAGCGTGTCGGGGGTCATTTCAACGGCATTGAACAGGCGCGACTCGGTCATGGCTCCATTATGCCCAAGCCGCGTCGCGCATAAAAAAACCCCGGCAAAGCGCCGGGGTTTTGGGTTTTGACAACTCGATGGGTTGTGTGGGCTTACATCATGCCGCCCATACCACCCATGCCACCCATGCCGCCCATGTCAGGGGCACCAGCGCCGCCGCCCTCGTCTTTCTGAGGTTGGTCGGCAATCGCCGCTTCGGTGGTGATCATCAACCCGGCCACAGACGCTGCGTTTTGCAGTGCTGAGCGGGTGACTTTGGTGGGATCCAAGATGCCTTCGTCAATCATGTCGACGTAGTCACCGGTGGCCGCGTTGTAGCCATAGTTGCCTTTGCCATCGGCGACTTGGGCCAACACCACCGACGGCTCGCCGCCAGAGTTTGACACGATCTTGCGAAGGGGCTCTTCCATCGCGCGCATGGCGATCTTGATGCCCACAGTTTGCTCGTCATTTTTGCCATTGAGGCCTGAGATGGAGCCCAAGGCACGCACCAAAGCGGTTCCACCGCCAGGCACCACGCCTTCTTCAACGGCCGCACGGGTGGCGTGCAGCGCGTCTTCAACGCGGGCTTTTTTCTCTTTCATTTCGACCTCTGTGGCCGCGCCCACTTTGATCACGGCGACGCCGCCAGCGAGTTTGGCCACCCGCTCTTGCAGCTTCTCGCGATCGTAGTCGGACGTGGCGTCTTCGGCTTGAACCCGAATCTGGCTGACACGTGACTCAATGGCCGCAGCATCACCGGCACCATCGATGACGGTGGTGTTTTCTTTGTCGATTTGGACTTTCTTCGCTGAACCCAGGCTGTCGAGTTCAGTTTTTTCCAAGCTCAAGCCGACTTCTTCAGAGATCACCTGACCGCCGGTGAGAATGGCCATGTCTTCCAGCATCGCTTTGCGACGATCGCCAAAGCCAGGGGCTTTCACAGCGGCCACTTTCACAATGCCGCGGAGGTTGTTCACCACCAAGGTGGCCAGCGCCTCGCCTTCAATGTCTTCGGCGACGATCAGAAGGCTTCGGCCTGCTTTGGCGACAGACTCCAACAACGGCAACAAATCACGGATGTTGGAGATCTTTTTGTCGTGCAGCAGGATGAATGGGTTCTCCAGATCAACCTGCATGGTTTGCTGATCGGTCACAAAGTAGGGTGACAGATAGCCTCGATCGAACTGCATGCCCTCGACCACGTCAAGTTCATTTTGCAGCGACTGACCTTCCTCGACGGTGATCACGCCTTCTTTGCCCACTTTGCCCATGGCTTCGGCGATGATGCTGCCGATCTCTTCATCCGAGTTGGCTGAAATGGTGCCCACCTGGGCGATCGCTTTGTCATCAGAGCACGGGGTGGAGAGTTTCTTCAACTCCTCAACGGCCGCGGTGACCGCCTGATCAATTCCGCGCTTGAGGTCCATGGGGTTCATGCCTGCAGCCACGGACTTAAGGCCCTCACGAAGCATGGCATGCGCCAACACGGTGGCGGTGGTGGTGCCATCGCCGGCGGCGTCTGATGTTTTCGAGGCCACTTCCTTCACCAACTGGGCACCCATGTTCTCAAACTTGTCTTCCAGTTCGATTTCTTTGGCCACCGAGACACCATCTTTGGTCATGGTGGGGGCACCGAAGCTTTTTTCTAAGATCACATTGCGACCCTTGGGGCCCAAAGTGACGCTGACCGCTTTGGCCAATGTATCCACACCTTGTAAGATGCGGTTACGAGCGTCTTCTGCGAAACGTACGTCTTTAGCACTCATGGTTGTTGTCCTTCCAAGTTAAATCAATTTGTATCTTTAAATGAATCGTCAATTGAAGCGGGTCACTCGACGACAGCCATGATGTCGTCTTCACGCATCACCAAAAGCTCATCACCGTCTGCTTTGACCTCAGTCCCTGAGTATTTGCCAAACATGACGGTGTCGCCCACTTTGACATCCAGCGCTTTTTGTTCGCCGTTGTCTAAGATCTTGCCATTGCCGACAGCCAGCACCTCACCCCGCATGGGCTTTTCCGTCGCACTGTCGGGAATGACGATGCCACCAGGACTGGTGCGCTCTTCTTCAACGCGTTTAACGATGACGCGGTCGTGTAAAGGACGCAATTTCATGGGTTCTTTCTCCCTTCCAACTCTCACAATTTGGTTGATAAATGCCCCACTCACCGACCGGTTTGCTTGAGACCAGCCCAGTTGTGACCCGACGGTGCGGGGCTTGTATGCGGCAATTGCCCTAAGCTTTTGGGTGTCGTTGCCCTCTGAGACTGAAACGACGCCCGCCAAGCCAATCACCTAAACGCCCCTTGTAGATGGAGACCCCCAAAGTCCTTTTCAAGGGGTGGGCGGCATCTTTTCAAGAAACGGCGCCAGGGGCGCTACAATGGGGGTGATGAGTGACCCAAATTCTCTTTATCTTGTCTACACGACGGTCGAAGACGTGCCTCAAGCCCGGCATTTGGCCAAGGGCTTGGTGGAGTCGCGCTTGGTGGCGTGTGCCCAAATCCAGCCTAAGTGTGAGTCGGTGTTCCCCTGGGACGGCGAGATCCAGTCTGCCAGCGAAGTGGGGCTCACCCTCAAAACCACCCAGCGCTGTTGGCCGTCAGTCAAAGCGTGGCTTGACGAGCACCACCCCTATGAGGTGCCTGAGGTCTTGGCGGTGCCGGTCAGTGATGGGTCAGCGGCCTATATGGCTTGGGCCCGCGGGTGGTTGGCGGATGGGACCAACGATCCGTCATTGCGCGGTGGCACGCCTTGATCGGCGGGCGCCCCATTCGCGACATGGTTCGAGCGCTGGGCGGTTGGTGTCTGGCGGCCACCCTCGCCACCCAGGCCGTTGCACAAATCTCACCACAGGATCTTTTGCCTGTCGAGGAGGCGTTTTCAGTCGAGTTGACGCGTGTCGAGGGGGCGGTTGAGCTCCATTGGCGCATCGCGCCGGGGTACTACCTCTACCGGCATGCGTTTGAGGTCAGTGCCGATGGGGTGTCTGTGGGGACACTTAAGCTGCCACAGGGGAAGATCACCAACGATGAGTTTTTTGGCGAGACGGAAAGCTACCGCGGTGAAATGACCATGGTGGTGCCGCTGCTCGATGCGCCGGCTGAGGCTTTCGATCTCAAGCTGGTCTCACAGGGGTGCGCGGATTTGGGGGTGTGCTACCCCCCTCATCGGCAAACTCTGCGCGTGCCCGGCGCGCCCATTGCGCACGGCCCGGGGGATAACCTGGTGTCGTCGGTGGGCCCTCAGAGCGCGATGGACAGTGGGTCAATGGGGGCGGGTTTAGAGGGGTTGGTGGGTGAATCAGCCCTGCCCGCCGAGGTGGCCTTTCAGGTGGACGCGCTCGCGGTCGAACCTCAGGTGGTCTTGGTGCGGCTTCGAGCCCAGGACCGTTACTACATCTACCGCTCAAGTCTTGACTTTGTCAGCCCGTCGGCCGATGCAACCGTGGTCGGTTTTGAGGCCCCCCAGGGCCAAGCCATTGAAGATGAGTACTTCGGCCAAACCGAGGTGTATTTCGGTGAAGTGGAGGTGCCCGTTGAGTTGACGCGGTCTGACCGAGCCGCAGCGACGATTGATTTTGAGGTGGCATTTCAGGGGTGTCTTGAAGACGGCATTTGTTACCCACCCATGACGCGTGTGCTGTCGGTTGACCTGCCTGAACTGACCGAAGCCGAAGGGCAGAATGATGCCCCCCAACCTGAGGCGATGACTCAGTCTCGTCAGGCGTCGCCACCGCCTGTCGCTGAGCAGGACCGCTTGGCCCGTGCGCTGGCCGAGACACCGGTATTGGCGCTGGTACTTTTTTTGATCGCTGGGGTGCTGTTGGCCTTCACCCCGTGCGTGTTTCCGATGGTGCCGATATTGTCGGGCTTGATTGCGGGGCAAAGCGAGGACATCGATGCCGTTCGGGCGTTTCGATTGTCGCTGGTGTATGTGTTGTCGATGGCGTTGGTCTACACCGCGTTCGGCGTGGTGGCGGGGCTGTTTGGCCAGAATTTACAAGCGGTGTTTCAACACCCGGCGGTGTTGGTCAGCTTTGCTGGTTTGTTTGTGCTCTTGTCGCTGGCGATGTTCGGATTCTATGAGCTTCAGTTGCCCACCAAGCTGCAAACCAAACTCAATGAGTTGTCCAACCGCGCAGAGGGTGGGACATTAATGGGCGCGGCGATCATGGGCGCGCTGTCGGCACTGGTTGTGGGGCCCTGTGTGGCGCCGGCTTTAATGGGCGCGCTGATCTACATTGGCCAAACCGGAGACGCGGTGCTGGGGGGCGGTGCGCTGTTTGCCATGGCGATGGGCATGGGCATTCCGCTGGTGATTTGGGGCACCTCAGCGGGGCGTTGGTTGCCCAAAGCCGGCGTTTGGATGAACGCGGTCAAGGCCGTGTTCGGGGTCGGGTTGTTGGCGCTGGCGATTTGGATGTTAGAGCGGGTGGTGCCCCCGACGCTGACCATGGCGCTTTGGGGCAGCTTGGCGATTGCTTGCGGGGTGTACCTGGGCGCGCTGACGCGTTTGGATCCCACGGTCAGTGGATGGCGCAAACTGTGGCAAGCGCTGGGTGTGATCGTGCTGGTGATTGGCATTGTCCAGTGGCTGGGGGCACTCAGCGGTGGGCGAGACTGGACGCGTCCATTGGGGCACTGGCAAAGCGAGGGCGCGGCTGAGGCCGCACCTTCGGTTGAGTTTGTGGAAGTTGAGACGTTGCCCCAATTGGAAGCGGCGGTGGCCGCCGCTGACGCGCCCGTGTTTCTTGATTTCTATGCCGACTGGTGTGTCGACTGCGTCCGTATGGAGCGGCGCACCTTTGTGGATCAGGCCGTTGCCGAACGTTTGGCGACATTGACGTTGATCAAAGTGGATGTCACCGACTACACCGATGCGCATCGAACCATCCTCAGCCATTTCAATTTAATTGGCCCGCCGGCAATGCTGTTTTTTCACAACGGCCGAGAAATGACTGAGCTTCGCCGCTTTGGGTTTATGGCCCCCAACGCCTTCTTATCTCACTTGGATGCAGTGGACTTGGCGGCTCAGTCTGTGGCTGAGTGAGTGTGTCAGCAAACCACCGGATATAATGGCGTCTTTGTCAGCCTGCCATTGAGTCAACGCGAGTTTTGATATGCACCCATGGATTCAAGCCAGCTTTAAATGGATCGCCATCGGAGCATTGGGCATTGCCTTGGGTGCGGGTTTGGCTTATTTCACCCGACCCGATGTTCCCGACCCGGGCAGTGAAGGGGCGAGCGTTGGCGATCCGCGGCCGCCTTTACAGCACACCACATTGGACGGCGAGATGGCTTCGATTGACGCGTTCGATGGTCAAGCGGTGCTGGTGAACTTCTGGGCCACATGGTGCGCCCCCTGCCGGCGGGAGATGCCGCTGTTGCAAAGCGCCTATGACACGCACGGACAGGACCTGGTGGTGCTGGGGGTGGCGATGGACGATGCAGAACCCGTGGCCGATTTCATCGCCTCATTGGGGATCACCTACCCAATCTGGGTGGGCCAGACTGATGTGTCTGCCGCGCAGCGGCGTTGGGGCAATGCGGCCGGAGCATTGCCGTACACGGTGCTGGTGGATGCCCAAGGGGTGATCCGCTGGCAACACTTGGGCGAGGTCAGCCGCGCGCAGCTGGATGAGGCTTTGGCGATCATTTTTTAAAGCCAAAAGACGCGCCTAAGATACGCTAACGAATGGCGATCTTCGTCGATTGTGTAGACAAAATGCCAACTTTTCGGCACAATGGAAGATCTTGTCTGCAATGGCTGAGTGATCTTTCATGCGTATTTTGGTCCTCCACGGTCCCAACTTGAACCTTTTAGGCCAGCGCGAGCCGGCCGTCTACGGCACCACCACCCTTGATGATCTCAATACCGAACTGCAGCGTTTCGCTCAGGCCTGTGGCGTCGAGCTCGAAATTGTCCAGTCCAACGCCGAGCATGCATTGATCGATCACATTCAGCACGCTCCAGAGCGCGGTTTTGAGGCGCTTTTGATCAACCCAGGCGCGTACACGCACACCTCCGTGGCCATTCGGGATGCGCTGAGCGCGACAGGCATCAAGTTTGTCGAGGTTCACATGAGTCAAGTGGCCGCGCGCGAGCCTTTTCGTCATCACTCGATGATCGCCGATTTGGCAGCCGGAACGGTGTCTGGATTCGGCGCGGATTCTTATCTGCTGGGTTTGCAGGCTTTGGTGAACCAACACGGCGATGGCGGTGGTGAGACGGACGGATGAGCATGGATCTTCGAAAAATCAAAAAACTGATTGAGCTGTTAGAAGAGTCGAATCTGGCTGAAATTGAAATTCATGAGGGTGAGGAGTCGGTGCGCTTGAGTCGCCAGCGTCCGGCCTCGGCCATCCCGCAGCCGGCTTCTGTGGTCGTGCCCGAGGCGGCTGAGGCGAGTGCCTCACCGGTGCCCCAGTCAAAGTTGGCAAGCGATGATGGGGGCGCTGCAAAAGATGCGTTGCCGCCTGGCGATATCATCCGCTCACCCATGGTGGGGACGTTTTATTCTGCTGCCAATCCTGAGTCTCCACCCTTTGTCAGCGTCGGCACGACTGTCAGCGAAGGGGATGTTTTGTGTTTGGTTGAGGCGATGAAAATGTTCAACCAAATCGAAGCGGAGGCCGACGGCGAGGTGGTCGCGGTGCTGGTTGAAGACGGTCAACCCGTTGAGTTTGACGAGCCCTTATTTGTTATTGCACCCGCCTAATGTGCATGTTCAGTCACGCCACGTTGATGTCAATCAAACCCAGAGGTCGCCATGGCTCGGTTTAATAAGGTGCTGATTGCCAACCGAGGTGAGATTGCTCTGCGAATTTTGCGTGCCTGCCAATCGTTGAACATATCCACCGTGGCGGTGCACTCGACCATCGATCGCAATTTAAAACACGTCGGCATGGCTGACGAGTCGGTTTGCATCGGCCCGGCCTCAGCCGCCGACAGTTATATGAACATCCCCGCAATCATTGCAGCGATGGAGGTCACCGACGCTGAAGCAGTTCATCCTGGCTATGGGTTCTTGGCAGAAAATGCGGATTTTGCTGAGCGGATTGAAGAGTCGGGATTTACGTTTATCGGCCCACGGGCCGAGACAATTCGCTTGATGGGTGACAAAGTCTCAGCGATCCACGCCATGTCGCAAGCCGGTGTGCCGTGCGTGCCAGGCTCTGATGGGCCTTTGGATGACAATGATCAGCGAAGCGCCCGTGTGGCTGAGGAGATCGGCTATCCGGTACTCATCAAAGCCGCAGCAGGTGGCGGCGGTCGAGGCATGCGGACCGTGCACCATGCCGAAGATTTGATCTCAGCCATTCAAACCACCCGCCAAGAGGCCGAAAACGCATTTGGCGATGGCACGGTTTATATGGAGAAGTTTTTGGCCAATCCGCGCCACATCGAAATCCAGGTGCTGGCCGATGCGCATGGCCATGCGGTGCATTTGGGTGAGCGCGATTGTTCAATGCAGCGCCGCCACCAAAAAGTGATTGAAGAGGCGCCTGCGCCCGGCATCACGGACGAGCAGCGAGCGCACATTGGTGCGGTCTGCACACAGGCGTGTCAACGCATCGGCTATGTGGGGGCGGGAACGTTTGAATTTTTATATGAAAACGGTGAGTTCTACTTCATCGAAATGAACACCCGCATTCAAGTTGAGCATCCAGTGACAGAATGCATCACCGGGATAGATTTGGTGCGCGCCCAAATCGAAATTGCCAGTGGTGAACCGTTGCCCTTTGGTCAAGATGACATCCAGTTTTCTGGACACGCGGTTGAGTGTCGAATCAACGCTGAAGATCCGGAACGCTTCTTGCCTCAGCCCGGCACCATCACCGCGTTTCATGCACCGGGAGGGCCTGGCATTCGGGTCGACTCGCATGTCTATGATGGCTACACCGTGCCGCCCAATTATGATTCGATGATTGGCAAGCTGATCGCGCACGGGCCAAGTCGCAAGCAAGCGATGACACGCATGCGCGTTGCGCTAGACGAGATGGTGCTCAAAGGCTTGGTGACCAACGTCGGACTTCACCAGCGCTTGATCCGAGACCCCGGGTTTAAAGCCGGCGAGACCAACATTCACTATCTGGAATCGAAACTGGCAAAGTGACCTTGTGCGTTGATGGCCCGCGCCAACGCGACGCGATCAAGGCCCAGTGGGGGTGGCGTGTCTGGCCGCTGCCAAGACGGCAGCTGCGTCAAATAAATCCCCATGGAGGCAAAGCCGGTCGCGACTTGTTTGGGGACGTGGAGCTGCACGATGCAGCCCTCAAGCGATGCCCCCCCGACCTCTGTAATGGCCACCACCGGCGCCTCTTGCCCATCCCACATCACCGTCCCCAAAGGCGCCACCGTCGGCGTTGCCCCACCGCTGGAGGGGTGCGGATCGTCTTCAGAGCGGCTGATGCGATTGGAATCGGTCAGCGGCGACATGCCATCGGCGGTCATCACCGCACAGACTTCACTGGGGATGAGCCCCCAACTCGAGGCGGGATCCTCGCCGACTGTCAGCCAAACTGACGCGCTGTCTTGTAGAGGCTGCGGCGCCAATAACGATGCGTGGGGCAGGCGATCAAGCGGCGCTTCAGTCAAGAGCGGTCGCGTTGGCGCTTGGGTCTGGAAAAGATGCTGGTGCAGCAGCCGCTCGCTGAGCTGGCTGGCGTCGTTGTCGCATGACTCGGGCGATGGGTGGGGCGCCGATTGGCGAGCGAGCAAGCGGTCAATGCGCGCATACCACTGGCCCCAGTCGGCCACTGGCGCGTGGGCAGGCAGCTCGTTCAATATCATCCGCCCCAGCCAGCCCAGGCGGCGCATTGATGGGCTCAAATGCGCCGATTGAGCCACGCTGGTGAGTGCTTGGGCCAGGGGTTCACGCTCGCCACGGTCAACGAACGCCCAAAGGGCGTGCTGGTAAGCCTGTCGCAGGGTCGGTGATGGGTTCATGGTGTCATGACTCAGGGCTTGGCGCGGGTGGGGTCTGTGAGGCTTGCGCGGTCGCGGTTAGGGTCTCTAAGGCGCGCTGAACATCGGTCAGGGCGTCAAGGGTTTGGGTGCATGATGCGATCAACGGCTGGAGTTGATGGTCAATGGCTGACAGCGCGGCCAGGGTGGCCTGATGGCGTTCTTGTCCGGGCTGATCGTGCCATTGAGTCACTTGTTTTAGCACATCGCGCGCGCGCGTCAGCGGCGCGGCGAGGGTTTGATCCAAAGCACTGTCGATGGGCTCATCTTGCCGGTTTCCAAGCTGGGTTGATCCGCCGGTGAGGCGGTCTGGAGCTCTTTGAGGCGCTGGTTCAGTTGATCAATCCGTTCGGAGTGCCGTGCGCGGTGGTGGGTTTGCACATCGAGCCAGGCCATGTCGAGTCGTTGTTCGATGTCGTTGAGTTGAGACCGCAATGCTGGATCACCTGGATCGGTCTTGAGGGCGTCGATGCAGTCGTTGAGCTCAGCTTGCAGTGACTCTAGGACATCGCGGTGATATTCAGTCGCTTCCAGCGCTTGCAGCGTCGCCGCCAACGCTTGGCTGGTCGCGGCGTGGTGCAGGCGAGTGGCGTGATCATCACGAACAGCCGACTGGGATCGGGGCTTCCGGATCCAGGCCACGAGCAGTGACAGCACCCAGCCCACGGCCATGGTGAACGTGGCCAGGACCCAAATCACCGGCTCGACGTTCAAGGCCCATTCGAGGAGAGGCTTTAGCGGCTCTGGCGTCATCGTGATCCTTTGCGCTCGTCAGGTCGGTAGAATACCCTTATATTGAGTCATGGAGGCGTTATGCGTCGCAACCTCATCATGGTGATGGATGACATCGCCGACATCAAGCCCAGCAAAGACACATCGTTTGCATTCTTACTTGAAGCCCAGCGACGAGGCTATGCCTTGGGTTATGCGCGCATGCACGGCTTGTCACTGCACGGCCCAAACGCCCACGCTGAATGCCACCCGTTGACCGTGACCGATGACCCCAATGACTGGTACAGCTTAGGCGAGGGCCTCACGCACGTTTTTGGGGGTGACGATCTGGTGATGATGCGCCAAGATCCCCCGGTCGACGCCGACTATCTGTACGCCACGCTGGTGCTGGATCGGGCCAAGGCCCAGGGCGCGCACGTGGTCAACGATCCCCAAGCGCTTCGTGATTTTAATGAGAAGCTGGCAATCGCTCAGTTTGGTGATTGGATGCCGCCCACGGTGGTCAGCGCCTCTCACACAACCCTGAAAGGGTTTGTTGATGAACACCAAACGGCGGTGCTTAAACCCCTGGACGGCATGGGCGGCCGCGGCATTTTTTTGGCCCGCTCGGGCGAGGCGAACATCAATGCGATCCTCGAGACATTGACCGGCGGTGAGCGCCACATGGCCATGGCGCAGGCTTTCTTGCCGGAGATTGCCTCGGGTGATAAACGCGTGTTGGTGGTCAACGGCGAAATCGTGCCGGTGATGCTGGCGCGGATTCCCGGTGAAAGTGACTTTCGCGGCAACCTGGCCCAGGGGGGGCGGGGCGAGGCACAGCCGGTGACTGAGGTCGAGCGAGCGTTGGTCGCCGACATTGCCCCCACGCTGATCGAGGCCGGCGTTGTGTTCGCCGGTCTCGATGTCATCGGTGATCGATTGACGGAGGTCAACGTCACCAGCCCAACTTGCGTGCGCGAGTTGGACCAGGCGTTTGGACTGAATATCGCGGGCCAACTTTTTGATGCGCTGGAAGAATAGCCCAGACCCATCGAATGACCGCCTGTGGCCAGCCCTTTTGGGCGCGGTGCTGATCCATGTTGGCCTGGTGGTGCTGGTGGACTGGGATGGGTTCACCCCAAGCACCGCACCATCGATGGATGTGGTCTGGGTGCCCACCGTGCCTGAGCCTTTGGCGCCGGCTCCTGAAGCGCCTGATTTTTTGGCCAATGCCAACCAAACGGGCGGACAAGAGAACGAGTCCGATCAGGCCTCTGAGCCTCCAAGCGGGCGCGCAGATCGCCCCGATGCCGCAACGCCTGATGCCCAGACGCTGAGCCAGGCGCGTGTCGATGAAGATGCGGATGAACCGGGTCGCGTGTTGGATCTGTCGGGGGCGTTGCCCAGTCGAGACAACAACGATTGGGCTCACTCGGCGCAGCGCTTGGAAGCGGACCCTCGCCATAAGCGGATCAACGCATCCACCCGCGAGCATCGATTTGCGGCCTATATGGCCGCATGGATCCAAAAGATCGAGCGTGTGGGTCGGCTGCATTACCCACAAGAGGCGAGACGGCGAGGGCTATCGGGGAGTTTGGTTTTGAGTGTTGAGCTGTTGCCCTCAGGGCAGGTCGATGAGGTGATCATTGAACGCTCCTCGGGGCATCCATTCTTGGATGAGGCCGCGCGTGAGATTGTGGCCATGGCGTCACCTTTTGCGCCCCTGCCGATTGAACCTGGCGAGCTCGATCGACTCACGATTACCCGAACATGGCAATTTTCAAGTGGGGGTGCCTTTCGCTGATAGAATGACAGCATGAGTTATTTAGAACAGCAGTTTTTAGTGGCGATGCCTGATCTTGATGATCCTAACTTCACCCGCGGCGTCATGCTGATGGCACAACACAATGACGATGGGGCGTTGGGGTTGGTGATTAATCGCCCTTCAAATTTACACTTGAGTGATTTGTTTGATCAGATGGGGTTGGACCATCCCGACCCCAGCGCGGCTGAGAAGCTGGTGTTTGAGGGCGGGCCACTGCACCGTGAGCGGGGGTTGGTGCTCCATGAAACGGAGGCTTCAGATCCTGAATGGGATTCCAGCTTGCACGTCGGCCGGCGGCTGAAAATCACGACTTCCAAGGACATTCTTGAGGCCATCGCCGAAGGCAAAGGGCCATCACGATTCCTGGTGGCATTGGGCTACGCCGGTTGGGAAGCCGGCCAGCTTGAACAAGAGATCCGGGACAATGTGTGGCTGAACGTCGATGTGCAAACCGACATCGTTTTTGACGTGCCGGTGGAGCAACGTTGGGCGCAAGCCGTGGCAACACTGGGGTTTAGCGCCGACGCCTTGCAGCCCTCAGGCGGGCATGCCTAAGTCGGGCACAGCGCTCGCGCTCGACTACGGCAAAGCCAAGACCGGCGTGGCTGTGGGTCACCCACTCACCGGCTCGGCTCAACCTTTGAACCCGCTCCCTTCAAAATCTCAAGCCCAGCTGCTGGCGGGTCTGGCTGAGCTCTTCCGCGCTTGGCAACCGGCCCACGTCGTGGTAGGTCTGCCATTGGCCTCCGATGGTTTAGACACGCCGATGAGCGAGACCATTCGCGCGTTCGGTGACACGCTCCAGAATGCCCACCCAGGGGTTGAAGTCATCTTTCATGATGAACGTTTGACCTCACAAGCAGCAGCGAGTGTGCATGCAGATCGGCGACAATCGGGTCAATCCAGGTCGCGCGATGCCCAAAAGCTCGATTCGGTGGCCGCGGCGTTGATTTTAGAGTCGTGGATGCGCGAGCAGCAGGAGGCCTCATGTCACTGAATGCTTTAATAGATATCGATGCACTGAGCGATCAGCACATTGAACGCATCATCGATCGGTCGGTGGCCTTGCTCAACGGCGCTGAGCCTTTGATCAGAAGCCACATCATGGCCAATTTGTTCTTTGAGCCAAGCACGCGGACCCGAACGTCATTCGAGATCGCCGCCAGGCGGTTGGGGCTTACGGTCATCAACATGGACGGCCCTCGGTCATCCATGACCAAAGGCGAATCCCTCATCGATACCCTGGCGACGCTGCACGCCATGGGGGTGGAGTTGGCGGTGCTTCGTCACGGACAAACTGGCATTTGCCATGAGATCCTCAACCATCTCCCCGACGGGCTGGCGTTGATCAACGCCGGCGATGGGTGTGGGAATCATCCCACTCAAGCACTTTTGGACGCGGCCACGCTCACCAGCTTGGGCGTGGCGTTTCGCGATGCCAAGATTGTGATCGTGGGTGATTTGCGCCACTCGCGCGTGGCGCGCTCGAACATGGCGCTGTTGTCGCGACTTGGCGTTGGGAACATCACGCTAGCCGCCCCAGAGCCCTGGCTGCCTGAGACGGTCCCTGACGGTGTGATGGTGAGTCAATCGAGCACTTTGGACGACGCCTTAGACGACGCCGATGTGGTGATGATGCTCAGAGTTCAGCAAGAGCGCATGGATGAAGGGGTCGACTGGGCGGCCTACCATGCCGACTGGGGGTTGACCACCCAGCGTTTGACCCGAGCCAAACCCGATTGCTGGGTGATGCACCCGGGTCCGATGAATCGAGGCATTGAAATCACCGATGAGGTCGCCGGCGGTGCTCAATCGCTGGTGCTCAAGCAGGTGCAAATGAGTGTTTGTACACGCATGGCCATTTTTGAGTCGATGCTGGCTTAACCTCCAGGGGCGAGTCGACTACAATTGAAGTTATGACCACCGAATCCATTGAGCGCCCACTTCGCCGCATTCGAAGTTTTGTGCGCCGCCCCGGTCGGTTAACGCCTGCACAAGACCATGCCCTCAATACCCTACTGGCCCAGTATCAGTGGCAGCCCAGTGACATGGCAGATGGCGGGCCTTGGGTGATGGAGATCGGCTTTGGCAACGGCCAAGCGCTGGTGGAAATGGCCCAAGCTGAACCGGATCATCGATTCCTCGGCGTTGAGGTGCACCCACCTGGGGTGGGTCGGCTGCTCAAAGCACTTGATGACCACGGCATCGACAATGTTCGCGTGGCGATGGTTGATGCGGTCGACTTGCTTTGTCATGACATCCCCGATCATGGCTTGGATGAGGTTCGAATTTATTTTCCGGATCCGTGGCCCAAAAAGCGCCACCACAAGCGCCGGCTGATTCAACCTGATTTTGTGGCGCTGCTGCATGCCAAACTCAAGCCCCATGGGCGGGTGCACTTGGCGACCGATTGGGCGCCTTATGCCGAGTGGATGGTGACGGTCTTGGCCGGGCATGGCGGCTTTGATCGCGTTTGTGAGCCTGAACTTCGACGCCCCAGTACGCACTTTGAGCGGCGCGGTCAACGGCGCGGTCACACCATTGTGGATTTGGTTTACCAGACGCAGGTGGGGGCGCTTTGATGGCGGTATCGGGTCTCACGCTCAGCGCGGACATGGTCTTGGTGCTTTTAATTCTGGGGCTGACCATTGGGCTTTTTGTCTCTGAGTGGATCCGAATTGATATCGCCGCGCTGTGTATTTTGGTGCTGATCGGTTTGCTGGGCTTGGTGCCCTCAGATCAGCTGTTCAACGGTTTCGCCTCGAACGCGGTGATTTCATTGATCGCGGTGATGATTTTGGGGGCGGGTCTGGATCGGACTGGCGTCATGAACCAGATCAGCGTCTGGATCTTGAAGTGGGGCCGAGCGTCATCCCAGCGGGTGGTGGCGCTGGTGGGCGCATCGTCGGGTGTGGTATCGAGCATGATCCAAAATGCAGGCGTGACGGCCTTGTTTATGCCGGTGGTGGGCCGTGTCTCCAGCCGTCGGCAGATCCCGCTGCCACAGCTTTTAATGCCCATGGGCTTTGGTGCGATGGTCGGTGGCACCATCACCATGGTCGGCTCTTCGCCGCTGATTTTATTGAATGATTTGATGTTGACATCCAACCGTTCGCTGCCGCCAGGGGCGGAGGCGCTGCAAGGGTTTGGGTTGTTTGCGGTCGCCCCTGTGGGGTTGGCGCTGTTGGCCACCTCGGTGGGGTATTTTTGGCTCTTTGGTCAAAAATTTCTCCCCGCCAGCGACATCAAGGGCAGCAGCCAGCCGGCCAACACTGAACATTACTTCGCCGATGTCTATGGCATTGAAGGTGAGGTGTATGAGGTGTTGGTGACGGTAGATTCGCCGCTGGTGGGCATGCGCATCAGCGAGGCAGAGCGCTTGCCTGGTGCGCCGCTTTTTCTCGGCATTCAATCCACCGATCAGCCTCGGTTGGCGCCGCCGGCCGATGAAATGGTCTGGGTGGGCACGGTGTTGGGCGTCATGGGCCCGCGTGAGCAAGTCGGTCAGTTCGCGTTGGATCATCAGCTGAAACTCCAGCCGCGGCTAAAGACCTTCGGGCAGCTGTTTAACCCCACGCGCGCAGGCATCTCAGAGGTGGTCATCCCCCCCGGTTCACGTCTGATTGGTCAAACGATTGGCGATTCCAAACTTCGCTCCCGGTTCGGCATCTCTGTTTTGGCCATCAATCGCCGCGGGGAGATTCTCCATGATCGGTTGAGAAACGAAGTGTTGCAGCCAGGGGATTGTTTGGTCTCTCACTCGACGTGGTCAGACTTGGCAGAGCTGGCCGATGACAAGGACTTCATCGTGGCCACCGACATTCCCAAACAAGAGCAACGTCCTCAAAAGGTCATCCATGCCCTCGTCTTTTTTGGTTTGTCCCTGGCGTTGATTGTGTTTACCGAGATTCGGTTGTCCATCGCGCTGCTGACCGGTGCCGTGGGCATGATCCTAACGGGCGTGTTAAGCATGGATGAGGCCTATCAATCGGTCAGCTGGAAGACGGTTTTTTTGATGGCCAGTTTGATCCGTTGGGGTATGCCATGGAGGCCACGGGGACCGCAGCCTGGTTGGCTGAGCAGGTGGTCGAGATGCTGGGCACCATGCCTGGCTGGGTGCTCCAACTGGCGCTGGTGGTATTGGCAACGGTCTTTACCCTGGTGATGTCCAACGTTGGCGCCACGGTGTTGTTGGTGCCCATCGCGATCAATCTGGCCATCGTCACCGGCGGCAGCCCCGCGGTGTATGCATTGCTGGTGGCGCTGGGAGCAAGCAACGCTTTTATTTTGCCCACCCATCCGGTGAACGCCTTGATCATGGGACCGGGAGGGTATCGGGTCAAAGATTTTATTCGGATTGGCGGGTGGATGTCGGTGCTCTACATTGCGGTGGTCTTGGTGGCCGTCAATCTTTTGTTTTAGTCAGGGGCTTTGAGTTTGGCCATGATCGATTGCGGGGGCCATGGTTTGAACCGGTCAAAAAGTCATGGGTCTCTGGCGGGGGCATTGGCCCGATCAAAGGGGCACGGGCGGGCCTGGGGAGACGAGCGCCGAGATGGAACCAATGCCGATTAAGGGAGTCTAGATCACCATGGATCCACATGCCAAAGAGAAATTCCAACGGGCTTTTTATCGCCGGTTCCAATCGCCTTTCGAGCCACCCCAGATGAGCATCTGGGCACGCATTGGCGTGTTTTTGGTCACCATCGCTGTGCTGTCAGTGAGCTTCATGCTGGGGCTGGTGTTTCTGGCGGTGGCCGTGGGGCTGGTGGCTTTGGGCTTGATCGCGCTGGGCATTCGTCGGCTCCTGGGCAGCAAAGCCGCCCCGCCCAATCAGGATGATGACATTCGTGTCACGTATCGCGTGGTGCATCGTCGCAAAGACGACTAGCTGCCAATGAGACCACAAGGGGCCTGGCAATCAATTCCGAATGGGCCGGGCCGGTCAGTGGTTGAGGATGCCCACAATCAGCAGCACCGCAAAAATGACGCCGACCCAAAGCGCCATCGCACCGATGGGCCAAGACTGACCCAGGTGGTCCAGAGGCCATTTGGGTTGAGCCACCCACCGAGCGAGCTGACGCAGCGGCGCCGTGATGGCCTCGAGGATGGCCTGGCCAAGCCGGTGCAATGCCTGCGGCAGTTTGACCAATAGAGCGCGATAAACCACCTCGGCATCAGGCAAACCCCCGGTTGAGGGGTGGGGCAAACCCAAACCAAAACGAGCCAAACCGGCATACACCAACCCTGCACCCCCCAAAAGCATGAGTTGAGCGATGACTTTTTTGCTGGTGAGCACGGTGGTGGTGCTGTCAAACGGACGGATCAAATCCAGTAGGCCTGGCATCAGTCCGGCCATCAGCAACATCAGGGCAGGGATCATCAACGCCAGCTGCTGGATGCCCGCGACGGGTCGGGGCGGCGCTTGGCCCGGTTCGGTGGGAGGCGTGATGAACACGCGCCAGAAAATGCGCACCCAGGCGTACAGCAGCCCAAGCACCGACAGCGACACCAACACCCAATAGAGCCCGCCGGGCAAAGTTGACGTCTCAATGGCATCGAGCATCAGTTTCTTGCTCATAAAACCGCCGGTCAGTGGCACGGCCATGTTCGCCAACGCGGCAACCGCGACACAAGCGGCCACGATCGGCCAAGGTCGGCCCAAAGCCCCCAACCGATTGGAATCGGTGGTGTTGAACTGCCCCCATATGAGGGCCATGGCCATGAACATTGCCATTTTAAAGAGCACATCCATGACCACATGCAAAGCGACGCCGTCCAGGGCCGTGGGCGTGCCCACGCCGATGGCCACCACCATCAGGCCGAGTTGGACCATCATCGAGTAGGCCAATACGCGTCGAAGGTTGTTCTCCAGCAACACGTGGGCCACCGGCCAAATCGCCATCACCACGCCAATGGGCACCAGCGCCGTCTCCCCAGGGAAGACCCGCATCAAAGCGACCACCCCCACTTTGGTTGTGACCGCCACCAGCACGGCCAAACCCGCCAGGGACGCTTTCGGATAGGCGTCGACCAACCAAAGGTGAACCAAAGGAAACCCCGCTTTGATGCCAAACCCGATCAGCAGCAGCGCGCCCGCCAGTCCCTCGAGGGCCACTGGCCCCACCATCCAGCTGCCGGTGTGGCTGGCGTGGGGCAAGATCCCGGTCAACACCGTCACGCCCGCAGCGATCTGGAACAACAAATAGCGCACACCGGCGGCGGTGGCCGCGTGATCGCGCCGGGCAAAAATCAGCGCTGAGCCGCTGAGGGCAATGATCTCAAAACAGATAAAAAAGCTGATCCAATCCCCTGCCAGAACAGTGCCGATGCCGCCGGCGAAATAGGCGAGCATCGCCCCATGCTGCCAACGGTCGGTCACCGGGGCGATAAACAGCGCCCCAATCAAGGCCGCGACATGAAACAAACCCACCATCAGCAGACCCAAGGCATCGGGCTGAATGGGGATTAAGGTGTAGTCCATCCACTCGAGGCTGACATTCACCGCAGGACTTAAGGTTTGCCAGGCGATCCAAGCCGACACCAGCGGGGTGGCCACGGTGAGCCACCACAGCTGGCGCTTGGGCACCACCGCCATCAAGCACGCGGCGATCAAAAAGATGACCGTGGGTGAAAGCAAGAGCATCCAATCACTCATCGCTGAGTGTCCCTTGGTGCTTCATCGCTGATCGGGCGATCGCCACAATGGTCAGCGCCACCACAACGGCCGCCGCGCCCACCAGCGCATAACTGATCATCGCCATCATAAAACCAGTCCTTTGGCCAGCTCATACAGTGGCTCAGGGTAGAAAAACAGCAGCACGCACCCACCGGCGGTCACGCCCATGGCAATTCTCTGCGCCAGCGGGGCTTCGTGCAGACCCTCAGTGGGGACACCCTCGGCGGCCGGTGCAAAAAAACCTCGGAGCGGAATGATCAACAGATACAAAATGTTGAGCAATGAACTGATCAACAGCGCACCCACCACGATCCACTGCTCGGCTTGGAGGCTTCCCAGCAGCAGATACCATTTTGACCACATGCCCCCGAATATCGGCAAGCCAATAATCGACAAAATGCCAACGGTCATGAAGGCGAAGGTGTAGGGCATCACCCGACCCAAACCATCAAACTGCTGAATCTTCTTGCGATTGGAGGCGACTTGAATCGCGCCGGCAGAAAAGAACAGCGTGATCTTGGCCACTGCGTGCATGGCCATTTGCATCACCGCACCGATGACGGCCAGTGGCGTGGCCACCATGGCCCCCACAACGACATAGCTCAATTGCGCCACTGTGGAGTAGGCCAAACGTGCTTTGAAATCGTCTAACGTGAGTGCCACCAACGATGCCGCCACAATCGTAAAGGCCGCGACCCAAGACACCCAAATGCCTGCGCCGGTGTCGCTCAATGTCTCCACACCGAACACGAAGATCACCACCTTCAAAACGGTGAACACCCCGGCTTTGACCACGGCCACCGCATGCAACAACGCGCTGACGGGCGCGGGGGCAACCATGGCTGAGGGCAGCCATTTGTGGAAAGGCATCAACGCGGCTTTGCCAATGCCGAAGGCAAAAAGGCCCAGCAACACGGGGACCCAGTGGGGCGCAATGTGCCCATCGACAATGCCGCCGATTGAAAGGTTAAGGTGCCCGTGGCGGCATAGGTCCAAATGATGGCTGGCAGCAGGAGTCCCACTGACGAGGCGAGCAAATAAAACAGATACACCCGCCCCCCACGTCGGGCCTCTTCGGAGCCTGAGTGGGTGACCAGAGGATACGTCGATAAGGTCAAAATCTCATAGAAGATAAACAGCGTGAGCAAGTTGGCGCTGAATGCCATGCCGGCAGCAGCGCCCAAGGCGATGGCATAGCAGGCAAAAAAGCGTGCCAAATGCGGGTAGTCCATATGCTTCATGTAGCTTTGGGCATACAGCGTCGCCACCAGCCACAGGCTGGCGCCGATCAAAGCAAACAGCAGGCCCAAAGGCTCGAGCGCAAACCCAATCGACACGCCAGGCAACAGTTCACCCAACGTTTGGGTGGCACCCAGCCCTGACATCGTGGGTTCGATGTGTCCACAAACGGCCACAAAAAAAGCAATCGAAGCCAGCCATCCCAACCCATCACGCAGTCTGGGGTGGTTGTGAGACGCCGCGATCGCCGCGGCACCGATAAAGGGAATGGCGATCACCCACATCGGGGCCAGTGTCGGAAGCGCGGCCATCTAAAACCCGCCCAACAGCACTTGTGCGGCTTGCTCGGCCGCGCCCAGACTCAGCCGCGTGTCGAGGCCAAAATAGATATTCAGTGCGACCATCAACCACAGCGGAATAAGCAATGCCTTGGGGGCCTCCGCCACGGGTGATTGTTGATCACGGGGCGCTTGAAACCACGCGGCTTCAATGACGCGCCAGATGTACACCACCGCCATCAACGATGTGATCAAAATCAGCACAACCAGCCACACCTTGCCGGCGTCCAGTGCCCCCCAGATCAGATACCACTTGCTCACAAAGCCAGCGGTGGCAGGCACGCCGATTAAAGACAAACCCAACAGTGCAAACGCGGTCATTGTCCATGGCATCTGGCGTCCCACGCCATAAAATGCTTCAATTCGGGCGGAGCCGGTGCGGTACATCACGGTGCCCAGGGCCATAAACAGGCCGGCTTTCATCAACGCGTGATTGAATAAATGCACAAATGTGGCGGTCAGTCCGATGATGCTCACCAATGCCACCCCCAAGACCAGATAACCCACCTGAGCCACCGATGAATAGGCCATCATTCGTTTCAAATTGGGCTCAAACATCGCCACCCAAGATCCCACGACCATGCCTGCCACTGCCAAGACCATCATGATGTCGGCCAGCGGCAATGCCCCAAAACTGTAGTCCCCACCGAAAATGGTGTAGATGAACCGAAGCATCACATAAAGCGCCACTTTCGTTGCCGTGCCGGCCAAGAACACGGTGATCACATTGGGCGCAAAGGCATAGGCGTTGGGGAGCCACAAATGCAACGGCAGCAGCGCCAGTTTTAAGCCCAAGCCCACGATGATGAACGCAAAGCCTGCGCGCACGGCGTTGGTGTCGGCCACCGCCGGGATTCGTTCAGCCAAATCGGCCATGTTGAGGGTACCGGTCATCATGTACAAAAAGCCGATCCCAATGAGAATGAAGGTCGCACCGATCGTGCCCATGATCAGATATCGAAACGCCGCCAACAGGCCACGGCGATCTTGCCCATAGGCCACCAGCGCATACGTGGACAGCGACGAGATTTCTAAAAAGACAAACACGTTGAACGCATCGCCGGTCAACGTGATGCCCAAAAGGCCGGCCAACGCGAGCAAAAACAGGGCATAGAAAATCCCTTGTCGTTCAGGAATCTCTTGGTCTGCGCTGCGTTTGCCCCAGAGCAGGGCCAGTGAAGCGATGCCCGAGACAATTAAAGCCACAAGCGCATTGGCATGGTCGACTCGATACTCGATGCCCATGGGGGGCGCCCAATTGCCAAACGCGTAGCGCATCGGCTCTGGGCCCAAGCCCAACCAAACCAAGGCGGCCAGGATTGTGCTGGCGGTCGCGGTGGCGAAGGCCAAAAGCCATGGGGCGGTTTTGCCGGGCAACAGCGCGCTCACCCCAGACAAAATCAAGGGCATCAAGACGATAAACGGCATCCACTGGGTCAGCGTCATGGCGGGCTTAAGGCTCCTCAGGCTCGTGGCTGGGATCACCAATCAAGTCGTCTTCAATGGTGCCGTAGGCCTCTTGAATCCGAACGGCCAGCGCCAATCCCACCGCGGTGGTTGCCACGCCCACCACGATCGCTGTGAGGATGAGCACGTGCGGCAGCGGGTTTGAGTGCAGCGCCACCCCGTCTCGCAAAATCGGTGTTGCCCCACCGATGACCTTGCCGGCGGAGATGAACATAATGAACACCGAGGTTTGAAACAGCCCCAGGCTCATCAGCTTTTTGTCCATGTTGCCGTGCGCGATCACGCCGTAAAAGCCGATCATCATCAGCAACACCACAACCCAATAGTTGAAGTAGCTCAAAATCACCGTCATGGCGCGTCCTCATCTGTCCCGTCTTGCTCGCGTTTGCGACGGGCAAACATCGTAAAAATCAGCATGACGACCGTGGCCACTGTGATGCCAATGCCCAGCTCGACGGTGATGATGCCTGCTTGCTGCGCGGCTTTGGGATCGGCCAACAGGGTCGAAAAGTCCAAAAAGAGCCCGCCTTGAGCCACATTTAAAAGCCCGACTGCGCAATAGAGCATCACGCCCAACACCATCAGGACAAACATGGCCCGTTCGGGGATGACCTCAAGGCCGAGGTCAAGCCCAAAAATCAACACAAACAAAATCCATGCGGCGGCAAACACCACACCCGCTTGGAATCCCCCGCCGGGCGAGTACTCGCCATGGAACTGTATGTAAAGCGCAAACAGCATGATCAATGGAATCAAAAAGCGCGCAACAATGCGAAGGATTTTGTTGTCACTCATGGCGATGCCCCATGCCATTGCGTCGGCGCCGTCGGGTGGCGGGGACACTCAATAGCGCATAGACCGCCAGTCCCGCTGTCAAAATCACAAAACCCTCGCCCAAGGTGTCGATTGACCGATAGCTCGCCAAAACCGCAGCCACCATGTTGGGGATGCCCATATCGTCGTAGGTGCTGGCGATGTATTGCGAACCCACATGGGCCTGTGCGGGGCTGGTGGCATCGCCAAATTCGGGGAGATCGAGGGTGGCATAGACCAAAAAAGCGCCTGTGATGCCCACCACAGCCAGCGCAAGCCAGTGGTGTCGAGCTGAGCTGTTGGGCGGTGCCTCGCGTCGGTCAACCATTGTCAAAGTGGCCAAAAACAGCAGCGTCGAAATCCCCGCGCCGACAGCGGCCTCGGTCAACGCCACATCACCGGCGTCGAGCACGACAAACAGCCCCGCTGAAATCAGGGAGTAAATGGCAAACAGCATCGATGCGGTGAATAAATCACGCACATGGACGATGGCGATGGCCACCACCACCAAGAAACTTAAAAGCCCAATGTCGATTAAGTATTCGATGATTCGTTCTCCGAACCGTGGTCGTCATTCGGTGGCGCTGTTTGGCTGTCTTGAGTGGGCTGGACCCCATCACTTAAAGCCGCCCGCGCGAGTGCGTGCGTGGCGGTGGGTGCTGTGAACAATAAGAACAACAAAATGAGTGCAAGCTTGAGCGTCAACAGACTCAAGCCCGTTTGCATGATCAGGCCGGCGATGATCATGAGTGCGCACAGCGTGTCGGTCATGCCGGCAGCGTGTAAGCGGCTGTAGAAGTCGGGAAAGCGCAAAACACCCAACGCACCCAACACGCCGATCAGCCCTCCACCCAGGAGCAAGCCACCTGAGATCAAGTCAATCACCACTTCACTCATGGGCGTGATCTGAGCCAGAGGGTGGGGTGTGGGTGGCGGCCAAGTCACCACAGCGAGCGAGCTTCATGACGGCAACGACCGCTAAAAAGTTGATCAGCGCATACACCAAGGCCACGTCGACCAAGTCGCCGTTGCCCGAGAACACGGAAATCAGTGCCACCACCAACACGGTCTTGGTGCCAATCACGTTCACCGCCAAAATTCGGTCATAAATGGTGGGGCCTTTGAGCGCGCGGACCAGGGCCAAAGCCATGGTCAAAAAAACCAGCAGCACTGAAATGACATACACCCCCATCATGGCGATGGCCGCTTCGATTGCGCTTGGCCTTCCAACCACAGCACTTTGTTGGCCATTTGACCCGACAAGAGCCCCTCAGCCGAGGCGTCATCGAGCGCGTGCACCCGCATCTTGTCGGGCGTGATGTCTAGCGTCACAGTGCCTGGCGTTAACGTGCACGAGTTGGCGTATGTCACTCGGGACACTGCGGTGTGTTGGCACACGGGCACCTCAATGACGTGCGGGCGAATCTTGCCCGGCGACAGCACGCGCCGCGCAACGTGGAGGTTGGCGGTGACAATCTGACCCACCAGCCAAGCCCAGTAAGCAAAAAGCTTGGGGAAATAAAGTCCTGGGTTGTGCTCGACGCCCACCACGTCCATGCGAAGTGACAACCACACCACCAGAACCACTGAGCTGGCGCCCAAAATAAATAGAAGCGGCTTGTAGACGCCGGAGATGGCGAGCCACAAAGCAATGAGGGTCAATGTCAAAGACAAGGCGTAGCGCATATGGCCTCAGATATTAGCAAGACCCGAGCAGAAGTTTTTGAAAATCGGTCTCTGGGATGGGTGAGGCGGGGCGCTTGAGGTCACAGATAAGGTGAGAACAGCCAGCAGATCGAGTCGCGAAGGCGGGTCACAAACCCGCGGCCGTCCACGTCGTCCAACGTCACCGCGCGGCCCGCCTGTGCGGCCGTCTCAACCAGCGCATGCATCTCCTCGGCAAAGGCGTCGCCATAGACTTCCACTTGAAGCTCAAAGTTGAGCCGAAGACTCCGGACGTCCCAGTTGGCTGATCCAATGACCGCATAGGCTTGATCGATGACCAGCACTTTGCCGTGGTGAAACGGTGGGGGTTGATAGAACACCCGCACCCCACGAAACAAAAGTTCCCAGAGCATGTTTTGAGTCGCCCAGTGCACAAACGGGAGGTTGTTGTCACTCGGCAACACCAGCACCACATCAATGCCCCGAATGGCCGCGCCTTGGATGGCGCTGACCAGCTCTCTGGGGGGCAAAAAGTAGGGCGTCATGATCCTCACCGAGTGCCGGGCCTGCGACAGGGCGGCAATAAACAGCATGGTCAGTCGGTCGAGGTCTTCGTCCGGTCCGTCGGTGATCACCCGCGCTTGCACCGGGTGCCCCAAATTGGCCTCGACCGACCGAGGGGTGCAGGCGGGTGGCAACGGGTGGGCATAGGCACTGGCCATGGCCCAGAGGCGCTCAAACTCCTGGCGCAATTGGGTGACGGCGGGTCCAATCAGTCGAAAATGCAAATCATTGGTGGGGGTGGTGTTGTTTGGGTCGTCAATTCGGTGCCGGTGCGAGATGTTGATGCCTCCAGTCATCGCAAACTCACCATCCACAATGAAGATCTTGTGGTGGCTGCGCATGTTGATCGACAGCGATGGCGGCAACAGCGACGGCGGCAAGAACAGCCCCACGGTCGCGCCGGCCTGTCTGAGCGCTCGAGTGATTGGGGGCATCGAATAGAATCGACCGACGCCATCGATGATGATACAGACCGCCACGCCCCGCGCGACCGCGCGCTCGATGGCTTGAACAAAGGCCTTCCCTGTCTCATCGCGATCGAAAATGTAGGTGGCGATCAAGACCTGGTGTTCGGCGGCGTCGATGGCGCTGAGCATTGCCTCAAAGGTGGCTTGGCCACCCACGAAAGTCTCCACAACGTTGTCTGTGACCAGCGGGTGGCGGCTTAGGGCCTGTCCGGCTTGCCGGAGCGGATGTCCGGGGTCGGCGGCGTGGGCCTGGCGCTCGGCATCGGGGCTCAAGTGATGGGGCGGGGTCTTTGACGAGGGGGCGTTGGGCCGTTCACTTTGATGGTGCAGAGGGCCGCCTCGTTCGGTGCCAAAGACGGCCAGGTTTAAGCCCAAGCGTTGGGCCCGGCCCCGCGCTCGGTTCAGCCCGAACAAGACGTACAGCACAGGCCCGGCCAAAGGAAACAGCAAACACACCGCCACCCAGCCAAACGCCGCCCGGGAGTCTCGCTTAAACAGCAGCGCATGCAGTGCTGTGGCGGGGGCCAGCACGGCATGGAACAGCAGGACGATCCACGTTTCAGCGGTCATGACGCCCAGTGTAGCGGGTTCACTGAAAAAGGGTGCATCGTCACACGCAGTCGGCTACAATACTTATCCTTCTATCCGAATTGAGAGATATAGTCACATGAAAGGCCGCGTATTTACCTCAGAATCGGTCTCTGAAGGCCACCCCGACAAGATGGCAGATCAGATCTCGGATGCCATTTTGGACGCGATCTTGACTCAAGACTCGAACGCCCGGGTGGCGTGCGAGACCTTCATCAAAACAGGTGCAGTGATTGTCGGCGGCGAAATCACCACCAGCGCCTGGGTGGATCTTGAGGAACTGATTCGCCAGGTGGTGGTGGATGTGGGCTACGACAGTTCACGCGTGGGCTTCGATGGCAGCACCTGCGCGGTGATCAACATGATTGGCAAGCAGTCGGTTGACATTGCCCAAGGCGTGGATCGCCAGCTCCCCGAAGAGCAAGGGGCCGGGGACCAAGGCCTGATGTTTGGCTATGCCTCAAACGAGACTGAGGTGCTGATGCCGGCACCCATTTACTACGCGCACCGCCTCGTAGAGCGTCAAACCGATCTTCGGAAAAGCCACAACAATCCGCTGCCGTGGCTGAGGCCCGATGCCAAAAGTCAGGTGACCCTTCGATATGAGGGCAACGCCCCTGTGGGCGTGGACGCGGTGGTGCTGTCCACCCAGCACGATGAGGACGTGGGCCTAGATGACATTCGCGACGGTGTGATGAAACACATCATCGAGCCGATTCTGCCTGCGGAGTGGCTGAGCGATGAGACTCAATTTCACATCAATCCCACCGGCAAGTTTGTGATCGGCGGCCCGGTGGGTGATGCCGGCTTAACGGGCCGCAAAATCATTGTGGACACCTATGGGGGGATGGCTCGCCACGGCGGCGGGGCGTTCTCAGGCAAAGACCCCTCGAAGGTGGATCGTTCGGCCACGTATGCCGCGCGCTACGTTGCCAAGAACGTCGTGGCGGCGGGCTTGGCCGATCAGTGTGAAGTTCAGGTCAGCTACGCCATTGGCGTGGCGGAGCCGACGTCCATCTCAGTGACGACATTTGGGACAGGCAAAGTGGCCGAAGAGGTGATTGAGCGATTGATTCGTGAGCATTTTGATCTTCGCCCTTATGGCATTGTGAATATGCTCGATCTCTTGCATCCCATGTATCGACCCACGGCCACCCACGGCCATTTTGGACGTCGGTCAGAACGCATTGAAGCGGCTGGCGGTGCGTTCGACAGCTTCCCTTGGGAAAAAACAGACAAAGCCGAGGCACTCAAACAAGCGGCGGGGCTTTAAGCCCATCATATTCGTTATTCATTCATCAACGGCGACTGACACAGTCAAAGGATTACCTCATGAGCGCTAAACACGAAGACACCGTCAACAGCGTCTTGTTCGACAGCACGATTGCACCTGTCGAGCATGACCACGTCATCAAAGACCTCAGCGAAGCGGCGTTTGGTCGCAAAGAGCTTGAGATCGCCGAAACCGAAATGCCCGGTTTGGTTGATATTCGCGATGAGTTTCGCGCCGATCAGCCGTTGAAAGGCGCCAAGATTGCAGGCTCGCTGCACATGACCATTCAAACGGCCGTGTTGATCGAGACCCTGGTCGACTTGGGCGCCGAGGTTCGGTGGGCGTCATGCAACATCTACTCCACCCAAGACCACGCTGCTGCGGCGATGGTGGAGCGCGGCATTCCCGTGTTTGCTTTTAAAGGCGAGAGTTTGGTTGAGTATTGGGAGTTCACCCACCGCATCTTCCAATGGCCTGACGGCAGCACCGCCAACATGATTTTGGACGATGGCGGTGACGCCACCATGCTTTTGAACCTGGGCTCAATGGCAGAGCAAGACCCGTCAGTGTTGGACAACCCAGGCAGTGAAGAAGAAACCGCACTGTTTGAAGCGATTAAAAAGCGTTTGAAAACAAACCCGGGCTGGTACACCGAGGCACTGAAAAATATCCAAGGGGTCACTGAAGAGACCACCACCGGCGTTGCGCGGTTGTATCGCATGCAAAAAGAGGGCTCACTGAAGTTCCCCGCGATTAATGTCAATGACTCTGTGACCAAATCTAAGTTTGACAACCTCTATGGTTGCCGTGAGTCGCTGGTCGATGCCATCAAACGCGCCACGGATGTCATGGTGGCTGGGAAGACAGCGATTGTGTGTGGGTATGGCGATGTCGGCAAAGGCTCGGCGCAATCCCTGCGGGCCTTAAGCGCGAATGTCTGGATCACCGAAGCCGACCCCATTTGTGCGCTGCAAGCGGCCATGGAAGGCTATAAGGTCGTCAATATTGAAGATGAGGGCGTGATTGAGGCGGCTGACATCATCGTGACGGCGACCGGCAACTTCAACGTGATCCGCCACGACCACATGCTTCGCATGAAAAACGAAGCCATCGTGTGCAACATCGGTCACTTTGATAATGAAATTGACGTGGCCTCGCTCGAGCAATATGAGTGGGATGAAATCAAGCCTCAAGTCGATCACATCACCTTCCCCGATGGCAAGCGCATCATCTTGCTGGCTCAGGGGCGTTTGGTGAACTTAGGCTGTGCCACCGGTCACCCCAGCTTTGTGATGTCAAACTCCTTTACCAACCAAACGCTGGCCCAAAATCGAGCTTTGGAAAAATGGCGATCGGTATGACAATGAGGTGTACGTGCTGCCTAAGCACCTCGATGAGAAAGTGGCCATGCTGCACTTGGACCGGATCGGTGCGCGTTTGACTGAGCTGACCCCAGCTCAAGCTGACTATATTGGCGTTCCGCAACACGGGCCGTTTAAGCCAGAGCACTACCGCTACTGATCGGTCGTGGGGTCAGGTGGATGGTCCGTGGGTGGGACGAAAAGGTGAGTTGATGCCGTGTCCGGTCAGCTTTGAGTTCTTCCCGCCGCACGAGCCTGAGCATCAGGCTCGTTTGTTGGCGACGGCCGAGCGCTTGGCCGCGGTCTCACCGGAATATGTCTCCGTGACGTTTGGCGCTGGCGGGTCGACCCGCC
>PR_CR_10_Liq_1_inCRDRAFT_1000067_pt1 | contig 52104 bp, 46 predicted proteins | sample PRCRCaboRojoPR_3_FD_10241 | JGI IMG/M metagenome (IMG submission 10241) | reverse complement strand
GAGAACCCGGTTAGTGTGAATACTTACTTACAACTTTTGAGTTTCGGTCTCAAGTAGTTTGCCTTGTATCATCTTTTGCGAGGAAAAAACCTCAATAAAAAATTGATTCGAATGCTTTGGATAAGGTTTGAGTAACCTAAATTCCACAGAAAACAATAGCAAGAAAACCTAAATCAGAAATTGAACTAGAATACATTGATTGATCGAGTTCCCCACAAGGGTTGAACTAAAGGTCAAATTGAACTAAGTGCCCACAAGCACAGTTAAAAAGAATGGCTTATCCCCGTTATAGGATTAAAGAATTGTACGAGTACCCTCTAAGAAGGAAAGCTCAAAAAGTTACATTTTATTCGAGAAGCTCTAGACAGAAAAATACCATGAAGGGCAGATCAAGTCCTTTCTCTAAAGGCTTAAAGCCAACTTAACAGTAAGTAAATTTGGACCAATTCTTATAAGTACTTCTTGAAACCATCAGAACTTAAACTCTAGAACCTAAGGAGTCGATAAAAGCCTTAGTTAGAATTTCTATTTATAATGCAAACTAGCTGCATTTTCCTGCCAAGCTACCTATACTTGCAGCTGTGGAGATTTTTGTGTAGTCGTAATATGCCCATCCACTTTAAACAGAGTCACAGCATTACTCTTCTGCCTGAAATAATTAAGTCAAATGAAGTAGTTGACCTAAAAAAGCTACTTCCAAAATTGAGGAGCTGGGGTTCCAACAGCTTGTCTGACTAGAAGAGTTCAAAGAAGGCAGTGCACAAAAAGCTAGGGAAGAGCTAGATCGAATTCAACCCAAAAGCTATTTAGTCAACTAACTAACTCCAAGAACTAGGGGTCTGAAAGGATCATGGAAAAGAGAATGCCAAAATAGAAAGCGAGAGAATTCAGGGACTGAAGACACAATTGACTCTTTAGTTCAAGAGTCTAGCAGAAGAAAGGTCGAACTAGAGGAATTTGAGTCATTTGTGCTGGAATTGAATGAATTTGATCGAGAAAAAGCATATTGTGTATCATTTAAGGTTAGTTTACTATAAAATCAACAACTACTCCAAGGCAGAAGACTACTAAATGAAGAACTTAAATATAAGTGAATCAACCAATGGCTCCATTCCAGAAACTACGCGTAGCAACTTAAAGAACCTCCACAAAGTGATACTGGAACTTAGGCTTCCTAAATAACTTATTTAAGCCTTAATTAATCCTAAATTCACACCAACATCATTTTATTCCAGTACTTAGAAACTTAACAGAACGCTTCTGAATTATTACCATTTAACTTGATGACGGAAGCAGACCAAGACCTACAAATGCCAATAGCACTCCATAGACCCTGCAGCTCAGAAGACTTAGTCGGGCAACTCAAGCAAGAACTTGAGTCAGAACGCGAAAAAAACTGGCAACTTTCTCGAGAACTTCTACAAGAAAAGCAGAAAAACACCCAACTCGAAGGATATTTGTCCGGAATCATCCAGCCAGCCAAAGGAATGCCCCGTGTACAGAGCTGGAGCTCAATAGCCAGCACTGCACCCGAAGAAGAGCCTAAAATCGGAGCCTACCCCCTGCACATCAGACAACAAAAAATAGCTAAATACAAAGAAAAAATCAAGAAGTACAAGCAAAAAGTCCACCTGAGCAGGGAGTTCAAAGGCAGAAGCCAAGTAGCCAAGAGCAAACCTAGAGTCAGAGGGAAGTTCGTCAAGAGAGATAACTAAAACTGTTATTAGTGCTTAAGTTATTATGGAATTCTGTGCAGGGACAGTAGCTGGAGTTGCTATTACTTTGACTGGCCACCCTGTGGACACTTTGAAGGTACGCATGCAAGCAGGGTATTTAAAAAGTCTTTCAGAATGCTTTAAGTGCACCCTAAAAGCAGACGGATTTAAGGGGCTGTACCAAGGAGTGGCTTCTCCGCTTTACACAGTTCCTTTGGTCAACGCAGTAGTGTTTTCAGCCTATGCCCAAGCTAAGTACTTACTTGGAGGTGACGAAGTGTTTTGGCAAGGACTCGCGGCAGGGGCCTATGCAGGGCTAGCCAACACAGTGGTGGTGTCTCCAGTAGAACTTATAAGGTGCCGAATGCAAGTTCAGTCAAGTGCTTACACAACTCAATACAAGTACAGAAGTTGCTGGGACTGCTTTTTCAGCTTGCTTAGAAAAGAAGGAGTAGTTGGAATGTATAGAGGAAGCGTTGCAACTGTTTTCAGAGAAGTTCCTGGGTATGCTGCTCAGTTTGCTTCTTACGAGTGGGCAAAGTCCCAGTTAGGAACCTCTGTGTGGGGGCACTTCTGGGCAGGGGTGTTCGGAGGGTTTAACTGCTGGTTCTGGAGCTATCCACAAGACATAGTGAAAACTAAGTTGCAACTGCAAACTTCCAAAGAAAGCAGCTGGGACGGAGGGTTCACTAAGACTCTGAAGCAAGTATGGAAGCAAGGAGGACTGAGGGCCCTTTACAAAGGGTACTCTGCTTGCTTCATAAGGTCAACGATTCCCAACGGAGTGGGGTTTTTGGCCTACGAGTACAGTATGTGCATGTTAGGTCCTTTTAAAGACCATTGTAAATAAATATGCCTAAGAAACTCAGCAGAAACCCGAAAGCAATCGAAGCTCAAGAAAGAAAAGAAAACGAAAAAGCCCAGAAAAGAACAGCTGAACAAGAACGCAAAGAAGCCCAAAAGTGGGAAGACGACCACAAACTACTCCAAAGAAAAGAAGAACGCAAAAAAGAACGCGAAGAAAAGAAAATTCGCGAACAAGAAAGAAAAAACGAGAAAAAGCAACTAGAACAGGAAGAAGAAAAAACTCTAAACCCCAGAAAAGGCCAACCTCCTAAGAAAACTCGCTTTCAAATAGAACAGCAAAGAAATGCTTTACTGGCGACTTTGCAAGCACAAGTCAAAGCTGAAGAAAAGAAACAACAGAAAGAACTGGAAGAAAACCTTCATGAAGACCTGAACCCCAACAGACCTAAAGACGACTTAGAAGTAGTCACTGCTGAAGACCTCATGGAAGACTCCAAGTTAGACAAACACCCTGAAAAAAGAATGAAAGCTGCTTGGAATTCCTTCTTAGACGAAAGACTTCCTGAGATGAAAAAAGAAAACCCTGGAATGAAACGCTCCCAACACATCGAACTCCTCAAAAAAGAGTGGAAGAAGTCACCTAAGAACCCGATGAACCAAGAACATGTCTCTTATAACACTAAAATTTAAATGGCTACTTTCTTCGAAAACTGGGACTCTTTGATGATAGCTGCTGACCAAGAAGACATCCAGTACATCAGGTCGCTCCTTCCGTACTCAGACTTAAACCACAGAAACGAAGTAAAATTCACTTAGAAAGGCGAAAGTGCTTTGTCAATTGCTGTTAAAAAAGGAAACGAGTCCATAACTAAGCTCCTCATCAAAGCTGGAGCTGATGTAAACGCTCAAAACAATGTAAACAACTACTTAGGCAGGGCAAAGTTTAGTGTTTCTGGCAAGTTGGTGTGGACACTTAGGTGTACTTAGGCATTTAATAGAAGCAGGAGCTGACATTAACTCCCAAGACTCCAGACAGTGGACTCCCCTTATGATAAGTGCTTACCACGGAAACTACTCGGTGGTCAAAATGCTGTTGGACTCCGGCGCTGATCCCCAGAAAAGAGACTGTGTAAGTCCTAGTTAGTTCGGCAAAAAAGCTGCAGACCGCACCAAAGTGCCCAAAATAACAAGAATTCTCGAAAGCAAAACTATCGAAAAAAGAGTTGAAAGTGCCAACACCACACTGAGCATTCCAAGCAACGTGCTTGAAAAGACTCTGTCTATTTCTAGGGCTTTCAGTCCTTTTAAGGCTTCGCAAGTCGTTCCTAAGCGGTCCAGGAGTTTAGGAACTTTTAAACCCCAAAAAACGCTTACTGGAAGGAAAGAAGTCAAAAAGCTAGCTGAAGGGTTCTTAAAGAACACAGTCGATAGTTACCAAACACACATTGAAGCAGAGTGGAACTACCGACTGCAAAGCATTGTAAACCTAGAAGTATCTAACGCACAGGACTCTCTACACAAGTTCACCAACAAACTAACTAGCAGAGTCAACCGAGAAATAATCCCTGGACTCGAAAGTGCCCTTTGTGAGGTCCTTGAAAAAGACATTCCAGTTTCCAAGCAACCCAGCTTCACTCAAGAACTAAATGAGCTTACTTATCAAACCAAACAAAGAGCTCACAAACTAGCCAAACAAGAACTCAGCAACAGACTTGAAGAAACTAAGTGCAAAAGTTCTTCTAACCTTTACCACCAGTTCAGCTCTTTAAAGTCCCAGTTACAATCTGAACTCCATAATACTATCAAAAACTGCTTAAGTCAGTTCCCTGAAGAAGCCTCTTCTCTCAGCGAAAACTCAACTAAACAAATCCACTTCCCAATGGCCCACGAAGAACTAACCACGCCTCCGCGTGTTCCAACGACTTCTTTCCTTAAAAAGTTTCTTCGTCATTCTTAAATTAAGCTTTAAAACACTTGACACTGCAGAAAGGCTCCAGAGATTTAGGATGTCTGTAACGGGCTTTTTGTCCACATTCACAAGTGAGGAGGGGTTTAGGCAGTGACACAGTTTGAGAAGGCAGGTAGCTAGGATGGGGTACCTGGAGGGTGCTTGCTGGGCCTTTGCTTCGGTAAACTAGAACAGGGCCTTCTAGTGGGGCTTTGGTAGGTGGTGGAACTTTGGGTTTCTTCTTTGGAAGGCTTCTGTTCATGGACCGGGACCCCTCGCAGAGTGAGCTGGTCCTTGAGTTACTTAGTGTTGAGGAGTCTTGAGATTCAGCCTCTTCATCCTTGTATTCTGTTGAAGTTCTTTTCTTAGGTAGGTTTTCCTCGGGACAGGCACTCATATTATGGTTCATTTCCAAATCGATGGCGCTTTTTCATAGCTAAAACCCTAGTCAAGTGGTGTCCCTATTTTTAAGGAAAAATGAAAGATTCAAACTAAGCTAGTTTGTGTGAGGGTTCCAATAAAAATGAATTCAAGGAACTCAATTGTGATAGGCAGACTCCAAGAAGAAAGGAAACTCTGGCGCAAAGACCACCCTCATGGCTTCTACGCTAGGCCCACTAAGAATGAGGACGGATCGCCTAACTTAATGAAATGGGAATGCGGAATACCTGGGAAGAAAGGCACTCCTTTTGAAGGGGGACTTTACAAACTCAGTATGGACTTTAGTGATGAGTACCCTGCTAAGCCTCCTAAGTGCAAGTTCCAGCCTGTCTTGTTCCACCCCAACGTTTATCCTTCAGGAACGGTGTGTTTAAGTATCCTGAACGAAGACGAAGACTGGAAACCCAGCATTACAGTTAAGCAAATCCTTTTAGGCATCCAAGACTTACTTGACAACCCCAACCCAAACAGTCCTGCCCAAGCTGAGCCTTACAACTTGTATATGAAAGACTCAACTGAGTACATTAGAAGAATTAGACGCCAAGCCACTGAAAGAACTCCTAAGTGAATATATAATTGGTTAAATATGGTAGAACAAGCTAGCCATTACCCACAAGTGCAGTTGTTTGTGAGTTGCAGAAANCTTACGGACCTAGACACTTTCAGCAAGTCTGACCCCTTCGTAGACGTTCAGGAGAAGAACACCAGAGAAGGCCAGTGGGTCTCCGCAGGCAGGACAGAAATCATTTGGGACAACCTTAACCCTGACTTTATAACTAGTTTCAAGTTTAACTTTCATTTTGAGGAACAGAAGTTCCTGAAGTTCCGTGTTTACGACGCCAATGATAAGTCAGGAAACATCCGGAACTCAGACTTTATAGGGGAGTGCGAGTGCACTCTAGGAGAGATAGTTGGGGCTCAGGGACAACAAATCATCAGAACACTCAAACTTCCAGGAAACAAACAAAGCAGAGGCAACATTATTCTGCGCACTGAAGAAGTAGCCCAGTGCAACGATAAAGTTGTAATGCAGTTAGGCGCTAAAGGCTTAGAAGACGTTTCGGGGTTTTTTCACTCGTTCAAGCCCTTTATATACGTTTCACGCGCACTTGAAAACGGAGGTGCTCAAAGAGTGTACATGTCAGAACACTTATCAGGCAAAAACGTTTCGTGGAAAGTATTTGAAAAGCAAGCTCAGGAATTATGCAACGGGGACTACAACAGGCCTATTCTGATAGAGCTTTACGACCACCACTCTAGTGGAGACCACAAACAAGTTGGAGTTGCACAAACATCCATTAGAGAAATGACTGAGAACCCCAAACTGCAAATACCAATTATAAACCCCACTAAATCCAAGAAAAAGAATTACAAGAATTCAGGCTTCATTTTAGTAAAAACCATCCAACTAATACAACAACCTTCCTTTCTAGAGTATATAGCTGGAGGCTGTCAGATCCACCTTATGGTAGGAGTTGACTTCACAGCTTCTAACGGGCATCCTTCAAACCCCAACTCACTGCACTTCTTGAACCCCAGAGGCTACAACCAGTACGAACAAGCTTTGTTTTCTGTGGGAGAAATCCTGATTAACTACGACTCCACCAAGATGATTGACATGTTTGGATTCGGCGGCAAAGTCCAAGGAATAGTCAACCATTGCTTCCACATGAACTTCAGTCAGGACCCACGCGTCCCAGGAATCCAAGGACTCATGAGCACTTACAGGAACTCGCTGATGAGTGTAGAACTTAACGGGCCTACTCTGTTTTCCCACTTGATTAAGAACGCAGTGTCTCGTGCTGAATCTGTGCAGTCCACACAACAAAACCAGCATTACTTTGTGTTACTGTTGCTTACTGACGGAGTAATCCATGATATGCGGGAAACCATTGACTGGATAGTAAGGGGATCCCTAAGCCCCATTTCAATTGTCATAGTAGGAATTGGAAACGAGAACTTCCAGAACATGGAAGTCTTGGACGCGGATGACACTCCTTTAGTTGACTCGAGAGGGAAGAAAATGGACCGAGACATTGTCCAGTTTGTGCCTTTTAGGGAAGTCTCTAACTCACCTACAGCTTTGGCAAGGGAGGTCTTAGATGAAATTCCTAGGGAAATTGTGAACTTCCATGTAAAAAGAGGCATAAGGCCCAATCCCCCTGTACAAGCACAGTCTTACGACTTTGAAAGGTCTTATACTATGGAGCCAAGTGCTCCAGAAGCGCCTTTGGGAGACCAGCCTCTTAGCCAGCAAGTTCCTCAGTACTACGAACAACCTAATGCTCCAAGTCACCCTCCTCAGCCTCCAGTTAACCCTACTTACCCCCCAAGCCACCCTCCTCAAAGCCACCCTCCTCAATACCCACCAACTAACCCTCCTTATCCTGGCTCCTACCCTCCAAATAACCCCTATGCTCCACAAACGCTTCCTCCTTCTGTCATTCAAGCTGGTCAGCACATGATAAGCCAACAACTCCAGCAACCGCCTCAGTACAACCCCTACGCCCCTTACGCACCTCAACACCCTTAATTAGATAAGTTATGATATTAATTGATCAGGAGTGAGTGTCAACTGTGAGGGTTTTCTTGAAAACACTACTTTCTTTTTAGAAGACTTGGCAGGGTCTTTGTAGTTCTTTCTAAGAGTGCTGGACTTTGGTTTGAGTTTTTCTAAGTATTTAATAATAGGCTTGTTGTTGAATACATTTTTAGGAAGCTTAGGCCTGTTGCCCAACCTAGACTTAGGTTTGTTTTGGTAGGCCACACTGTTGCCTTTTACGTTTAAGTCCTTAATTACAGCTTTGCGGTAACTAGAGTACTGTTCAGCCAGAGTGTTTTCTTTAGTTCTGTTGTGAGGAGACTCTTTCCGAGCAGAGTAAGGCCTGTAGTTATAATTCAAAGTTTCAGTTTGGAAAAGCGGAAGTGGACTAGTATAGTTAGAGCTTCTTTTAGGAACAGAGTTGATTTTTCTTGAGTTAATGCTAAGTTTAGGTATTTTTACTTTATTAGACTGGAAATCTGGGACCTTGAAAGAATACCTAATTAGATTTCTGTCTTTAGGTGAATTCTTTACTAAGTTGTCTAAAATGCCTAAGAGTTTTCTGCAGGTGACGTCTGCTTTAAAATGCTTGCCTTTAAAAGGACTCCTTTCCATTAGGGTTAAGTTTACAATAATCTAAATCATGAAAGCTTATGATCAGGGACTTGCAGGAATGAACCTGAACTACTGGATGAAGAAGAATCAATCATCCATTTCAGAGGCCTAGGCAGGTTGCAACAATTCCCATAAATAAAATTTAAATCATGAAAACGGGTTTTCCCAAAATACCTAAAAAGTACCCCAGCTACCTTAGGTCCGATTTGCCCAAAAAGTCCGCAATTTTACTCAAACAAAAAATCAGAGAATTTGTTAAAAACGACGCTCCAGACAACAAAGAGTCTTCTTTCGACTTTGTATCACGCATAAAGCTTCCTAAAACTCGTAAGGCCAAAACTCCTTCGAGCAGAGAAGTCAGAATGTTCAGAGCTTGCAGAAAAAAGTACAGCGAAATGTTTGTCGAAAAAGGAGTCTATATCAAAGACCCCATTGAAGAACAAGAAACCCTTCCTACTGAAAACGCTTCGCCTAAAAACACCACTGCAAGCTCTGTTAAACCTAAAAAACCTAGAAAGCTCAAAACAATAACTATGAAGAAAAAAGGCTACAGAAAGTCTCCCAAAAACAAAACTTCTTTTATAAAGTTTAATTAAATATTACAAGTAGTCCTCAGCAACAAGTCGCAGCAAAGACTTAGGAAGCTTAGTGAAGTTTGAAGTTTTAGTGAACCAAAGAAAAGGCTTTCTACGGTTCCAAGGTTTAGCTTGCTCGATTTGGTTCAGCATGTAGTCAGAAATTTCTTTGTAGTCTAAGTGAAGTCTACTAAGTAACTGGGCCACATACACTGGAGTGATTAACTCGTAGTCATCGTAAGGAGTCAAAAACACACCTGGGCCTTCTAAGTCGCCTATAAGTTTAACGCCTTCTTTACACCTGTGCACAATAGCTAAGTCCAAAAACAATACTGACTTAGAAGTGCTTTCCCAGTCCAACCATACTTTGTAAAGTTCTTCGTAGGGTTTCTGTTGCTTAAGTGCCTCTGTAGCAGTTTCCATTTAAATTTAACGGCAAAAGTTAGTTATCATATACTAAATCGAAGAAGTTCAGTTTAAAAGCCAAGCCTATAAATAACTGCACTCCCCCAACAACGCCTAAAAATACATACTTTTTATTTGCAGGCAACATCTGGTCAATCTCGCTGTTTAAGTTCATAACCAAAAACACACAAGAAGCACCTGTAGCGTATATGATCAAAGCCCACCTTAGCATTTCGAAAGGCGCAATGCACAGAGCAGCCACCGGCACGTATACTGCCATGGAGTACCCATACAAGCTCAGAACTTGTGTGTAGTTAAGGCCAGCCCCCATAAAACTTATGATTCCCCAAATCAGCAAAGGTCCAATGAACCCTATAAAGTAAATCAAAGAACAAGCACCTGTGACGAACTCCAAGTTGTTAGGCATCTGTTGGTGCACTACTAGCGAAAAGTTAGAAGCTGCAGCCAAAACTATAACTAGGGTGGTGTAAATCCAAAAAGGCCCGTACATGTCTGGGTTTTCTTTAATCATTTGGAAGAAAGAAGAGTTGTTAGGAACAAGTGAGTACTTAATTCTAGAAACTATGTCTTCAGTGTCCACGTTAAAGTAAGGCTGCAAAATAGACACTATCTTAGTGATGATAGTTGGGGATTTAGGATTAGGCGGGGATAAGCTTTCGGGTTGTCTCTGCTCGTTTATGCTGAAGATGGAAGGTTGTGGAGGACTCCAAGAAGTTTCTCGGGTAACTGTATTGTAGTAGTAAACGTTTCCTTCTTGGTCTGTTGCTGTTTTCCAGTTTGGTGGCAGTGAAGACATTTATTAACCAATTTAGTATACTAACTGTTTAAAAGATGTATGAAGCTACTGTCTTCAAAAGTATTTGGGAGTCTACTGGCTTAGAAAGCACCTTCGTCATTCCAGACCTAAAGCACTCCGAAGTTTCGTTTGCTCCTGTAAATGCAGTGTAGCCTATGATTGTAGGCATTGCGCTTATAACTTGTTCAGAGTGTATCCTTTTGATTTCTTGGGTGGCCTGCCAGCCGTTCATCTCAGGCATGCTGCAGTCCATTATGATTACTTTGAGTGCACTTCCAATGCGGTCAAGTCGCTTTACCTTTTCCACAGCTTCTTTTCCATTGCAAGCTTCTGTTATGCCTATGTTGAGGGACTTCAACACTGTGACTACAATGTGTCTATTGAACGACTCGTCGTCTACAACCATGACTTCCACGCTTTTCAAGGTTTTGGCACTTACACTGAACTCGTAAACACTTACTAAGCGATCAGTTTCTTCGCAGATGCTATCCTCAGAGTCCGAGCTGCATATGATTGAGGGGGGCTCTCTAAAGATATCTATTTCAAAAGAAAAAGACGAGCCTAAGCCCTGCACTGAATTCACCTGGATGCAGTCACCACCTAGTTCTTTCACTAACAAGTTTGAAATGTGCAGCCCTAGTCCGCAGCCCTCTGCTGTTACTTCTGCATCGTGGACTCTGCTGAATAGTCTGAAGAGTTCTGACTGCCTTTCTTGGGGAATTCCAATCCCTGTGTCTCTTACGCATACCCCAAGTTTGTTCTTGTGATTGATCCAAGCGCAGAGCTCTATTTCACCCTTAAAAGTAAACTTGACCGCGTTGTTTAGTAAGTTGATCAGCACTTGGCGCAGTCTTTTGTCGTCAGTGAAGATGACTTCGGGAACAAAGGAGTCTATTCTTGAAAAGATCCGAATGTTCTTTTTGGAGGCTTGGACTTCAACTAACCGAATCACCTGTTCAAAAGTTTCTCTGGCTTCACAGTCTGACTTTTCGATCCTAAATGCTCCAGCTAGCATACGTGAGTAGTCTAGCAAGTCATTTATGAGTGAAAGTAGTAAGTCTGAAGAGATTTTGATTATTTTCAAGTTCTCAACAGAGTCTTTTTCTAAGTTCTGGAGCTCAAGGAGTTTGTCTGTGAGGCAACAGATAGAGTTAGTAGGAGTGCGTAGTTCGTGGGAGACTGACCTGAGGATAGCATTTTTGCAGCGGTTTTCTGAGGAAACTTGCTCGTACCTGATGATCTCGTTTACGTTTTTGATAATCAAGAGTACAGCTTGTTCATTTCCCCACTCTACTTTTTTGGCTTTCCACTCTAAGTACTCTTCTTCGAAGTAAGTGATTCCAAGGGTTATTTCTTGGTTAAGTCCTAAATCAAAGCACTTTTTAACATCTTCTAAAAGGCCTCTGTCAGGCGAGTCCCTATAAAAGAACCTGCGCTCTTGAGAGTACTGCAATTGACCAAAGGCTTCAAGTGTTTGTTCGGGCAACAGGTTAACACTGTTGTTATTGCGTAAAAGTACTTCAAAGGAAGAAGAAAGCAGCAATAAACCCCCAGGCATGTTTTCTATGAGCACTGAAAGTCTTTTTTGGGTTTCTTGAAGTTGAGTTTGCTTTTTAAACAGGTCTAAGCTTTCTTTTTTAGCGGTTTTATCGTTGCAGTAAACTAGGTACAAAAAAACCAAAGGAGCGTAAAGTGCTGGAAGTTCTGGTGAAAGAGTCCGAATTGTGGTTAGGAAGTTTTCCCCAAACCAAACAGCTAAATGCTTCAAAAGAACTAGTAACGATATTTTCTGGTTCTGAATTAGCTTGATTTCGAAAATAAGCATAAAAGTAGTTGAAGTGAGTAACAGCTCATGGCTGTGGTTAGGAAACTTCGTGTAGGACAAGTAGTAGTAAGTTATGTTAATGTACTCACACAATAAAATCACTGCAAATTTCTGGAGCTTAACTGAGTTTTTCCTTATTAACCAAGAACCCCCTATAGAGGCGCAGTAAATGACACTCAATGTAATGTTGGTTTCTGGTTCCAGAATTCCGAAAGCTATTCCTACTGGAGCTAAGCACGAAATAAGCAACTGGACTGTTGTTAAGATGCCTCTGAGCTCAGTGAAGTTTCTTTTGATTTCTAAAGTTTCCCACTCAAACCTGAAATTCATTTTTATACTGGTCTTAATTTGCAAGCATTATGCTTAATAGATTGTCTTGGTATTCCTAAGAAAAAGCCGGAACATAATATTAAATCCATGGAAATCAGAACCTTAAAAGAAGAACTTGAAATCCTGAAAAAAGAAAACACCAGTCTTAAAAAGACCATACTGACTAAGCTAGAATCAAGCATACAATTTTCCACTTCGAAACAAATAGAACTCGAGTCTAAACTGAAAACTCTAAAAACCCAAAACAAAGAACTAGAGTCCAAAATCAAAAAGTCCAACAATTGCCACCGAGAAGAAAACAAAACTAAGTGTTTAAAAAGGTCAAGAAGCAACATACACAAAAAAGAAGACTCTTCAAACTACTCCCACAGAACTTGCTCTTCAGATATCCCTTCTAACATAGCTGAGTACTCCAAGCCCAGAAAAACCTCAGCACCCCAAGACTTAATAACCTCACCCAGAAACAACCTGCCTAAAACTTTCATAAGACTTTTCCCCCGCAAAAGCCTGCCTAAAAACAACTTTGTTCCTAACTTTATGCGCAAAAGAAAAAACAACACTAAGTAACTAGCTGTTTAAAGGATTACTTATTGGACGATCCAAATCCTTCTGGGCTCGTAATTGTAACGCAAACCGTCAACACAGAGAACATTTCCGTACAAAGAGTGGTTCTGGTACTTGAGGTTTTCCAAAGCAGGACCCTGTCTCACACGACCCCACTTATCAAATATGCTTCCGTGGCACAGACAAGTCCAGCCCTTGTACTTCCCAATGTAGGGAATAGGAATGCATCCTAAGTGAGTGCAGCGGGCACTAATGACGAGTACCTTAGAGTTAGGAGCGTCAGTGATCTTCACAGGAGTTCCTGAGTCCATTAAAGTAGAGGGTTCTGTTTGTGCTTCGTCGTCCATTTCTTCTTGAGTCAGTCTCCTGATGAAAAGGGGGTTCCCGTGCCAAGAAATCTGCATAACTTCGCCTGGAGGCAGTTCTCCAATGTCGAACTCCATGTATTTGTCTGGGAAATAGCGAATCCACCCGGCTGTTAATGAGGCCCAAGCACTTGCCACCCACTTGGCCAGTGTGATCCAAATGACTGAACACATAGTGTTGCAGATGTACAGTTGTGCTTTTTTTATGTCCCCTTCGTGTTCGTTGAACTCACGCGCTTCGTCGAACCAGTTGTCCAGCTTAAGCTTGAAGTCCATCGGGTCTGAGAAGTTCCCTGGTCTTGTAGGCGTCTCGAAAAACGGCGCACCTTCTGCTGAGTAGCGGTTTCCGCGGTACCACTCTTCTGAAAAGCTGGCTGTCGGCACTCTCACTAGCCGAGACATTACTCTTGCTTTGCTCAGCATTTTGGAATATAAATGGAAAACCACTATTTCTGAATCTTTTAAACTGAATTAGAGGGACTGGCAATGGGTTAATTTAAAGTTTTTGAAACTCGGGCACTCACTGTAGTTACTGATGAGCGGGTGTTAGTAGTTAGGGCCATTTAAGCCTGGCTTCACAAAAAGGACTTTAAGGAGTTTAGTTAAATTAGTCAATAGGTACCTTATGCTTAGATCTTCTTTTTAGTTTTCCAATAGTAAATCCTCCAGTTCCGAAAATTCTTTGGGTTCTAAACACTGGCGGAGGAGTTTGGGGTTGCTCAACCACTGGGCTTGGCGTTTGGAATTGACCAAACACTGAGGGAGACTCAAACACTGGTGGCGTTTGAGGTTGCTCTTGGAAATTTTCTTGGCTTTTAAACATCGAAAGAGGGATTTGGGGTTGCTCGAAAATAGATTTAGGGAAAAGTAGTTGGGTGGTTTCCTCAAAATTTGGGAAAGTCTTTTGCGCTAGCTCAGGTAGCACAGATTCCTCATAACTTTTTGTTTGAAGCGGACTAGGTAATTCTAGTTGTTTCCCTAATCCCTTAAAGCAACTAGCCTCTACACTAGGAATTAGTAGTTGCCTAGTTTTTTCTAAAGTATTTTGCGCTTGGATCACTTCAATGTACTCATTGAAAGCATTAAACTTTTTTTCCGGAGACATTAATGCCTGTTTGATGGTCTTACATTTTTCGATAGTTGCTTCAAGTTCATTATAGAACTCGCTTAACTTTTGGAGGATGTTTTGAATGCACTCTTCTGCTTTGATTGTAAGTCGGAGTTTTTCTTCTGTGCATTCTTGTTGGACTTGAGAAACACAATCAAGGAAGTGGTCTATGTTAATCATAGCTATGGAGTGTCCTATGTGTTGTTTTCTGGCTGGTTTACAGTTGCAGAAGTACACTGGGCCGTGGCTTGGGTCTCTGCAGTAATGCTCGATTCCTTCGCAGTTCGGACCCCTACAGGATTCTTCTTTTGGTTGGAACTTAAAGCTTCCAAACATTATTATTCAAAGACCTTTGGAACTAACACTCCAAAATTCTTATTAAATGGAAAAGCGCGGAACTCCAGAACAAGTCCTAAACGAGCGGGGATTCATCTCAGTGAACACAGCAGCAAGACACCTAAAAGTTTCCTTCCCAGAAGCCCTTGAGTACGTCCAGAGCCTAACAAACACCCAACAATTAACAGTGCTTTATTCAGTGTACTCAGAAGGCAAGATCCATATTACGCGGGAACACCAACAGGGGGCCCAAATTTTTGGAGTGGCGAAACAAGCAAGTGAGAACTTGTTTAAAACAGAACACAAAAGCCGAGTTAGCAAAAGTCCAGACCTAGTGTACCCTCCTTCTTGCATACAACCTTTTTACCAAGAAGTGCGCAACTTTTCAAACTTCCAAAAACCCACTCCACAACCTACTCCAGAACCCACTCCTATTTTGAAGACCCAGACCTCCGAAATAGTTACTCCTGCCAAGTCCAAAGTTAAGTTTTCCACGAAAGAAAACCCTTGCTCCCAAATAGTAAGGGACTCCACTCCTCACCCTGCTAAGCAGTCCAAACCCAAAACTACCAAAAGCAAAGGCTTCGAAGAACTGTTTTCTAGTGACCTGTACACTGTGGACGAAGACAACGTTGTTGAAAAAAGCCAACCCACCCTTAAAAGGAAAGCAGAACCTCCCCAAAAACCTTCTAAAAAGCCCAAAACCCAACAGGAAACAGCCCAAACCAAAAAAGAAAACGTAGGGTATGTCACACCCAAACCAGAAGAAAAAGCAATGAAAAAAGTTAAAGTCACTAAAACTAAAAGTTATTTGGACGAAAAAGGAAGGATAGTCACCGAAGATGTGGAGGAATACGAATGGGTGCCCTGTTCAAATTCTCCGAAAACCCAAGTCAACCAGGGCTTATCCAACAAAAAAGGCGCACAAACTTCACTCAGCAACTTTATACTCAAAGCTTAATTCACTATTTGATTAAATTAAGTATCAAGTAAGTACTATTACCCAGAGCTTTTAGCTATCTCGGTAAGAGCTTTATAAACTTTTTGCTTGTAGTGGAGGACGTCATTGGCACTTAGGCATTGAGTTTTTTCAATCCATTCAAGCCAATCGTTTTGAAACTGCCCAAAGCCAAGTTTGTCCATAGCACAAGCCAAGGACCCTACGGATATCAGTAAGTCACCTTCTTTGCAGAGTTCTTCGTTGGCCAAGCACAGAGCTGCAAAGTTATCGCTCATTTCTTCCAGCTTAGCAGGACTGACTTCACACGACTCCACCAAAAGAGCTCTGCTAATTTCAGATGGAGTTGGGAGGCTGAGCTTCCAGTCCAAACAGTTAAGCAGAAACAGTTCAGTGGTAACTATTGAGTCTACCGTAAAGTTTCTGTCAAGCATATGAAAAATATGCTTTGGAGTAAGTGTTTTCCCCTCTAAGTACTTAAGAGCTATGCCTATTGAAACAGTTCCCACCAGTTCTAGAACGTTTAAGTGGGAGACTTTTTTATTTTCTAAGAAAATGTCGATGTATGTGGCGGCTAACTGTGGCAAAGTAGGGTTTGAGGAGAGGTTGCGAGCCGTGTCGAATATCCAGTTGATTAGGCGTTCCCTAATATGGGGTGTTATTAATGGTTGATTGCCATTATAGAGATACTGGATTCTGTTGGGGGCAAGGTTTTCCTCTAAAAGAGAAGCCAGGTTCTCTTTTGAGTAAGGCTCGGCACTGAATTTACTCATTTGATTTTAATTTTATAAGTGATAGCCATTGCTTTTTCATTTGAGTTTTTCAATAACAAGCGTAAAAACGAATTTATACATTTTTTAGCTAAAAATAGTAGTTGCCTAAAAACTACTAAACACAGTTTATTTACTTCATATACCTTTAGTTGTTAGTTCTAGAATCATAAAGAACAAGTAAATAAGTCCAAAATGAAAACAAAGCAATTGCGTACACTCATTTATATATGAACTCAATATACCGAGGAGGTACACCTCAGAAATATAAAAGTTTAAAATGGCTAATAGATCGTTTAGAAAAATATTATTTGAGTCGCCATCTGTTCAACAAGGCGAAGAAGGCGAACTGAAGAAAATCGACTTTGAGTTCGAAAGGAGACTTGGAGACGGAGCTTTTGGCCAAGTTTGGAGAGTCAAGCACAAGAAAACCAACCAGAAATTCGCCCTTAAACAAGTTCCTAAAGAAAAGGTCATGAAGATGATCGACCAATTCAAAAGAGAAGTATACATCATGTACGAACTAAACCACCCCCACATAGTGAAGCTTTACAACCACTTTGAAGATGCCAGGTACTGCTACTTAATCATGGAGTTAATTGAAGGAGGGAATCTTTTCCATAAGCTGTACCGCGAGAAAAACTTCCTCGAAAGAACAGCTGCACAGTACTTCAGAGAAGTCCTTTTGGCAGTGGAGTATTTGCACTCCCACATTCCTGCTATCATTCACAGAGACATCAAGCCTGAAAACATCCTTGTAGACTCTAAAGGACGCCTTAAGCTAACTGACTTTGGCTGGTCCAACTACTACTCTGTGGACAACGCTTTGCCACGCTTCACTACTTGTGGGACTCTAGAGTACTTGCCGCCTGAAATGGTCGAGGAGCGCGGGCACGACACTGCAGCTGACATTTGGTGCTTAGGAATTCTTTTGTTTGAGATGCTGACAGGTTCCACTCCTTTTAAAGCCAACATCCGGGACAAGATGCTTGCAAACATTTCAGCATGCAAGCCTAAGTTCCCTTTGTCCTTTCCTACAGTGGCAAAAGACCTTATTTCTAAGATGCTTATTAAAGACCCTTCCAGAAGACCCAGTGCAAGCGAAATCAAAGAGCACCGGTGGCTTCTGGACAACCAGCCTTTGCGTGAAACCATCACTCAAGAGTGCTTGCCCAAACCCATTCCTGAAACACAGACTGAGATAAAAGTCTCCAAAGGCTACAAAGTAATTAACCAGAATCAAGAAGTCACTGAAAGCATTAAAGAAGACAACAAAAACCAAAGTGAGTACAGAGAAAGCGTGACTAAACTCCAAAGCGAAATCGAAAACAAAGAAAAAGAAAGCATAGCTGAAAAAACTAAAATTGAAGAAAAAACCCAAGAGTTGCAAAAAGCCTACGCTCTGTTTGAGTCCCTCAAAGAAAGCATCAACTCCAAAAAAGCCGAGTACAACAAGTACATTGCTAAAGAAAAAGAAATCCTTTCCCAGATCTCAGATGTAAATCTAGACTTGGAAAGAGTCGAAAACCTCTACGACAACAAAAACATCGTAGAAAAAGTCAACGAAAAAAGCCTAGAACTCATGAAACTTTCTAGAGAAACCAAACTAGCCAAGTCACAACTAAACAACACAAGAGAGTCCATTGAATCCAAAGACCAAGAACTTATATCGAAAGAAAAAGAACTCAGGACTCTCCAAAACCAACTAAAAAAACTCAAAGACGAACTAAACAGGTCTAAACGCGAGAACAAAACTAAGATTTCTGAACTAGAAACCACAGCTGAGATCCTCAAATCCCGAATTGACAGTTCTTACCAACTAGGTCAAAAATTCGGAAAAGAAGAACGCAAACAAGCCAACGAAATAATGGAATTCATATCGGAGTCAATAGCTCAATACGAAAAAAAGACTCTGTACCACAACCAAATCGAAGAGAAAATCGAACTCTTCGAAGAAACTGCTATTGAAAAAGAAAACCAACTCCACAAACTCAAACTTAAGTACGAAGGAGATCGTGCAGAACTACTTCGCAAAATAAGGAAGAAAAAAGACGAAATAGTTCAGAACTGCAAAAAACAAAGCGAAAGCTTCTTAGAAAACCAACGCAAACAAAAAGAAGAACTCAAACAGGCTTTGCGCGATAAGCTTAAGTCCAGTAGGCAATTCGAACACCAGTACTTAGTCCAGCAGATTGAAATTGATCAACTTAACTACAACTTAACTCAGCTTCACCAGCAACTTTCTAACATCAACCAAAAAATCCTTGTTAAGTCTAAGGAAAGATCAGAAATCGCACAAAGAGTCCTGCACAAACACTCTGAAATTGAAGACATCGAAATGCAAATAGGGTTCTTAAAGGCAAAGTTGCTGTCTTATGAGCACCCTGAAGAAACTTTGTTCGTATAATTACTAATTAGAGTACGTAGGGAAGTCTTACAGTAATTAATCAATAAAAATGATTGCTGGAATTCTAAGGACTGTACTGTTGAGGTTTGCCTCTGAATACTTGTCAAACGTAGACATAAACAAACTCAGTTTGTGGAGTGGAAAAATCACTCTGCAAAACGTCCAACTGAACATAAAAGCCCTAACAGAATCCCTAAACTTAAATTACCTGGCTATCACTGAAGGAATAATATCTAAAATAGAGTTAGTGATTCCTTGGAGTTCCCTTTCAGTGACTCCTGTGCACTTAAAACTCTCCCAAGTGACACTTGAACTTAGTTTTGAAAAAAACCAAACCACACCTAGTCCTCCTAAGGTTTCTGAGTCTGAAGAAAGCCTTTTGAAAAAAGTTTTGGACAACCTCAACCTTGAAGTAGAAGACCTTAAGCTAAAACTCAAAGCAAAAGAGGAAAACTTTTACTTTGGAGAGATCAATATCAAGCAAGTTAAAATGAACGCTTGTGACGAGTTCGGAAAACTTAAGTTTTTGAATGGGTTTGCTTCTACGCCTGGAGGAGTTAAGTACAAGTTAATTCGCAGACTAGAAGTTAGGGAGCTTTCGGGAAGGGTTATTTCTGGCACTCAGGACAACGTCAGTATGGTTGTGATCAGTCACAAAATTGACAGTCCTGCTTGTGGAGGGTGCCCTGTGTGCTATGCTTTTAAAAGTTCTTCTTGTCACTCTTTGTGCAGTATTCAAAGCACTTCTTTTGTGGTCATGCTTACTACAGGCTTTGAAAACTCAGTGACTAACTCTAAGTCTCAGTTTGTGGAACTCATTAAAGACACTTCTGAACTTTCAATTCAAATACACTANTTGACTCCTTTGCAAGTTAAACTTAACTTANTCAGCGACTCGGCGGTTTGCAGGGACCTTTCGAAGATCCTGAGTAGTTTTAGCCAAAAACTTTCTGAAAACTTTATTGAAGAAGAGAATTCTTCGTGGTTTTCTTGGGGAAGAGACTTGTTGCTGTCTCCTTTTTGCTCTAACTCGCGCAACAAGATCCAAGACAAGCTTTTTTCTAGAAGCTTTAGTCTGCAGTTAGAAGCTCCTTCTGTACAACTGGCAGCCAAACTCCACAACCCCCAGTCACTCCAGCAGTCTAAACTGTCAATGTACTCTGGAGAGTTCTCTTGCAGGTCGTCAAGTTTCCACTCAAGCAGTTCAAAAGGTTCATCTCCCAATAAAGACGAAAAAGTTATAACAGGCTCAGCTAGTAACTTCCTAGCCTCTTTTTACGTAAACAGAGACTATGTGCTTTATAAGTCTGTGAAAACTACTTTTGAAAGCCGAGAAGACTGGCTGAACTTTAGATGCAAGGACTTAACAGCCCAGGTGTTCCAAGGAGTTCGTGGGAACCTAAGAGAAGCCTGCAGAACTTCTCAGCTTTCAGGCAGAATAGAGTTTTTAGAAGAGCTCAATATGAAGCTCTCCACGGATCCTTTAGCACTCGGGTTTACAATTGAAGAAATGATGATAGTGATTACAACTCTTCTTGAAGCCAAAGCTTTTTACTACAGAGTGCAAAACTGCTTTGAAAGAACCAACCCAGTGTCCATGCAAGAAATCCTCCACTCGCACCAGGCTTCTCTCGAACTGCCTTACTCAAACAAACTTGGAGTTTATCAAGACACCGTGGACTCTTTAAAGACCTACGCAGGAAGCCTTGCAGACAAGCTCCAGTCAGCAGAGCAAGAAGTGCAGATGCTCAGGAAAGTCCTAGGGGAAGTAGCTGGTCCTGCAGGGTTCGCAAGACTCCTTTCTGTAGACCCCTCTTCTGTGTTGGCTTTTAGTAATGATGCAAGTATTGAAGGGTTTTCTGTAAAGATGGTGCTGACAAGTGACTCTTTGTACGTGATGGCTCATGACGGCAAGGTGCTTCACAAAAACTATACTTCAGACATGGTTAAACTAGAAGAAAAAGGAGACCTTTTGACCATAAAAATGAAGAAAAGAGCTATCACTGCAAAACTCACCAACCGCGAAGAGTTTGCTTCTGCTATTAAAAACTTGTTTATTTCTAAAAAGTAAATGGCTAGACAACCGGACATAGAGCTTTTTGTGGAGTCTTTTATTCAAAGAACAGGTAACTAGTATGTAGAGGGCACTCTGCCTAGCTTGGAGAATTTGCCAGAAGTCAGTGTGCCTCTTTCTGAGTTAGAGTTCTTTTTCCAAGGCGAGCCTGAGTGTCAAGGACTTACTGAGGCGGAAATAAGCTGTCTCTCTGAAGTCGGGAGTCTTGATACTGAGTGCTCTATTTGTATGGAGGTTCATGAGTCAGGCCTAGTTTTGCCTTGCAAGCATTCGTTCCACACTGAATGCATACTTCCTTGGCTCCACAGCAGTAACAAGTGTCCTAACTGCAGAAATGTTATTACTTAAGTGTAAAGATTAGTAACTTTGTGCTCTAGCAGTGTAAAGCTTTCAGGAGGCAGTCCAACTAAGGCCCTGATTAAGTTGAGAATAGCTTGTCTTTGTCCAAAATGAGAGTACCCAGGCTCGCCTGAAACAGAATTCTTCAGCAAGTAGCCCAAAATGCCCAGTTGGTAGTGGAGACTTGCAAACTGGCTTTCTGGTGTTTTCACTTGGACTCTCGTAAACAACTCGGTTAGAATGACTAAGTCCAGGATTACAGGTGCTGTCAGTAAAGAGTCCTCTGCGTTTGACTCTAGAAATATAGTGTTGTGTCCTCCCATAAAGATTTCACTTACGAACTCAAACATAGTGTGTTTCTCGTCTCCGAGGTAAGGAACAAACTTCATAACAGCACAGTGGTCTGGGTTCAAATCTTGGTAGATAAGAGGGTTATCTCTTACTGGAGCTTTGAGAACTTGGCTTTTCATGAGTTCTCGGGTGCCTGTGTCTGGCTGACTTAAACTGTGAGTGTCGTTGTTTCCTAAGCCGTTGTAACTAACTAAAGACATCAGTCTCAACCCTGAGTTTATCAAAAAGTCCACCATCACACTTGCTATTTTGGTTTGGCCACTTTTGAAGTCATCCCCTATCAAAGGAACTCCGTTAGTCTCTGCAAGTTCGTACAAGCCCTTAGGAATGTTGTGAGGCGACCCGTTGATGTAAATGCAGTTCTCAAGCACACTTGCTACTCCAAAAATGTTTGAAACTGAGATTTCTTGTCTGTTTTGGCTTATTGCGTTCAGCAGTGCTTGAGCTGTATCGTTGACATTGGAATAGTTACTTGAGTTCTTCTCTGTGTTCGCACTCCAAACCACTATAACTTTTTCGAGTTCTTTTGAGGTTTTAAAGTCCCTGATGTTTCTGCGAATTTCTTCTAGGATTTCTTGTTTGGTGCCTTGCAAAAGGTTATCAGCTCTTTCAGGCAAAGGGTTAGGCATCCACTCAGGGAAGTAGGGACTAGGCAAGGGTTCTAGTTCGCTTAAATGCTGGGTTAGTTTTTCTTGGATTTCCCAACTCAGTACTTTAGACCTGGCAACTGCTTGTGCTAGGTTAGCCCTTGAAATGTCCCAGCCTCCTACTTCAAGGTGTTTTGGGTCTAACATAGGGACAAGGTCTTTAAGTCCACAGTACACGGGGTGCATGTCTTGGTTAACTCCTATTTTCAGAGAAGTTGAGAAGCATATGCTGCCAAGGTAGTCTGGATGCTTGTGACCTTGGCTGGTTTCCCAGCTTAAGTTGTGCTTGTGGGCCAAAAGTGCCCCTGTAAGGGTAGACCCGTTGTTGCCTCCCCAACCCACCACTAGAATTCCTGTTTTGGGGACTTTTTTAGAGGTTTTGAAGGTCAGAGCTTTAGAGACCTCAGAGACAACGTTTCCTGAGACCTGCGAGTCTAAGTAGTTGTACTCGGATACTATTTCATCTTGGGTGTAAGTGACATTCTCTGAGTGAACTATTAGAGGCTCAGTGACAAAACCAACCCTAGACATGCTTATTTAGCCATATAATCAAGATGAATGTAGCGAAGTTTGAATTCAAGATACAGAATGCTACATACCCAGCTTGTATCAATTTCAAAGATGACTCAACTCTGGAATTGAGTGTCCAAAGATTCCCAGTAGACTTTAGAATCGTAACAAACTACCAAACCCAAACTAAGTATGAATCACAAGACGAGTGTTTAAACTTGGCTTACGACTCTGCCTTGCAAGAATTAAAATTTGCAATTAGCATTCAGGACTCTTCCCGGCTAGGCAAAGCCTACATCCAATCCTGCTGCCAAACTATAGAGACTATTTTAGAAAACATGCAAGCTCACTCCAGTCTTATTTGTTCTAGACTCGAAAGGCTCTCAATGCTAGGGAAGTTCAGCATAAAAACTCTCACACACTCCCAAGCCACTTTGAAGATCCCCATGAGTTCAGGAGACTGCTTCCTTACAACTAGAATGGACTCTAACAAGAAGCTCCAAGTCGTCTGCAAACCCTCTATTCTCACTACGCAGCTTCTAGACTACTACTACGCTATGAAAGTTGACTTTTCGTATGAAGAACTAATTGAAAGCATCTGTGTCAATGCAGAGTTCCAAGTAATACTAGACGATGTGCTGTTCAAAATGGGGTCTTACATCAACAAGCCCTACGTGAGGGGCTCTTACAAGCTGTCTGGACTTAGCTGCATTCCTAACTCTTTCCAAGAAATACAGATTTGCTACAAAAAGGAGTTCTTAATAAGTTTGCTAGTTAGAAAAGAACCAACTACTTACGAGATCCTTGACATAGGCAACTTGTGCAGTAACGTAAGTCCTATTGAGAACTTTGTGCACTGCGTGCACCATGCAGTTACCCTCAACAAACTGCCCAACAACGTTAGCACAGCTCCTGGGAGCGAAAAGGTGTACCAACTGCTTGAACTTTATAAGCCCATCCATGTACATAACAGTTTGGTTTTTATATTGAACTATATGATAGTTGTTTTTACTTTGGAAAAAAGCATCCAAACTCTTAAAGAGTCCTCTGAAAAAATAGGTTACGGAACCCCAAACTTAAAAAAAGACTGTTTGCAAAAGAAGGTGTTGCTTTCTGAAATCGGCAAGTTCAAGTTCGATATATGCCTTAAACCCTACCCCATACCTGACTCAGATTTCTTAGACATAACTATTGACTTAGAAGTCAAAAACGCCACAGACAAAGAAAAACCCCGTTTACTCAGCTTCAGAGAAGTTTTCCAGAGATACTACAAACAAAAAGTACTTCCGCTTTACAAAGCTTACGCCCAAGTTCTTTTTGGGTTTTTAAAAAGCTTGCTGAGTCCCCCTGGAACCTACACTATGCTCAAAGACCTTATGGAAGTGGAGTACTCCCAAGAACTCAGCATAGAAGTTGTGTGGTCTTCTTTTGGAGTCCATAAACAAGAAATAAACGTGCCAGTGCGCCTGTGGTTCAAAAACAACTTTATAGACTTGACTTTTGAAATCAAGTGCCAAACTAACCAAAGCTACGCCCACATTTCTGTAAAAGAACTTTCCCCTAGTTTCAGCGTCAACTTCCGCAACGCCAGCAACCCTGTTGAAATCCTCAGACACTTAAGTTCTTTTCAGTTCCACGACGTCAAGAAGCACCTCAGGACTCCCGGAAACTAAGTTAATTACATATTTACCACTAATAAAAATGCAAATATTCGTGAAGACCCTCACAGGAAAGACTATCACTCTTGATGTTGAATCATCTGACACAATCGAGAACGTGAAGGCAAAAATCCAGGATAAGGAAGGGATTCCCCCCGACCAACAGAGACTCATCTTTGCAGGAAAGCAATTAGAAGACGGAAGGACTCTTGCAGACTACAACATCCAGAAAGAAAGCACACTCCACCTCGTGCTGCGTCTTCGCGGAGGAGTTATTGAGCCTTCGCTCCAAGAACTAGCTAACTCTTACCGCTGCCAGAAAAAGGTTTGCCGCAGGTGCTACGCACGCTTACCTCCCAGAGCCACTAATTGCCGCAAAAGGAAGTGTGGACACAACTCTGACCTCCGCTACAAGAAGAAGCCTAAGAACTAAAAGTAACTTTTCTGCGGTCTAAAGTTATTAACATTTAAAGCAGGTTTTTCATAACTTCTTGAGTGAACTCGTAAGTGGAAGCTGTGCCCCCTATGTCTGGAGTCTTCACTTTGCTGTGGTTGACTGTGTAAAACACTCCTTCTTGGACTAAGTCTGCGAAGAAAGGTAGGTTCAGGTGCCTCAGCATCATTGCTCCAGCGAGCAAAAGACCTGTAGGGTTGGCAGTGTGCTTTCCCGCAATGTCTTTTCCGGTGTGTCTAGTTCCTGTTTCAAACACTGCAAACTCAGAAGACACGTTTACTCCAGGAACTACTCCATGCCCTCCTACTAAGCAAGTTGCAATGTTTGCCATGATTGACCCGTAAAGGTTAGGCAGCAACAAAACGTCAAACTTCCAAGGGTTAAGGGTCATCTGCATGGAAGCATTGTCTATAATCATTTCGTCGTAGACTATTGAAGGGTAGAGTTCAGCTACTTCCCTTGCGGCTTTGAGGAATTCTCCGTCTACTTTTTTCATGATGTTGGCTTTATGTACAGCTGTGACTTTTTTGCGGTTGTTCAGAAAAGCAAGTTCAAAGGCGTAACTAGCAATCCTTTTACTTTGTTGGTATGTAGTGACTTTTATGCTCTGGACAGTTCCTTTGCAAACTTTGTGTTCTAATCCTGTGTACTCTCCTTCTAAGTTTTCCCGCACTATTATAAGGTCTATGTCTTGGTGTCTTGTTTTAATGCCTGGCAAGGAAAAGGCCTGGACTACGTTGGCAAACAAGTCTAGCTTCTTGCGAAAAGCTAAGTTGGGAAAGTCCTGAAAGTGTTCTGGACTGTGCTTCAGAGTTCCTTTGACTGCAGCTTTGTGGGAACTTATGTGTTTGATGGCTTCTTCGTCGTCTACATCCAGGTTATTTATAACTTGGAATTCTACTGGGGCTTGGATGTGGTCCATTACGTCTATTAAGGCTGAACAAATTTCATGGCCAATGCCTTCACCAGGGATCATAGGTACTTGTCTTGTGTAGGAGTCCCCTGGTCTAGGTGGGTAGCATGTTTTTTGGAACCTTTTCAGAACTTTGTGCATTAGTATCGGATTCTTTAAAATGGAAAACATTAAAAGGAAACTTAGCTACTACAGCTTTGCCCAGCAGGCTGAGGAGACACTCAAAGGCACTTTGCTGTGCTTAAGGGACGTTAAAAGGAGGTATGCTTTGTGCTCAGCTGAGTGCTTTGAAGGGGCTCCAGTGTCTTTAGAAGCCTGGAAGCTCCAAAGGTCCAAGTGCCTCGAGCCCTGCAAAGCCATGCACGACTCTTTTTTTTCGGTTTTCAACACACAGTACAAATCCTACTCAGACCAAGCTAAAAGATGCGTGTTCAACTGCGGAACTGAGTACCCAGTTTCTAAGTTTGGGGAAGAAGACCTAATGATTTGCGAGGAGCAGTGCTACGAAAACCTGACTTACGGAATTCTTCAACTTAACTCAGAACTCTCTAAGATGTACCAAGAAAGCTTTTTAGAAAGGTTCGAAGGGATGGAGGAAGCTTAAGTTAATTACAAATAGTTACACGAATGTACGATTATAAACAAGCACTTTTTGGTTCAATGCTGTCTAGTGTCTGGAACACAGAGTCCTTAACCAAAGGGTTCTTAGTGTTTCTAGTGGGGGGTCTTAGAGGTGAAATACCCTTATGAGAGTGCTTTCTGATAGGAAAGGGGTAGTTTACATTGTTGTCTTGAGGTCTACATATTATTTCTGTGAGTTCTGATAGTATGGAAGTTTCTTCGAAGTTGCTTAGTTTACAAAACTGAGGAGTATTAGGATCGCTTTGGGTGCCTTGGATTCTTCTAGGGGTAGGAGATGATAAACCTGACTTCTTTGCCATATTATTTATTAGTGTTTCAACTTCACTTAAGTATTTTTTTATCCCCCATTTCTTCGACGGATTCTTCAAAGTCTAAAACTTCTCCACTTTCTGAAACAAAAGAACCGAATTCTTGCTCCGCAGCAGTTTGTGGGACTCTTTCAAAGGCTTCCATAATGTTCATGCACAGAGTTTTTGCCGTTTCAACTGAATACTCGAGTTTTCTGATTTGGTTTTTGATTTGTGGAAACTCTTCTTGGTCAGGTTCGCCTTTTATGGTTTGCATGAAGTTTCCAGCTACAGTTCTGGAGTTCCTAACTATTTCTTCCTGGGTCTGTTTTTTTGAGCCTGCAAAGTTTTTAAAAGAAGCCCAGTGTGACTGGGTGGGGGTTTGCAGGGTTTCTTTAGGTTTTTCATCTTGTTCGTCTTCAAGGGTAGACAACTTGTTTTGGAGTTTGTACTCTTCTTCAGCTTGGAGTTTCTTTTCTTGGTACTCGTCTAGTTTTTGTTTGGCGTTGGTGCAGATCTCTACAGCCTCTTCTTCAAAGTTGTAAAGCAGCTCTATAAACATGTCTCTTGAAAGTGTAAGTAGTTCGCAGTCGTCCATAGCTTTCATTGTGTTTAGGTAACATTTGTTTTCTGAGTAAAGCAAGTCTGAGTCTCCGAAGTAGCTTCCTTTGTCGAAGTAAATAAAGGGTAGAGATATGAACTTTTTGACTATAACCATGGCAGCCTCCCCTCTAATCACGAAGTAAATCTCTGTGGCAAACTCATTCTCTGAGTATATGCACTCTCCCCTTTCAACTCTAATTCCTCTTAAGTAAGGAATCACCCAAGCCACAAAGCTGCCTGACTTGTTAAGGAAAAAGTGGTTATAAGATATTTTCCTTTCATAAGTAGCTATGAGCAACTGCTTACTTAGGTTTTTGGGCAAGTCACTTAGGATTTCTTCTAGGTCTTTTTTGCTATGAGAGTGCTCATACTCAATAGCTTTTGTAAGCTTTTTGAAAAAGATTTTTGATAGTCCGTGGTCCCTTGCGAGTTGGTTTAAAATGTCAAGTTTGCGGTTAAGTTCTGAACTGCGGTTGTCTAAACTTGAAATAAGGTTAGTTATAGCCCCTATAGTGTAGGAATATGTAAGTACTCCGATAATCATTACTAAACAACTCAGAAGTCTTTCCAGAGTGTTGGTGGCTGCTATGTCTCCGTAACCAACAGTAGTTAAGGTAGTCACTGCCCAGTAACACCCTACTAAGTACAAGTTTAAGTTGCTGTAGTCTTGGAAGTTACCTAGTCTTATCCAGTTGTCGTACTGGTTCATTTCGTTTAGTTTGCCTGTAAACACGTAAAAGCAGCACAGCAAGTGAATCATCATGAAAAAAGAAACTACAAAAATAGCAAGCCTTTCATAAGCAATTTTAGCTCGAATTAATTGGTAAACGTACCTGACATTGTTGTTTAGCTTGAGCATTTTGGTAATCCTGAGTAGTTTAGTGATTTTGATCAGCCTGTAAAGTTTAGGAAGCCTAGCTACTCTAATTAAAGAATTGTAGTCTTTGTCTACAAGTAATAACTGAATGGGAAAGCAAGCTACTAAGTCTGGAAAGAACCAAGACTTTAAGTAGTTTTTGAAGATTTTCTTTCTTCGGAATTCAAGATTATTTTCTTCGTCGTAAAAAGCAAGCGAGCACTCTATTACTACATCAATAAAGAAGAAGAAGTCGATCACTAAGTCAGCTACTACCCACTCCAAGGGGTCTGAGTCGATAAAAGCTATTCTGTAGGGAGTCACTGTTGCAGTGTAAATCAAAAGCAAAGTAATCAATCTGTTCCAGTAAATGACAAAAGTATCGTCAGGGTACAAAATACACGTGACTCCCTGAAACTCTAGTTGGTCTCTGATTTTGCCTGGTGCTTGGGTAGTTATTTCTTTTTTCCAGTCACTCCCTGAAGCAATGATATCGTAATTTTTCATTTAAGTAATATTAACTCCTAATAAACTCAATATGTTAAACTCGTTAAACATCAATCCATATAAATGGGCAAAGAAACAAATTCCCACTGGTTAGTAAATTTCATTTCAGGGATCTCAGCTGGAGTAGCTCACGTGGTATGCTGTGCTCCACTTGACACTGCCCGTACAAGAATGCAAGTGCAGGGACTTTACAACACCCACTACAGAGGAATGCTTTCTACAGTGTCTACAATCTATAACTACGAAGGAGTTAGGGGCCTGTACAAAGGAGTCCAGGCATCTTTAATAGCTTACCCTACTAGCTGGAGTGTTTACTTTGCTTCCTACGACGTGCTCAAGAACTTCTTTCGGAAAAAGACTGGAAGTGAGTACTTAGGGAACTTGCTAGGTTCAGGATGCGCAGGCATTTTGGGGTCCTTTATAAGTAACCCACTTTGGCTCATACGTGCTCGAGTCCAAGTAGGGTCTCAGACAAGTGTTTACAAAGCGTTTCTTGATATTGCTAGACGTGAAGGGCCTTTGTCTTTTTTCCAAGGGCTTTCAGCTTCGCTCTTAGGCGTAGTGCACGTAGTAGTGCAGTTCCCACTTTACGAGATCGCTAAAAAGCACTTCCACAAAGAAGACACACCTCCTAATTTCTTAGAGATGGTAATATGTTCTTGTGGGCCTAAAGTAGTAGCTGGGTTCTGTTCCTACCCCTTAGAAACCATAAGAACTAGACTTTTTGTGCACAACAAAACACAAGACAAGAGATTTTTGGGGCTGGCTAGTTTGATTAGCTACACTCTGGAAAACGAAGGCATCAAAGCTTTTTACTCAGGGTACACTCTGAACCTAGTAAGGGTGCTTCCTGCTACCTTCATTACTTTATATACCTACGAAAACGTCTTGTACTTCTTAAAAGCTTTTCCTCAGTGAATTAGTTGATGAAATAATTAGTTAATCAAACACTAAGTGTAAAAATGTCCGTCAGCATTCTGGGCCACAGGCAATCGGGGCAAGAAACTCGAGACACCAACGTAAGGGCAGTTCAGTCCATTGCTAACATCGTCAGGACCTCACTAGGTCCCAACGGACTAGACAAAATGCTAGTAGACGAAATCGGAGACGTAGTGATTTCTAATGACGGTGCCACAATACTTAAGCAATTAGAAGTGGAACACGCTGCAGGCAAAGTCTTGGTGGAGTTGTCCCAACTTCAAGACCAAGAAGTAGGAGACGGCACAACTTCTGTTGTCCTCATTGCTGCTGAGCTTCTGAAGCGCGCTAATGAACTCGTCAAGTCCAAAATCCACCCCACCACAATCATCGCAGGGTTTAGACTAGCTATGAAGGAGTGCATTCGCTACATCAAAGACAACCTCACTGTGAAAACTGAAGACCTTGGAAACGAGGCTTTCATCAATGTTGTGAAAACTACCCTTTCGAGCAAACTGATTGGCACTGACGCTGACTACTTTGCCAGTATGATCGTCAAAGCTGTAGAAGCTGTCAAGGTAACTAACTCGAAGGGCGAAGCTAAGTACCCCATAAAAGCTGTGCACGTTCTGAAGTGCCAGGGAAAAAGTGCCCACGAAAGCCTCCACATTGACGGGTACGCTTTAGAATCAGGAAGGTCTGCCCAAGGAATGCCCACTCGCGTGCAGAACGCTAAGATTGCGTGCTTGGACTTCAACCTCAACAAGTTCAAACTACAAATGGGAATTCAGGTGCTAGTGAACGACCCCAAAAACCTAGCTGAAATCAGGAACAGAGAATTCCAAGTCACCAGAGACAGAGTTAAAAAGGTCCTAGACGCAGGGGCAAACGTGATCCTCACAACAAAGGCTATTGACGATTTTGTGTTGAAATACTTAGTTGAGTCCAAAGCCATAGGAGTCAGACGCGTAGACAAAAAAGACTTGCGCCGTATTGCCAAGATGAGTGGAGGCGAAGTGCTGACAACTCTAATGAACAACGAAGGCGAGGAAAGTTTTTCAGCTTCTTCTTTGGGAACAGCTGATGAAGTAGTTGAGGAAACCCTGGGAGACCGAGACTTTCTGTTCTTCAAAGGCATGAAAGGCACTGGAGCCCAAACCATCATTCTCCGAGGAGCTAACGAGTTCATGCTTGACGAAGTCGAGCGTTCTGTCCATGACGCCATATGCGCTGTCAAAAGAGTGCTTGAAAGCAGAAGTGTGTTGGTAGGCGGAGGTGCAGTAGAATCTGCCCTTAGTATTTACTTAGATGACTTTGCTCGCACTTTAGGGTCTAAAGAGCAACTAGCTATTTCTGAGTTTGCTGAGTCGCTACTCACGATCCCTAAAACTCTAGCTCTGAACGCTGCACAAGACGCCTCCGAACTAGTAGCCAAACTCAAGATGTACCACGCAGCCTCACAAACTTCTTCAGAAGCCAAGAAAAAGGAGTACAAGCACGTAGGGTTGGACTTACTTAACGGCAAAGTCAGGAACAACTTGAAAGCTGGTGTTTTGGAGCCAGCTATTGGCAAAATCAAAAGTTTCAAGTTTGCAACAGAAGCTGCTATCTCTATATTGAGGATTGACGACTTTATTCAAATAGCTCCTAAACAAGAAAGAGCTGGCTACCCAGAAGAATAACTAAGTTTATAGCATTTACTTAATCTGGCTTAGTTCTTGGTACAAGTTGTTAATGACTTCGTTGTACCTGTTGTAAGCTTGCGACCTTTTGAGTTTCTGAGTGGGCGTCAAAATGTTGAAAGGAGTCCACAAAGAGGTTTCTAGGTACACCACTCGAATTTTTTGGTACTCACAGAAGTCGTTGGCTTTTGCTATTTCGTTTAGGTCGTTTAAAATTGCTGATTTAAGTTGTTGGGTGTTACAGATTTCCTCGAAAGAAATAGTTTCAGGAATTTGGTTTTCAGGAGCCCAGCACTTTAACACAAACTTCTGGTCTGGAACTACTATTCCTACTATTTGCGAATGCTCAGTGTCTCCGTATACCATTACTTGACTTACAAAACTACTTTGTTGGTATGCCACTTCTAAGCTTTCAAGAGCTACAAAAGCTCCATTGCTGAGTTTTACAAGGTTGCTGATACGGTCTATAATTTTTAAGGCTTTTCGGTCTCCCACGAAAGTGCCTATGTCTCCTGTGCGGAGCCAGCCATCTGAGTCCAGTGTGTGGCTGGGTGCATTGTAATATCCTGGAAACACAGTATGTCCCCTTATACATATTTCTCCTTGGTCCAGTTTGAACTCGCAGCAGGGTAAAGGTCCTCCTACATGTCCGTAAGAGTTGTCGTACTGCCTTGAACAAGCTGAAGCTACACTGGCTTCAACTAGTCCATAACCGTGAATTACTGCACACCCTAACACTATTCTTATAAAGCGCAGAATTTCTGAGTTCACTGGAGCAGTGCCTGTGCAAACCAACCTAAGTCTTCCTCCAAGTGCTAACCTGCAGTCTTTAAACGCAAAGTTGCTCCAAAAAGAGCTTTTTACAGTTCCTTTGCTTTCATAAGCTTCTATCTTGGATCTGAGTGCAGCGTTGAACAGTCTTTGCTTGAACTTAGACTTAGTTGCAATAGTGTTTTTGATTTGGTCGTGAAGCACATTAAGCACTCTAGGTACAGTAAATAAAATGGTAGGTCTGTGGAGTTCTATTTTGTGCTTGAACTCTACAAGGTCGCTTGAAGAAAAAGCCAAGCAGCCTCCTCCTAAAGCTATTCCGTAGTCCAAAACTCGATCTGCTAAGTGAGCTAAAGGAATATAAGAAATACACAAGTCACTGGATTTAAACTCGTAGCCTCCTTTTATGATCGATGTTAAAGAACCTAACATATTTCTGTGAGTGATAACTGCTAGTTTGGGGGAACTGGTAGTTCCACTAGTACAACACAAAGTGAAGATGCAATCAGGAGAAGGTTTTGATAGTTCACTTAATTTTGGAGTGCTTTTAAGTAATTCTCGGAAACTGTAAAACTTTATTTCTGGGACCTGGAAAATTCTCCGTTCTTCTTCTAAAAGGTTGTCAATTTCAATTATGATTCTTAGGTGTGAAAGGAATCCTTTTTCTTTAAGCGTTATGAGGGTTTGGAAGTACTTAGCACTAGCACATATACAAGCTACCTCAGTATCCTCCAGAAGCTTTCCCACCGAATCAAAACTCTGCACTGCGTAAAGGCCCAGAGTAACTATGTTACGTGTTATGCATGCAAACTCAGTAAGTAGCCACTCTGGACGGTTTTCACAAAGTATTCCAACAATGCGGAGTCCTCTGGAGTTTCTGGGAATGTTCATTGCTTCTAAGTTTTCTGCAATGTTGTGCACTCTTCTGTACACGCCTTTATAGGTCATAAAATTAACTCCTTTTGAAGAAATTACTTCTAAAAAAGGGTTTTGTGCGTATTTAGTGCAAGAATATCTGAGTAAAGCTTACTGTAAAACATCATAAAGAGTTTCACACCCGTGCATAACTGGCTCCAGCAGCCCCTCCGTGCACATTGGGTGTCTGTAGACAGGAGTTTCACCCACTTTTACCGAGTAAGGAATGTTCACCTGGTTACTTTGACTTCCTCCCATTAACTTATTTACTACCCTAATTGCAAACTTAATGTATTTAAAGCTACTTTCCAAACCGCTGTTCACTTTGTTCGTATAACTTCATACACTTGCAAAAATCCAACACTGTAGGCCTGCACTCGCCTAAGTAGTAAAGTTCTGAAAAAGCAATCATTGACACTGGCACTCCTTTCAACTGCATCCCCGGAGCCCCTACACTCAGCACTAGTTCTGGCTGGCTGTGTTGCTTCAAAGGGTTTTTTTGGGGCTCTACAAACTCCACTCCTTTTTCCTGTATAGCTTTGTTGTCTATTTTAGGTGCAAAAAAAGTTACTTTGGGGATGCAGAGTAAACTGCACCAAGATAGGATACTTCTAAGCACTTGTGTAGACGGGTAGGGTTTTTGGAAAGCTATTAGGATGTGTGAAGGCACCTTATGCAGCATTTGGGACTTTAGAAGAAGGTCCTGATTGCCCATGTAGTACAGTTTGAATTTAAGTATGTAGTGGAGTTTTTTAACTAGCTTTTCGAAGGCGCTCTAAGTGTGAAGTACCTTTATCTTTACTGAAAGCAATATCAAAATAAATACAACCCTGAAAACTATTTTTTCTAGCACCATCTTTTATCTAATTAAATACTCAAACGTGTAAAAGTATGTGTCTTAAGGGGAGTAGTTCTCCATGAGTTTGCTCAGCTTGGTTTGTTGGAGACTCCTTAAAGACCTAAAGACCTGTTGGAGTTCAGGGAGTTTCTGCACTGAATTTATAAACTCCCTTATTTTTGGCGAGGTGCTTTCTTCCAGAAGTTTGGTTTCTAGTATATCTGAGAAAATTCTTATGACGGCTTCTAAGTTCTCCTTGTTGGGACCTAGAACTAAGCTAGGATAAGCTACACTGACTTCTGCTAGTAAGTGGTGGGCTGCTTTGGCTTCTTGTTTGTCCCACCTCAAAGGCAGTTGGGATACCCAGTAAGAAACTGCTTCTTGGCTTGCTTGGCGTCTAATCAATCTTCCAATGGCAGCAACAGAGTTGTCTTTGGCGTAGCCGTGGGACTTGATTCTTTTAACCACAGGCATTTCACAAGCTTCTTTGAGTACCTCGAAAAGACTACTGCTCCAGACTTGGAAGGTTTCGTTGCTTGAGTTCTGAGCAAAAATTCCTAGTCCGTAGCATGCTGCTTGCCGTATTTCTTCGTGGGGACTCTTAGCAAACTTAACAAGGGCCTGCCCTAGTTCATTCCACTTTGAAGCTACTGACTCCTCTCCAAGGAACTCCACTATGTCGTCCACTATGTATAGTGCAAATTTCTGGTCCTCTGGTTTTGCTTCTTCACGCAGAAAGTTACTGAAGATTCCTGTGAACAAGTACTCAAGTATTGGGTAACAGAACTGCTTGTGGGTTTTAAAAATAGCTCCTAAGATATCTGAAATTGCTGCGTGTAAGTTATCTTCTACTTCTTTTTGGTACTCTAAGTACTTGGAGTTCTGTGGGTTTTCTCGGCTTTCCAAAGAACTTAAAAAGAGCTTGATAGTTTTTTCCCCAATGGCCAAAACTTCTTGCTGGTTCAAAAAGTTACTTCCAGAAGCTTCTATGATCTTTTTAACTGACTCTAGCTGTTGAATTCTTGTTTCGTAGGAATCTTCTGACTCAATGGCTGCCCAAAGCGTAGTTAAAAACACCTTAGCCATTTCAGTGGCTTGGTTACAATCCAGGGCCCCTTTGGAAGCAATTAGTGAAGGCAAGATTTCAGCTGCTGAGCCTCTAACGTCTTCATTTGGAGTGTACTCTAGCAAAGGCAAACTAACTCTAACAGTGTCGTCAACATACTCTCCAAAGCTAGTGCACTCTGCAAAACTCTGTAAAGTAGTAATGCTTAGTTCTATGTTTTCAGTTTGTGTGCTGCTCACAGGCGCATTTTCAACCAACAAAGACTGAGCTTCTTGGGGCTGGGCTAAACTCAGCAGCTTAGGCACTACACTACTTAGGTAGGGTGAAAAGTCTTCACGGAGAAGCTCGCAAATTCTTTGCCAAGCACTTAAAAGGTATCCAGTGAGTTCATCAGCACTCGTGATGTCTCCTTGATGCAACTGGATTATAACTTGAATGACTTCTGGCGCACTTTTAGCAAAAACTTCCCTGCCCACAGCTCTTCCCATGATAGTAATGCACTCAACTATTCTTCCTTGAAGCCTTTTGTAGTTTGATCCTTGTTTGCTTTGGATGAGTCTGATTAATTTGGAGTAAGCAAGTTCATACCAATTTGTTAGGTCATCTTTAGAGGAGCTGAACACAGTAGCAAAGGCAGCACAAGCACTTTCAATAATGTAAGAAGGTTGCGTAGTTTCTAGTAGGTTCATAAGTGTTTCAAGGTTTGAAACAAGGTTTTGGGAAACTATAGAAGAACTCGCGCCGTACATGAAGGAAGCTAAGCAACCTAAAGAGCACAACTTAACTCTAGATACAGAATCCAAAAGACCTTTTCCAATTAAGGGCAAAATGGTTTCGTAGTGTTCGCCCTGGAAGTCCCTTACATAGTCTTCGCAGGTTTGTTTGATCAGAAGAAAGGCAGCATAGCGTATTTTTGGGTTAGGGGACTCAACTCCTTGCTGGATCCAAGGAATCAAGGCTGCTACTTGTTGTGGTTCTGTGATGTACTGAACTATCTCTGTAAGGGCTAAAAGTCCTGCGTAAGGGTACCTCCAGTCTGTGTGTTCTTTCAGCATACTGAAAATTAGGTTCGAAACAGGTTCAAGCAAGTTGCTTTCTCCAACTGAGTCGATGACTCTAGTCAGCAACTTCTGGGCTGCTTTGGAGTAGTCGTCTTCTTCTTCGCAAAAACCTTCTTCGGGCTGGCACCAGTCGTCTGTGATTTCTTTGTCAAGTGCAACCATAAGTTCTAGTGTTTTCTGGGCAACAAAGCCTGCTAGTTCCTTAGAAAGAACCCCTTCAACCACTGAAACTGAGAACTCTAAAACTAAGTTTTGGTCAGAAGGTTCATAGTTGGCGAAGATGTGGTTGACAAGTTCAGTTATGTCTGAAAGGTGAGGTTCAAACACTCTGGGTGTATTTTCTGAGATCTCTGTTAAAACCTTTAAAGCAGACTGCCCTTCATATTGGCTTTTGGTGAGAATGAAGTCAACTGAAGTGATTGCTGACTGAATTAAACTTTGGGAATTTAGGGACTCTTGAGCTCTGAAAAACAGCTTCATTGCTTTTAAGGCTAAGAGCCTAGTGCTAGGATTTTGGCTGCTTAGAAGTAAGTGTAAAAGACTTTCGAGATCAGAAAACTCCTTTGCTAGGTAAACAGGCAAGTGTATGTAGACCTCCACTGCAGGTACGGAGTAAGTTGACCCTGGTTTTAAGTTCGTTTGCATAAAAGTATTAAACTCAGACCAACTAGACCCAGTCTGGAAAATGTTAGAAGCTAACAAAGCAACGGCCTCAGGAAGGTGCTTCGACTCGCAGTTTTGGACCAGGTTTAAAAGTTGGTGCTTAACTAGTTCTTGAGTGCTTTGGGTGAGTTTAGACCAAGCTTCGTAGTTAGACTCAGGACTAAACACCTTCTTAAGCAGAATGCCACACAGAGTTGAAGTTTGGGTTTGGGACCCTTCAAGAATAGAAACAAGGCATGTTACTAATTTTTTAGGGTTGTTCACAACTGCCTGGTTAAGTTGGGCTTCGGCTTGCTTCCTAGCAGAGTTGTCAGGGCTCAGAAGCTGAGTTAGTACTTTTTTCAGAGTGTTTAGGTCGTCTAGTCCTTCCATTATTATTAAAATAAGTGCTTAAACTAAGGATTACTCTGTGGTTTGCTGTGAACCATATTGGCGTAGTTCAAGGCCTGCAAAAACCTTTGATCAAACTTGCTGTTTTTCTTGTAGCAGTTTTCTAAGCATGTGAGCTCTTGAGGGTTTAACTTTTTGTTGCCCATAGACAAAATGCACTCCTTAAAACAGTGACCAACCAGTTCATTATAGTGCTTAAGTTCTTGGTACATCATCATTTTGTCCAGCTCCTGTTGAGAATTAGCTTGCATTTATAAAAATATGTACACCACTAGGTCTGTTGTTAAGAGGTCTTTCCATTTGGGGTTTAAATTCGTGAACCACCAAACTGCTGTAGTAGTCGAAAGGCTTGGAAAGTTTCAGAAGGTTTTAACTCCTGGACTGAACTTCCTTGTGCCTTTTCTGGACCGAGATGCTTACTATCATTCACTTAAAGAAGAAGTTTACGAGGTCAACAGTCAAATGGCCATTACTAAAGACAACGTCACTATCCACATAGACGGTGTTTTGTACTTAAAGGTAGTAGACCCTTACAAAGCTTCTTACGGAATAGGAAGCCCCATAGAAGCTATGAAACAACTTGCTCAAACCACGATGCGCAGTGAACTGGGAAAACTAACTCTAGACCGCACCTTTGAAGAACGTGAAGCTTTGAACTTATCAATAGTGCACACTATCAACGAAGCTGCTTCCGACTGGGGAATTACTTGCATGAGGTACGAAATCAGAGACATAACACCCCCTGCTAACATCCGCAAAGCAATGGAACTCCAAGCTGAGGCTGAACGCCAAAAACGCGCAGAAATACTTGCAAGTGAAGGAAGGAGACAAGCTGAAATCAACAAAGCAGAAGGTTCCCGCCAAGCCTCCATCCTAGAAGCAGAAGGTGAAGCCAAAGCAATCATAGCTAGAGCCAACGCTACTGCAGAAAGCATTGAACTACTTGCTAAAAGCGTTTCACGAGAAGGCGGACTTGACGCAGTGCGTATAAGAGTGGCAGAGCAGTACGTAGGGGCTTTCCAAAACTTAGCTAAAGAAAACAACACTATGATAATTCCTGGAGAACCCCACAACATTGGAGGAATGGTTGCCCAGGCTTTAGGAATCTATGACAGAATTTCCAAAAAAGACCACTTGGGATTCCAAGAAAAGCCCAACGAAGAACCTAAGGCCGAACCTAAAGAAGAACCTAAAGAAGAACCTAAAAAGGCCAAATATTCTGACCCTATTCTAGAAAGCAGCGAATAAGGTAATTCTTGCTATAATTTGTGGCTAATAAACCATGCTCGAAAGGTCAATTGAGTACATGCAAAGCAAGTTAAATAGTCGACTAAAAGACTACGAAAAGAAAAAACAAGAAGCAGAGTCCCAAACCAAAGCCGTCCAAAACCAAATAAAGAACGATAAAGATACCCTTAAACTGAAAAAAGAAGTGAACCACTTAAAAGAACTAGTAGAAAACATCTCTAACAGGTTCCAAACAACCCACAAAGAACTCCAAAAGCACAAAGAAGCTTTTGAAACCCTTAAAACTTCTAACAACGAACTCAAAGCAAAACTAAAAAGCATCAACCTTCAAAGCTTGAGAGTTCAGTTCCAAAACTTAACCCAAAACCAACCACAAGCAACGTCCAAAACATTCTTTAAAAAGAAACGTGGCAAAACACTCAGTGTCAAAGAATCCCTTCCTAAAGAACAACTGCAAGTTATCCAAGAACAAGAACAAGTCATTAAAGAGCTAAAACACCAAATCCAAAAAACCAAAACCCAAATAAAAGAAGAGTCTTACTTAAAAAACCAAAAAACCAACCAAACTGTGGACTACTTTAACTTCTTTGAAAACTGCTTACTCGACCTGTCTAACTACTATTCTCAAAGAAGCACCCAAAAAGGCTCAAACAGGGTTGCTTTAGCAATCAAAAAGAAAAGAATAAACCACAGAAGGCACTCAAGTTTCCCTAGGTACAAAACCTTTGTCTCTCCAGAAGTGCTGTACTTCAAAACTACTTTGCAGAAGTTCAGAGAAGTAAGAATTACTTAGAAAGAACAACAAAAAAGAATCTCTGAAATGACTTGGGACTACTTCAAAGAACTCACAGTTCAAGACTTACTTGAACTGATCTCGCAAAGAACTGATTTAGTTCGGACTTTAAAAAACGGAATCAAACCTATCAAGCTAAAAACCAACACTCTCAAAAAAACCAGCCTCAAAGAAGAATTCAGTAATCTTTAATCAGAAAAACTAAAAATCAGAGAAGGTAGTTAATTAAATATCCGTTTATAAAATCACAAAGTACAAATTCTAAGTAACATAACCAAATGCTCCCACAAAGTAACATGTGCAGANTTCCTNAACGTCACTCAAGCAACAGAGCAAAAAGTGCAGATGAAAACCTAGTCAAACCTAGCTTACCAGTATGAAANACAGATCAACGTTCCCTGCATTCTTAAAAGCAAGGCTCGATAGCATATCAATTAAATTAAAATATCCATTTATAATGACTACACTTGAGAAGCTAGACTCAATTGCTTACAAAGGACTAACCGAGTTCATCCAATTTTCTTTTGCGTCAGGAGCAATAGGACTGATTTCAGGCGTGGTTTTGTCAAGGTATCCAGCGAACATAATGCTACTGGGGGCAGGGATTGGCGGAGGATTTGCTTTTGGCAGGTGCAAACTAGCTTTTGACATGCTGTCTCCCAAAAAGCCTACCCGGGAACTAGATTACTGGGGAGAAGCTATTCTGATGATGGGACGGGTTTTACGCAACCCAGACCACTAAACTAAGAATTCTTAAGCAAGTCGCAGAATAATAATAATGGCAAATAGAAAACCCTTCATGCCCAGTTTCAGAATGACTATGAACATGTCCCAAACACAAGCTCAAGAAGTTTGGAGTTCCCTAGACTCTTCAATCCAGAAGATATTTTTGTTCGAAGCTTCTTCTCTGAGTTTTGAAGAACTTTACAGGAAAGGTTACGATTTAGTAATTCAAAAGTACGGAGATCTACTTTACAACGGCCTTTCGAACTCAGTTCGGTACCAGTGCAAACTCATCTCAGATAAGCTTAGCACTCAGTCAGACACAGCTTTGCTAGAAACAATGAACGAAAGTTGGAAGAATTACAAAAAAGCTATGGAGATGGTAAAGGACATTCTAATGTACATGGACAGAAACTACGTTAAGCAAAAGAACGTACAGCCCGTGTTCGAGTTAGGATTCACTATTTTCTACGAAGAAGTGTTAAAAGACTCCCTTGTTTCAAAAAAGGTTTCAGACTACATGCTTGAAAGTATCCAAAAAGAAAGGAACGGAGAAGTCATAGAAAGGTTCCTCCTCAAAAACATTACTAGCATGCTAGTGGAACTCGGAAACAACTACCGAAGTCCTTACAAGTCAATCTTTGAAGAAAGGTTTTTGGAAGAGACTAGGCGGTACTACGAAACAGAAGCCCAAGAACTCATAAGTGGGAATTCATGCACCGAGTTTTTGAGGAAAGCAGAAGCCAGACTCAAGGAAGAAAAAGAAAGAGTCCAACTCTACTTAAGTGAACCAACTGAAACTCTTGTACTTTCAATCCTTGACAGTGTTTTCATAGAGAGTTACTCAAATGTCCTGATCGGCATGGACACTGGCTGCGAAAGAATGATTAGGAACCAGCAAATCGACGACTTAAGGCGCTTGTACCAGTTGTTCTCGCGAGTCCCAGAAACCCTTAGAGAAATCTCCAACTGCGTAGGCAACTTCATCCAGAAAGAGGGCAAAGCAATACTAGCTGAAAACACCCACAAAAAAAGTCCTCTTGAACTAGTTAACTCTTTGCTGAACTTACGAGAAACCTTCCATGATATCCTTAACAACGCCTTCAACCGAGGTTCCATGATGGAAACTGTTATGAAGATCAGCTTTGAAAACTTCATTAACGAAACCACCCGCACAGCAATGGCACTTACCTTGTACCTGGACAACTTAATGCGCAAAGAAATCAGGGGCATGAGGGAAGAAGTTCTGGAACAAAAGTTAAGCCAAGTAGTTATTTTGTTTAGGTTTATCTCTGACAAAGACGTTTTTGAGAACTTTTACAGACACTACTTGTCTAAACGACTGCTCCAAAACAGGTCTCAGTCTGAAGACGCTGAAAAACTTTTCATCACCAAACTTAAAACTGAGTGTGGCTCCCACTTTACTTCTAAGCTCGAAGGAATGATTAACGACATGCAGTTATCTAAGTCTTCTAATGAAGAGTACCAAAAGGCCGAAGAAAGGAACATTGAAGTAAGTGTTCTGACAGAAGCGTTTTGGCCCACTGAACAAGTGACACCCATGCTGTTGCCTCAAGAAGTTTCTTACGAAGCTGAGAGGTTCCGCAGGTTTTACTTAGCAAAGCACAACGGAAGAAGGCTGACTTGGAAAACCAGTATGGGAACAGCTGAAGTCAGAGCTATGTTGGGGGACAACTGGAATCGTCACGAGCTGCACGTCACTACTTACCAAATGGCAGTGGTGCTTCTATTCAACGAAAGGGAGTTTTTGTCGTTCGAAGAAATCCTTAAGATTTACAACATCAACGACTCTGAGTTCCACAGACACGTTTTAGGACTAGTGAAGTCCCAAATAATCTGCAAGTCCACTGAAGGCAAGGAGATCAAAAACTGCACTGAGTTCTTTTTAAACCCCAGTTTCAGGTCTAAACTCTACAGAATCAAAGTGCCAATTCTGGCCAGCAAAGAGCCTGAAATAGCTGCGAGCAAAGAAGAAATGCCTGAAATGGTCATTGAAGACCGGAAGCACATGATTGAAGCTAGCATAGTCAAAGTGATGAAGTCACGGAGACAAATAGACCACTCCTCCTTGCTTTCTGAAGTTATCAGACTTATTTCTTGGAGGTTCGTGCCTGCACCCAAACTCATCAAAAACCGCATAGAAAGCTTAATTGAAAGAGAGTACCTTGAAAGGGACTCTAACACTCCTAATATTTACAAATACATAGTTTAATGAATTATTACTGTTAATTAAGAAAGCGTCAGTATTTGTAGTTGGCGGATCTTGCGCACTATGGAGTCGGCTTTTTGGCTTTCAAACTGCTTTTTGGATGAAACCACAAAGTAAAACCTGTTAGGCTTAGAACGGTGCAGGTAAATAGCTTCTATTTCACTAAGCTTATAATTACTTTTATACATTTTATAGTGAATTTCGATTTTCAGTTCTTCGTTTTCTTTTTTAATGATGAACTTGCAAGCAGAGTTGTACACAGAAGAGATGTAAACAGCGTCATACTCTAAGTAGTGCAAAGTGGTAAGTATGTTTTTTCTGAATTCAAAAAGCTGAGTAGCCATAGTTTGTTCTCTAGAAATGTGGTTGGAGATCTGTTCTTCCATTTCTTGGGAGTACAGGTCTTTGGTTTCTAGGTCTTTTTTGAGTTTGTTTCTTAAGCTGTCTAGGATTTTAAAGCCTTCCTGTGACTTTTCGAGCTGTTCTTCTAGTTCGTCGTTTTTTTCAGAGAGGTTTCGGACTTGTTCGTTGAGTTCTGTGAGCTCTGTGTCCGACTTTGAGATTTCTTGTTCTATCTGAGCTAGTTCTTTTTCTAGTTGGACTTTCTCAGTGCGTAGGTCTTCGTCGGACACCTTCAAGCACTCTGAGTCTTTGGCTTTTTGAGTGTTGAGTTCTTGTATTTGGTTTTGAAGGGATTCGTTTTGGCTGGATACTTTGTCAATGCTTTCTTGGAGTTCTTTTTGTTGACGGTTTAAAGCTTCGAGTGCTGAGTTTTCTGAGTAGTTTTCGCTGGACTCAGTAGCTGACTCTAAGTTATCGATTTCATAGTTCAACCGAGTGACTTGCAGTTCCTAAATACGGCCTACTTTAGACTCTATTTCAAACTCAGCTTGGGAAATTGAGCTTTCAATTTCTTCACTTTCTTTTTTAAGTGACTTGCGTTCGTTCCTAAGCTCAATTAGTGCTTTTTTAAGAAGTTTAAACCTAGCTTCTAGAGAGTCATTTTCTAAATCCATACTTTATTAAGACTTAGTCCAGCTTGGGTCCTGCATTTTTGATTTCAGCAGATGAGTCTTTTTCGTACTTCTCGAAGTTCTTCACAAAAGCAGTGGCTAACTTCTTCAAAGTCTCGTCGTAGTCCTGCTTGTCAGACCAAGTGTTCTTGGGCCACAAAATGTCTTCAGGGACCCCTGGGCATGTCTCCGGGACGTGAAGTCCGAACAAAGGCAGTTGTTTGGTTTTGACACCGTCAAGCTTCCCTTCGTGAATTGCATCCAAGATTGCCCTTGTAGTTGGAAGCGACATTCGCTTTCCGATACCAAATTTCCCTCCTGTCCAGCCTGTGTTGATGAGCCAGGTTTGTGCGTTGTGAGTTCTGAGTTTTTCAGCAAGCATCTCTGCATAGATTGAGGGGTGCAGTGCAATAAAGGCCTCTCCGAAGCAAGCTGAGAAAGTGGGCTCTGGGTCTTTAATTCCTAATTCAGTGCCTGCAACCTTAGCAGTGTACCCTGATATGAAGTGGTACATAGTTTGCTCAGGAGTGAGTTTGGAAACTGGAGGAAGCACTCCGTAAGCATCGCAGGTAAGGAATATCACGTTCTTAGGGTGACCGCCTACTGAAGGAATCTTAACGTTGGGCATAAACTCAAGCGGGTAAGAAAGCCTAGTGTTCTCAGTGATGCTAACATCCTGGAAGTTAACTTCACGAGTATTGGGGTAGAACTCAATGTTCTCAAGAACTGCCCCAAACCTCACGGCATCGTAGATTTCTGGTTCTTGCTCTCTGCTTAAGTTGATGCATTTGGCATAGCAACCTCCTTCAATGTTGAAGATTCCTTTGTCCGACCAGCAGTGCTCGTCGTCTCCAATGAGTTTTCTGTGAGGATCAGCACTCAGGGTTGTTTTGCCTGTGCCCGAAAGACCGAAAAGCAAAGTAGTATCTCCTTTTTCTCCTTCGTTAGCACTCGCATGCAAAGAAACCACTCCTTTTTGTGGCAACTCGTAGTGGCAGATTCCAAACAGGCCTTTCTTCATTTCTCCAGCGTACTGACTGCCCAGAATCACCATCTTTTTTTCCTTCAAATTTACATTTACTGAGGTCTGGGTTTTGACACCTTCAGTATGCACGTCTGCTGGGAACTCTCCTGCGTTAAGAATGTGGTAGTCCACGTCGTCAAAGTCTTTTTCAAGTTCCTCTTCAGTGGGCCTGATAAGCATGTTGTGCATGAAAAGCGCATGGTAAGCCCTTGTTGTGACTACTCTGACTTTGAACCTGTAATCGGGGTCCCAGCCAGCATAGCCATCAACTACGTACAAATAAGGCCTGTTGTTGAAGTAATCAATGGCTCTTTGGAGGTTTATTTCCCAGGAACGCTCAGAAATGGGCATGTTCACATTGCCCCACCAGATTTTGTCCTTGCTGGTTTCTTCTTCAACAACTCTTTTTTCTTTGGGGGATCGGCCTGTTGCCTTGGCAGAGTAAGCGCAAAGGGCTCCTTTGGTGCTCATCACGGTCTGCCTTGTTTCTGGGTGGGCAGGCTCTTTTCCGAGGCACATCTCGTAATACTCTGGCACGAGAAGGTTGCGGTAAATGTGCCTGTTGTGGATACCTAGCTTTTTCATAGCTGTGTTGCCGGTGAAGTCATGTACTTTGGTGGTCACTCCTCTTGCTATGCTTCTGATCAGCCTGTTCATATTTATACAAGCCATTAAATTTGAGGCATAAATTTTGATGATGGAAAATTAAGCATTAATTTCTAATCTTATAAATTATTTATATAGCTTAGACTTAGCGATAATGACCGTAAGAATTTAGCATTTGTACTAAACTTTTGTTTTCCATGACCAAAAGTGCGTTTTGTCTGTTAAGGTCTTCAAGGGTTTTGCTGAGTTCAAAAACCAATTGATCCCTATGGGAATCCTGCTGCATGAAGCTCAGCATCATTTCTTTTTCAACACTAAGCATGTCTTCGAACTTGCTAAGCATGAATTCACTNGAGTTTTTGATTACCGAACTCACATTTTCTTCAGGGGGCTGCTTTTGAGAAGTTCTGCCCATCTGCTGCATGGCATTGGGCCTACGTCCCAGTATACTGGGTTCGGGTCGCTGTTTAGACCTTACTATGATAGGAGTCCCTGTGTACCTTTGTTCGGGCACTCCCTGGGTTTGATAAAAGGGTGCTGCTGAAAAAGGCTCTCTGTAACCCTCTGTAAAGTCCCTTCTGGGCTGCGGAGGAATTAACTGTTCTGGTTTAACTTGCGGGTAAGCTGTGTTTGGTTGGAAGCTGTAATGCGAACTGCCGTAGTCTAACAAACTTTGTGGCGCAGTGCTTCTGATGTCTGTCTGGATTCGGTTTTGAGGCCGAATGTTGGTTCTGTTCAGAATATCCATTTTAGACTAAACACTTAACAAACCCACAAGAAAGGAGCTGATTACCATTTATGGAACTTATGAGTCTTAGTTTAGAACACAACTTTCGTAAGTAGGTATCATGTACTTGATATTGATAAAGGCATCTTCTCCGCCTGTAGTTTCAAACAACTCAAGAGTTTCTTGGATCAAGTCTCCAATGTTCACTCTTTTCCTTTGGGAGTACTCGATGTGGTCGCCTGCGTTTATGTTTCTTTGCTTAAAGATGTTGAAAACAGGAAGTATTTGTCTGTAGTAAGGCACAAGGGCTTCCCCTATCATGTCAGCACAAGTCACTAGTTTCTGCAGAAGTTTCAAAGTAATGCAGATAATGTCTGGGTCTCGAGTGTTAAGTGCAGTTTTGATGGGAATGATCAGTTGGGGAATTACAGGAAGCACTTTGTTGCCTCCGTTTTCAAGCATGTCGTTAACTCCTTGAATTGCTAAGAACCTGTAAGGGTCTTGTTTTTCCCTGATTCCGTCAAAGAATATAGGTAGGTAGTGGTGGTAGTCCATCTGCTCAATGGGGAACTTCCAAGCAATCTTGTTGCCTGAGCCATGACTAATAGCCACTGGAAGGTCTCCTCTATCGTAGAACCGGCGGAACTCACTAGGTGCAATTGAACGTTTCTGGAAAGCCCCACTGCGTGGAGGGGTTTGAATGGGTCTTTCTTTGCCGCGTTTAAGAGAAGAAGTCATGCCCCCTGAGCCGTTGTGCTTTTTGACGAAGCCTTGGCCTTGGACGGGGGCCTGAGAAGTGGGATGGGTGGGGTGCAAGTTAAACTCAGGTTTTGGCTGGCGTTTTGGAATTGAGTAGCCTTGTGGGAAGTTGCCAAAAGGAGAGTGGTTGTTCTTTGGGACGTGTTTTTCAGTTTTGGGAGGGAGGTTTCCTGTTTTGTTAAGGATTTTTCGAAGATGGTCCTCAGTGCAGAGGTACTGTGCTGGAGACTGGGCAAATGCCATAACTGTTTTATAAATGGATTTAAATTACTCTTCCTCTAAGTTTACAGACCTGACTTCTTTTTTCTTGTTTTTTTCAAACAACAGTTTTTTGTATTGACTTGGCAGCCAGTCCAAAGACCACACTAAAAGCTTCTTAGGGGTCCAAGTTAACTGGTCGTCGTTGTAGCCTTCACAAATCCTCACCACCTTGTAAGCGTCAGAGTAAATGCCCATAAACGTAGCAAACAAGAAGTAAACCATCAAAAAGAAGTAAACAAAAAGAAACACTGCACACAACTCTAAGTTGAGTTGAATCATCTGCTCAAAGTCTCCGTGGCCCAAAGTAAACAGCAGAAGCGACAAAAAAGCGTAGGGAAAGTAACTGAACATGTAAATGTCTGTTCCCCAAGTGCTTTGAAGTATCAAAGCAAAGCTAGTCAGAATCAGAATTAAGATCACACAAAAAGCTGTCATGTTCTTCATTGCAGTTTGCATTGTCAACACTAAGTTCGAAATTCTTTTGTTGACGCCTAAAAAAAATATGATCCTCAAACAAAGTAACATAAAACCAAAAGCATTAGTAGCGTGGTAAAAAATATACCAGTTCTTAACTTCTCTTAGGTCAGTGTATTCCTCACTTACGAGTATTGCTTTTTCGTCTTCATTTAAATTCAAAGACACAAAGAATGACACGTAAATCATAGCCAGTGCTAGAATGTCTATTATTCCTCGGAAAGAAAGAATGTGTGACAGGTTCCTTTTGCCATCTTTTTCTTGAAGCACCTCTAAAACAAAGATCAAAGCTAAGTACAAACCAAACACCAAACGGAAAATGTCTGCTGTAAAGGCTCCTGTGTTCCTGTCGAAAATGTTAGGTTTGAAAACAGCTACTTCAAGTTTAGGTGAATGCACTAATCCGTTTGTTGAAACCTCAAAGGCAGATAGCATGTATAGCCACAGCCCGTAAGTTGGTTCGTAAAGGTTTGCCGCTATGAAATAACCCCTTACTGAAAGGTCTATCCAGCCCTGTGCTGTTGCAGCTTGGTAAGACGCTCTAAAGCTTTCTAAAGTAGTGTTTGAATAGACTTTCCAAAAGTAGCCACTGCTGTCGTAGTACCCAAACTCTCCTCTGTAAGTGCCTTCAAAAGGACTCTCCTCAGTACTTAAGAAATACCTCCATTCCTCAGTGCCTCCTGGTATGCTGCTTGTATTTTTGGTTTCTTGGTTGTAATTATTGTAGTAACACAAATAGTTCCCTAGAGGTAAATCACTTCTTTCGCACTCTTTTTCAAGGGTTCTGAACTGTCTGAGTATTAGCGGCCCCACTACTTTTGCTCTTTCTTGTATTTGTCCTGCGTAATCATTGTTTTCTGAAGTAAGAAAGGTAGGAGCTAGAACTTCTAACACATATCTGTTCATCTCACCCGTGCTTTTGATGCTTTGGTATCTGTTTCCTTGTCTGTCTGGTTCAGTGAGTGGCTTTTTAATGGCTTCATGCAGCCAGTACTCAGTTTTAACATCTCTTCTCGAAAACATCACATACAGGTTCAAAATCAGCAAAACAACTAAGAACATAAAGGTGCAGCAAGAGGTGTCTCGTCCATGGAACCTTCTGTCTTCGACTTCTTCTGAAACTTGGTTTCTGGGAGGCAAGTAGTGCTTAAGGCCTTTGTAGCTTTCAAGTATAGTCATGGACTCTTCTTTGTTTTTCTTGGCATACTCAGTTTCGTCTTTCTCGTTAGATTGGCTTTCTTGTTTAACTGCTGGGTCATCGATGTACAGTTCAGGCTTGCTTAGGTACTTGCTCATCTTGGAGTCTGAAGAGGCCAACCAAAGTTCGGGGAAAATAGAGTTCTTCACAAAAAAGGAGTCGATGTGCTCGCTTTCGTGGGCTTCTAAGGTTCCAAAGTCGTTTTTTCTAAGTAAAAAATTGTCTGGTTTTAGTTTCCAGTAGTTACAAGCTACTTTTTTTAAGTTGGTGAGTTTCATTTCTTTGGTGATTCTGAAGGTGGCTTCTTTAGGAACTATTTTAGTGTTTTCATCAGAAGGAAATTCTAAGTACTTGACTTTCACAGTGTGCACAGACACATCAGCCTTCACTTCGAATTTTTGACCTTCAAAAAAGAACAGTTCCTGTGGGTCGTTTTCAACAACTTTTCTTTCAGAAAAAATTTCCAACAAGGTTTCTTTGATGGTTTTTTCTATTTCGAGTTCAGTGCTTTTGGGCTGGGGTTCTTGCTTGGTTGGGGTTTGTTGTTCTGAGTTTTGGAGTTCTTGGTTGTGGAGTTCCTTTTTATAAGAGAGTTCTTGAGTTTTGTCTTCAATGCGTTCTAAAACGTGTTGTAGTTTTTCTTGGTTCCTTTGGATTTCGTCTTTGAGTCTTTTTTGCCTAGCTTTGAGACTGGTTAGTTCCATTTATTAAATTATGTAAGAAACGTAAGACTGGTAGTTTTCAGCCCAAGCCCTCATGAACTTTGGAACCAGTTTAAGAATCAAAAGGTGGAACAAAGGGAACCTAAATAAGTACATTTCCCAAGAAGGCCTCCCTCCCAACAAGTCTAACCCAACGCACACCAAAAAGGCTTTCCAAGACTTTTTCCCAAAAAGAATCATCGCTAGTAAGTAAGCCCCTGGACGCAGTATTCTAACTACTTGTTTAAGTGCTTCTTTGTAGCTAGGTAAGTTGTCTTCTAGTTGTTCAGTTTTAACTTTGCTCATGTCTTTCACACAACTGGAAGCTCTTAAAAGTTCAACTAGCAACAGCACACTGAGCTGGGACTTATTAGGTAGCTTTTTCTTAGTAAGTAAGTCTACTAGTTGGTTTAGGTTTTCTAGGGCTTCTGAGTAGTTTTTTTTCTTGAGACTTTGTAAATTTGTCAGAACAAGAGCCACTTCCATAAATATGAAAGCAGACAAAGGAATAACCTGTCATGCTTGGAATGCAGACTGCACCCAAATAGTAGTGGCTTGCAACTCACCTTTGTTAGAAGTTTACCAAGTAAAAGGCAACTCTTGGGAAAAAATTCATGTGCTTGAAGAACACCACCAACTAGTAAGTGCTGTCGACTGGAACCATGCCACTAACCGGATTATTTCTTGCTCGCACGACCGAAACGTAGTTGTTTGGGAAAAGTCTGAAACCTGGAAACCTGAGCTAGTTAACTTCTTCCAGAAAAGAGGCGTACTTGACGCTGCTTGGAGCAAAAAAGGGGACAAGTTTGTAGTCGGCTCGGGGTCCAAAACGATAGGTGTGGGGTACTTCCAAGACAACTTAAACGCTTGGAACACTAGAAAGGCCAGACTAAACGATTCCTCTATAACATGTGTGAGGTTCGACCCTTCAGGACTAGTAGTTGCTGCAGGCAGCACTGACTCTACTTGCATTGTGATGACTGCGTTTTTAGAAGATGTTGACTCTAATTCAGCCCACGAAGGGCGATTTGCCGGAGTAAATACTTTTGGAGAAGTCCTGTACAAGATCGAAGCAGGTGCTTGGGTGAATGCTTTGGCTTGGTCGCCAGACGCCAACTGGCTTGCTGTAGCTGTGCACAACTCCAAAGTGGTTTTCACAAACTTCAGACAGGACGTTGAAAAGGTCTGGGAAAGCAAGCCTTTTATGAGTATGGACTTTGTAGACAACCAAACTTTGATATGCGGAGGGTTTGACCTCACTCCAATTAAGTTTTCAAAAACAAGTTCAGACTGGGATGGAGGCAGTAAAATAGAAGTTCCTGAAGAACAAAAGGTTTCAGAAGCTGCAAGCAGCGTAAAGCAAGCCAGAATGATGTTTGAAAAGAAAAGAGAAAGAGAAGTCATAACTACTCGGCACAAAAACACCATTCTGTGCGTGAGAAGAGTAAACGATACTCATGTGTCAAGCTCTGACATACTGGGGGAACTCCACATTTGGAGTCTAAGATAACATATTAATTATGGAAGAGTCTTTTAGCACATTACTGGAGTCTTTGTTAGGAGTGTACAAGCACGTTCTTCTCAGACAGTTTTACTTCAAGTTTGTTAATAGCTTCTATGAAACCATTGCTTACAGACCCAAACCTCTCAAACTTAAAGCACCTAAAGTACCAGTAGACCGAAAACCCAGACCCAACCCAGAACTTGAAATAGAGTCTAAGGTTTCCCAAGCCTTAGAAACCGCCAAAAAGGTTTGGACAGGAGGCAGAAGACCCGCTCCCAAACGGGTTCCTGTGCGCCAACCCGAACCTCCCAAGCCAGAGCCCACTCCTGAGCCTAAAGAACAGCCTTTGTTCGACCCTGAACTTATGGAAACTTACCAACAAGTTAAGTCTGAGTACAACAGTTCTTACTTCGGAGGAAAAGGAAACCTTGTAAAGGCCAAAAAAGCAGAAAACGCTGCCAAAAAGTCTTTTCTGACTAAGTTGCACTCTAAGTTTCCGCCTAAAAAGCAAGAAAACGACTTAGACCAAAAAGTATGCGAAGCTTACTCAGTTTACAAACTCTTGAAAGAAATCCAAATGATCCTAAGCGACCAAGACATCATGCAGTCATTTTCGAGCCTCAGCAAACTCCCCCAAAACAGGTGCAAAGACCCCGAAGTGGCCACTCAAATATTTAAGTCTTACTACATCCTAGAGTGGATTTCCAACGAGCTCCGAAACATAGAGAACTTCAACTTCCAAGAAACTAAAGAAGCTATTTCTACCCTAAAGCAGTTTTTGTTCCACCCAGCAGCCACCGAAACCATTGAAAGGCCAGAAAGCTTCAACAGTGAAAAACAGTTACTTAAGAAACTGCAAGAAGCTTGTACTAAAGAAGAAGTTGACAGCATAGTTGTCCAGTACAAAGAACTAGACCACTGGAGAGTTGATGCTGAAGTCACTAAGTTTTACCTAGCTAACCAAGAAGACATCAGTAGTCTTGAAGGCTTCAAAACTCTCCACAGCATCATTTGTAAAGATGGAAAAACCACGTGCACTCTTTCTAGCTTAATTAGTTAATAGATCAATGTAAAAGTTGCCTAGTTTTTTGTAGCCCATTATTGATTTAACGAAGTCCAGAAACCTGTCTCGGTAAGGAACTGGAGATATTGATGATATTTCTTTGCTGCTGCGTTTGAACCTAAACTTTTTAAATGACTTTTCTATTCTCTTGTTGTAATTGAAGGTCTGAGCAAAGTCTATGATTGCTAAGTAAACTTTCAAAGAGTCACTTGTAGTAAACAGGTACTTACTAGTAGACAAGGACTCACTAGAGAAGTCAATAGCCAAGAGCAAAGAGTAGTCCATGATTCCAAAGCTCTGCAGCATGTAGGTGTCTTTTTTAAGCATTTCAAAGATCTCTTTTGAGGAGTCTTCACCAAAGTTAAGCATTCCTACGTTCCTTAAGAAGTCCAAATCCTTCATAACTTTTTTCCTAGGCATGGACTCAAGGTTGCTAAAAGTTTCTTGGAATCTTTCACGGTTCAACAAGCTACCTTTTAAGTCAAACACTACAGGGTTTTCGCATTCACTTAGTGCGTTTTCAATCACCACTACGTGTAAGCTACTAGCCCCGTCAATCTTAAAACAAAAGACTCCATAAATTCTAGAGATCAAAGAGTCCCTGGCATAGACTCTATCAAAGTAACCTCCAAAAGAGTTCATTAGGATCTTAAGTTCTTGTTGGTTGATTGTTTTGATGATGTACTTTTTGTCAGCAGTGAAGTAAAAGAAAGAACTACTTCTGCCTCCAGGGTTAGTAGTTCTCTGATCTAAGTCTTTCAAATTGTCCCTGATAGATAATGAAGCTGCCAAGTCAAAGTCTGAAATGCCTTCAGTTGTTCTGAGTATTTTAAAAGGCTCTGGAAAGTACTCTTTGACCTTGTACTTGACTTTGCTATCCAAAAATACTCCAAATCTCCAAAAGGCTACATTGGGGTGCTTGATTAAGTACTCTTCAAGGGGTTTTCTCTTAGAGAACAAAAAGCTAAGACCTGCGATCACTTTTAAAACGTTGCCTGTCAGCAAGCTTTCGAAAAACGAAAAATAAGGGTTGAAGTCTTGGTCTATAATTCTTTCAAGGATTTCTGAGTCTTCAGTTAAAGCCTCAGACCGAGCGTCTCTTCTGCA
>PR_CR_10_Liq_1_inCRDRAFT_1000066_pt1 | contig 52106 bp, 48 predicted proteins | sample PRCRCaboRojoPR_3_FD_10241 | JGI IMG/M metagenome (IMG submission 10241) | reverse complement strand
GGACGAGATCGTCGATGCGATTTTGGCAGCATTGCCCAACGTTGCAGGGGATCGCAGGGTGGAGAAGCTGCGGCGGGCGACAGTATAGCGCGATCTGGATACCGGAGTTGAGATCAGTGAGCGGCAACAATAAATGCGGTGTCCACCACGCGATTAGCTGAAAGTCTGCTTTCCAAATTCCTTACGCTTTATCGCGGGCCCGCAGCGATAGTCTGCTTCCCGCCCTTCTTGACGGATGCTACGATCCGAAGAAACAACGGGTTGGGCTTCAAGCTGCCGTTAGCTGCAGTGACCATTAAGTTCAGTTAGGCGGAAAGCCGGAGTGCGCATCTCGATGGATGGTCGCGGCAGATACTTGCACAACATCTTCATTGAAAGGCTGTGGCGATCACTGAAGCAGGAGGCGATCTATTTCGAAGAGATCAGCGACGTCTTTTAGGCCCGGAATGTCATCAAAAACTGGATGACATTTTACACCATCAGGAGGCCTCATTCCGCGCTTGATCGGCAGACGCCCGACGACGCATATTGGGATAGCTTGGGACAAGCGACAGCAGCATGAAACCTAAACCCGATACACCTTAGAAACGCCGTAAACCTGTCCGAAAAAGTAGGACCACTTCACCCGCTCAATTTTGGCCCCCAACAATATCTACCGATGGACAAGTCGACAGATTCGACCGCGCGGTGGCCACCGTCATTCGGGCGCCGGGCGCGATTGATAAAAAACGAAGCGACAAACCCCTGCCCCGTCTGTGCAACACTCCGGGTGGCTGACGCAGATCTGGCGATCCACCAACCGGTGGAAAAGCGTTTCGAAGACGGCCAGATGCCAAAGACAGCCGGGCATGGCAAGTGGGTTCTCATGAATGACCAAGCCCATCGGTGGCGTGGTGTGATGCAGAACCCGCGCATCACCGGCAAAGGTCCAAGCATGGCGGCTGATCGCCCGGAGCAGTATCGGAACCGCGAGACGCCGGGGCAAGTTACGCAGCACCGTCCGCGCCGGGGCGGGAATGCGATGTTTGAGGATGTATTCCCCGGTCCGGCGGCCCGCCTCCTGCGCGACGAGATGCGCAGCGTAGCGCGGCAGTTCCGAGGCGACGGCGCGATGCAGGCACAAGGCATCTTGGGCGGGGATCATACTGTCGGGCAGGTTTTCGACCAGATCCGGCATCCCAGCGGCCGCGCACACCCGGTCAAGGGCCTCTGGCCCAGACAGCACCCTCAAGGCTTCGACCATCTGCAGGATCGCATTGGGGCCGACTTGCCCTGCCGGATTGGTCCGCATCGCTATTCTGCAGGCGTGGTTCGATCGGCGGAGACCCCGCCGCTTTCCCGAGCCCTCTGGCCCGCAACACGCGCCTTCTCAGCCTTGATCTGGGCGCGCACGCTTGCCTTGCGTTCGGCGGCCTTGGCCTTGCGGTCGGCCATGGCTTCCCAGTCAGCCATCTGCGCTTCGGCGATCTGGCGGCTGCCATCGAACTGGAAATCGACCTTCTCCTTGGACTGTGGCCCCCAGTAACCGACCTTGCCGAGATCGTAGAAGGTCCGGGCAAATCCGGCCTTGGCAAAGGCCCGCAGGCAACCCAGCAAGTACCTTCGCCGGAACCCCCGCCCGCGCCAAGGATAGTGAAACAGCGCCTTTATCACGTAGAAGCGTCGGTAATTATGCATGACCCGGTCCAGCAGGGTCGCGCGATCCATGGCTTCTGGCTTCATGATCGGCGTTACGAAGTTGTATTTCTCGAAATCGAAGACCTCCACCTTGTCGCGCAGTTCCTGGAACAGTGGCGTGAAGGGCCAAGGGGTGTACATCGTCCAGTTGGCAAGATCCGGGTTCCAGTCGCGGGCAAAGCGATAGGTCTCTTCCAGCGTTTCCTCGGTCTCGTTCTCCAGCCCGACGATGAATTGCGCCTCGGTGAAGATGTCGGCCTCGCGCAGCAGGCGGATGGCCTCCTTGTTTTCCTCGACGCGGGTTTCCTTGTTGAACCGGTCCAGCTTCATCTGCGCGGCCGCCTCGGTGCCGAGGCTGATATGCACCAGGCCAGCCTCGCGCCAGAGGCCGAGCATGTCCTTGTCGCGCTGGATGTCCGTAACGCGTGTATTGATTCCCCATTTCACGCGCTCGGGCAGGCCGCGGCGGATCAGCTCCTCGCAGAACTCGGTGAATTTCTTCCTGTTGATGGTGGGTTCCTCGTCGGCAAGGATGAAGAAGCCGACCCCGTGGTTGTTCACGAGATCCTCGATTTCATCGACGACCTTCTGAGGGTCGCGCACCCTGTAGTCGCGCCAGAATTTCCATTGCGAGCAGAACGAGCAGGTGAAGGGGCAACCACGGGCGAGGCTGGGAATGGCCAACCGGGTGTTCAGCGGGATGTAGATATACTTCTCCCAGTCCAGGATCGACCAGTCGGGCGTAATACCGTCGAGATCCTTGACCGTGGGCGCGGCGGGCGTGGCGATGATCTCGGTGCCCTGCGTGTAGGCGATGCCCTTGATCGACTTGCGGTCATGTTGCCAGCGGCCATCCTCGACCGCACGGACGAAATCGAGAAATACCTCCTCGCCTTCGCCGCGCACGATGGCATCGATATGCGGGGCCTCTGACAAGACCTGCTTGTACATGAAGGTGGCATGCACCCCGCCCAGCACCGTCACGGCGTCCGGAGCCGCACAACGTGCAATCTCCAGCGCGCGTTCGGCGCGGTAGATCGAGGGCGTGATCGAGGTGGCCCCGACGATGTCGGGCTTGAGCGCGGCAATGCGCGCATGCAACTCGGCCTCGCCAATGTCGTGGGTCATCGCATCGATGAAATGGATGTCGGCGTAGCCGGCGGCCTTGAGCGGGCCAGCCAGGTAGGCAACCCATGCCGGCGGCCAGTTGCCTGCGATCTCGGCGCCGCCGGAATGATAGTTCGGGTGTATCAGGACCAGTCGCATGAAGCCTCCTTGTCTGAGACAAGGGTGACATCTTTGATGTCAACTTAAATTGACATGAGTCAAGGTGGCGTCACCAGCTTCGCCCCGTCAGGCGAAGATCTGGCCCGCGTGACGGTCGAGGTAGATGCGCAGCCAGGGGGTGAAGTCCTCGGGGCGGCGCCGTATCGCGGCCTCCAGCTGGCGCAGGGGCATCCAGTCCACGGCCATGACCTCTTCGGGGTTGGGGGTCACGATGGGGCGCGCGGCCACCCGCGCCAGGAACAGGTCCACCACCTCGTGCTCGACGAGATCGCAGCCAACGTCGGCGCGGTATTCCACCTGGCCCTGGTGGTCCAGGTCGAGCCCGCTTAAGCCCAGTTCCTCGTCCAACCGCCGCTTGGCGCAATCCAGCGGCGACTCGCCCCAGTGTGGATGCGTGCAGCAAGCATTCGCCCAGAGACCCGGCGTGTGATACTTCGCCAGCGCCCGGCGCTGCAATAGCAGATCTTCGCCGAATTGCACGAAGACCGAAACGGCCTTGTGCCGCAGCCCCTCGTGGTGGACCCTCATCTTGTCGAGCGCCACCAGATCACCACCCAGCCAAGCGGGGATCATCGCGGCATCGGGCAGCAGGGTAGTCATGTGAACTCCGGACGCACCAGGCGGGTGAGGTGGGCGAGGTTCTTAAGCCCGATCCGCAAATGTGCCATGGGCCGGGCGCGCACCAGTGCCTTGTTCATATAGGCCTCAAAGGTCAGGCGCTGCACGTCCACGTCGTGGCACAGGGACACGAACCGTTCGCGCCGCTCGTCCGAGCGGTAGTAGGCTTTCTGCATACTTGCCAGCACGCGGAAGACCGTTCTGTGTTCGCGCATGAATAGCTGCCGGGCCAGCCGCAGATCGCGCGCACGCCCCGTTTGCAGGCAGGCGGCAGCGGCGGTGGCGGCCAACCGCCCGCCGACCATGGCGTAATAGATTCCCTCGCCCGAACTGGGGGCCACGACCCCGGCGGCATCACCCGCCAGCACCACGTCACGCCCGTTGTCCCAACGCTCCAGAGGCTGCAACGGGATCGGCGCGCCTTCGCGCCGGATCGTTGGGCAGTCGGCCAACCCGCTGGCAGCGCGCAGGTCGGCGGTGGCCTGTTTCAGATCAACGTCGCGCACAAGTGAGCCCATGCCGACGCTCGCCTTGTCGCCGTGCGGAAAGACCCAGCCATAGAAGTCGGGCGAGATCCGCCCGTCATAGACCACATCGCAGCGGTCGGGGTGGTACTGCCCTACCGGGCCGGGCGCCTCGATGATTTCGTGATAGGCGACGACGTAGGGAATGCGATCGCCGCCTTCGACCTCGTCGCGCGCGACCTTGGACCGCGCGCCGTCCGCACCGATCACCAACCGCGCCGACAGGCCGCGGGTCTCGCCGCTGTCGCGGTCGCGGTAGTGGACGCGGGGAAGACCACCCGCGCGATCGATGGATTGGTAAGTGCCGGTCAGGCGCATGGCGCCGGCCTCCGCGGCGCGCGCGCGCAGGAATTCGTCGAAATCCTCGCGGTCGACCATGCCGACGAAGCCGTTCTCGATCGGAATATCCACCCGCCGGCCGCTTGGGGCGATCATCCGCGCGGTGGTGATCCGGGCGACAAGCAGCTCCTGGGGGATCGCGAAATCCACGATCAGCCGGGGCGGGATGGCCCCGCCACAGGGCTTGATCCGCCCGGCTCGGTCGAGCAAGGCGACTCTGTGCCCCGAGCGGGCTAGGTCCTCGGCGGCGATGGCCCCGCTGGGCCCGCCCCCCACCACGATAACATCGACGTCAGGCATGGATCATTCCCCCGGAACGGCCAGGGGCGCATTGCGGCCCTGACTATGGGCGATCACCCGCTGGCCCATCAGAGCCGCGAGCACGAAGAGCGCCGCCTCGAACAGGAAGACCGTGCCGAAGGCCGCACTGTCCTCGACCATTAGCAGCCGCATCACGTCCACGGCCGCCGCCCCCAGCAGCCCGCCAAAACCTGCGGCGACCGCCTGCGCGGCGCCCCATAGACCCATGCGCGTTCCTTCGCGTGCTTCGCGCCCCTGCCCGGCAAGCGCCATCATCGATCCGATGGCCGCGACAGCGAACATGCCGTTGAAATAACCCAGAGTGACTACGGCCCCGGTCAGCGCGCCCGAAAGGGCCAACGGCCCCAGCGCAGAGATCGCCGCGAGGCTGGCCGCCGAGCCCAAGCACCCGGCCACGACCCAATGCCGCAACGGCCCTATGCGGAACCCGGTGGCAGCGATGCCCACGGTGAGCATTCCAAGAAAGACCCCGCCGTTCTGTGCCCCGCTGAGCGATGTGGATTGCCCAGGCGTGAAGCCGAAAACCAACCCGGCATAGGGTTCGAGGATCAGTTCCTGCATGAAATAGGCTGTCATGGACAGGAAGACGAAAATCGTAAAATTGCGTGCTTTCCGCTCTCCCCAAACCTCCTGGAGCCCAGCCACGAAACCTTGCGGGTTGGGCTCTGGTTCGGCGGGGGCGACGCGGGATTCGATGCCCCAGACGGTCAGCGTGGTCAGGACGACGGCGCCGAGGGTGACGATGCTCACGATGCGCAGCAGCAGCTGAGGTGTATAGGGATCGAGGAAGGCCCCGACGGTGCCGGCCGTGACGGCGATCCCGGCGATCATCATCAGCCATGTGATCGTGGCCGCGGCGGCGCGGCGGCGTGGTGCCGTCGCGGTGGCCAAAAGGGCCAGAAGGGACGTACCCGAGGCCCCCACCCCGACGCCGATCAGCGCATAGGAGGCAACGGACAGCGCCATCCCGGCGGCAAAGCTCGCCTCCAGCAGCACGACCCCGTACGCCGCGCCATAGGCGCCTAGCGCCAGCGCGCCCATGCCGCCGATGATCCAACGGGTGCGATGCCCGCCTGTATCGGACAGGAACCCCCAGTTGGGCCGGGTGATCTGGATACCGTAATGCAGCGCCACCAGGAACCCGGGCAGCACGGCGGGCAGCGCCAGCTCGACCACCATCAGGCGGTTCAGCGTCGACGTGGTCAGAACCACCACCGCACCCAGCGCCATCTGCACCAACCCGAGACGTACGATCGAAAGCCAGCTCAGGGTCATGACATCCCTTCAATGTTGCGCAGTGCGAAGGCGGCGACCATCATGCCGCTGACATAAAGGCTCACGCCCGTCGCGTTGTACCAGGGGGCGTGGCCCTTCGGATCGGTCAGCAGGACGCGCATCGCTAGAACCTGTGCCGCCAGCAGAACAGCGATGACAAGCGCGTGCGCGGGCCGGCCCCAGCTCAGCAACAGCGCGATCACCGCAACTTGCGGCAGCGCCATGACCCAACATGCCACCCGTGCGGCCCGTTCCGGGCCCAGCGTGACCGGCAGAGAATTCACACCGGTCTGGCGGTCGCCTTCCAAAGCCTTGAAATCATTGAGCGTCATGATGCCATGCGCCCCTATGGCATAGAGCAGCGCAATGGCTACCGTGGTCAGGGGTGGCGCTCCCGCTGCCAGCACGGCTGCCCCGGTGAACCAAGGCAACCCTTCGTAACACAGCCCGACCAGGCCTGGCCCCCAGACACCGGACCGCTTCAGGCGAATGGGTTCGGCCGAATACGCCCAGGCGGCGGCGACACCGAAGACTGTCGCGCCGAAGCCCCAGGGCCCCAAGACCGTGCCTAGAGCCAGCGCAAGAGCAGTGATGCAAAGCGCGATCCAGAGTCCCCAGCGCCCGGGAATCTGCCCCGAGGGAATGGGGCGGTCAGGTTCGTTGATGGCATCCACGTGGCGGTCGCACCAATCATTTGCCGCCTGGCTCATGCCGCAGACCAGCGGGCCGGCCAACACCATCCCCACCAACACCGCCAACGGCGCCGTGCCGGGAGCGACTCCCGAGGCGACAACGCCACAGAGATAGGCCCAGATCGGCGGAAACCAGGTCACCGGCTTGAGCAGCGTGATCACGGCCCGCGGGCGGGGCAACCGCCGAGATGTGTGTAATGTTTCGCTGACACTCATGTGTCAATTAAACTATACAACGCAGATTCTTGAAAGGCTTTTCTTAACTATCGCGCCCAGATTGGGCGCACGGCCTGCCGCCACTACCCGTCTTCGGCCGGCTTCAGCAATCCGTACTTGCGAAGCTTCACGTAGAGACTCTGCCGAGACAGGCCAAGCATCTCGGCGGCGGCCACGCGATTGTTGTCGGTCAACTGCACGGCGGTTTCGATGCACAGCTTCTCGACAACTTCCGATGTCGCCGAGACCAACTCCTTTAGTGACTCCGTCCCAACAAGGTCCATCACGTTCTGCATCGCTTCGTCACTGACCATGACATTGGATTTCTCGACCTCGGGCATCTGGCGACTGGACACGTCGCGGATGATCATGCCGAACCCTGTCTCACCGCCTTGTTGGCGCAGGCGCGCGACCGAAATGTCGACCGGGGCCCGCGTTCCCAGCGTGCTTTTGAACTGAGCCGAATAATGGCTCATCCGCCCGGCCTTGGTCGCACTTTCGAGGATCAGCTTGAGATCGACACTGCCGCGGGACAGGAACTCGGAAACCGATTGTCCCTGCACGTCGCGTATCTGGTTGGCATCGGCCATCATCAGGAACGCTTCATTTGCCTCTCGGACATTCCCGGCGGCGTCCGTCACGATGATCGCATCGGAAGTCGAGGAATAGAGGTCGTGCAAAAGGCGGCTGAATTCCGGACCCGCCGCCGCGCCATCTTCGACCGGATCGAAACGGCAAAGCAGGACGAAGTCTCCGGCGATCCGGAAATACCGAGGCCGCAGGATGAGGGCGCGGCCATTGCGACGCGCGACAACTTCGATTCCACGTTCCGATTCGGACGCGGCCGCCGCGCGCAACGCTTCCATGAATTCGCCTCGGCGCCGTCCGTCGAAGGCCTGCGCGAGAATATTGCCGGCAAGGGTCTCGGGCGTGCTGCCCAAGAGCGATGCCGCGCTGGAATTGATTTCCTGGATCTGCGCGGTGTCGGCATCTAGAACGACCAGCGAGGTTTCGGACTCCTCGAAGACGATGCGGAAAAGCGTCTGGCCCGCGCGCAACTTCTGTTGATCCAATTCGCGCGCTCGTTGCTCCTGCAACAGCCGCTGCTGAACCTCGGCCAGGGGCTGCATATCACGACCGAAAAGCAGGACACCGCCCTGATCCGCGACCAGATGCATGGTGTAACGCACCGGGAATTCCCAAGTGGCGTTGTCTTCGTGATTCAATTCCATCGGCCGGTGGGGCGCATCTGGATTGGCCAGCAAGTCCTTGAGCCGTTTGGACATCTTCTCGACACTCTCGCGGGTCAGGAAGCTGTCAAACTTGCGTCCGACCCAGTGATCGAGGCAGCCAAGCGACGGGCAATCCGGGTTGACGGTTATTCCCAGAACTTCGCCGTCCAAGGCAATGAAGACTGCAATATCCGCGGCCTGTTCTATCAATCCGGGAACAGAGCCGAGCTCTGGCAACCGTCCGACCGAAATCTTTTCTCGCTCCCGGTCCTGCCTACTCAATGTCGCTCTCCCGTTACCACGGCCGTTCAGACCCTAAGGGTTCAGTTGATCTAGGGCCAACTCCTGAGAGATAGACATAAGCCCTGCTCGTTCAATAGCCTCACGCACTGTCTTGACGGCGAAGTCAACGCCTGTCCGCCGTTCGATTGCGGCCGGATCTTCGACCACATGCCCGCCCAGTACGACAGGCGGGCAGTGGTCCACACCAGCGCGGAGATAATTGACAAACTCGGCCGACTTTTCAACTGAATTTGACGAAGACGCCGACAACCCGATCAAGGAGAAGCGGCCCGTCGCCACCAGATCGATGAGTTCTCCACCGTTCAGTGCGATCGCCATGTGAACCCAGAGACCATGTCGCCGAAACTGATCTGCAGCGACGAATGCCCCAAGCGAGTGATCCTCGTAAGGCGGAACGACCATCAAGACCGACTGCCCGAGAGGGATACTGCGGTCCAGCCCCCTGCCCTCTTCGACTTCCCGCAACAAGGACTGCATCCTTGCCGCGCCAACCGTGACATCGACAAAACTGGCACGATCACTGACCCACATCTCTCCGAGATAGCGCGCGACGGCCGGGATATAGGTCTGGTAGACCTCATCCGAACTAACCCCGTTTGCGATCAGCGAAGAGATCGCCGCCTTGTGGCTGGTCTCGCTTTCCGAGACCATCGCCGAAGCAAGATGGGCAACCCATTCGCTGCGGGTGCTGGGCTTTTCATCCTGATTGGTCGAGGCAACGGTCCTAAGCGCGGACTCGACCAGATATCGGATGGTTGGCTCTCGCCCCTTCGAAACCTCCAGCCCATCAAGTGATTTCTTACCAGACATGCGCCCCTCCAGACGGTCACGCGTGCGAGCAAATCGTGGCACCGCACCTCCTCCAGGTGAGATTTAGCTTGAGTTTCACGGGGTCAAATGTCAATTTTTATTGACAGCTTGGGGCCTGTGCGGCCCGAAAGAAGCTGATCCGGAAGGACATTTTCTCTGCACAGCCCCGCCAATTATCACTTTAAATCTTGAGTGATAACCGATCTGGCGGCGAAAACCGGTCTATGGAGACCATTTCTCCGGTGACAATTTGAGCATACAGTCGACCCAAGCCCTTGTGTAAGTTTTAGTTGACACCTTGCGCGCACAGAACCTAGCATCAGGGCAATCCTCACACCGTCTGCCCAGAGGTTATGATGCCGATTTCGGCGCAGAGAAATTCAAAACCCGGCCCGCTTTACACAGCCGCTCAACGCCGTCGCCGCGACGAAAGCGTCTGGACGCTGGTTCAAGGGGTGCTCGCTCCACTTCAGTTTCTCGTCTTCCTCGTGTCGCTCGCCTTGGTGCTGCGTTACCTTACAACCGGCGCGGGCTACGAGGTCGCGACCTGGTCGATCCTGCTCAAGACCGGCGTGCTCTATCTGATCATGGTCACTGGGGCGATCTGGGAGAAAGTCGTTTTCGATCAGTACCTTTTCGCCCCGGCCTTCTTCTGGGAGGACGTCTTCAGCTTTGCCGTGATCGGGCTTCACACGGCCTACGTCTGGGCGCTTTTCGCGGGTGGAATGACCCCGGTTTCGCTGATGTGGCTGGCGCTGGCCGCCTATGCCGCCTACGTCGTAAATGCCGGGCAATTCCTGCTGAAGTTGCGAGCCGCGCGCCTGCAGTCCGGGGCCCCGGCATGACCCGCCACAGCCCCCCGCCCCCGACCATGGGCTGCAGCGATGCACCGGTCCTGAAAGAGCGTGGCCAGCACGAAGTATTCTGCGGCCTGACGGGAATCATCTGGCTGCACCGCAAGATGCAGGACGCCTTCTTCCTCGTCGTGGGCAGTCGCACCTGTGCGCATCTCCTGCAAAGCGCTGCCGGGGTGATGATCTTCGCCGAACCCCGGTTCGGCACCGCCATCCTGGAGGAGAGCGATCTGGCCGGGCTGGCCGACGCGCAAGACGAGCTTGAGCGCGAAGTCGACCGCCTGCTGGCACGCCGCACCGATATTCGCCAGCTCTTCCTGGTGGGGTCCTGCCCATCCGAGGTGATCAAGCTGGACCTGTCGCGCGCCGCCGAGCGGCTCAGTGCACGCCACGGGCCGAAGGTGAGGGTGCTGAACTATTCGGGCTCGGGCATCGAGACGACCTTCACGGAAGGCGAAGACGCTTGCCTGGCCGCAATGGTGCCCGCCCTGCCCGCAACCGATCAGCGCCAGTTGATGATGGTCGGCGCCCTGCCGGACGTGGCCGAAGATCAGGCGCTGGACCTGCTGGGCCGGATCGGTATCGACAACATCACCGTCCTGCCCGCCCGACACGCCGACGCCCGGGTCGGCGTCGGCCCGAACACAAGTTTCGCCCTGACACAGCCTTTCCTGGGTGGCACCCATTCCGCCCTGGAAAGACGCGGGGCGCGTCATATTCCCGCGCCGTTCCCGCTCGGCGAAGAGGGCACCACCGCGTGGCTTCGCGCCGTTGCGCGGGATTTCGGCATCGACCAGGCGCGTGTCGATGCCGTGATCGACGCGCCCCGCGCACGCGCCCGCAAAGCGGTGGCCAAGGCCGCCGAGTCGCTGGCCGGCAAGACAGTTTTCTTCTTTCCCGACAGCCAGATGGAAATCCCGCTGGCCCGGTTCCTGACTCGGGAATGCGGGATGGAGGCCGTCGAGGTCGGCACACCCTACATCCACAAGGCACTGGTCGCGCCCGACCTGGAGCTGCTGGCCGAGGGTCCGGTGATCTCAGAAGGGCAGGATGTCGAGAAACAGCTCGACCGATGCCGCACCGCGCGCCCCGACCTGACGGTCTGTGGGCTTGGACTGGCCAATCCGCTCGAGTCCGAGGGCATGACCACCAAATGGGCCATCGAACTGGTTTTCACCCCGGTGCATTTCTACGAACAGGCCGGGGATCTCGCGGGGCTCTTCTCTCGGCCCCTGCACCGCCGCGACAGGCTCAAGCTCGAGGCGGCGGAATGAAGCTCTCGGTATGGACATACGAAGGCCCGCCGCATGTCGGTGCCCTGCGTGTGGCCACGGCCATGACGGGCCTGCATTACGTCTTGCACGCGCCGCAGGGCGACACCTATGCGGACTTGCTGTTCACCATGATCGAGCGCCGCGACCACCGCCCGCCGGTGACCTACACGACCTTCCAGGCCCGCGACCTTGGATCCGACACCGCCAATCTCTTCAAGACCGCCTGCGAAGCCGCCTTTGATCGCTTCCAGCCGCAGGCGATGATCGTCGGTGCTTCTTGCACAGCGGAACTGATCCAGGACGATCCGGGCGGCATGGCCGAAACCATGGGCATGCCCATTCCCGTCATCCCGCTGGAGCTGCCCAGCTACCAGCGCAAAGAGAATTTTGGCGCCGACGAGACCCTGTTCCAGTTGGTCCGCCGACTGGCCGAACCGATGCAGCGGACGGACCGGATCACCGCCAACCTGATCGGCCCGACCGCGCTGGGCTTTCGCCATCGCGACGACATCTCCGAGGTGACCGCTCTGCTGGAAGAAATGGGGATAGCGGTCAATGTCTGCGCGCCCTACGGGGCCAGCCCCAAGGACCTGACCCGCCTGGGCGCCGCGCATTTCAACGTGCTGATGTATCCCGAAACCGGTGAAGCGGCCTGCCGCTGGATGGAACGGGAGTTGAAGCAGCCTTTCACCAAGACCGTGCCCATCGGTGTGGGCGCCACGCGCGATTTCGTCGCCGAGGTGGGCAAGATCACCGGGCTGGACGCGCGGCTTGACGAAACCCGCCTGCGGCTGCCGTGGTATTCGGCCTCGGTCGACTCGACCTACCTGACAGGCAAGCGAGTATTCATTTTCGGCGACGGCACCCATGTTGCGGCCGCCGCGCGGATTGCCCGCGACGAAATGGGTTTCGAGGTGGTCGGCCTTGGCTGCTACAACCGCGAGATGGCCCGCAAGATACGTGCGCTGTCCAAGGAGTTCGGCGTCCCGGCCCTGATCTCGGACGATCACCTGGACGTGGAAGCCGCCATCGCCGAGGCCGCGCCGGAACTGATCCTTGGCACACAGATGGAACGCCACATCGGCAAGCGGCTGGGCATACCCTGTGCTGTCATCTCGGCCCCCGTGCACGTGCAGGACTTCCCTGCCCGCTATAGCCCGCAGATGGGGCTGGAAGGTGCCAATGTTATCTTTGACACTTGGGTCCACCCGCTGGTCATGGGATTGGAAGAGCACCTTCTGACCATGTTCCGCGAGGATTTCGAGTTTCACGACGACGCAGGCCCCAGCCATCACGGCGGCGCCCACGCTCGGCGCGAAGCGACGGACACGCCGGCGCAAGACGCCCCCGACGAGGCCGGAAACGTAATCTGGATGGACGCGGCCGAGCGGGAGTTGAAGAAAATCCCCTTCTTCGTGCGCGGCAAGGCCAAGCGCAACACCGAGGCTTTCGCCAATGAGCGCGGCCTCGACGAGATCAGTGTCGATACCCTTTACGAAGCGAAGGCTCATTATGCGCGATGACGTCGCAATAACCCACGGGCATGCCCCTTATCGCGTGGTGATCCTGACGCTGGATTCCCATTCCGCCGGGCCCTGTGCGCGGGTGGCCGAAAGGCTGGGCGCGGATTTCCCCGGGCTGGAGCTGAGCGTCCATGCCGCCGCCGAATGGGGCGAAAGCGAAACCGCCCTGCAAGAGGCGCGCCGCGCCATCGCAACCGGCGATATCGTCATCGCCAACCTGTTGTTCCTTGAAGAACACGTTCAGGCGATCCTGTCCGACCTGCAGGCGCGTCGGGATCACTGCGACGCCATGGCTGGGCTGATCGCCGACGGCCAGATCGTGAAATGCACCCGCATGGGCACGCTGGACATGGCCGCTCCGGAAAGCGGCACCGCGAAACTTCTGAAGAAACTGCGCGGTGGCAAGAGCGGGTCCAAGACCGATGACGGCGCGCGCAAGATGAAGATGCTGCGCCGCCTGCCACGCATCCTGCGGCTGATCCCCGGCAAGGCCCAGGACCTGCGCGCGTGGTTCCTGACCATGCAATACTGGCTGGGTGCTTCGGACGACAACATCGAGGCGATGGTCCGTTTCCTCGTCTCGCGCTACAGCCGCCGCGATGACTGGCGCGGTGCCCAGGCCCCGGCGCCGCTAGAATACCCCGAAACCGGGCTCTACCATCCCGACCTGGCCGACCGCATCACCACCGATCCCGCTGCGCTGCCGTCCCCCGCCGAACCGAAGGCGACTGTCGGACTGCTCATGATGCGGTCCTACGTGCTGGCTGGCGACACCGCGCATTACGACGCGGTGATCCGAGCGCTGGAGGCTCGGGGTCTGCGGGTTCTGCCAGCCTATGCCGGGGGTCTTGATGGCCGCCCGGCGATCGAGGCCTTCTTTCGCGATCGCCACGGCGCAACCATCGACACGCTGCTGTCGCTCACCGGCTTCAGCCTTGTTGGCGGGCCGGCCTACAACGACACGGACGCCGCGGTCGAGACACTCAAGGCGCTGGATGTGCCCTATGTCGCCGCCCATCCACTGGAATTCCAGACGCTTGGACAGTGGGCAGCTTCCCAAGGCGGCCTCGGCCCGATCGAGACGACCATGCTGATCGCCCTGCCGGAACTGGACGGCGCGACCGCGCCGACGGTCTTCGCCGGGCGTCACGGGCCAGGTGGCTGCACGGGCTGCAACCGGGCCTGCGCAGACACGTCCATGATCAAGGAGATGGCCCCCTGCCCCGAACGGGTCGAGACGCTGGCCGACCGCGTCACCCGCCAGGCCGCGCTGCGCCGCTCCCGCGTGGCCGAGCGCCGCGTTGGCGTGGTGCTCTTCGGGTTTCCGCCCAACGCGGGCGCGGCCGGCACGGCGGCCTACCTTGATGTCTTTGCATCTCTCCACAACACCCTGCACGCCATGGCAGCGCGCGGCTACGACCTGACCCCGCCCGAGAGCGTCGAGGCCCTGCGGGCGGCCGTCTTGCACGGCAGCGCCCAGCAATATGGGCAAGAGGCCAATGTCGCCGCCCATGTCCCGGCAGAGGACATGGTCGCCAATACGCCCTGGCTGGACGAAATCGAGGCGCAGTGGGGCGCCGCCCCCGGCCGCGTGCAATCCGACGGTCGCGGCGTCTTCGTGTTGGGTGCGCAGTTCGGCAAGGTCTTCGTGGGACTGCAGCCGGCCTTTGGCTACGAAGGCGACCCGATGCGGCTTCTGTTCGAGCGCGGCTTCGCCCCGACCCATGCCTTCGCGCAGTTCTACCTATGGCTGCGCCAATCGTTCAAAGCCGATGTGTTGCTGCATTTCGGCATGCACGGGGCGCTGGAATTCATGCCGGGCAAGCAGGCCGGGCCGGGTGCGGCCTGCTGGCCCGACCGGCTGATCGGCGACATGCCGAACGTCTACCTCTACGCCTCCAACAACCCTTCGGAGGCGACGCTGGCCAAACGCCGCGCGGGGGCCGTGACAGTCAGTCACCTGACGCCTCCGCTGGCCGCCTCGGGGCTCTACAAGGCGCTGGGCGAGCTCAAGGACAGCCTGACCCGCTGGCGCGAGATGTCCCCCGGCGCGCCCGAGCGTGACGAGTTGGAGGCACTGATCGCCGACCAGGCCGAGGCGGTGGACATGGGCGGCGAAGCGCCCGATGCGCTCTGGCTGCGGTTGCTGGAAACCGAGGACGCGNTGATCCCCGATGGNCTGCACGTTCTGGGCCGCGCCATGCGCGAAGACGCCCGCGCCGACTATCTGGACCTGATGCCAGAGAGCGACCCCGAGACCCGAGCCCGCGTCGACGCCCTTCTGCAAGGCGACAGCGAGATTCCGGCCCTGCTCCGCGCGCTGGATGGCCGCTTTACCCCGCCGGTTCCCGGTGGCGACCTGATCCGGGCCCCCGAGATCCTGCCCACGGGTCGTAACATCCATGCATTCGATCCGTTCCGGATGCCCACCGCCTTTGCCTGCCGCGAGGGCGCGAAACAGGCAGACCTTCTGCTGCAAACCCATGCCAGCCTGCCGCGCAGCGTGGCGCTCGTGCTCTGGGGCTCCGACAACATCAAGTCCGACGGGGCGCCCATGGCGCAGGCCCTGGCGCTGATCGGGGCACAGCCGCGCTTCGACAGCTTCGGGCGGCTGTCCGGGGCAGACCTGGTCCCGCTGGAAACCCTGGGCCGGCCCCGTATCGACGTGATCATGACGCTGTCGGGCATCTTCCGCGACCTGCTGCCCCTGCAGACCCGGCTGCTTGCCGAGGCTGCGCACAAGGCCGCCCATGCGGACGAACCGCTCGACCAGAACTATATCCGTGCCAACGCACTGGCCTATGCCGAGAAGATCGGCTGCGACCTGGACACCGCCGCCCTGCGCGTCTTTTCCAATGCCGAGGGCGCCTATGGTTCCAACGTCAACCAGTTGGTCGACAGTTCCGCCTTCGGCGACGAAGACGAACTGGCCGACGCCTACGAGGCCCGCAAGAGCTTTGCCTACGGCGTGGACGGCAGGCCGGCGCAGCAGACCGCGTTGCTGCAACAGGCGCTTGGCACCGTGGATGTCGCCTACCAGAACCTTGAATCGGTGGAGTTGGGCGTGACCACGGTGGACCACTACTTCGACACGCTGGGCGGGATTTCCCGCGCGGTGAAACGCGCCCGCCAGGGCGAAGAGGCCGCCGTCTACATCTCGGACACCACCCGTGGCGCGGGCAAGGTCCGCAGCCTGGCCGACCAGGTGGCGCTTGAGACACGCTCGCGATCGCTCAACCCCAAGTTCCACGAGGCATTGCTGAGTCATGGTGCCGAAGGCGTGCGCCAGATCGAAAGCCACCTGACCAACACGCTGGGCTGGTCCGCCACCACCGGCCAGGTGGCGCCCTGGGTGTACCAGCGGATGTCCGAGACATTCGTTCTGGACGAGGCGATGCGCCAGAGGATGAGCGAGCTCAACCCGGTGGCCTCCTCGCGTATGGCCAATCGGCTGCTCGAGGCCCACGAGCGCGCCTACTGGGCGCCCGACGACGATACCTTGGCCGCGCTGCGCGATGCGGCCGACGCCTTGGAAGACCGCCTCGAAGGCGTGGCGGCGGAATGACCACGACCCGCCGGGACACACCCGGTGGGGGCAAACAGCCGAGCCAAGCGCCCGGCGATTGGAGGAAACGATGAGCCCACGCGACGACATACCGACGCTCAGGGGGCAGGACGGCGAAGGATCGGTGCAGGTGCACCAGGACCCGTCAATGAAGATCGAGGGGGCCAAGGTCTTTTCAGTCTACGGCAAGGGCGGGATCGGAAAATCGACGACCTCGTCGAACCTTTCTGCGGCTTTCGCCCGGATGGGCAAGCGCGTTCTGCAGATCGGTTGCGATCCCAAGCATGACAGCACCTTCACCCTGACCGGCCAGTTGCAGCCGACGGTGATCGACATCCTCAAGGAGGTTGATTTCCACGCCGAGGAATTGCGCCCCGAGGACTTTGTGACCGAAGGCTGGGGCGGTGTGAAATGCGTCGAGGCCGGCGGCCCCCCGGCGGGCACCGGATGCGGCGGTTACGTGGTGGGCCAGACGGTCAAGCTGCTCAAGCAGCACCACATGCTGGAAGACACGGACGTGGTGATTTTCGACGTGCTCGGCGACGTGGTCTGCGGCGGTTTCGCGGCGCCCTTGCAGCATGCCGACCGCGCCGTGATCGTCACGGCCAACGATTTCGACAGCATCTACGCGATGAACCGGATCATCGCCGCCGTGCAGGCCAAGTCGAACAACTACAAGGTCCGGCTCGCCGGCTGCGTCGCCAACCGCTCGCAGGACACCGACGAGGTCGACCGCTACTGCGCCGAGGTGGGCTTCGACCGCATCGCTCATATGCCGGATTTCGACGCGATCCGCCGGTCGCGGCTCAAGAAAAAGACGCTGTTCGAGATGCCCGACGAGGACGACATCCAGATGGCCCGCGCCGAATATATCCGGCTGGCCGAGCGGCTATGGAAAGGAACCGATCCGCTCGCCCCCGCGCCCATGGAGGATCGCGACATCTTCGAATTGCTGGGGTTCGATTGATGCCGGACGCAAGCCCCCTCCAGATGCCTGACGCGGCCCGCACCGGAAACCTGCCCCCGGCACCGGGCGGCTGGACGCGCACGCGCGACCGGGTCGAAACCTATTTCGACAAGACCGCCACCCGCACTTGGGAACGGCTGACAAGTGACGCACCTGTCTCGCGGATCCGTGAAACCGTTCGGCGCGGCCGGGACACGATGCGCGCCCGGATGCTGGACCGTCTGCCCGACGACCTGCGCGGCGCGCGGATCCTGGATGCGGGCTGTGGCGCGGGGCCGATGACGGCCGAACTGGCCGCGCGTGGCGCCGAGGTGGTGGCCGTGGACATTTCTCCTTCCCTGGTCGAGATCGCCCGCGCCCGTCTACCCGACGGCCTGCCCGGCCATGTGACCTTCATGTCGGGCGACATGCTGGCCGATGATCTGGGCACCTTCGACCATGTCATGGCAATGGACAGCCTGATCTACTACGACCGTCANGACATCGCCCGCGCCCTGTCTACANTGGGCCGCCGGACCCGTGGCTCGATCGTCTTCACCGTCGCGCCCCGCACACCGCTTCTGATGGCGATGTGGCGCGCCGGACAGCTGTTTCCGCGCTCCGATCGTTCGCCGACAATGGTTCCGCACGCTCCTGCCGCCTTGCGGACGGCCCTGCGCCGCGTCGAGGCGCCCGGCCAGCTGGCCACCCTCGGGCGGGTGCGGTCCGGCTTCTACATTTCCCAGGCGCTGGAGCTGACCCCGTGAGCCCGCGCCGTCCCACTTCCCCCGTGACCGCGCTGACCGCGCGCTGGCTGCCGTTCGCGGATGCCGCCAGTGAGGGGCTGCCAATGGCGCAGCTGCTGCGGCTGTCGCTGTTCCAGGTCTCGGTTGGAATGGCGACGGTGATGCTTCTGGGAACGCTCAACCGCGTGATGATCGTGGAACTGTCGGTGCCGGCGGTGATCGTCGCCGTGATGATCGCCCTGCCCGTGTTGATCGCGCCGTTCCGGGCGCTTCTGGGTTTCCGCTCGGACACCCATCGCAGCGCCATCGGCTGGAAGCGCATCCCGTATCTTTGGTTCGGCTCGCTGTGGCAGATGGGCGGGCTTGCCGTCATGCCTTTTGCCCTGCTGGTCCTCGCGGGTCAGCAGGTCGTCGGGCCGGGCTGGGCCGGCGAGGTGCTGGCCGCCCTGGCCTTCCTGATGACCGGGCTGGGGTTGCACATGACCCAGACCGCCGGGCTGGCACTGGCCACAGATCGGGCCGACGATGCCACGCGACCCCGGGTCGTGGCACTGCTCTACGTCATGTTTCTACTGGGCATGGGCGTCTCGGCGCTGATCATCGGTTGGTTCCTGCGGGACTTCGCTCCGCTCACACTCGTGCGGGTCGTGCAGGGGGCGGCTGTCGCCGGTATCGTCCTGAACCTGATCGCCCTGTGGAAACAGGAACAGGTGCGCCCAATGAGTCGTGCGGAACGCGCCGCGCCCCGGCCTCGGTTCCGCGATGCCTGGGCCGATCTCGTCGCCGGCGGGCAGGCCGGGCGGCTGCTGGCGGTGGTTTTCCTCGGAACAATGGCCTTCAACATGCAGGACGTGTTGCTGGAACCCTATGGCGGGGAAATCATGGGGCTTTCGGTGTCGGCGACCACCACGCTGACGGCAATCTGGGCCGCCGGGGCACTGGCGGGTTTTGGCCTGGCCGGACGCATGCTGACACGTGGAAGTTGCGCTTTTCGGGTCGCAGCCCTTGGCCTTCTGGTCGGCATAGCCGCCTTCTGCACGGTGATCTTCGCCGCACCCATGACCTCGGGCATCATGTATTTCATCGGCGCCGGAATGATAGGCCTCGGCGGTGGGCTTTTTGCCGTCGCCACCTTGACTGCCGCGATGAAGATGCCCGCGAACGGCACCGCCGGTCACGGGCTGGCGCTGGGCGCGTGGGGCGCGGCACAAGCCACGGCAGCGGGGCTCTCCATCGCGCTGGGCGGCGGCCTGCGTGACTGGATCGACGGTCTCGCCATGTCCGGACGGCTGGGCGAAGCCCTGGCCACATCCGCAACCGGCTACTCTTTTGTCTATCACGTCGAGATCGGGCTCTTGTTCGTCACCCTCGCGGTCCTCGGTCCGCTGGTACGCCTTGCACCCAACCACCGACGCAAACCCAAACCGGGATCGGCCCGTATCGGACTTGCCGATTTCCCAACATGAGACCCGCCTTGGAAAGGACACCGACATGACGGAAACATTCTTTGGACAGGTGGATTTGGTCAGCGTATCGCTTTGGCTGTTCTGGATCTTCTTCGCCGCGCTGATCGTCTATATCCAGCGTGAAAACATGCGCGAGGGCTATCCGCTCGAGGACGACGCGGGCAAGCCCTCCTCCAACGAAGGGCTGTTCCCGCTTCCGCAGGACAAGACCTTCGCCCTNCCGCATGGCCGCGGCGATATCACCGTGCCGTCAGGCCAGAACCCAGAGCGCGACGACATTGCGCTTGAGAAGACCACAGCCACCAATGGCTTTCCACTTGAACCAACCGGTGATCCGATGGCGGATGGCGTCGGCCCGGCCTCCTGGGCGCCGCGCCGCGACATCCCCGAGCTGGACGGTCACGGCCACCCCAAGATCGTGCCCATGGCCGCGACCGAGCAATTCCACGTGGCCGCCGGGCGCGATCCGCGCGGCTTGCCGGTCGTGGCCGGTGACGGCGAAACGGTCGGCACAATTGCCGACCTTTGGATTGACGAGCCCGAACAACTGGTTCGCTACCTCGAAGTCGAACTCGACGGAGAGCATGGGGGCGGCAAGCGCCTTGTGCCCATGACCATGGCCCGGATCTGGGGCCAGAAGGTCAATGTGCGCTCGATTTTCGGCGAGCATTTCGCGGGTGTGCCAAAGAACGCCTCGCCCAACCAAGTCACCATGCTCGAGGAAGAGAAGATCTGCGGCTACTACGCCGGGGGAACGCTCTATGCCTCCAGGGCCCGGCAAGAACCGCAACTGGGCTGACGCCCGAGGAGGCCGCCATGACAGAGAACCACGACGATTTCGCGTTCGAGCCCGTCAAGGGCCTGCCCGAGACCCCGCCGGAGGGTGAGCATATTCTTTGGCAAGGGCGGCCCGACTGGTGGGCACTGACCCGCGAGTCGCTGAACCTGGGATGGGTGTCGGCTTATTTCGTGGCCCTTGCCCTGTGGCGCTTCGGCATGCTGATCGACCAGGTCAGCCTGGCCAGTGCCTTCGCCGCCTCCTTTCCCTTCATCGTGTTGGGCGGGATCGTCGCCGCGTTGCTTCTGCTGATCGGCGTGGTTCAGGCCCGCAGTACCGTCTACACGATCACCAACCGCCGGGTGGCGATGCGCATCGGTGCCGCTCTTACGGTGACGTTGAACCTGCCATTCACCAAGATCGCCCGCGCGGACCTGAGCCTGCGCCGAAATGGCACGGGGACGATCGCACTGGACCCGATGGACGACACCCAGCTGAGCTACCTGGTGTGCTGGCCGCATGTGCGGCCTTGGCACATTCGCAAGACCAAACCCGCCTTGCGCTGCATCCCGGAAGCCCAGACCGTCGCGACCCTTTTGGCCGAAGCCGCCGAGGCCCGGGTGAGCACCCCCGAGGCCAACAGGACGGGTATGCCCACGAAGGCACATCTCGCCGCCGAATAGAGGTTACCGGACATGACACAGATCGAAACCCACCGCGCCGCCCGCCCCCATGACAGGGAACTGATCCCTCGCATGATGACGCGCGCGATGCTTGCGCTCGTGGTTGCGGTGCTGTGTCTGGTAACCCTCGCAAGACTGACCGACCGACCGCTGGTCGCCACCGCACCAACGGGCGACATCGTGGCGTCGCGCAGCCTGCTCTTGTCCGGCGACATGTCCGGCGCGGTCACCGTGCGCACGGTCAACGGGACGCTGATCGCCGACCTTGGCCCCGACCGGGGCGGCTTCATTTCCGGCGTGTGGCGCGTGATCGAACGCGAACGCACCAAGAACCGGGTCGCCCTTGAGGGGCCCGTGACCTTGCGGCGGCACGAGAACGGCCGCCTTACCATCCATGACCCTTCAACGGGCTGGAGCGCCGATCTCATGGGATTCGGCGAAGACAATGCCAGAGCCTTCGCAAGGCTGCTGGCGCAATGAGGCATGTCACCCGGCGGGCGGGAACCCGCACGGGANAACGGACATGCGGCAACAGGGAAAAGGAGGCCAATAATGGGATGGCTTACCAAGGAAATTGAACGTGCGCCCTGCACGGTCGAGATCAGCCACAAGTTCGAGTCGCTGCACGCGCATCTGCGGTTCAACAACGGCGCCACTGTCTATCCGGGCGACGAGGTGAAGGTCCACGGCCCCGAAATCATGGCGCCCTTTGGCGAGATCGTGACCGAGGACCGAGAGGCGACCATTATCCGCGCCAGCGGGCTGGAACGGCTGTGGACCCGACTGACAGGCGATTTCGAAGTAATGGAGCTGTGCGAGTTCTCCTTTTCCGAGGAGGTGACGCTATGAACATCCAGAACAAGCACACCGCCGACGCGAACACCGCCGAGGAAAGCATCGCCATCCAGAAGGAACAGGCGAAGTTCGACAGCAAATCCGCAACCGACGTGGCCATGCAGAATACCCTTCTGACGCCACGCTTCTACACCACGGATTTCAACGAGCTGGACGCCATCGACGTATCGAGCGTACGCGAAGACTGGGACAAGCTGATCGCGCAGATGGTTGCCGACCCCAACAAGGGGCATTTCAAGAAAAACGAGGATTGGGACCATGTCGACTGGGATGGCATGGACCCAGCCCTGAAAAAGGAATTCATCGACTTCCTGATCTCGTCCTGCACCGCCGAATTCTCGGGCTGTGTCCTCTACAAGGAAATGAAGCGGCGCGGAACGAATGCCGACATCACCCAGCTGTTCCAATTGATGGCCCGGGACGAGGCGCGGCACGCGGGCTTCATCAACGATGCCCTGCGGGAGGCGGGCGTGGCGGTGAATCTCGGGTTCCTGACGCAGAAGAAGAAATACACCTATTTCCGGCCCAAGTTCATCTACTACGCCACCTACCTGTCGGAGAAGATCGGCTATGCCCGGTACATTACGATCTTCCGGCACCTTGAGGCACACCCCGAACATCGCTTTCACCCGATCTTCAAGTGGTTCGAGGAATGGTGCAACGACGAGTTCAGCCATGGCGAGGCCTTCGCCCTGCTGATGAAGACCGACCCCAAGCTGACCTCGGGGCGCAATGTCTGGTGGATCAAGTTCTTCCTGACAGCCGTCTTCGCGACGATGTATGTGCGCGACCACCAGCGCCCGGCGTTCCACGCGGCCCTGGGCGTCGACCCCGACTGGTATGCCCACGAGGTCTTCACCAAGACCTCGGCGCTGACCCGGCAGATTTTTCCGATCACGCTGGACATCGAGCACCCCGCCTGGCAACCGACCCTGGAAAAACTGCAACGGGCCAATGTCGATCTGGATGCCGCTCGCAAGCGCGGCGGCGTGATCGGGTTCATCGGCAAACTGGCGGCCCAGACCCGCGCCGCGACCGCCTTCGCGCGCCTCTACTTCATACCGACCCGGACGCACGAGGTGCCCGCAAGCACCCGGCTGACGCCAGCCTACTGATGGGTATGGAAGGCGCATATCGTGTTCGGCGCGTAGGGTGGGCGTGATGGCCGATCCCTGGGTCGCCGCGCTGTTCGCGCTGTTCGTGTGGTGGTTCTCCACCGGTGCCATCCTGATCGTTGTGCGCCGCGCGGACCGTGCCGGCGCGGCAGCACGGCGCGCGGCCACNTGGGGCGCGCTGCCCCTGCTGGGACTGGGCGTGTGGGGGTTCATCGCGACGCTGGACGGAACCGGCCTGCAGGCCGCCTATGGGGCATTCCTGTCGGCGCTGGCGATCTGGGGGTGGATCGAGCTGGCCTTCCTGACCGGGGCCATCACCGGCCCCAACCTGCACCCCTGCCCCGCCCAACTGCCCGAATGGGAGCGCTTCTTGCGCGCCTGGGGAACCGTGGCCTATCACGAGATGCTGTTGACGGCGGCCCTGATCACGCTGTGGTTCCTTGGGTATGGCGCAGAGAACATCTTTGGATTGTGGGTCTTCACCACGCTCTATTTCGCGCGCGTCTCTGCCAAGCTGAACCTCTATTTCGGCGTCCCCAAGATCAACACCGAGTTCATCCCCGAAGCCCTCGGCCATCTGAACAGCCACTTCCGGATCTCGCGGCTCAACTGGGTCTTTCCCATATCCATCACCGCGCTGACCTATGCTAGCGCCTGCTGGCTGGAACGGTTGTTTTCCGCCGCGAATGCGGGCGACGTGGTGGGCTTCGCACTGCTTGCCGCGATCACCATGCTGGCAGCGCTGGAGCACTGGCTGATGGTGCTGCCCCTGCCCGATGAAAAACTCTGGCGCTGGATGCTGCCCGCGCCGCCTGACACTACCAAAACAAGCAACAAGACCAGACGACCGGAGAAAACCCATGGATTTTGACGCGATGTTCGCTTCACAACTCGATGCCCTTAAAGCGGAGGGGAATTACCGCGTCTTCGCCGAGCTGGAACGCCGGTGCGGTGCCTTTCCACGCGCCCACAGCCATGACGAGAATGCCCCGGACGAGGTGACGGTCTGGTGTTCCAATGACTATCTCGGCATGGGCCAGCACCCGGTCGTCGCCCAGGCCATGAAAGATACCGTGGATCAGTGCGGTACAGGCGCGGGCGGCACCCGCAACATTTCGGGAACGAACCGTCATCACGTCGCGCTGGAAGCCGAACTGGCCGATCTGCACGGAAAAGAGGCCGCGCTGTTGTTCACAAGCGGCTACGTGTCGAACTGGGCGGCGCTTTCTACCCTGGGCTCGCGTCTGCCGGATGCCGTCATCCTGTCGGACGAGAAGAACCACGCCAGCATGATCGAGGGCATCCGCCATTCGAGGGCACAGAAGGTGATCTGGAAGCACAACGATCCCGAAGACCTTGATGCCAAGCTGTCGGCTCTGCCGGCCAATGCCCCGAAGATCGTGGCCTTCGAAAGCGTCTATTCCATGGATGGCGACATCTGCCCGATGGAAGAGATCATCGAGGTGGCCGAAAAGCATGGCGCCATGACCTATCTCGACGAGGTCCACGCGGTCGGTCTTTACGGGCCGCGCGGTGGCGGCATCTCCGAGGCGCGCGGCCTCGCCCATCGCATCACCCTGATCGAGGGCACGCTGGGCAAGGCGTTCGGCTGCATGGGCGGATACGTTACCGGCTCTGCGGCGCTGTGCGATTTCATCCGGTCCTTTGCCAGCGGCTTCATCTTCACCACCGCCCTGCCGCCCGCGATCGCGGCGGCCGCGCAGGCTTCGATCGCGCACCTGAAGGTTTCCGGGGTGGAACGCGAGCAGCAGCGGTGTCAGGTGGCCAAGCTCCGGGGCATGCTGGACCAGCGCGGCATTCCGCATCTGGCCAATGAAAGCCACATCATTCCCGTGATGATCAAGGACCCGGTCAAATGCCGAATGCTCGCGGATATCCTGGTGCGCGACTTCGGCATCTACGTGCAACCCATCAACTACCCCACGGTCCCGAAGGGAACCGAGCGTCTGCGCCTCACGCCGGGGCCGATGCACAGTGATGCGGACCTCGTGCACCTTGTCGACGCGCTAGCGACACTCTGGAAACAGTGCGCGCTATCGCATGCCGTGGCTTGACGCGCCATTGACTTTGGCCGTCACGGACTAAATGACGGTTCCACGGCTACAGAGTTGAAGCGTACGAGAATACCCAGGGAGGACCCAATGAAGACCAGAACACTGACCATATTCGCGGCGGCGACACTCGGGACGGCTGCCATCGCCGAAGGCCATGCGACGGGTGATCCGGCGGCAGGCGAACAGGCCTTCCGTCAATGTGCGTCATGTCACATGATCGTCGATGATGCGGGCGAAACCATCGCCAGGGGCGGTCGCGTCGGCCCCAACCTTTACGGCTTGGTAGGCCGTCAACGCGGCAGCGTCGAGGATTTCCGCTATTCGGACCTGCTGATCGCGGCGGGCGAGGTCGAGGACAACAGCGCCTGGGACGAAGAAAGCTTTGTCGCTTATGTCCAGAACCCGACGGGCTGGCTCACCGAATTCACCGGCGAGAGCGGCCGCGGCAAGATGACCTACATGGTCCGCAAGGAAGAAGACGCCGTGAATATCTGGGCCTACCTGGCGTCGGTCAGCCCCGATCCGGAAAGCATGTAACGATCACTCCAGCGAAGACAGAAAGGCCACGTTCTCTTGCGTGGCCTTTTCTTTTCGGGCCATCGTCGGTCAACGGGCCAAGGACAGCGGAACCACGTTGCCGGTTCCCGCCAGCGCCTCGCGCGCGGTCGCCGCGATATCGGGCGCGGTCATGCCCGCATCTTCATACATCTCGGCCGGGCTGGCCTGCTCGATGAATCGGTCCGGCAGGCAGACATTGCGAATGGCGAGCCCCCGGTCAAAGCAGCCCCGCCGGGCCAGTTCGTGCATGACGACGGACCCGAAGCCACCCTCAGCCCCCTCTTCGACCGTCAACAGCACACGGTGATCGCGGGCCAGGGCCTCGACGAGTTCGCCGTCGAGTGGCTTTGCGAAGCGCGCATCGGCCACAGTCGCCCCGATCCCGGCCTGCGCCAGGTCATCGGCGGCGGCGAGGCATTCGTCCAAATGCGCGCCCAGCGACAGGATCGCCACGTCCGCGCCCTCGCGCAGCACGCGTCCCTTGCCGATCTCCAGCACTTCTCCTTGATCCGGCAATGCAACCCCGGTGCCAGCCCCGCGCGGATACCGAAACGCGATGGGGCCACTGTCATGGGCGGCGGCGGTGGCCACCATGTGAACCAGCTCGGCCTCATCCGCTGCGGCCATGACCGTAAAGCCCGGTAGGCTGGTCAGGTAACCGATGTCGAACGCGCCGGCATGGGTCGCCCCATCGGCACCGACCAGCCCGGCCCGGTCGATGGCGAAACGCACAGGCAAGCCCTGCAGAGCCACGTCGTGAACCACCTGGTCATAACCGCGCTGAAGGAAGGTGGAATAGATCGCGCAGAAGGGCCTCAGCCCACTGGCCGCCATACCGGCACAGAAGGTCACGGCGTGCTGTTCGGCGATACCCACGTCGAAGACCCGCGCCGGGAACCGGTCGGCCATCTTTGAGAGGCCCGTTCCATCAGGCATGGCCGCCGTGACGGCAACGATGCGATCATCTCGGGCGGCGGCGGCGGTCAGCGACTCACCGAAAACGGCGGTGTAGCTGGGCGCGCCGGGGTTGGATTTGGCCTGGGTCCCGGTCGCGGGATCGAATTTCGACACGCCATGGCCCCGGTCGGCGGCCGCCTCGGCGGGAGCATACCCTTTGCCCTTGACCGTGCAGCAATGGATCAGAACGGGCCCGGTGGCCCGGGCCCGCACCGCCCGCAGCACCGGCAGGAGCTGGTCCAGATCGTGCCCGTCGATCGGGCCGACATAGTCGAAGCCCAACTCCTCGAAAAGCGTGCCGCTNCCGGTCAGTCCAGTGACCATTTGGCGCGCCCGCTTGACCCCCTCACGCATCGAGGCTGGCATCGCGGACTCGACGCCTTCGGCCATGGACCTCACACGGGCCAGCGGGTCACTTGCATACATCCGGCTGAGGTAGGACGACATCGCGCCGACCGGCGGGGCGATCGACATCTCGTTGTCGTTGAGGATCACGATAAGTCGCTTTCCCAGGTGACCGGCATTGTTCATCGCCTCGTAGGCCATGCCGGCGCTGATCGCACCATCGCCGATCACAGCGATCGCATCGCCTGTCGCCTGCCCCATGTCGCGCCCCACGGCAAAACCGAGCGCCGCGCTGATCGAGGTGCTGGAATGCGCCGCACCGAAAGGATCATACGGGGATTCGCTACGCTTGGTGAAACCCGACAACCCATCCTTCTGGCGCAGGGTGCGGATGCGGTCACGCCGCCCGGTCAGGATCTTGTGCGGATAGCATTGGTGGCTGACATCCCAGATCAGCTTGTCCATGGGCGTGTTGAAAACCGCGTGGATGGCCACGCTGAGCTCGACGACACCCAGCGAAGAGCCAAGATGTCCGCCGGTCTGTGACACAGCCGAAATCACTTCGGCCCGCAATTCATCGGCCAGGCGGGCCAGGTCGCGATCGGGCATCTGCCGCAGATCGGACGGGCCGGCCACCCGGTCCAGCAATGGGTCTTGCAAGCGTTCGTCCGTCATCGCTTCTCCCCCTACGGTGTTTCCGACACCGCCCACCAACGCGCATGATACAGACGGCGCGATCCGGCGTGGTGGGCGCGGGGCGGCTTTCGAGGCGCCCCGACCCGCGTCAGATGTTTACTCGGCCTCGCCGTAGGCCGGCGGACCGGAGGTCGCCAGTTCCGGCCAATCCGCGATCACGTTGGTGCCTTGCAGGGGTTGCAGATACCCCTTGTGGCAGGTCGCACAGGCCGCCTTGGGCGCGTCCTGATGAACCGGTCCGATCCGGTCTTCCGGGTAAAGGTCCAGAAGGCCCACGAGGTAGTCGTTGTTGAGCTCCTGAACCATCGCGATGCCAAGGCTGGCGGTCGACCACTGCGGCGTCACCTGCACCCCGTCATAGAAGGCGCGACTGTTGTGACAGGTCACGCAATTGGCGCCGAGGGAATTGGCGAAATAATTCATCAGCGCATAGGTCCGCTCGGCGTTCTGGATTGCCGGAACCGCCGGGTCGCTTGGGCTTCCCTCGACCCGCGACGCCAGATCATGCACCCCGATCCGCTGGTAGTCGAGCAGGTAGCTCTCAAGGGCATCGGAGGGCAGCGACGTGTACTGGCTTGTCTCGGTCGCACGGTTTTGGGTAGCCGACCAGCCGGCCATGGCGGAAACGACGGGCGCCTCGCGGAACCAGACCTCGCTTGGCACGTTCTGGCCACGGTGACAGGTCATGCAGGTGACCCCGACTTCCTTGTTTGCATTGACGTGGCCGTCCCAGTTCTCGTTGATGTTCTGGGTCATCTGGATCATGCGGCGTGCGACAACCTTGGTGTAGAGATTGTCCTCGCCATAGGTTTCGAGATCGCCGTCGCCGTGGCAGTAGGCGCAGCCCTGCTCGGGAGAGACCCATCGCGTCATCGCCGCCATCACACGGTTGAAGTTGGCATCGGTCAGATCACCCAGCACCTGTACGTTCTCATAGATGTCGCCAGCCAGTGGCTCTCCCGGTTCCGGCGGGAAGGGCGGATCCTCGAAAATGAGGGCGATGTCCGGGTCCGGCGTCGCCAGATCGGCCTGGAACTCCGTCACCGACATACCCGTGCCACGCGGCCCGGTCTGTAGGCTGGCGGTGGCGTAGGGTTGCCCCAAGGTCACCAGCATGATGGCAACGAAGACCGCACCGCCGAGCACGCCGACCAGGATACCCGGCCCGTAGACATTGGTCGGGTTGTCCCTGTTCCATTTGTCAAACCATTTGGGAAACATCGTTCACTCCCCCTGTCCGATGAAGGCATCATAGGTTCCGTAGGCCTCGTAGCCGTAGGACCCGTCATACATGGGGGCGAAGTTGTGCTCCTGCGCCCAGATGAACCAGTTGTCGACAACCGTGCCGGTCAGCAGGATGCCGATCCCTCCGGTGATCGGGGTCAAAACCGCAAACCACCAGGCCCAGCGGTGAATCCCCTCCATCGTGGCATTGAACCCCATGGTCCAGCGCCAGAACAGCGCGGCCCGTTCGGAGGCGGTGCCCCGGTCGACGATCTGCTCCAACTCACGGTCGCCGCCGAACCGGCTGACGGCCAGGATGGTTGCGCCATGCATGGCGAAGAGCAAGACCGAACCATAGAGGAACACGATGCTCAGGCAATGGAAGGGGTTGTAGTAGAGGTTCCCGTAACGGATGGAGAAGGCCGTGGTCCAATCCAGGTGCGGGAAGATGCCGTAGGGCACCGCCTCGGACCAGGATCCCATCAACACCGGGCGGAAGAGCCCTAGAACAAGGAACAGCCAGATGGCCGACCCGAAGGCCCAGAAGACATGCTTGCCCATCTTGTGGCTTGCCGCCAGCTGATAGGACCGCGCCCACCAGGCCAGCACCGAGACCAGCAGGAAGAAGGACGAGATGATGTACCAGCCGCCGTCATTGAGCGGGGGAATCTGCAGCCCGTATTCCGGGCTCGGCGGCTCCAGCGCCAGCCAGAAGCCCTGGCGCAGGAATTCCGGGATCGACCACCCGACCTGTGCGAGCATGTTCAGCCCGACAATGAAGAACCACAGCAGCCCGCTGGCCAGACTGACAAGGCCCAGCATGCCAAGGTTGATCGGCCCGATTTGCGCATTGCCGAACCAGCCAAAGAGCTTGGAAAAGAAGGGCTTGCCACCGCGCTCCTCGCTCAGGCGGCCGCCGCTGTCATCCAGGCCCCATTCCGGGGTGCCTTGAACCTGCACTTGCGTGAATATGTTCTGATATTCGATCATGATTACATTCCCACCTGAGAGGGCCAGATCGGCAGCTCAAGCCACCAGTTCCACCATTCGGGCCAGCCCTTGGTCCAGACCGGGCCGCTGATGATGATGCAGATCGCCGACCAGAACCCGGCATTCAGCGCCAGAAGCAGCCCCACACGGTGAATGCCCAGCGTGCCGACCGAATAGCCGATGAAATCACGAAAGAACGTGTCCTCGTGATCGGGCGTCTTCATCTTCTCCCCTTTTTCGGGGTTCGCGGCCGACAGGATCAGCCCGCCATGAAGCGCCAGCGCCAGCGTCGTGGTGAAGAAGAACGTCACCGCCAGCATATGTGCCGGGTTGTAGTGGAAATGCAGGTAGGCGTAGCCGGTATTGCTGACCCAGTCGAGGTGACTGAAAATGCCATAGGGAAAGCCATGCCCCCAGGCCCCCATCAGCAGCGGCCGGAAGACGACCAGTGTGGCGTAGGCAAAAATCGCGAAGCTGAAAGCGATGGGCACATGATACCCCATGCCCAGCTTGCGGCAGATCTCGACCTCGCGCAGCGCCCAGCTGATGAAGGCGCCAAGCGCGCAGATCGTGATGATCTGCCAAAGGCCACCGTCCATCAGCGGCGCCATGCCAAGGCCGTATTTCAAATCCGGCGGCGCGATGTTGATCAGCCAAGGGTTGAACGTACCCTGCTGCGAGGCCCCCCAGAAAATCAGGATTGTGCCCAGAAGGGCGAAAAAGGCGGTCGTGACCCCGAAAAAGCCCACATAGAAGGGCCCTACCCAGAAGTCGAACAGATCGCCGCCGATCAACGTCCCTCCGCGGACGCGATACTTTCTTTCGAAGCTAAGCAACGCCATCGTTCAATTCTCTCCGCAATTGGCGGCCGGTTCGGTTCTGCCCAGGGCCGTCATGTGTCTGGTGTTCGCTGCGGGCGACAAACTCGCCCGCAGCTATCTTGAAAGAGCTTTCGCCCAGGCTCACTCCGCTGCGGCCATGCGCGCCTCGGCGGCGTTCTCGAACCAGTTGATACCGTTCGAGAGCAGCACGAGGTGGATCATGACAGCGAGCAGGAAGAGGAAGACACCCTGCGCCACGAAGACGCGACGGGGATCAAAAATGAGCCAGATCTTGTAGAACTTCGCCATCTTTTTTCTCCTCAGAACCAAGGCGCCCAGATGTAGGTCGCGATATGTGCGACCACTGCCACCGCCACGAACAGCCAAAGGCCGCTCATGTAGACGGAATGCAGTTCCTGGGCCTGCTCGTCGGTGAGACCTGTGAAGGACAGGTCCTTGTTATCAGCCATAAACTTTCCTCCGGAATGCTATGCTGACGCCGCGTACCCCGCGGCCGGGTTCCTTCGGGGCCTTCACGGTCCCGCAGGTTCCTGTCCGCCCCCTGACGGGGGCAGGCAGATCGTGTCTCGGATCACCGATCCCCTGCATGGGGTCAGGCCGAGAAAATCATGGGCGTGATCCGGTCCGCTTCGGACCATGCGCGGGCCAGCGGGCCTCGCAGGTTCAGGCTGCGATACCGGGCCACGTCACGGACCCATCGTGCGCAGGCGAATGGCAACGCGCAGATGAAGATCAGGGTGAAATAGATGTGGAACTCTGCGTTTCGCGGCCGGCCACTGCGGGCGCGCGGCAGGGATTGCGAAGAGATGTCTGTCATGGGTCAGTCCTCCTTGACGGTATCGGCGCCCGCGTCGGGCGAAAGCGATTGAACGGTTTCCAGCACCACCCGGTCCTGGCCCTGGCGCAGGGCCCTGTCTTCCGCGGCATCGCGGAGGGACTTGGCAGCGGAAATGCGGGTGAGTACGGGATGACCGGCGACGATGCGGTCCAGCTCTCGGCTGGCATCAGCATCCCAGGGGAAATCCCGCCGCAGCGGTGTGGGGGTCGCGGTGCCTGCATCCATCTCGCTGCCCAGTGGCAGGATATGGAACAGCGCGTCGAAAAGCCCGTTGCAAACTTCCTGCAGCAGGTAGGTCGCCCCGGCATAGCCCATCATCGGCGTGCCGGTGGCCCGCCGGATCGCGGCGCCGGGGAACGAGGCCGGGATAAATGCCGGTTTCGGCCCGTGCCCGCCACCCGTTTCGGCGAGGTAGATCTTTTCGTTGATGGAGCCCATCAGGATCAGCGGGCGCTTTTGCGAGATGAGGGCGCGGACTTCCTCGTTGTTGGTCTTGGTGCCCGCGCACCGCGCCACGGCAAAGGCGCAGGGCAGGCCCAGGTCGCCTTCCAGGAAATGCCGGATACCGCGGGCATAGGTCTCGCCCGCGACAATGCCGAAATTCGCGGTGGCGAAGAAATCCTGCGTGACCGAACGCCACAAGTCCCAGACGGGTTTCAGCGTGGAATGCTTCTCGGTCTCGATGAAGGGCTCCGGGTCAAGCCCCAACAACTCGCCCAGCTTGCGCAGAAACAGCGTGGTTGACTCCACACCGATGGGCGCCTGCAGGTAGGGCTTGTCCAGGACCTCGGCCAAACCCCGGCCGAACTCGCGATACATGCAGATATTCACGTCGGCGTTCACAAGGTCGCGCATCTCGGCCAGGTGGGCGCCAAGCGGCATCACCATGTTGACCTCGGCGCCGATGCCCTCAACCAGGCGACGGATCTCGGCCAAGTCGCTGGGCATGTTGAAGGTGCCGTACATTGGCCCGAGGATATTCACGCGCGGGGCGGCGCCCTCTTCGCGCTTGCGTTCCTTGGGCATCCGGCCCTTGGTCATGCCGAACTCGGTGAACAGCCACGTCATGGCGCGGTCGGCCGCCTGCCACTGGTCTTCGTCGATGGTGCGCGGCAGGAACCTTTGCAGGTTCGTGCCCTGGGGCGTGACGCCGCCACCGATCATCTCGGCGATAGAGCCTGTCACGACCACCGCGGGCAGCGCCGGGTCCAGCGTGCCCCAGGCGCGCTTCATTGCCCCTTCGGTGCCTTCGCGGCCCAGCTCCTCTTCGCCAAGGCCGGTGACCACGATGGGCAGTTCATGCGGCGGCAGGGCGTCGGTGTAGTGCAAAACGGATGTGACCGGCAGGTTCTCGCAGCCTACGGGCCCGTCGATGACCACCTGAAGGCCCTTAACGGCGCAGAAGGCGTAGACCGCCCCCCAGTATCCGCCCGCGCGATCATGATCCTGGATCAGCATCAGATCATCTCCTGCGCCTTGGCGGCGCGCTTCTGCTTTTCCAGCTTCTTGAGGTTCAGCGCCCGGTAATCCTCGCGGATATTGGGGTCGCCCTCCCAGACGCCAGCGGTGTCGCCCGTGCCCACACCCTCGAAGAAGTCGCGCATGTGGTCCATGCGGGCCTTTCCGGCGATGGCGGCATTGACGACCTCGGCCAGGCTGCCCGCACCGGCCGGACCCATCAGGGGCCGCGCCGAGATCAGGTTGGTGAAGTAGAGCGCGGGTATGCCGAGTTCCTTGGCCTTCTGCACGACAGGCGTCGTTCCAATGGCCAGGTCGGGGGTCAGCCCGTCCATCGCGGCACAGTCATCTTCCAGCGAAGCCCGGAATTTCACGGTCACGCCGCGGGCGCGTAGCCAGTCGGCGTCGCTCTCGGACCAGGGCGATTTCGCGCAGGCGGTACCGACATAGGGCACCTCGGCGCCGCTTTCGATCAGCAGCCGTGCGACCAGCAACTCGCTGCCTTCGTAGCCCGAAAGAGTAATTCTTCCGTCGATAGGTGCCGCGGCCAGCGCCGCCTTGATGCCGGGCAGGACAGCCTCCTGCGCCTCGGCAATCTTGGCCGGGGCCACGCCCATGGCGGTGCCGATCTCCTGTAGCCATGCCTTGGTGCCGTCGTGACCCACCGGGGCGCTGCCCACCACAGGGCGGCCGGCCGCCTGGAATTCGCGCACGGCCGCAGTATAGAATGGGTGGATCGCGGCCACCGCACCGCAGTCGAGCGCGGCGTATAGCTCGCGCCATTCGCGGCAGGGCACGACCGGCCCGGCGGCCAGCCCCATGGGGGCAAGCATCTGGCCGATCACCACCGGGTCGGCAGGAAACATTTCGCCCAGAAGGGTCACTGTGGGCCGGTCCGACACGCCGCTTTCGGGGGCCGCGACGGGGCCAGCCTCGACCTCCTGGCGCGCGTAGTTGAGCATCGCACCTGCCAGCACATCCTTGGCCTCGGCATGGGTCGGGATGCCGAAGCCCGGCACGTCGATGCCCACGATGCGCACACCGTTGATCTCGTCGGGCAACAGCCGCAGTGGCACACCGCTGGCCGTCGGAACGCAAAGATTGGTAACCACGATGGCATCCACCCGGTCAGGGTCTGCCAGTTCATGCACGCTCTCTCGGATATCCTCGAACAGCTTGCCGGTGACGAGCGATTCCGAATTGAACGGGACGTAACCGACCGACCGGCGCGCACCGTAGAAGTGCGACACGAAGCTGAGCCCGTAGACACAGCAGGCCGAGCCGGACAGGACCGTCGCCACCCGCTTCATCCGCAGGCCCACGCGCAAGGATCCAAAGGCCGGGCACATGCTTTGCGGCTTGTCATGCGGCCCTTGGGGGTAGTCTTCGGCGTAGCGGTCGAGAATGTCGGCCTGTCCGGCCATGCGCGCGGCCTTGCTCATTTCGGCGCCCGAGTGGCAGCCCATTTCGGGGTCGCCCACACCGTCGGGTGCGGAACCGCCACTCTCGACGGGCTTGCCCTTGATCACGTCGGCCTGGTCGGCGGTGTCATATTTGACTTCGTCCGTCATCTGCACCTTTCACGCGTCGTCGTAGACAACTTCGAGCGAGGGTTTCGGATCGGCATTCTTGCCGCGCATGTCTTCGTCGGTGGCCGGTTCCAACGTCACCCCTGCACCGGTATCGGACCCGTCGAAGAGGTCGAGCAGGCCGTCCTGGTCCAGCGGCGCGGGCCGCACCGGCGGCGCATCCGAAACCTGTTCGGCAAGCCCGGCGAACAGGCTGCCCCATTGGCTCTTTTCGGTGCCGACGATCTGGTAGTTGGCGGATTTCTTGCGCAGGTCGTCGTCCTGCGGGATCGAGGCCAGCACCGGGATGTCCACGGCCTCGGCAAAGGCTTGCGCCTCGCCGGAATGATCATCCTTGTTCACGACAAGCCCGGCGACACCGACATTGCCCCCCAGCTTGCGGAAATACTCCACCGCCGAGCAGACGTTGTTGGCCACGTAAAGCGATTGCAGGTCGTTCGAGGCCACAAGGATCACCTTTTGCGCCATGTCACGCGCAATGGGCAGACCGAAACCGCCGCAGACCACGTCGCCGAGGAAATCCAGCAGGACATAGTCGAAGTCCCAGTCATGAAAGCCCAGTTTCTCCAGCAGCTCGAAACCGTGGATGATTCCGCGCCCGCCACAGCCCCGGCCCACTTCGGGCCCACCAAGCTCCATCGCGAAAACGCCGCCACGCTTAAAGCAGACATCGCCGATCTGGACCTGCTCGCCCGCCAGGCTCTTCTTGGTCGAGGTTTCTATGATCGTCGGGCAGGCCTTGCCGCCGAACAGCAGCGAGGTCGTGTCGGACTTCGGGTCGCAACCGATCAGCAGGACGCGCTTGCCCTGTTCGGCCATCATGTGGCTGAGGTTGGCCAGGGTGAAACTCTTGCCGATACCACCCTTGCCGTAGATCGCGATGATCTGGGTCTTCTGGGTGGGCTCGCCGTCGTTGATGACATCGGCCAGGTCCTCATGCGCCTCATCGCGCAAACGCTGGTCGAAATCCTTCAGATTGGGCACGTCGTCCTTCACGCTGTGTCCTTCCAGTTAAGCATCATTTTCAGGCAGGCGTGGTCCTCGAAGGCCGTCCGATAGGCCATGTCGGCGCTCGCCGCGTCCGCCTGGTGCGATATCAGCCCGCCCAAGGAGAGCGCGCCGCCATTGATCAACGCCGCGGTGGCTTGCATGTCGTCCGGCGTCCACTCGGCGGCGACACGCAGACGTGCCTCCTTCATGAAGGCCGGCGGAAAGGCGAAGGACAGGGCCTGCGGGTAGAAGCCTGCCAACACGATTTCGCCGCCACGCACGATGCGTCCGATCAGGTCGTTGAGAATTTCGCCGTTTCCCGAGGCATCATAGATCGCCCGATAGTCGCGGCGGGGATCCTCCTCCGGTGCGATGACATCATAGCCCTCGGCCCCGTCGCGTCTGGCCGGCATGGTTTCCCAGACCGTGGGAGCCGGGGCGCCCGCGGCTATGGTCAGTCGCGCCAGAAGGCGGCCCAGAACCCCGTGACCGACGATCAGATCGGGCACGGCCCTGTCCAATCCGGCCATTGCATGACGGGCAGTGGCGGCGAGCGCCAGCAGCGCGCCCTCGGCGCCCAGCGCCGGATCGATACGTGTGACCCGTTCGGCGCGCGTGACAAGCCGGGACGCGGCGCCGCCGAACAGCCCGTAGGCGTCGGTGAAACAGTCGGCACCGGGTACGAACACGCGGTCGCCTGGCCTGAAGCCTGTGTCGGGGGCGGCCTCGACCACCTCGCCGGCGGCCTCGTAGCCGGGCACCAGCGGATACCCCATGCCGGGAAAGGGCGGCATCTGCCCTGTCCAGAAGAGCTTTTCCGTGCCCGTGGAGATGCCTGAATAGGAGATGTCGACAACGATATCCCCCGCCCCCGGCGCCTTGAGCGCGAGGGTGTCCAAATGAAGATCCTCAGGACCGTTCAGATAGACAGCACGGGTTTGCATGGTTGCCTCCTGTCTGTCTCTCCACCTCTCCGGCAGGGGATTCGGTGGAAATGGCGCTATCGCCATCTGTAAGTTTAACCAAACACACTTATGTGTCAATCTTAGCTTACACTCTCAATGTCGGGATGTCCTTCCAGAACCGGGTGGCGACAGGGCGGCGGCGGTCGGGTCAGGCCGGTCTTTCGCAGGTCACGACCCGCGTGACATAAGGACGGCGCGCAGGTGCCGCGACCGCACGCTCGAAGCCGGCCGCCTCGCACAAGGCAACGATCCGCGCAGGTGACCGCGCTCGCCCGGTGCCCATCGCCATGGTGTAGAAAGCGAAATAGAGGTCGCCGGCACGGTCGGGGCGTGCTTCGCCGGCCATGGGTTCGGAAATGATCAGCCGCCCGCCCGGCGGCAATGCATCGTGTGACTTGGACAGCAGTTCGCGCACGGTTGCGTCGTCGTGATCGTACAGCACCCGGATCAGCGAGATCGCGTCAGCGCCCTGCGGCAATGCCCCGTCGCGGAATGAGCCCGGATGCAGCCCCACCCGGCCGGACAATCCATTCCGCCTCAATCGGTCTTCGGCCTGTGAAATGACTTCCGGCAGATCCAGCAGCATGCCCCGCAGTCCACGATCGCGCCGCAGCGCCGCTGCCAGGAACACGCCTGAGCCGCCGCCGACGTCCAGCAGGGTCTGAACTCCCTTGAGACGCACCGCCCGAAGGGTGTCTTCCGCGACCAGTTCCTGAGAGCGCGCCATCAACTCCGAATAGCGCGCTGCTTCCGCCGTTGAGACCGTATCGCCCGACCCTGACACATAGGGCCAGATCCGCGCCAGCTCGGTACCGCCCTCGCTGCGCAGCAGGGCCGATGGGTCGGCCATGTCCCGATAGAAGGCCGCGTTGTGGCGGATCATGTCGGTCAACCCCGGCACGCCGAGGATGGCTGCCCCGCGGCGCGCCAGTCCGAACCGGCCGTCGCGCCACTGCACAAGGAGGCCAAGCGCAGCGCCAGCCTGCAAAAGGGTCCGAATTCTGTCTGTCGCAACCCCGCGTCGCCTGGCCAGTTCCGCCGGCTCGCCCGAACCGTCCAGCAGGTCTTGCAGGACGCCTTCCTCGACCAGCGCCACAAGCACCTGAGACGCAACGAACCCCTGCATGATATCGAAAATCTTCGCCCCATCGCGCCGCGCCATGGCCCCGCTGATCGGCAATCGTGCCGCGATGCGCTGAAACCCGGGCCGCGCGACCAGTCGCGCGAACCAACCGCGCGGCCACCCCGCGGCGCGTCCCGAGCCGGCCGGCACATCGCTGGACGCCGCCATGGATCAGGCCCTGTTGTGTTGCGGCAAGACCGGCATGATCGCCTGGGCCTGGCGCCGAACCATCTGCGCCAATGCCGCCTCGCCGGGGCAGGACGGGATGGATGCAATCGCTCCTGCTAGAATGTCAGAAAGCCGTTCCGTGGCACCGGTCACGCCCAGCCGGGCAACCGCATTGGGCCGATGGTGCAGATCGTCCTGGCCCGCCGGCTTGCCAAGCGCTGCCTCATCAAGCAGCGCGTCACGCAAGTCGTCAGCCACCTGGAAGGCTTCGCCGATCAAGGCCCCGAGATCACGCCAAGGCTCCGGATCGTGGCCGGCGGAAATCGCGCCCATCTCGGTCGCGGCGATGAAAAGCGCGGCGGTCTTGGACATGTGATAGGCATGCAGGTCGATCGACTCTTCGCTCTCCCAGCCCTGCCCGGCGCAGATGCCCCCCGGCATCCCCGACCGCCGCGAAAGGGACAGAACGAGTTGCGCGGCCCGGGCCGCATCATTGCCCGATTGGTCACCCTTTCCGGCTTGCGCCAGCGTTTCGAAGGCAAGCATGATCAGGCTGTCGCCGGTCAGCACGGCAAGGGGCTCGGAAAATGCACGATGAACCGATGGCTTGCCGCGCCTGATATCGGCATCGTCAAAGCAAGGCAGATCGTCGTGAACAAGACTTGCACAATGGATCAACTCAAGCGCCGCTGCCGCGGCCGCACTCAGTTCCGGTCGATCATCACCGCAGGCGGTGGCGACGGACAGCAGAATGGTGGGACGGATACGGGCCCCGCCGGGCAGGATCGCATACCGTAGCGCGGCGCTCAGGTGGGCGGGCGGCTGACCGGCCTGCGCCACGTCGAGCGCCCGCTTCATGGCGTTTTCGATCCGGTCGGATGTCTGCATTCCACGCGCTCCCGAATGCCAATTGTCTCGTNTCAATTACATAACAACTGTAAATTAGACTGGACAGTTTGCACGCACGAGTCAACACTTGGGCCATGAGACGATCGGTCTTCGAAGGGGCCACTGGATCCCGTACCATTGTTGTGGGCGCAGGTATCGCGGGGTTGGCCGCGGCAGCCCGCCTTTCCCATGCCGGCCAGGCCGTCCTGGTACTCGAGCGCCATTCCGCGCCGGGCGGGCGGATGCGCACGCTGCCCACTGCGGCGGGGCCCGTCGATGCCGGGCCGACCGTCTTGACCATGCGCCCTGTCTTCGAAGACCTGTTTCAAGACCTTGGCACCCGAATAGAGGACCACGTGACGCTGGTCCGGCAGCCCTGCCTCGCCCGGCATTTCTGGCCCGATGGCAGCACGCTGGATCTCTTCGACAGCGAAACCGAGAGCGCCCGGGCAATCCAGTCTTTCGCCGGCGCGAATGCCGCCCGGCAGTTCCGCACCTTCTCGCGGAGGGCGCGGCGGCTTTTCGACGGCTTCGACGCACCCATGATGCAGGCGGCCGCACCCACCCTTCCCCACCTTGTCGGACACGTCGCCTGTCGGCCGCGCCTGATGCGCGCCATGGCGCCGCTGTCGACCCTCGCTCAACTTCTGGGCCGCAGTTTCGATGACCCGCGCCTTGCACAGCTCTTCGGACGCTACGCCACCTATGTAGGCGGCGCCCCCGACCGGGTTCCGGCGCTGCTGGCCTTGATCTGGCACGCCGAGGCAAATGGCGTCTGGGCCGTCCGGGGCGGTATGCACGAACTGGCCCGGGCGGTGGAAGACCTGGCGCGCGACCGGGGGGCCACGTTCCAGTACAATGCGGACGTCGCCGAGGTCATCGTGAAGGACAACCGTGTCGCTGGCGTGAGGCTGGCCGATGGCACCCAGCTGCATGCCGACACCGTTGTCTTCAATGGCGACCCGCGCGCACTGGCCACCGGTCGGCTGGGGACAGCTGCGGGCCGGGTGGCCCCGCAAACGCGCCACGCGCGGCGCAGTCTCTCGGCCGAGGTCTGGGCCTTTGCCGCCACACCGTCCGGGCCCGATCTATCCTTCCACAACGTCTTTTTCCGCAGTGAAGCCGAGGGCGAATTCGAGGCAATCGCCCAGGGCCGGTCCGTGCCTGACCCAACGTTGTACGTCTGCGCCCAGGATCGCGCGACGGGCCCGCCACCACCCGGTCAGGAACGGTTCGAAATCATCGCCAATGCCGCCCCGCTAACGATCGCGCCCACGCCACAGGAGACCACCCAATGCCAGACCCGTACATTCCGGACCTTGGCCGGCTTCGGACTGACCTTCGATCCGGCCCCGGGGCGGCAGGCCCTGACCACACCAACGGGTTTCGACAGCCTATTTCCAGCGACGGCCGGATCCCTTTACGGGCAGAGCCCGGAAGGACTGGCAGCGGCACTGACGCGTCCAACGGCGCGCACCTCGATCAGGGGGCTATACCTGGCGGGCGGCGGGACACACCCAGGGGCCGGGGTTCCGATGGCGACCCTCTCCGCCCGGCACGCGGCCGAGGCGATCTTGAGGGACCGAATTTCAACCTTGCCGTCCCGCCCAACGGCTATGCCTGGTGGTATGTCGACGCGATCAGCCAAGACGGCAAGCGATCCCTGAGCGTCATCGCCTTCATCGGGTCTGTGTTTTCCCCCTGGTATGCCTGGTCCGGCCGCCGGGCACCCGAAGACCATGTCTGCATCAACGTGGCAACCTACGGCCCCGCCGGGCGGTTCACCATGACCGACCGGGGCAGCGACGCCTTGCGCCAGTCGCGCGACCGGTTCACGGTCGGCCCCTCGTCACTGCACTGGACGGGGTCGGAATTGGTGATCGAGGTCAACGAGATCGGCGCGCCACCCTTGGTGTCGCGCGTGCGCGGCACGATCCGGCTGCGCCCCGTCGCTCTGACCTCGGTCGAGATGCCGCTGACAGCCGACGGAACCCACATCTGGCGCCCCTTCGCACCCACCTGCGACATGCGTGTCGACCTCGAAGCACCGGGCTGGCAATGGGACGGGCACGGCTATTTCGACGCGAATTTCGGCACCCGCGCATTGGAACAGGATTTCAGCTACTGGACATGGGGCCGGTTTCCGACCGCGTCAGGCAGCACCTGCTTCTATGACGCCAAACGTCTCGATGGCTCAGCGTTGGGTGTCGGTGTGCGGTTCAATCGCGACGGCCATGCCGAAACGATAACCCCGCCGCCCAAGAGCCCCCTGCCCCGCAGCCTATGGGCGTTGCGTCGCGAAACCCGGTCCGATCCGGGCTACAAACCACGACAGACCCAGGCGATGCTGGATGCCCCGTTCTACACGCGCGCGGCGGTGAAGACCCGGATCGAAGGCGAGGATACCGTGGGCGTTCACGAGGCATTGGACCTGCGACGCTTCCGCTCTCCGCTCATCAAGCCGATGCTTGCGATGCGCGTTCCCCGGCGGGCGCGCTGGACCTTCGATTAGAGCTGCCCACACGGGGCCGGGCCGTGGTCGTCGCCTTGCGGACGCATGTTTTCAGAGGTCAGCGCCCGATGGGCGCCTCTTCGGGGTTCAGGCGCAGGACCGAGAAGTTCAGCGCACCTGCCACGCTGACCCACGCCAGATACGGCAGGAACAGCAGGCCGGACAGGGAATCCACCATCCAGAGCGCCACCATGGTTGCGGCCACCGATAGCCACAGCATCGACAGCACGATCAGCCCGAGACGCATGTTCCGCAGCCCGAAGAAAACCGGCGTCCAGAGCCCGTTGAGCGCGATCTGCAGGGACCACAGGGCCATGGCCAACCCGTTGTCAGGGCTGGTCGCTGCGCGGGCACCGGCCGTTGCCATGCACAGGTAGAGCGTGGTCCACGCGACCGGGAAGAGCCAGTTGGGCGGTGTCCAGCGCGGCTTGTTAAGGCGGGCATACCAGTCGCCGGGCGGGAACAAGCCGCCGGTACTGCCGGCGGCGAAGCACGCCGCCAGAAAGATGAAGAAATAGAGCCAGATCATGCGGGTGTCCTATCCCGCCGTCCATCGGGCCGCAACGCATCGCGGCGCGCGGCATCCTGAGCCTTGAGACCGGCCAGCGTTTCGTAGAGCGTTTCGCTCCAATCGGTACGCGGCGCGCGCTCCTCCGCCGCCGCCTCGACAAGGAAGGTCGTCTCCGGCAGGGGGCGGGCGTAGATAACCGGCGATGTGGGGGTAACAACGCTGGCCGCACTGCGCAGGCCCGACAGGCACAACCAGCCGAGCTTTCGCGCGGCGCCGGTGCGGGCGCGCGCCGAAATCGAGTCGCAGCCCATGCGCCGCAGGCGCCCGCCGATACCGGCATAGATGAAACGCGCCGCGTAGATGCCCGGCCGGCAGGACAGCGGCAAGGCCGCGATCCCGGCCTCGGCGCGAAGGTAGAGCGCATCGGCCTCGCGCAGCAACCGCTGGACCAGGTCCGCCACGACCGGCGAGGGCCGTGGCGATTCGAGAAAGGCCTCGGGGGCGAACCCGGCCTCCTCCATCCAGTCGGTCGGCAGGTAGAGCCGCCCTTCCCGCGCATCCTCGCCCACGTCCCGGGCGATATTCGTCAGTTGCATCGCGACGCCCAGATCGCAGGCCCGCGCAAGCGCATTCGGATCACGGACCCGCATCAGGACACACATCATCGCCCCGACCGCCGACGCGACGCGCGCAGAATAGGCCCGCAATTCGGACAGGGTGGCATAGCGCTGTTCCATCGCGTCCCAGGCCAGCCCTTCCAGCAGCGCTTCCGGCAAGGCGCGCGGCATGTCATAGGTCTCGATGATGGCAGCAAAGGCGCGGTCGGCGGGCGCGTTGCGTGGCCGGCCCGCATAGGCAAGGTCCAGGCGGTCGTGCAGTCGCAAGACGGCACCGGCCTTTTCGGGCTGCAGGTCCACGGCATCATCGGCCAACCGGCAGAAGGCATAAAGGGCCAGCGCCGGGTCGCGGACATGGCCCGGCAGAAGACGCGAGGCCGCATGAAAGGACAGCGATCCGTGGCGGATCGCCGCTTCGCAATGGGCAAGGTCCGCCGGGGCGATCATGACCGGGCAACCGTTTCGGGGTCGGGGACGAGGCTGTCCAGGACCTCAGCGCTGGAGATCACGCCCGGCAACCCAGCGCCCGGGTGCGTGCCTGCCCCGACAAGGTAGAGTCCTTCGGCCTCTTCGCTGACATTGTGCGGTCGGAACCACGCGCTTTGCAGGATGCGTGGTTCGATCGAAAACCCGGCCCCGTGGGGGGAAAGGTAGCGGTCACGAAACGTGTCCGGCGTGAAGATGCGCGATGCGGTCAGCCGATCGCCGAGCCCGGGCAGAAGCTGATCCTCGAGAACCGCTTGAACACTTTGCCGATAGCTTTCGGCCCTTGCTGTCCAGTCCACGGTATCGGCATGGCCGAGATGCGGCACCGGGCTGAGTGCATAGAAGGTGTCGCCCCCCTCGGGGGCGACGCCGGGGTCGGTGACGCTGGGGCGATGAACATAGAGACTCATGTCATCGGCCAGGTGCCCCCTGACGAAGATATCGCGCAACAACCCCTTGTATCGCGGCCCGTTCAGGATCGTGTGATGACCAACCTCGGGCCACATGCCACGGGTGCCCGCCGTGCCAAAATACCACACGAAAAGCCCCATGGACCAACGCGCGCGTCTCAGCGCAGCCGGTGTCCAACGCCGCTTGCGGTGGTTGCGCAGAAGCCGGTCATAGGTATGGCCCGCATCGGCGTTCGACACCACGACCGGCGCGGTGAGAACCTCACCGGTCGCTAGCCGGACGCCGCGGGCCCGGTCGGCCTTGCGACCGTCTTCCAGCAGGATCTCATCGACCTCAGCGCCCTGGATCACCTGACCGCCCTGGTCCTCGATCACCTTGACCATGGCATCCGCAATCGCGGCGACACCGCCGATGGCGTAATGCACCCCGAATTCCTTTTCGAGGTGGCTGACCAGCGCATACATCGAAGTCACGTTGAACGGATCACCCCCGATGAACAGAGGGTGGAACGACAACGCCATGCGCAGGCGCGGGTCCTTGACCCGGCGCGCGACATGCGCGTGGATCGAGCGGTCGGCCCGCAGCCGGGCGAATTTGGGCAAAACCTTCAACAGGTCGACGAAGCGATGCATGCTGCGCCGGCCCAGACCCTCGAACCCGAACCAATAGCGCTCCTCGCTGTCCTTGAGGAACTTGTCGTATCCCGCCAAGTCCGTCGGTGACAGTCGGGCCACCTCGGCGCGCATGGCGGCACTGTCCTGGCACACCGCGAAGCGGCTGCCATCGGACCAGCGGATCTCGTAGAAGGGATCGAGTGCGCGTAGGTCGACATCGGTGTCGAAATCTCGGCCACAGGCGGCCCAGAGGTCGCGAAAGAGCTGCGGCACGGTGACGATCGTCGGGCCAAGGTCGAAGCGGTGCCCCTCTTCCCAGATGGCCGATCCGCGCCCGCCGGGACTGTCAAGCCGATCCAGCACGGTCACCCTGTAGCCTCGGGCGCCAAGTCGCATCGCCGAGGCGAGACCGCCCAGACCGGCACCGATGACGATTGCGCGGGCCGTCACGGCGGCACCGGCGGTAGGGGTTAGCCCCGGATCGAAACGTGTCAACATGTGACAATGGTATACCTGTCCAGTTTAGTTTACAATTAGTGAATATGCTCTTTCGCAAGGGCAGGCCGCGTGTCAGACTTGTTTAACGGTCGGTCAAGGAGCCAAGGAGCACCGTCATCCAAACTGCGAGCATCAGCTTTTTCCGCTTTCCGCCCGGGCTGTCCCGGGTCTGGGCATTGGGCATGATGGGCGCGGCGCGCCTGTCGCTGCCGAAGGTGCCCGGCATCGGTTTCTGGAAGCTTTGCGGTTCGGGCACCGAGGAAGGTTTCACCCCGGTTCCCAATACCGCTGTCTATGCCATACTCGCCACCTGGCCCGATGCCGAAACAGCGCGGCACCAGACCCGCGCAGCGCCGATCTTTCGGCGCTACCAGAACCGTGCGACCGAATCCTGGACGGTCTTTCTTGCCCCGGTCTCTGCGCGTGGCGCTTGGTCGGGGACGGTGCCGTTCGACGCGAGCGGGGAGATGCCCGACGGCCCCCTGGCGGCCCTGACCCGCGCCACTGTCCGCCCGCTCAAGGCCCTGCGTTTCTGGCAGCGGGTACCGGATATCAGCGCTGTAATAGGCGACGACCCCAACGTGGCCTTCAAGATCGGCATCGGCGAAGTCCCTTTGCTGCACCAGGTCACCTTCTCGATCTGGCCGGATCGTGCGAGCATGGCGGCCTTCGCCAGAACCGACGGCCCCCATTCCCGCGCCATAGACGCCGTGCGCGACGGTGACTGGTTCCGAGAGGAGCTTTATGCACGGTTCCGCATTCTCGGCGACCACGGCACATGGAACGGCCAAAGCCCCCTTGCCAAACTGGACATACGACCATGACAACCCCCTTTCCATTTTCCGCTATCGTGGGCCAGGACCAGATGAAGTTGGCCATGGTACTGACGGCCATCGATCCCGGGATCGGGGGCGTCCTGGTCTTTGGCGACCGCGGCACGGGCAAGTCCACCGCGGTGCGCGCCCTGGCAAGCCTTCTGCCGCCGATGACAGTGGTGCGCGGCTGCCCGGTGAACTCTGAACGACCCGAGGATTGCCCCGACTGGGCCAATGTCACCGACACCACCCCCGAGCAGCGCCCCACACCCGTGGTGGACCTGCCGTTGGGCGTGACCGAGGACCGCGTCACCGGCGCGCTGGACATCGAGCGCGCGCTTACACAGGGCGAAAAGGCCTTCGAACCGGGTCTGCTGGCCCGCGCCAACCGCGGCTATCTCTACATCGACGAAGTCAACCTGCTGGAGGATCACATCGTCGACCTGCTGCTCGACGTGGCGCAATCAGGCGTGAATGCCGTCGAGCGCGAAGGGCTGTCGATCCGCCACGCCGCGCGGTTCGTTCTGGTGGGCTCGGGCAACCCCGAAGAGGGAGAGTTGCGCCCGCAACTGCTGGATCGTTTCGGCCTCTCTGTCGAGGTGACCACCCCGGGGGCGATCGACGACCGGATCGAAGTGATCCGTCGGCGCAGCGCCTTTGAGACCGACACCAGAGCGTTTCTGGATCATTGGCAGGCCGAAGATGCAAAGCTGCGCGACAGGATCGTGGCCGCCCGAACCGCGCTGCGCGACGTGGCCACCACCGAAGACATCCTGCGCGATTGCGCCGAGCTTTCCATCGCGCTCGGTACGGATGGCCTGCGCGGCGAGTTGACCCTGCTGCGCGCCGCCCGGGCACTGGCCGCCCATGACAATGCCGCCGCCATCACGCGCGACCAACTCCGCGCGATTGCGCCACTTGCCCTTGGGCATCGTCTGCGTCGCGATCCGCTGGACGAAGCCGGGTCAACGGCCCGCGTGACCCGTGCGGTGGCGGACGTTCTGGGATGAGTGCCGGCGCGCCTCTGGCCTGGACGCGCGCCATGCGGGCCATGGCGGCCCTGGCTATCGATCCGGTCGGGTTGGGCGGCCTAACATTGCGGGCCCGGGCCGGACCGGTACGCCAGACCGCCGAGGCCGCACTGGCCCGACTGCCCGGACCGCAACGCCGCATCCATCCGGACCTGAGTGACACGCAGCTCTTCGGCGGGATCAACATCGCCGCTTCGCTGGCAGAGGGGCGCATGGTGCGGGACGCCGGCCTTGTCGACACGCCGGCCTTGGTGATCCTGCCCATGGCCGAACGCTGTCCACCCCGGCTTGCCGCGCGGTTGGGACAGGTTCTGGACGCGCAGGACGGTCATGCACTGGTACTGTTGGACGAGGGTGCTGAACCCGAGGAGGCCGCGGCACCGGGCCTTCTGGACCGGCTCGCCTTCCACGTCGACCTGTCCGATCTGCACTGGGCGGACGTGGCAGCGACCGTGCCGCCCCCCGGTGAGATCGATTTGGCCCGGACCCGCCTGACCACCCTTCACCGCCCCAATGCGGCCCTTGAGACATTGACTGCGCTGGCCGTGCAATTCGGCATCGACAGCCTGCGCGCGCCCATCCTCGCACTCGCGGCGGCCCGGGCCCTCGCCGCGCTGGACGGAGCAGAGTCCGTGACCGGCGCCCATGTGACCGAGGCCGCCGAACTGGTCTATCCAGCCCGCGCGACGCGGCACCCTGAATCGCCCCCTGTCGAGCCCGAACACGAGGTTGACGTCGACGAAAACGCGACCGNTGCCAACGACCNTGAAGGCACCGATGCCCNATATGACACGGACACGGCCCCGAACCCGAAGCAGTCCCCGCCCGACGACATGCTGATAGAGGCCGTCGCCGCGCTGCTGCCCGACGGCCTGCTGGACCGTGTCGCCGCAAGAACCCGGGCGCGCGCGGCACGGTCCGGCGGTGGATCCGGGGCGCGGCGGCACGGCAATCGCATCGGACGCCCCCTGCCCGCGCGGCCTGGTCATCCCGATGGGCGCGCGCGCATCGACGTTGTCGCAACNTTGCGCGCGGCCGCGCCTTGGCAGGCCCTGCGACCCAGACGCGACACGGAACGGATCGTCATCCACCCCTCAGACATCCGCCTGAGTCGCTACGAGGACCGCTCGGACCGGTTGATCATTTTTGCCGTCGACGCCTCGGGGTCGGCGGCCATGGCGCGCCTGGCCGAGGCGAAGGGCGCGGTCGAGCTCCTGCTTGGGCAGGCCTATGCTCGGCGCGATCACGTCGCCGTCGTGGCGTTTCGGGGCACCGGTGCCGATACCTTGTTGCCCCCGACCCGCTCGCTGGTTCAGGCCAAACGCCGTTTGCAGGCGCTGCCTGGTGGCGGCGGCACACCGCTGGCCGCCGGACTGGATGCCGCCGCACAACTGGCCGCGCAGGCCCGCGCCCACGGCTTGACCCCCGCCATCGCCCTGCTGACGGATGGACGCGCCAATATTGCGCTGGATGGCACGGTCGGCCGGGCGCAAGCCCATGGTGACGCACTGGGTCGTGCGCAGTATCTTCGGACACTGGTGGCACAGGGTTGTGTCATCGACACCTCTCAGCGCCCGGGGACTGAAACGATTGCCTTGGCAGAGGCCTTGGGCGTCGCGTGCATCACCTTGCCCCGGGCCGACGCCCATCGAATTTCCAGCGGTGTCACGGCCGCCCTGGACGCATAAGAGATGGATTGGGCCCGCGATCTCGCCGATTGGCCGAACAGCGCGATGTCGCGCCGGATCGTCGCCCCGCCACATCAGTGGCATGTGCAGGAGGCAGGCACCGGCTACACGCTCTTGTTGCTGCATGGCGCCGGGGGCTCAACCCACAGCTGGCGTGACCTGCTACCGATCCTCGCGAAGCGGTTTCATGTCGTCGCCCCAGACCTGCCGGGCCAGGGCTTCACCCGCGCCGGCACGCTGCGCCGCTGTGGCCTCGACTCCATGACCGAGGACATCAAGACGCTTTGCGTGATGAACGGTTGGCACCCACGGGCGATCGTCAGTCACTCGGCTGGTTCGGCCATCGCCCTGCGGTTGAGCGAAATGCAGGTGCGCGACGGCCACGAGCCGTCACGGATCATCGGCCTCAACCCCGCGCTGGGTCATTTCGAGGGCATCGCCGGCTGGCTATTTCCGGCCATGGCAAAACTGCTTGCACTGAACCCTCTGACCTCGAGGTTGTTTTCGGCGGGGCCACCGCGAACCGCTCGCGCGGCCCGCTTGATCGAAAGCACAGGGTCGCGGCTGGGCCCCGATGGTCTGAACCTCTATGCGCGGCTCATCGCGGATCGGGACCATGTCGAGGCCACGCTTCAGATGATGTCGCAATGGCACATAGATCCNCTGATGGGTCGGCTGGATCGGATCACGTCGCCCTGCCTGTTCCTCGCTGGGGCACGGGACACGGCCGTCCCCCCAAGGGTTGCCGAATGCGCGGCCACGCGGATTCCCGACTGCAAACTGACACTCCTGCCCGACCTCGGCCATCTGGCACATGAGGAAGACCCGAAAGGGATCGCGGCATTGATCGAGGACTGGCTGGCGGCTCAGTGTGGAGTAGCCCCCTGAAAGTGGTCCACCAACTGGGATAGATTGTTCCGAAAATTGGAGGATCAGCAATGGCTGGAAGACTAGAGAAGCCCCGAGAGATTGTGTCGAAGCTTCGGCAGGTTGAAGTTCTGCAAGGACAAGGTGCAATGATTGCAGCGGCAGTGTGCCAGATCGGCTTTACGTAGCAGACGTTTTCCCAATGGCGCGAACTTTATGGCGGGATGCAACAGTCACAACTCGTCCGTTTGAAAGAGCTTGAGAAAGAGAACCAGCGGCTGCGGCGGGCGGNGTCTGATTTGACGCTGGAAAAATTGATCCTGACCGAGGCAGCAACGCGAAACTTCTGAGCCCTTCACATCGCCGGAAATGCATCGACCTTGTTCGGCAGGAACTCGGTGTATCAGAACACCGCGCCTGCCGCACGCTGGTTCAGCACCGATCCACGCAGCGCAAGCTGCCCCAGGACCGGGCCGATGAAAACCGTCTAACCGATGATATCATCAAGTTGGCCGATCAGTGCGGACGCTACGGATATAGGATGGTGACCGGCTTGCTGAACGACGCGGACTGGCATGTGAACCACAAGCGCGTCGCACGCATTTGGCGACGCGAAGGGCTGAACGTCCCACAGAAACAAAAAGAAGAAACAGGGCCTGCACGACCTTCTAATAGGCACGGTGGCGCTCAACCGCGCGCTCTGACGCGGATCGACCGTTGGGGGCTTGCCCCCCGCTACAGCCCTTGCCAGCCTCACCTGGAGGCCCTGGCCTTGGGCGTCCTATGTCGATTGGGCGGGGCCCTGATCGAGTAGCCCAGGCCGCACCCTTACCCGACAACCGGACAACCCGACGCCCAGGCCGCCGCGCCTGGGCGATCTGATTCCGCCTGGGCGATCTGGCCCGGGCCGTTTGCGCGTGCCGATCTGGGCCCGGGCGGAGGCCCCCGAGTCAGGGGGCGGCGGGGCCGATCTGGGCCCGGTGACGGGGCGTCCGGGATATAGCGGCGGGGGCCCGGTGACGGGGCGTCCTGGCGTCCGGGTTGACGGTTCAACCGGGGGCCCAGGTGGACGAATCCAAAGGGCGTCCGGGCGTCCGGGTCCACCTGGCGTTGAGCGGTCAAGCGGTCGCTGCGGGTCCTTCCCCGGGATTCCGGGCTGACGCGGGGGGCGCGGAGCGCGATATTCGAGAGTTCTGGTTCCGTTCTAGGGGACACCTATCTAAACTGAACTGATCGGTTTAGTTTCCCCAGGAATCCGCTTATCCCGGCCACCCGGGAAGGTCGAAAACCCGGCTGACCCCCTTCGCGATCTCCCGGCGCTCGATCTGGTCCCACGGCACCAGGCAAGCCCGGCGTCCTGCTTCGACCGGGTGCAGCCCGGGTCGCTTGCGCCGCCGCCACCGCAACCGGTTCGAGGTGCCGAAGCGGTTGGAGGATTCAGGATTTGGCGGAATCTACCAGGACGACACCCGTTCTGGGCCCTGTCCCGGAGAGCGAAATCCAACGGGCCAAGCGTAACCCGCTGTTCCGAAACGATTTTCCGCCTGACCGGCCCGGTGGGCAAGATCTACAGGGACAGCCGTAAGCCCCTGATTATAAAGCCGTTTTTCGCATCTGTCCCAGTGTCCCATTGAAAACCTAGTAAGAGGAGATTTGTGGAAAGGGGAACACCTAAAATAGCATCGGAAAGCCTTACCGGCAGAAGAAATACGAGTCGTTCGTCCTGAAAACCCAGCACAATGCAAGATTCCAACGGGCCACTAGGACAGCCGCCCAGTTTATCTCGCCAATTCAGGGGCTTAACCCCGTCCCGGCAACGGGCCGTCCGCCGGGACACGGGACGGGCACCGAGCCATCTCGCCCGGGCCGAGGCTCAAGAAACCCGCGAAAACTCCAGAAGCCCAGAGTTTTTCCACGACTGCCTGAATAGTGGGTGTCGTTTTGAGAGTTCAACAGCTTCAACGCCTTTTCGAGAGTTCCGTTCGTGGTGGAATATTTTGGCGTCTTCGAGGGCCGATTTTGCCGGGCACACCGGGCACACCGGGCCTCGAACGGCAAGCCCGACCGGGTGAGGGATACCCCACGCCCAAAGAAAAAGGCCGCCCGAAGGCGACCTTTTCTGTTCTGCGTTGAAACCGGGAGATTCGGAGTCGTCAGAGCGGCTCCCAGGGCTTTTCCTTGTAGTTGCTGCCGTCCCGGATCAGCCACCGCCCCCTTTGGCCCTGGACGCGGTACCGCTGGAGCGACCACCCCGGCGTCGCGTGAACCGCTGCGGCCAAGTTCTGGTAGTCTAGGGGGCTCGGGTCCCCCATCTTCCCGACCCCCTTCTGCTAGGCGTCAGTCAGGGACACCACGTTCCTCCGACCTCTAGGGGTCCCGTCGTCCTCGTCCTCGTCATCGAACCGGTCCTCGACCTCGCCATTCGCCACTTCTTCGGTGACGGGCTTCTCAAGCCACTCGGCCAACGAATCCGCGATCACCTCGGCGGGCGTGACCGTGCGGCTCTCTTCCTGGAGTTCGTGGGCCCGGGTCTTGGCTGCGTGGCTCTCCAGACCGATGTAGAGCGGCCCGTGGGGTTGCTCCTGGCGCTTCTGGCGATACAGGGCATAAGCCTCCGCCCAGAGCATCCCCACGTTCCGCGTCAGCTTCGCCTGATCGAGTTCGGTCTGCACCTTGATCGGCCAGAAGCGGCGGTTGCCGGTCTCGTCCTTGAGGTATTCCTCCTTGTTCGTGGACCCCATGAAGACGCACTGACGGTAAAAGGTCTCTTCGTTGCGCCGGTAGGCCAGGCGAACGCGATCCTCCTGGGCCGAGAAGAACTGCTTCACGGTCTCGATCTCAGCCTTACGGAAGCCCGCGAGTTCCGGGACCTCCATGATCCAGCAGCCCATCATGGACTCGACCATCCGCTCGGGCTTGTCGAAGGACGCAGAGAGTTCGAGCCGGTGCCGAGCAGATTGGTGTAGCGGTTGTGGCCGTCGGTTCCCGGAAAGTCCCTGGCCCCCGCCCTCCACGACATTGCCGCCGCTCCGCGCCAGATGCTGGGCGGGTTCTCGATTGCAACGTTCAACGTCTCGAAAAATGCCCACCCGAAAGCCTTCTCTGCCCGCTCCAATCAAGACGCTTAAAGCCCTTGAGGAAGCAGTTGCTTGGGCTAGGATTGGGCTAAACTGGACGCTCAATGGAACATCTGTCTAAAAAACCTATGACTCTCATTCCCATCACCCGCTCCATTTCGACCAGCCAAACAA
>PR_CR_10_Liq_1_inCRDRAFT_1000065_pt1 | contig 52175 bp, 40 predicted proteins | sample PRCRCaboRojoPR_3_FD_10241 | JGI IMG/M metagenome (IMG submission 10241) | reverse complement strand
AATTGAAGATTTTATTCCAGAAGGAACAGAAACATTTACAGTATCCTTGGATAATGGTGAAGCTTCCATAGATATTGATATTAATGACACAAGTAATGCTCCAGGAGAAAATGCATTATACCTTTTATCTGCTGACTCAGATGAAATCGATGAGGGTCAGTCTGTAACGATTACCCTAACTACACAAGAGGTTGGGGATGGAACAGAAGTTCCTTACACTATTCAAGGTATTTCAAGTGAAGATTTAGTGTCAGGTGAATTAACAGGTAATTTCGTTATTCAAGATGGTCAAAGTTCCATAACGTTTACTGCTGTTGAAGACTTTTTAGAAGAAGGAAATGAAGCATTAACAATTAATTTAAATAATGGTGAATCTTTCACAACAGTTGTTATTAATGACACAAGTGTACCTGTTGTGCCTCCACAACCTGAATACACATTATTTACGGATAACGACACTATTTTTGAAGGTCAACGAACATTTATTTATTTAGAAACAAAAAATATTCCTGAGGGAACACAAGTTCCTTTTTTCACAACTGGCTTAGCAGAAATACAAAGTTTTTTTGTAGTGGATGAAGACGGTAAAGCATTTGAAGAAGTTTTTGCTGTTAAAGATTCAGAAACTGAGGGTACAGAAACTCTAAATATTATTTTGACTGATGACCCATCTAAGTCTGTAACAATAACTATTTTAGATACTAGTTATGGTGATGAATTAGAATCATCAGAACCACCTACACTAAACGAATTAATTAATGTTCAGACACCAAATACAGATTTCCCAAAATACTTTGTTTCCAACCAAAGTAATGAAGGTTTCATTTTTTCAGGGGAAGAGTTCATTAATGCATCTGGTATTAACCCACAATTAACGTTAGATAGAGGAAAAACATACGAATTTATTATTAATACTCCAGGTTTTCCTTTTTCTATTAAAACAACCGATGAAACAGGTTTAAATTTTTCAAATCGTTTTTATAATGGTGTTAAAAATCAAAATATTGAGTTAGGTGTTTTAACTTTTCAAGTTCCTGAAGAAGCACCAGACGTTTTGTATTACATGTCTGAACTTCAACAAAACATGGTTGGGATTATTAATGTTGTTGGTGAAGTTGAAGAGGGAGAGCTAGAAGATTTAACACCAGTCAAAAATCCATATCAAAAGTATGTTAATTTTATTTCAAGCGGAACTTATAACTCTGGAACTACTTATGTTGTTGAGAAAAAGGATGATTCAACATACTTTTTTAATCAAGGAGAATTTTTTTACGGTATAGAGAATCCAACTCTTTATTTGGTTCGTGGAAACACTTATACGTTTAGGGTTTTTGGTGAAAACCACATTTTTAATATTAAAACACAACCTACAACTGGATTTGGTTTCCAATATAATTTAGGGGTCACTAATAACGGTATTACGGAAGGAACATTAGTTTTTGAGGTTTCTAAAACGGCTCCTGATACTCTTTATTATCAATGTTCTTATAATGAAAATCTTTTTGGTGAAATAAAGATTTTTGATAAGGGAGAAAGTTTACCTGAAAGAAATCCTTATCATAAACCATCTTCTGATGTACCTCCACAAATTACTCCTGAAGGTAATTTAGTCCGTCAAGAATTAAGTAAGGAAGAAGTTAAGTTTCATAATTTTCATGGTAATTTAGGTGGTAAAAGAATTACGGGAAGAAAAACAACTGTTAAAAACTATAATGGTTACTTTCCAAAATTTGTTCAGGTTCAGCCAGAACCTTATAAAGAAAGTTTGAAAGACCAGTACGATATTATTCTTTCGGAAGACCAGTTTGTTAAGTATTCAGAAGATGCAATTCTTTATGAGCCTGTAGAGTACCGTTTTTGGTTTGATAATCCTTTTTTGGTTGTTTCTTTAGATACTGGTGAAAAAAAGGTTTTTTACTTAACAAAAGAATCAATTAATTTAGATAATCTTTACCATATTTATTGGAATAATGAAGCTATTTATTTTAGGGATGACACTACGTTTGCTTACTTGTACTTCTGGTCTGAAGATGATGTCACTCTTGAAAATGAACAAGTTACATTTAATTAATTTAGTATTTACAATGAATTATGATAAAATTTCTTTATTACGTTGGACAGGAGTGAATTATGGCCTTGATTGATGAATTGCAAGAGCTTTTAGGTACTTTAACTTTGGCTGAAGGTGCTGAAGTTATTAATAATAATTTTGAGAAACTAAAAAACATTATTAATGAGTTATCTCCAGAAGAAATTGGGGATTTAATACAGAATGGGGATATTAATTCAAAATACTTGAGTGAAATTGGTAATTATTTAAGTGTTTTTAATCAAGATAATGAATTGATTTTTGATAGTGAAAATTTTGATGCTACAACAGTAAACGCCGCTTTAGAAGAATTAATTTCTTTACTTTCGACTAAACTAAATAAACCCGATGTATTTAGTGAAAATGAAATACCAAAATTTAATTCGGATGGAGAGATTATACCTTCTGAGATATTTTCAGACAAGCTAGTAGTATCTTCGTTTGTTGATGTAGAAGGTGAAGATGAACTTGGTACAGTTGCAACATTTTTGTCTTCTCAAAATATTACTAATGGGCCAAAAATAGGTGAACCTGACGGATTAGCGACATTAGACTCAACAGGAAGAATACCTAGAGAGCAATACATTGGTCCCGCAAGCCAAACAAACATTTGGGTTGACGCAACAATTGGTGATGACGTAAACAACGATGGTCGAGACATGACAAAACCATTAGCGACTATCGACAAAGCTGTTGAATTAGCAACGCCAGGAACAACAATTAAAGTTTCCTCAGGAGATTATTTTGTAAATAATCCTCTTGTTTTAGATGACAGAGTTGGCGTTGTTGGTGATAACTTAAGAAACGTAAGAATTTATCCTAACAACCCAAAACTAGATATTTTTCATGTTAAAGCACTAAATTATCTTTATGGTTTACGACTTCTAAATCACAAATCACCTTCATTTGCGGTAGCATTCCCGTGTTCAACTGCGGAAGCTACCTTGTTCAATAAAACAATTGCTTCTATTGATATTCTTTATCAACCAGGTGGTTATGACCCAAATTTTCCTCCTTCAATCGTAATTGATGAACCAGAAGAAAGTGGTGGTCGTATTGCGAGAGCAACAAGTGTAATTGACCAAAATGGTGATTTAGTAAATATTGTTATTAATGATGGTGGTGATGGTTACTTAAAGCCACCGCATATATCTATTGCAGCTCCCGCAGACCAACAACCCTTCATAACAGGAAGTACTTACGTGCAGAATTGTTCTTCCATAACTGGACCCTTTGATTTAAATGGGGACCAAATTTCTATGACTGCACCATTACCATATGATTTTGAAAATGGTTTTACATATACGGACCCCTTCACCCAAGAAATCATTACTCATTTACCTGTAAATGAAACAGGTGCAGGTGGAGGAATGAGGGTTGACGGTAGAGTATGTTTTGGTTATAACGAAATCACTAACTTAATTGGTTACTCCAGCCCATTAAGAAGTATGGTTGCAGATTCTTTCACTCAAGTGAATCAGGGTGGTCCAGGACACTTAATTACGAATCGAGGATACACTCAGTTTGTTTCTTGCTTTACAACCTTCTGCACTTACTCTTATAAAGCTCAAAACGGTGGTTTCGCTAATATTTCTAACAGCGTTACTGACTTTGGTGAAGAAGGACTTGTATCTGTTGGAAAAGATTTTGATTTTTATACGTCTGGCCGCTCTTTAGAACAAATATCCAGTGAAGTTGTTGCTATTGAAGTTATTAATGGTGGAGCTGGATACACAGAAAATCCAGTTGTGAATATTACTGGTGGTGAAGGTTCCGGAGCAACAGCTGAAGCACAAATTGATTTAGATTCAGGTTCCGTAACAAAAATACTTGTTACTAATCCAGGGCAAGGATACACAGAAACTCCTGACGTAACTATTGGTACATCTCCTACCGGCCAAAATGCGGAAGCTTCTGCTGTTCTTTCTGTAAATTCCAGCATTAAACTTTATGGTATTTATGAAGACACATTTGGTCGGGTTAGACGTCCAGATGCGGGCAGTCTTATGTTTGTGAATGACCAATACGTAACCATTAATAATGTTGAAGAAATAGATTCAGGTTTCGAAGTTTCTTTTTATCCAGGAATTAATGCAGTTAACCAAGGTGAACTTTTATTTCTGTTTCAACCTTCCGTATTAAGTTCAGGAGGTCACGTTTTTGAGTATCCAGGTACAGGAGTTACATATAATGCCTTACCTGAATATGGTGGTATTCCGGATGAATCTAGAGATGTTGTAGTTATACCACCAGGAAAAGTTTTTGTATCTAGTACAAGTAATGTAGGTACGTTTAAAGTAGGTCCCCAATTTTCTGTTGAGCAATCAACAGGTGTTGTAACAATTAATACGGACCAATTTAACTTGAGTGGAATTAACCAAATTGGTCCATTTGAAACCAACGGAGTTCCGTTTGGTGAAGCTATCCGAGAAATGACAAATAACGAAACGCTAGAAAGTGATTCAGGTTTTGAAGCAAACACAGTTGCTTCTGTTGCAGCAATTAAAACGTATATTGAGTCTCTCCAAATAACGGACCTAAATGACGTTAATAATGTTGCGGCTGAAAGTCCTGAAGAAGGACAATTCCTTCGTTGGGATTCTATTAATTTAATTTGGAAAGTTGATGATGTTCCATTAGGAGATGTTTCGGATGTTGATTTACAAACAGTTATTCCTTCACCTGGAACTGCATTAATTTACCAGACGCCAGATTGGCGTCCTGGGTACCCTGATTATGCCTTAGGTTTAACTAATGGTGGCGTAAAAACTATACAAGCTGACGCTGTTTTTGACCATGTTACTGATATTTCTGGTAATCCTCACCAATTAGATGCGAATGATGTTAACGCAATTGATATTGCGGAAAAAGGTGCTGCAAGCGGTGTAGCGCCATTAAATTCATCTTCACAAGTTCCATCTTCTTTCTTACCTGGTTTTGTTTCAGGAGCAGTTTACGCAGTTACTGATGACACTGAAAGGGACGCATTAAGTGCTTCTGAAGGTGATGTTGCTCGTGTTTCAGATTCTGCTGAAGCAGGAAACACAGCTGCAACATATGTTTATGATGCAGACACATTAACATGGTTACCTTTTAATTTACCAGAGTCCGTTATTTCTGTTAATGGACAAACAGGTGGTGTAGCTTTAACAACTTCAGATGTTCCTGAAGGAAGTAATGAATATTATACGGAATCCAAGGTTGATACTAGAATTCAAACACTTGTGAATTCTCAATACGTAAATAATTTCTTTTTGTCTGCCCAAGAAGTTAGGGACACGGTTGACCCCACTCTCTTAGTTGAAGCAGCACAACTATATAATCACGTAAATAGTATTTTTGATGAAAGTGTAATACCTACCTCTGGACCTAATGCTGGAACAAACCCTCATGGTTTAACACCTGAAGCTATTGGTGCTTTTAGAGATGACAACACTACAGATGATTTAGCAGAAGGCTCCATAAATAAATACTACACTGAAGCTAGGGTTATTAACTTAGTTAATACAGAATATGTAAATTCTCTGCTTGTTGATGCCGCCACATTAAATAATATTGGTGCAACTCAATTTTTGAGAAGTGATATTGAAGATGTGTTTTTTGGTACTTTAATTGGTCCTGATATTGTGTTGGGTGAAAGTCGAATAGATGAATCTCACACTAATGAATTACAAGTTAATGGTACTACAAGAACAGGAAACATTTATTTACATGCTGATGGGGTTAATGAAGACCAACCTTCAGCAACTGCAAGAAAACTAGCGCACGTTTTAGGTGGAAATGGGGAAATAGAAAACCAACTCTATTGGGTTGAATTAGATGAAGTGTCTGGAGAAACTCCTTACCTTATTTGGACGGAAGAAAACATGGGTCCAGACTCTGGCTTGGATGCAGATACTGTAGATGGTTTAGAAGCTGAAGCATTTTCTTTAGTTGGTCATACGCATGACACAAGTGATATTATTAGCGGAACTTTTGATGATGCTAGAATTGCTTCTTCAAACGTAACTCAGCACGAAGCTGACTTAACAATCACTAAATCTCAAGTTAGTGATTTCGCTCACACTCATCCCATCAGCGAAATTGTTGATTTACAAACAACTCTAGATGGTAAAGTTGAAACAAATACAAGCATTACTGCTGGTACAGCAACAAAAATAACTTATGATGAAAAAGGTCTTGTTACTGCAGGAGAAACACTCATTTCTGATGACATACCAGATTTAGATGCAGAAAAAATTACAAGTGGAACCTTTAACGACAACAGAATTGCTCAATCAAGCATCACTCAATACCAAAGTTTCTTAAGTATAGCACTTAACCAAATTAGTGATTTAAGTGATGGTTCTTTCACTGGAGTCGTTGATTTTAGTAACGCTACCGTAATTCTTCCGGTTGAGTAATCCAATAAGGAATTTTGGTTTTCCAAAATAAAATACTTTTCTTTTCTGTCCTGTAGTACTCCCTATAAGATTCTACAGGACAATCCTTTTTACATTCGTTTGGCATAGCCAAAGGAATATTTGTTTTATTTTTTAAAGGAATATTTTTGGGTAAAAAAGAAAGTGAAGACAAAACGTTTTGTGTTTTATGTATTTTTCCATAACGGATTGTATATTCTTTACATAACTCTACAGCCATCTCATGAAGCCAAACATAATTTTTGTGGCTTTCCCTAACCCAAATAGCTGAAGGATGATTTACATGTGCTGCATTATACACATTGGTTAAGTATTCATTATTTAATTCATAAATGGTCTTATTTCTATTTTTGCCGGTTTTTGTAACGTAAGAAACTTTTTTTGGTTTTCCATCCAAAACCCTATGTGCAGTAGAAAGAAGTTGAGCGTACTCAACAATCATTTTTACTACGTGTTTATCTGCATGATATTGTGCAGATATTTTTGGGTTTTTATCAAGCATAAAAATATTCATGTGCGAATTATACATCATGAATAATTTTAGTCAATCAATGTTTTTTGTTATGGGAATTCATAATAGAAAGTTTTGTTTTTAATTGAAAATTTTCTTCATTTAAAACCCTAACTGTTTCTTTAAGTTCTTCCATTTCTTTTTCTAACATCGCTATTTTTAATTCTAACGTATATTTTAAATCCCGTAATTCATCAGCTTTAGCGTCTTTTTCGTCAAGCTTTTTTTCCAAAATTTTATTTTCTTCTAATACATTATCTAATTGATTTTCTAAAGATTCAAAACCTCTCATATCTAAAGAAGTTTCGTTTTTTATTTTAGCTACTCGAAAAGAAACAAAATGCGCTGCTACTCCAATCAAAACACTAATTAAAGCAGGAATAAGTATATTTAAATAACTTAAAAAAAATTGACCCATGTCATTCCCCTTTTTGGAATGTGCAGAGTGAAGAAATCACCTCATTTCCAAAATCTGAATCTTCTTTATTAATTAAATTCCAGCCGTTCAACAAAAAATCTTGTATAACGTCAGAAAAATTATTGTAGACTCTATTATAGTCAAAGCCTACAGTTTCATAGTATGGTCTAGCTAAAACACCAAATCTTGAATAATAAATTTCGATAGTTATTTTCATCAATAGTGTTCTTCAACAAATTTCAAAATAAGTTTTTTGTTTTCTGAGTTCTTTAAATTAAAAAAAGGGTGCGTAATGGACTCTAAAAATAAATTATGTTTCCTAGATATATCTTCAATCATTCTTTCTGGATTAAATTCGTATAAACCATATGCAAAATGAGAAGTTAATTCTAACTCAATCTCAATTGTTTTTTGTTCCTCTAAATCACTTTCTGCCACAATTATTTTTTTCATAAGTACTCCAATCTACGTTACCTATTTTATATTTTGTGGTAGGTTAAATCAATGAATGAAAAATTCTTCACTAACTTATGAAAAATTTTTCACTAACAAAAACAGTTTTGTTCTAATTAGTAACGTAAGGGGCGGTAAAAACTAAATTCATTTCATCTCCAGAATAAATAAGGTAGAATAAATTAATACAAAAGCGATTAAAAAAGGTATTTTTTATGAATTTGTTTGTGATGCCTAATTCTGTTTCTTTCAAAAATGATAATTTACCAAAAAATGTTTTGGATGCTTTAAATCCAGATGTTTTAATTTTGGATACTATTTTTCCTTATGGACAAAATATGGCTCTTGCAAGTTTAGATTTTAATGTTAAACTTCATGTAGCTCAACCTTGGCAGAAAGAAACTGAATTTGAAATAAAAAAGAAAGCGTCTTCAGTTAGCGTTTTTCATGAAAGCCCATTTTCTTTTTTTCAGGAGCCAGAAAACTATTTAGTTTGGTTGAAAAAAAATGTTTCGCATGTTTCAATGATTAAAAATAATGATTCTAAATTAACAAGAATGATTGAGGAAGCTTTAAAAGATAAAACTTTTTTTATTCACGAGGAGTAATTTTTTATGGATGAAACAAATTACCATAGTTCCGCTGAGTCTTTCGCTCATGAATTTATTGAGATGCTTGAAAATAATGATAGTAGTTTACTGAAAACAAATGGTATTTCTATTTCTACTGGAAATTTTGAAATTCATTTTTTTACGCCTGAAGAAAATAAGCATGCAAACGATTCTTTAATTCAGTTAGTTCGGGATAGAATGGATTTGTTTAAGCCTGCTGTGGAGTCGGAGTCTTTTAATGAATTTTTGATAGCTACAAAGGATTTAGCAACATGGCTTGAGCAGCGTGGTATTGTTGTGGGTTTAAATGGAAATACTTTGATGGCTAAAATAAAGTTAAAGATGTTTTCTTGGTTCCCATTTTTGTTTGGAGTTTAAATTGTTGAATTCACCTTTGGTTGCTTTTGATATTGAGACAAGTAATGGTCGAGGTTCAGGTTCTCTAAATCCAAGAGACCCTGAATCCTTTATTGGTTTGTATCAGTTTGCTTTTGAGGATGGAAGTATTGTTTTAAAAAGAGGTGAAGAGGGAATTGATTTAGTTAATAAATTAATTGAGGAAAATTATACTTTCATTATTCATAATGCTTTTTTTGAAGCTGACTGGTTACTTGTTAAGCATTCAGTGCCTATCGAAAAAATGAATTTTTGGTGTACGATGCTTGCTTCACAAATTTTGAATGCAGGTAAAAATATTCCTGATAAAGCTAGTTGGGTTGCTGCACAAAAAAATGCTAAAAATTTGGATTATGTTGGTCGTTGGAACCCATTAATGGAAGAAAATGACCAAAACATTACTAATTTTAAAAAACCAGGTAGGTTTTCTCATAACCTTCAGGCTGTTGTTTACAGATATTCCGAAAATTTAATTGAAAAAGACCAGGGTGATTCTGATTGGGGTAGAGAAAAACTTAGAGAAGACCAACTTCGTTATGCTAAGGATGACGTGCGTTATTTGATTGATGTGGCTTTAAAACAAAAACATTTTGTTGAACAACTTAATTTAAGTAAAATTATTGATTTAGAAATGAAACTCATTCCTGCGACTGTTGATATGAAAGACCAAGGAATGAAAATTAATGTTGATAATTGGCGTAAGTCTTCTGAAGAGTATCTTCGTGAAGCAGAAGAACTTGAAACTGAATTAAATTATTCTCTTGGTATGGAGCTTGCAGAAAGAGAAGACCAAGAATCCTTGTTTGGTAACCATATTGTTAGGGATTTTAAAGTTTCTTCTGCATCTCAACTAGCAAAATTTTTTAATGTTGACAGTGCTGATGAGCAACATTTAAGGCAAATTGACCATCCTTTAATTCATAAAATTCTTCGGTATAAAGAAAATTTTAAGATTGCGTCAACGTATGGTGATGGTTACTTGAAGTATATTGATGATGTTGATAGTAGGATTCATTCTCTTCTTGTGCAAGCGGAAACTGCTACAGGTAGGTTTTCTTCAAGAAAACCAAATCTTCAGAATATTCCGGGTGATATGTTGAAAGGTTTTCTTTCTTATGATGAAGGAAATCTTCTTGTGACAATTGATTATTCTTCTGTTGAATCAAGAATTCTTGCTTATGCGTCTGGAGACCCAGAGTATATTAAATCTGTTAATTCGAGTGATGTTCATTGGGAAAATGCTAAAAATATTTTTGGTCTTCCAGAAGACGCTAAACGTTCTGATGTGTTTTTTATTGAAGCTTTTGATAAAAGTATTAAAGGTGATGAATTAAGAAGAATGTCAAAGGGAGTTAGTTTTGGAATCCCTTATGGTATTTCTGCGGTAGGTTTGGTTTCTCGTGGTTTTGCAGAAAATGCTGACCAAGGACAAGACTTGATTGATAATTTTTTGGGTAAATACAAGAAGGTAGACGAGTTTTTGAAGCAATCAGTTATTGAGGCTTTGTCTAGAGGTTATACTCAAGATAATTATGGGCGTATTCGTTGGTATCAAAAACCTGAAGTTGGAGAAGTTGAAGAAGAGGAATTAAGAACGATTGAAAAATCTATTGCAAGGCAAGCTCAAAACCATAAAATTCAGAGTCTTAGTGCTTCTGTAACTAAAAAAGCTATTCTTGATGTTTACAATTACTTAAAAACTACAGGACAAGGTAGAGTTGTTCTGACTGTTCACGATAGTATTTTCTTTGAGATTAATATGTCTACGGCAAATGAAACAATCCCTAAAATTGCTGAAATTATGGAAAAAGCTGGCCCCGAAATTTTTTCTGGTATGGAAACTCCAGTTGATATTGATGTAGGTTATAAACAAAAAAGGTCATGCGCTATTACTGGTTTGCCTTTTTCTGTTTATAGTCATATTTGGGATGGCGAAAAAGTTTTGGAAAACCCAGAGTTTCTAGAACCAAGAGTAAAAGCCATCCTTGAAAATCTTCACCATGACGTAAATGATATTCAAGGTGGTTTAGAAGTTCTATATAATTTTGTAAAAACAAGAAACACAGAATGGATTTCAGATAATAAGGACTTGGTTAATAAAGTTAAAAATATTTATGAAAATCAACAAGATGGCTTTAGTTTTCTTTAAATTCTTTATATAAGCATGTTTTTTGTTTATAATAATTAAGTATTGACTTTTTGAATTAATTATTTTGTGTTATAATTTGCAAGTTACTTAGGAGTTTTTAATGGCTGAGGCGAAAATTAACGGTAAAACGTACGACATTAAAAGCCCTCTTGCAAGGTCAAAAAGAAGTGGTAATCGTTCTTCCGCAGTTCAAGTAGCTGGTGTTGGGCAAAGAGCTTCACGAGACCATGGTAATGAGGGTGTTTACATTTCTGGAGATTATTACCGTAATGACATTACTGGTAAACCTTATCCTGGAAGAGTAAATTTTAATACTCAAAGAGTACTTGCATATAACAGCACAGTAGTGAGAGCAATTGTTACTTTAAGAGCTCATCAAGTAGCTAAGTTACCTCCTGTAATTATACCTAAAAATGATAAGGAACCACCAAGAAAAGTAAATATTCTTGACTATGGTGTTTATGAAATTGATGACCATCCTGCATTTAATCAGGATGAAAAGTCTTTTTTGACAAAAATTTATAATAGGATTGACCCAAGAGGAATTAAAGATAAAAAATACGAGTATGAAATGGATGAAGAAGAATTCACTTCAGGAGAAAAATCAACCATTGAGTACTTACAAAAGAAACATGAAGAATTTTATCGACAGAGAGCAGAAGACATTAAAAAAATACATGAAGTCATTACTAGGCCAGACCCTTGGTTTACAACAGTTAAATCTTGGAGTCAACTTTTAAAATCAATTTTGAATGATATTTTAATTATTGATAGGGGAGCTATTTTAAAACTACGTAATTCACGTGGTGAATTAAAAGGATTGATGCCTGTTGATGGTGCTTCCATTAGGCCTTTAATTGATGAGTATGGAGCTATTGATGATGAAAAAGCTTATGTTCAAGTCATTAATGGTTCACCGCATGTTTTTTTAAGTAAAGATGATGTTATTTTGATGCAAATGAATCCCATGACTGATTTAAAGTATTTCGGTTATGGACTTTCAGCTATGGAAACACTTTACACTACAGTGCTTTCAGATATTTTTATTGATAAAGGTAATCTTGATTATTACCGTAAAGGTGGCTCTATTCCTGAAGGATTTATTTCTATTGAGCCTCCAGCTTCTCGGGATGGAATGACTCAACAGATTGACCAAGAACAACTTGAGTCTATTCAACGTCATCTTCAATCCATCATGATGGGTGATTATACACAAGTTCCTGTTGTTTCTGGCGGAAAAATCTCTTGGATTGATTTTAAAGGTAAGCGTCGAGACATGCAGTACAAAGAACTTGCTGAACATTTAACTAGAAAAATTTGTGCTGTTTTTCAAGTTTCACCACAGGATGTTGGAATTATTTCTGATGTTAATCGCAGTACTTCTCAAACACAAGCTGAAATGACAAAAAGTAAAGGTTTAGAAACTCTTATGTCTATGCTTTCTGAATACTTTACTGAGGAAGTAATTTCAGAAATTAGACCCCAAAATGATTTGCGTTTGTGGTTTGAAGACGATGACCTTGATAAGCAAAAACTTGAGTGGACTATGGCGCAACAAAAACTTGTTTCGGGAGCCATTTCAGTTAATCAGTGGAGAGCTTCTCAAGGAATGCATCCTGTTCCTTGGGGTAATACTCCTTTGCAAGGACTTAATAATTGGAAACCTGCTGATGAAAAAGAAGAGGAAATGCAACAAGGTGGAATTTTAGGTAATTTACCTTCTTTACCAGGTATGGATAATCCTGGGGGCCCTGTTGGTGGTGACAATCCAGAAGCAGGACAAAATGCTGAAAAAAGCACTGAAGGTTCTCCTCTTGGTTCACCTTCAAACCTTAAATCTACAAACTTTTTCGCTATGAACAAAGTAACTGAGGAAAATGCTGAAGATTTAATGATTAAAAGTTTTGCAGATATGTATATGGAATCATCGACTTTTGATGATTTAGTTAAACTACAAGATATTCATAATTATCCTGGTGGGGAGTGGTTGCGTTCCCCATTAGAGTCGTATGAGTATTTTGTTTCTTCCAATCCTGAATTAAATGTAACATTAACAAAATCAACGAATGAAATGAATGACCCATTAATTTTTTCGGAGTATAAAGGTAATGGAATTATTGATGTTTCTGATGAAGGCTCAAAACCCATCATGAAATCATTAACTGAAGCCATTGTTGATAATTTAAGTGATGAAAAAAAAGAAAAAATTGTTGAGGTTGTTGGTTCCGAAGATTTTGTTTATGAAGCAATTGAAAAATCCGTATTTAAATCTTTAGATTCTTCTCTACAAGAAGTTCTTTACAATGATTTTTATAAATTCCAAACGTTTGAAGTTACGGATTCTCAGGTGGAGGAAATTAGTGAAATTCTCTAGGGAAGCAAAAAAATTAACGACTTTAAAAGGTTTTGTTGTTCCCCAGGGGTACGTAACTGGAGAAATGACGGATTTTGATGCGTTTGAGTATTTGTCTTCTTCTGGTTTAGAGGAGGAAGCTTCTCAATTTTATTTTTCTTTTAAAGCTGTTCCTGTACCTAGTGGATTTGTTGTTAATTCTCCTAACAATAATACTTATTATCCAGGACAAGTTATTCCTTTTACCTCAAAAGATTATGGTAATACTTGGGATGGTTTTCAACAGTATGTAAATGATAACCCAAACATGAATTGGTCTATTAATCAATTTGCGGGTGACGTAACTCCTGATGAAGAAGCTCAACTTGAACCATTTATGGAAGATGTTAATCTTCAGTTGCAACAAGCTTTTTTTGAGTCTGGAGCTTCTGGAATGATAAGTGTTTTGGAATCCTATGAAAAAAACATTAATTCTTTATTTGAATCTGAAAAAATTGATGAATTGACAAGAGATAGTTTTCTTGAGCAAATAAATAATTTACAGAATGTCTTAGAAATGGTTGAAAGTGATAGTTTAACTGAGAAACTTCTTAATTCTGGAAGTGGATTACTAGAGATTTCTAAAGCAAAAAATATTTTGGAAACTTATGGTGTTGTTGATTCAACTGTAAGTTATAGGATGGGTAGTAAAAGAGATTCTAGTGATATTGATATTAATATTTCTGCGCCAGGTAAGAAAAGAAAAACAGAAGAGAATAGAGATATCACTAAACTTTCAATGGGTTTAGTTTTAGCTAAAGGGGAAGATGGATTTAATAAATTAAAAACATTTATTTTGGATAAGTTTTTAGAGAAAGGAAAAAGCACTAAAAACTTTAATTTCAATGATGTTTTTTCCATGCTTGGGAAAAATATTTCTTATAAAGATGGTTTACAGTTTATTAGGGACATAGATAAAATCATTAATGATTCTGAGCAATCTTCGGTCGAAGGTGCTGTTGCTGTTGCAGAAAGAATTTTTTTAGAGAAACAAAGACAAAAAGAAAAAAGCGAAGAGTCTTTAACGGTAGCAGAAAAAATTTCTGATGCTTCTCAAACTATGTCTTTGTTATCACAACAAATTTATGAATCCACAGGCAGTGAAAGGGAAAAACTTCGTGAACTTCGTTCCCAAGTTAGTATGGAGTCAATTAAACATTCTTTTCAAGGTGGAGGTTTGTTTGTTGAAGCTTTTCTTGAGCATGGTTTTGACATAAGTTTTTTCAAAGAAAATTTTTATTTTTATAAAATTAATCAAGAAACCAACGAAAAAACATTTATTGATATTAATGATGTTGAAAATATTGATTGGGCTAATTTTTCTAGTAATTACCTTATGGTTGCTAAATCAAATTCAGTTAAATCAATGAAGTCTTTGGCTACAACGTTTAGAAGATATATGTTAGGTTCTGTTGGTGTTAAAGAGCAACTTGTTAGAAGAAATCTTTCTGTTTCTGGAGAAGACTCTTTAAGTGAATTGATTCCGGGTAGGTTAAAAGAAAGTTCTTCAGCGATTTTTGATAGTGTTTCAGAAAAAATAGTTGGTAACTTACCTTCTTCGGAAGTAAATGAAAAACAACTTAAGGATATTGTTGAGAAATCAATCAAAGAAGTTTTGTCAGAAGAAAATATTGCTGTTGAAGATTACGAAAAAATATCTTCTATTTCGGATAGAATTGTTGATACAATACAAAATTCTTCTGAGTTCCGTGTTGGTGGGGATTCTATTAATGGTCATCAACGTCTTGTTGCAAGACAAAACACAGAATTGTTCATTCAGTTTTTAGCTAGTCAACACTTAGATTACGACCACACAATTACAAGTGAATCAGTAAGCATCATGACTCACTTTTTGGGTGAGGAAGCAACAAGTAATTCTCTTGCTGGAGTTTTTGAAAACGAAGAACAAAAACAACTTTACTTTTCAATTTTTTCTGGTGTAAAAAATGGTGTTATTCCCAGTTTAGATAAAATTATTTCAGATGGATGGACTTTAACTGATGTAAATAGAGCTTTGTTGAGTGGGGATTCATCTTCTCATGAAGCACTAGAAAATTTGATTTCTAGAAAACTTTATTTGGATACTCACAGGCTTTCTTCCTCAAAACCTAGGGGAACAAAAGTTTTATCTAATGACGTTAATGTTGATATTTCTTCAACAGAAGCAACAACGTTTGAAAGAACACAATTAAAACAAACCAATATGAGGCTTTTAAATGGTGGGGAAGTAATTACTCAACTTGCAAGCAGTAATTATGAAACAAGAGTTCAAGGTCTTGAAACCCTAAAAAATAACATTGATAATGAAACAAGTTTACCTGAAGAACAAAAAACTGTAATTAAAGATTATTTAGATTATTCTTTCAATAAAGCGCAAGGTACTGGCGGTACGTTTGGTTTTAGTCATGAGTGGGTTGCGGAATCGACTTTACTTATTAATCAAGCACAAACTGTTGGTATTAATAACTTGAGAATTTTAAATCCTTCAGAAAATGAGTTTTTTGATTCCAGTAACGCTGTTTCTGGAGGTTTTTATGGTTTTTCTGGTTTTACTTTTACAGATAACTCCGGAAAAGAGCATTTAATAGGTAAACCTTCTAATGATACAGGTGGAGGTATTGACATAACTCATTTTGCTTTTGACTCAGAAAAAAGGGAGTTAGAAGTTCAAGGTCATGAAGTTAAAATGGAAAGAGATGATGTTGTAGCTCCCACAAAAAATAATTTGGATAGATACATAAATACAGTTATTGAAGGTTTACAACATTACTCTGGTGGTGAAGGAAACATTTCTTTACGTCAAAAAGGTACATTAACAACAAACTTAACTCAAACTGGTGAAGTTAGGGTTGATTGCACAAAACACGAAAACGCGAAGAAGATTAAGATGTCAACTTCAGGAATTTCACAAGATGGTGTGCTTACGGAGTGCTAATTTATGACAGTTAATTTATTAGGCCACAAAATAATGAAAGAAAAAACGTTAAGGTTTTTGAATTTATCTAACAATGATTCTTTCATAATCAACAAAATTTTTGGTTTTGTTGAAGATGTCCTATATGAAAAGAAAAATATTTCTGAGGTGGAATCTTTAATAGATGATGATTATAATGTAGTATTTGATTTTTTTGCTGCAATTTATAGTTTTGATAGTCACGTGTCAAACTTGTTTTTTGATAATTCTTTTGAGCATGATGTAAGCCTACCGGATATAGTAATTAAAAATGATTTAAATGAATTGGTTAGTTTTGCGCATGAAAAAATTAAAGATTCAACAAATAATTTTTTTGCCTCTCTCTTTTATTACCAATTTTTATCTAGCGTTATTGTTGGTGGTTTTACAGACAATGAAGTTTTTGAAGAAATCGATTTTGATTTGTTTTTAGTTCCTTATAAAGAAGTTAAACCAAAAGCTGTTGCTTATGTTTTGCAAACTGAATATAGTGGTTTTACTGTGAAAAGTGTACCTTCTTCAGTTGAACCTATTGATTTATCTTTGTATCCGGAGTATTTAATTATGGATAACCCACATTTATTTTATAAAGATGGAAAAGCTTATTTGAAAATTGACATTATGAATGCTATTACGGCAGCAGGAGGAGTAGCTCAAACGCTTGAAAAACAAGATTTGGAAGGAGGAACTACAAATGCAGCAAGAAAAAAAGATAAAAAACGTAATGCAAGTAAATCAAATGATTCTGAAGCAAATTCAGATAATGAAAAGACAAAGTGAATTTAGAACTCGTTTTGTTCCTCCTAATGAAAGTAATGTTGGTAATTCTATTTTGCAAGGTTTGCTAATTAATTATGAATGAAGATGCTGTTAAAGCTTTACTTTTAGGTACTAGTTCTTTATGTGAAAGAAATGTTTCGGTGCTTCGTGCTTTTCAAGCCGTAAGTATATTTAATTTTTCTTTTGACGAAAATTTTTATTATTCTTTACCAGATTCTTTGTACCTTTTTAAAACTTTAACTCCAAACCAAATTTGGCATGAATGGCAAGCGTGGGCATTACACAGTAAAAAACCCAGCCTTGGGTTAGAGTTATTAAATAATGTTGGTTGGGTTGAGTTATTTCCTCAACTTTATAATCTTCAAGGTATACCTCAGGATGAAGTAAACCATCCTGAAGGTGATGTTTGGACTCATACTTTACTTGCTGTTGATGAAGCTAGAAAAATTGCTGATAGGGATGACGTTTTTGGTGAAGATAGAATTGTTCTTATGTTGTCAGCTTTAACTCATGATTTTGGAAAACCTTTAACAACAATTACAGAAAACAGTAAGTGGGTTGCTCCTAACCATGAATTTGAAGGTATGTATCCAGCAAGAAAATTTTTGGAAAGTATTGGTGCTCCAGAAAATATTATTAAAAAAGTTGTTTTACTTGTTAAATACCATATGTTTCATAATAACTTAACAAAAAACGCTGTTGAAAAAATGGTTTTTGATTTGAAACCAGCATCTTTCCATACATTAGTTAAACTTATGGAAGCCGATAACTCGGCTAGACCTCCACACCCTAAAGGAATTCCTGAATCAACTAAAACATTAATAAGAATTTTTAATTCTTTACAGAAAAAAATTATTCCTTTCATTACACCTGATGTTATTGTTGAGTTAGCGAAAAAACATGAAATACCAAGTGTTTATAAAAGAAAAAGTTTTCACCACCAAATTATTTCAGATGAATTATTTGAAGTGCAACAAAATAATTTAGTTAGTAATGTTGAAGAGGCTGTGGATTACGTAAAGAAGTTATTGTCTCCTTTAAATAGTGAAGATTTTAATGTTTTAAATAGGTTAACTGATTTAACTATGGAAGAAAGAAGTAAATTAGCTCGGTATGAATTAACGGAAAAAGAAATTTTGTCTCTTTCTGAAGAAGAATTATTTCGTTTGATATCTTCTGTTTATGAAAGTTAAAATAGATTACTATGGTTGAAATTAAACATAAAATTGGTGAATCATATTCAGTTATTAGGAAAGCTCAGGGTGAATCCCAAGAGCTTTCTATTCGTCGTGTAACAGATGGTTTTTGGTATAATTTTTTGTCTCAATCTTTTGAGGATTACATAACTTCAAGTGATTCTTCTTATAGAAAAGAGTTTTCAGTTTTTGAAGATAACCCAGAATTCGTAAAAATTGATTTGAATCAATTACCTAATGAAATGTTTGATTCAGTATTTGTTTTCCGTGACATTAATGTTGATGGTCAAGGAACAAATGTTGAAGAGTATGAAAGACATGTTTTTGGAGAAAGGGAAGTGAATAATAAACCAAACACATGCATTATTTTTGGTACTCTTCGTGATGTAAGTAATAACCCGATGAAAGGCGAAAAAGTAGAAGCTTATTTAAATAGAGCGGGTTATTTTACACATAAAGCTGGTTTGATTGGTTATGCAGCGACTGTTTTAACTGACGAAGCTGGGTATTTTGAAATTCCTTTAGTGCAAGGTTTGGATGTAACAATTAATGTTCCTATCATAGGTTTTACACAAAGAGGATTTGTTCCGAGAATTAATTCAGTTGAATTAACAACAGAAACTCTTTTAAGTCATGAACCTAAATAAGGAGATTTTTTATGGCTGTTCCTAATACGGTTACTGTCACGGGCACGGTACGAGATAATCATGGAGAACTTTACGAAGGAGCTGTCATAGAAATTTTTCTTCGTAATGAAATGTTTAATTCAGAAAATTTAATTATTAATGCGGTAGAAACTGCATATACAAATAGTTATGGAAGGTTTTCTGTTGATTTAGTGCCTAGTGATGTTGATTTAGCAACAGAAAATTTTTATGTTTTTAGAATTATTAAGGATACAATACAAACTTATTTAAAAGTTGTTAGAAGTTACCCTGAAACTCAACTTTTTGATGATTTAGAAAATTATGTTCCGGGTAGTTTACAACAACAAGCTATTGGGAGTTCTGCTTTGCAGGGAGGAATTATGGGTCAATCCTTAACTGGTGGTTTAGATGGAATTTTTCAGGCTCATCAAGTAAATGGTGATGGAAATACTAAGACGTTTGTTGCTCCTGGGGAAATATTTTTTGTTGCTGTGAATGGTATTATTCAAAGCGAAGGTATTGATTACAACAAAACGGGAAGAGAAACATTAGAGTTTTTTGAGGCTCCAAGAGAGGGTAATCTCGTTGCAATTTTTTATCGGATTTGATAAAATTTTAAATAATTTGGTTTTAGAAAGGAATTTTTATGATTGACCGAATGAAGTCTTTGAAGGAAACTTTGGAAAACCACATTTTGAGCTTGAAAGGGCAATTAGAAGAAGTTAAAAGTCAACAAAGTCAAATTGAAGAGAAAATTACTTATACTCAAGGTAGAGTTTTTGAGCTTCAAGAAGTCATAGAATTTATTAGTAATACTTCAGGAGAAAATAATGGCACTGACATTCAAGGGGAAAACACTAACGGGTCAGGAGCAGATTCAAAGGTCGGATAATATAAATGATAATCTTGATTTAAGTAATTATGATAATTTAGAAACTTTAGAGCAAGATTTAAATTATATTAGGAGTGTTTTGAAACAAATTAAAGGTACAGATAATTATAATTCTCCTTTAACTCAAACACTTGAACAATTGGCCGGAACTTTGGTTGCTTCTTTTAATGACGCTGATTTTTCTGGAGAGACTACAGCTGAAACACCTGAACTTACAGATAATTCCACAAGAGTAGCAACAACTGAGTATGTTATTGGTAAAGCAGAGGAGCTTATTGATTCTAACCAATTTACTTATACTCAGTCTGTTGCTTCTTCTTTTTGGACTGTGAACCATAATCTTGGTAGAATACCGTTGGTTACAACTGTTAATGATTCAGGTACTGTAATTATTGGTGATATAACCCATACAGATGTTAATAATGTACAAATTGAATTTAGTGAGCCTTTAACAGGTACAGTTTATTTAACCTAAGAGGTTTTTAATGTCAACTCCGTTTTACACATCAATTAATTTAAACAAAAATGAAATTATTAATGTTAGTTTAGAGAAGTTAACTGAAGCTCCTTTAAATCCCGTTGTAGGACAAATTTATTATAATACTACGACGAAGAAAGTGGAGTATTATGATGGTGATTCGTGGGTTGTAATTGAGTCCCCTAATTTTTCTGGCAGTTACCCTATTCAAGTTTCTGATGATGGAAATGGAAACTTAAGTATTTCAATTGCTGAGTCTACTCCAACTTCAGATGGTTATTTAAGTGCTGCGGATAAAAGTAAATTAGATAATGCGACTTCACAAAGTGTTTCTGGTTCTATTGTTGTAAGAAATTCATTTGGTACTTTTGATGTAGTAAACCCTAGTAGTGAAACGAATGTAGCTAATAAAGGTTATGTGGATAACAAAGTAAGTACCGAAATAAATAATTTATTTTATGATGAAATTATTGGTGATGGTATTTCTAATACGTATACTGTTAACCATAATTTGGGTACGGATTATCCAAAGGTTTCATTTTATTATGTTGACACAAAAGAAAATGTTTTGATGGATTTTACGGTTTCAAATGAAAATAGCATAATTGTATCATCAGATGAACCACTTTTAACTGATGAAATTCTTGTTAGCGTTATTGGTTGATAATTATGGATATTAAAAGTATTTTTAGAGTTCTCTCTAATTTGAAAGTACAGAAAAAAGCGTCTTTTGGTAAACTTTCAGATGCATCTGAAACAGTTGATGTTGAAGGTAATATTGCAGTCACTGGAACTGTTGATGGTGTTGATGTTTCTTCTTTACCTAACCAAATTGATTCCAAAGCTAATGAAACAGTTACAATAACTGCAGGCAGTGGTTTGTCTGGAGGTGGAGACTTATCTGCTGATTTTTCAATAGAGAATGCAGATAAAGGTTCCACACAAAGCATTTTTAAAGAAATTAATGTTCCTAACCAAAACACAATTTTTGCAGCAGAAAATAATGATTCGTTTTCTTTAAAAAGTGATAATGGACTTACTTTAACAACAGATGATGCTACTAACTCCATTGATTTATCTGTTAATGATGTTTTGAGTTTTTCTGCAATTAATTTTGAAACGAGTAACTCTGAGAGTGTTGCGGAAGGAAAACTTTTTTGGGATTCAAATTATGGAACTCTTAAATTAGGTTTAGAGGGAGGAAATTCCTCTGTTAAGTTAGGCGAGTCTCTTCTCGTTAAAGTTATTAATACAAGTAGTAGTTCAATCTCAAAAAATAATGTTGTTTTGGTCGATAATACGTCTAATGGTCTTCCTGGAGTTGTTAAGGTTAGTGAAGGAGACACTTCAAAACCCATTTTGGGTATTACTACAGAAGAGATTGGTATTGGTCAGAGCGGTTATGTTCAAACGGAAGGATTAGTTGAAAACATAAATGTTAATAATCTTTCTTCTGGCTCTTTACTTTATGTAGATTACTCTACAAGTTTATTGACTCCTCAAATTCCTTCGGGGCCTAACCCACAAAAAATAGCTGGGTTTGTTGTTCAACCTACTTCTGATGGCTCTGTTTATGTTGAGTTTGACCGAGGAAGAAATTCTTTATCTACACTAGAAGATGTTGATTATTCTGTATTGCCTTCTGACGGTGATGTTCTTGTTTACAATGCTACAACTTCTTTGTGGGAACCAGCGGTTGGTCCTGCTCAATCTCAATCCTTAAATGATGGAGAAAATGTTGTTACTGCAGAAGAAGCAAGACTTCACATTGATGATACGAATAACCCTCATGGATTAACAACAGATGTTATCCCTGAAGGTGAAACGAATAAGTACGCAAGTGATTCTAATGTTTCGGAAATCGTAACTAAAACTTTTGTTGAGAACTTAAATATTGATGCAGACACGGTGGATGGAAATGAAGCATCTTATTTAATTAATCGGGAAAATCACACTGGCACACAAACTTCAAATACGATTAGTGATTTTTCTACGGCTGTTGAAAATCAAATTACAAAAACACTTATTAACGACTTAAATGTAGATGCAGACACTTTGGATGGTTTTGATAGTGAAGATTTTGTTAAGAAAACCGAAGTTGGTTCTGCAGATGGAGTAGCTTCTTTAGGTTCCGACGGAAAAATTCCTTCAAGTGAATTACCTGCATTAAGTTTAAATGAAGTTTTTGTTGTTGAAACAAATATAGAAAGGGATGCATTAACTGTTCAAGAAGGTGATATTGCTCAAGTTACCGGTACAGGTTTAACTTTTATTTATGATGGAACTTCTTGGGTTGAAATTACTAGCGCCAGTGACGTAACAAGTGTAAATAGTTACACAGGTAATGTTAATCTTGATACAGATGATGTTTCTGAAGGAACTACTAATAAGTATTATGCTTCTTCTCTTTTTGATTCAGATTTTTCTGGAAAAACTACTGATGATTTGACTGAAGGAGTAAATAATAAGTATTACTCTTCGGAATTAACTAACGCAGATATTGATGAGCGTGTAAATAAAGCTTTTGTGGATGCATTGAATGTAGATGCGGATACGTTAGATGGTTTGGATTCAACTGCATTTTCGGAAGTTGGTCACACACATGAAACTTCTGACATTACTGATTTTTCTACGGCAGTTCAAAATGAAGTTGATAAAACTTACGTTGATAACTTAAATGTTGATGCTGATACTTTAGACGGAAAAGATTCCACAGATTTTTCAGAGGTTGGGCACACTCACACTTCTACTGAGGTTACAGATTTTTCTACTGCAGTTCAATCTGAAATTGATAAAAATTATGTAGATTTATTAAATGTTGATGCAGACACTTTGGATGGGAAAGACTCAACAGATTTTGTTTTTTCTTCTTCTGTTGGTTCCGCAGATGGTGTTGCGCCACTTAATGAATCCGGATTAATTAATGAAAGTTATTTGCCTGACTCTATAAAAACTTTTGTTACTGAAGTTTCTGACTTAACAGAAAGAGATTCATTAACTGCTCAATCCGGTGATTTAGTTAAAGTACTTTCGAATAATTTAACGTATGTTTATGATGGTACAGGATGGACGGAATTAACTGCAGCAAGTGCTGTTAGTAGTGTAAATTCACAAACTGGTGATGTCTCTTTGGATACGGATGATATTACTGAGGGAACTACAAATCTTTATTATTCTTCATCCCTTGCTAATGCAGATATTGATGCCCGTGTAGACAAAGATTTTGTTGATGCGTTAAATGTTGATGCTTCAACTTTGGAAGGTAATGATAGTACCGCTTTTGCAACTTCATCCCAAGGGAATTTAGCAGATACAGCTATTCAACCTGGGGATGATGTTAATACATTAGGGAGTGGCTCTGCACAAGAAAATCAAGCTGCTTTGGCTGATGGCGCTGGAAGTGTAAATTGGACTTCTTTGGATACAAGTTTAGTTCCTGAAGATGCGTCTGAAACAAATGTTTATTATACGACATCTCGTTTTGATTCAGATTTTTCTTTAAAAACGACAGATGATTTATCAGAAGGTTCTAACAATGAGTACTATACAGATGCAAAAGTTAGAACTGAAATTGAAAGTACTAACTTGGATTTGGGAAGTAATAACTTTACCACTACAGGTCAAGCTACTTTTGCTAATTCCGTAAGTACAATTACTGATTTACCTGATGCTTCTACATATCCAGGTGTAACATTTTTTGTTACTAGCGAAAATTCTCTTTATTCCTCTAATGGTTCTACTTGGTTTTCAGTTTTAGATTCTTCTAGTGCAACCACAGATGATGTTCAAGAGGGAACTTCAAGTCTTTACTTTACGGATACACGTGTAAATACAGCTATTGACAATAGATTAACACCTTCATATGTAAGCCCGTTAGTTTTTGATGATAGTCAAACTAATTTGTGGGTAGATAATAATTTAGGTGATGATTTCACTAATTCTGGTTTAACCTTTAATTCCCCCTTAAAAACAATAAAGAAAGCTGTTGAAGTTGCAGGTAACATGATTGAAGAAGCGGCATCCAATCCTTCTTTAAATGTTACTGGTGTAACTATTAAAGTTGCTGCTGGGGAGTACTTAGAGAGTAACCCAATCACAGTTCCAGCTAGGGTAAGTATTGTTGGTGATGATTTAAGGAATGTTCGGTTATTTGCAGAGAATCCAAGGTTAGATTTTTTCCATGTTTCAAGCTTAAATTATTTGTATGGCCTTAGGTTTATGCAACTTCAGTCTCCTGCTTTTGCTGTAGCTTTTCCTTCTGCTGCGGCTAAAGCTACTTATGATGAGGCTGAATCAACAATTACAGATGTTGAGTTGGTTTATTCTCCGGAAGGTTATGGGGATGTTGCACCCGAAGTTTATGTAGACCCTCCTGATATTGGAATTAGTGATAAAATTGAATCCATTTTCCTTATTGATGCTGGTTCTGGTTATGATTCAAATGAACCACCAGCTGTTGTTTTTTCTGGCGGTGGAGATAAAGTATATGTTGAAGCCGAAGCAGAAGCAGTTGTGGGAGTTGATGGAAGTATAAGTGGAATTGATATTATTAATCCGGGCAAAGGATATACAGAAAAACCTACTATTTCCATTGAGCCTCCGCCAGACCCTGGTGGAAATGTAGCAACCGCAGAAGTTTTATTAGATGCAGGATATTCCGCAGTTATTGAAGCTACCGTAAATGAGGGTTTGATTACTGGATTAACAATTACTGACCCAGGCTTCGGCTACACACAAAATCCTTTTATTTCTATAGCAGCTCCGGTAGAAAAACAACCATTTATTATTGGAAGTCCATATATACAAAACTGCTCTTCTATTACTGGTCCTTTTGATACAAATGGTAATTTAATACCCGTAACTGTCCCTCTTCCTTACGATGAAACTAATGTTTATAATGATGAGCTTGAAGAAGATAAAGTTGTTGTAGATAAAGAAGGTGCGGGAGGTGGAATGAGAATTGATGGTAGGGTTTGTTATGGCTATAATAATCTCACTGAAACTTTCCCTACTATTCCATCTGCTAGCCCGCTTCGAAGCATGGTTGCCGACGCCTTTACGCAAGTTAATCAAGGCGGACCTGGACACCTAATAATTAATAACGGATACGCACAATTTGTTTCTTGCTTTACAACTTTTTGTACTTACTCTTTTAAAGCAAAAAATGGTGGCTTTGCAAATATTTCCAACAGTGTTACGGATTTTGGTGAATTTGGTTTAGTTTCAGAAGGTTATCAACCAGAATTTTATACAAATGGATTTATTCAAAACACAAAAACAAGTACAATTTCTGCTGTTGATATGCTTAATCAAGGTTCTGGTTATGATGCAGAAAACCCTCCGTCTGTAAGTTTTAGTGGAGGGGGTGCAATTGTTAATGCTACAGGTACGGCAATTGTAGATGAAGGCGAGGTTGTTGGTATTGTAATAGATGATGGTGGGGATGGTTATACTGGATTTCCAGATATTTTTATTGACCCACCTCCACCTGGGGCTGAGAATCCAGAACAAGCATCTGCAGAAGCAGTATTAAGTGGAGTTGGTACATTAGAATTAGAAAATGTTTATATTGATGAATTTTCAAACACAAGACGTCCTGACGTAGGAAGCGTTGCTTTTGTTTCTAACACTAACGTTAGAGTTGTTAATGTTATTGAAGAAAATTTTGGATTTTCTGTTTCGTTTTTTCCTTCTATACCCAGCATTCAAGCTGGTGAAAAAGTTTTCTTTCACCAACTCTCAAATTTAAGTACCGGTTCTCACGTTTTTGAGTTTCCTGGCTCTGGGGTTACGTATAATTCACTTCCTGAGTATGGAGGTGTCCCTGATTCTTCTAGAGAAGTGGTAGAAGCAAGGCCCGGAGTTGTTTATTACTCAAGTACGGATAACATTGGTAATTTTAAAGTAGGACCGTTTTTCTCGGTAGAGCAAGCAACGGGTGTAGTTACTATCGATAGCGACCAATTTAATTTAAGTGGATTAAATGCGATTGGTCCATTTAAAGTTCAAGGAGTTAATTACGGTGTTCAGCTTCGAGAAGTAACTAATAATACTTCGTTGTTGGCTGATTCTGGACTTAATGGTAATGCTGTACCTACAACATTTGCTGTGCGTCAATATATTCAAGATACTATTAACAAACCCTTTATTGATGATTTAAATGTTGATGCTGGAACTTTGGGTGGATTAAGTAAAAATGATTTTGCTCAGTTAAATGCAGTTTCAAATACATTCACTGGTGATGTCGTAATTGATGGTGACCTTAATTCAAGTACTGCAAATTCTATTAATCTTTCAGCTAGTGATACTTTAACTTTATCTGCAACCAATGATGTTTCTATTACTGGTGATACTTCGATTTCAGGTGAATTATCTTCTACAGGGTCTTTTTCTTCAAAAGGTATTACAGAAAATTCTTCTGATATTGCACTTACAATTGATAGCGCAGGAGATGCAACTTTTAATTATGATGTGACAGTTAGTGGTGACTTTACAGTTAATGGAACAACTACTACAATTAGTTCTGAAAATGTTGCAGTTTCAAACACATTATTCCTTTTGAATGATGGACAACAAACTCCATTAAATGACACAGGTTTATTACTCCAAAGATATGAAACAACTTCACCGACTGATTTTAATATTGGTGTTGTTTGGGAAGAAGGTCAAGATGAATTGGTTTTTGGTTTTACTCAAAATGATGCTTCACAACCAGAAGTGGTTTTTGATGAATCTTGGTTAAAACTTTCTTCTCCAGGAAATGCAGAAATATCCAATAATTTACAGGTTGATGGTAGTATTAATGCTTCAACAGATATAACTATTGATGATAGTCCTTTGATTAAAAGAGGGACTGCTATTGCGCTAACATTTGTTTTTAGTTAAGGAGAATTTATGGCAAACCCAAACATTGTAGACGTAACATCTATTTTTGGAAAAACGGCAACTCAATTTGTTGGTGATGTTTTTTCACCTATTGTTACATGCCCAAATGATACAATCATAAAAATTAATTCTTTATATATTACTGCTACCAATTCTGAAAATTTCAATGGTTCTATTTCGGTAAGAATATCTAAATCCGTTGGTGATAATACTCGTTTAGCTGATGAAATAGCTGTACCTGATTCATCTTCTTTAGTGCTTATATCTAAAGATAGCAGTATTTATTTAGAAGAAGGAGATTCTTTGGATTTAAGAGCTAATGACGTTGGGTTTTTAGATGCTACTTGTTCTTATGAGGAAATTACCTAATGAAATTTATTACTACTGGTTCAATTATAGGTCAAAATAATCTTATAAGTGGTAATGTTAATGGGTTATTTAATTTGGACACGTATTATATTTATAAAAGTTTAGGTAACTTAAACGTCGTTGTTGGTGTTATTAATTTTGATTCTTTGTCTTTTTTGCGTGGCTCTAATGAGCGAGGTCCAACTTCTTTTTCTGAGGCTGGTTATTCAACAAGTGAGTATGAATGGCTTCCAGATTTTATAACGTTTAGTGATACTGGTGTTCAAACATTTACTATACCGAGGACAGGGAAATACAGGATTAATGTTGCTGGAGCTAGGGGTGGAGAAGGAAGTACTGCAGGGAGTCCGGGAGCTGGAGCAAATATTATTGGGGATTTTGATTTAAGTTCTGGTCAAGAATTAAATATTATTGTAGGACAATCTTCGTCGGCAAATGGTGAAGGTAGTGGTGGTGGTGGAGGTAGTTTTGTTTGGGATAAACAAACAGAAACTCCTTTGATTGTTGCTGGTGGTGGTGGTGGTGTTGGAGATACTTTTTCTGGTGATGCTAATGGTGTTAATGCAAGTACTGGAACAAGTGGTACTAGACCTAGGGGTGGTGGTCCTGCAGGAGGACAAAATGGCGAAGGTGGTGGAGCTTCTAGCGGAGGTGGTGGGGGTGGATTTTTAACTGATGGTTCAAATGGTAGTAGGGGACAAGGTGGACAAGCTGCTTTGAATGGGGGGTTAGGTGGAAACTCTGGACGTAATTCCGGTGGTTTTGGTGGTGGAGGTGGAGAAAACAGTAGTAGTGACAATGAAGGTGGGGGTGGTGGTGGTGGNTATTCTGGCGGTGGAGGTGGAGATGGAAGTAATGACCAAGGTGGTGGGGGAGGCGGTTCTTTTATATCCAACCTTGCTACAAATGTAACAACCAGTGATGGTAATTTTTCAACTACTGGAAGTGAACCTCATCCAACCTATTCCGGACCTATATCTAATGGTTCTTTTAACTCTTCCGTTCAAGGTTTTGTGATATTAACATTTTTAGATTAAATATTACTTGAGGAAAAAAATGACAAAAATAATTATTAATAAATGGCTACCGAAAAAACCCTATGCTGGTATGGCGATAGGAGAAAGAATTTTTGTTAGAGAAGATGCTAAATTAACAAAAACATTAATTGCCCATGAATTAGTTCATGTAGAGCAGTATAGAAATCATGGAATGATTAAATTCCTTGCTGTTTGGCTTTGGGAATTTTTAACAAAAGGATACAGGAACATAAGGTGGGAAAAAGAAGCATATAAATTTCAAAATGATATTTACTACCAAAATTGGGCTGAAGATGTCCTAAAACAAAACGGTTTTTGATTTTTGGTTTTTTCATTAGTATAATCAAAAATATTCGTGAAAGGATTTTTATGGAGTATAAAGAATACTTGGTTACACCAGAAAAAACTGTCATTAGAGAAAAAAATGCTTCTGATGAAGAATTTTTGAATGGGCAAACTTTATTATCTTCTGGAGAAAGTTCATTCAGCGGATTTAAAAACATTTATTTTCAAGTTGATAATGAAACACGACAAAAATATAAATCAGTTGTTAGGTTTTTACCTAATGTAGTGGATACTGTATGTAAACAAATCAATGAAGAAACGGGGGAGGAAAGACTTAAAGGTTATTCCGTTTCAGATTTTTATAATTTGCAATCTACGTTAGGTTTACCTGAAAATGATGTGAGAGTAACTTCATTTTATTTTGAAGGACCAAAAAACATTATTGATTTTTATTTTTCAACAGATGATTATGAAGGTTATGAAAACTGGTTGAATAATTATGGTTTCCGTATGCTTGAACTTCCTGAAAATGCTTTCCAGTATTTCTTTTCCATTCGTTATGATACAGAAACAAAAAAAGTTTTAACTCATAAAAGGTATGGTACATCCATAAAAATTGATATCGATAAAGTTTTTGAGTATCATTTTCTTAATCCTAGATACAAAATTTTTGTTGGTAGGCAAGGTTAATAAATGCCAGATTTAAAAACAATTCCATCTATTTTTAAAGGGGACCGAGAAGTTGTCCGTATGTATAAGGGCAGTATTGAGGTTTATTCGTTAGGGGAAGAAGCTTTTGTTTCTACTTGGAAGACAGATAATGATGGAGTTACGAATGATAACCAAGTTTCTTTACCTTTAGAAAATAGTGGGAATTATAATTTTTTGGCTGACTGGGGTGATGGTACTTCATCTTTGGTAGTTAAAGGTTTTGATGACAAAATATTAAGTTACGTTTTTTACAATAATGATTTAAATAAATTACGTTTAAGGACTGAAGATTTTAATTTTAATCTTTTGTTCGTTAAAGAGAAACTAACTATTTTTAAAAACGGTTTAAAACTAGTTGAGGATGTAGATTACGAAGTTAGAGATGAAAACAATATTGTTTTTTCTGATTTTATTTTACCTTTTGATGTTGTTGAACTTATTACCAACGCTGGTTTAGAAGAATTTAATTATTTTACTTTCACTTCTTCTGGTGGAGAAACTTTAATTTCATCGGATGATAATGGAAACCAAATAAATTATGTACCTAACTATTTTTCTTTGTACAAAAATGGTTTTCTTTTGCAGCAAACTAGGGATTATGTAGCTTCAGATGGTTCTTCAATTAATTTAGTTACTCCTTTACAAGTTAATGATGTAATTCAAGTATTTAATTATCCAGAAAGTTTTTATGAGGGGAATTCGTTACTTACTTCTAATTATCTTGCTTCTGGTGGAGAAACATCAGTTCAGGGCTCACACTTAACAAATGAAATTCTTTATGACGAAAATTTTGTTTTTGTTCATAAAAATGGAGTTAAGCTAATCAAAGGAGAAGATTACGATGTTTCTTCAAATAATGAAATAATTAATTTAACTCCTTTGGTTCAAAATGATGATATTAGTATTACTGCTGTAAATAATGAAAGTTTGTCTCTTCAAGAAAGAGCTACACATACGTATGAAAATATTGGTACGTATAATATTTCTTTGGTTGGTACGATTGAGGGTTGGAGATTTAATTATGGTGGGGATAAAGACAAGATTATAGATATTATTGATTTTGGTAGCCTTAGGTTGGGTAATAATGGTTTTTATTTTGCGGGTTGCACTAATTTAGAAATTTCTTCATCCAGAGAAATTAATCTTGAGGGAACAACTAATTTAGATTTTGCTTTTTCTGAATGTAAATCCTTAACAAATTCGTCCTCTCTGATTCGTTGGGACACTAGTAACATAATTACTATGGACAGTATGTTTTCAGGAGCTACGAATTTTAATGAAAATTTAGATAGGTGGGATGTATCTAATGTTTTAGATATGAGAGGTATGTTTTCGTATGCTGAGAATTTTAATCAAAGTTTAAATTCTTGGGATACTCAAAATGTTGAAGATATGAGTTTGATGTTTGAGGGTGCTAAAAGTTTTAATTCAAACATAAATTCTTGGAACACAAAAAACGTTAAAGATATGTCTAAAATGTTTCAAGGGGCTGAGGTTTTTAATCAGCCTATAAATAACTGGAATGTCAGAAATGTTTTAAATATGTCTTTCATGTTTGATAAAGCGTATTCATTCAATCAGAACTTAAACTCTTGGGACCCTGTTCAATTGACTAATGCTAACTACATGTTTAGGGAAGCAACTAGTTATAATCAACCTATGGATAATTGGTCAACTGCTTCTCTTGTTTTTTCTGAAGGTATGTTTGAAAACGCCTTAAGTTTTAATGGGGATGTAACTCGTTGGAACACTAGAAACACAGAAAACATGGATTTTATGTTTCGTGGAGCAAAACAATTTAATCAGCCTATTGGCTCTTGGGATGTATCCTCAGTAACAACAGCAAGATTTATGTTTGATTCCGCTGAAAATTTTAATGCTTCTTTATCTGGCTGGAACACTCAAAACATAACAACGATGGAAGGTATGTTTAGAAACGCTAAGAGTTTTGAAGGCACAGGTATTCCTAACTGGAATATTTCCGGTTTGAATAATGTTTCAAGTTTATCTTTATTTGCTTCAGGAGAAACTAGTTTCACAACAAAAAACTATGATGCTGCTTTAATTTCTTGGTCTGCTGGTGTAGATTTAGGTATTTACTCTAACCAAATTGCGTTAAATATGGGACAAACTAACTATAGTAGTGTAGAGGCAGCTAATGCACGACAAAACTTAATTAATGCAGGTTGGACTATTACAGATGGCGGACAAGAAGAATTTATTTCAACGTGGGATACTCAAAACATAGGAGTCTCTTCCGGTAATCAAATTTCTCTACCGTTAGTATTAACAGGAAATTATAATTTTGAAGTTAACTGGGGAGATGGAAATACAGACGTAATTACTTCTTATGACCAACCCGAAGTTACGCACACGTATTCTTCTCCAGGTTCTTATGATGTTTCTATTAAAGGAAATATTTCTGGTTTTAATTTTCAGTTAGGTGGAGACAGGTTGAAACTCCTTAATATTGATTCATTTGGTCCATTAAATGTTGGTGATGGTACTATTTCCGAAGATTCTTTTAATGGTTGTGAAAACCTTACCATTACAGCATCAGACCCGTTAGATTTAGAGGGAGCTACAAGTATTTCGGGTCTATTTTCGAATTGTCCTTCCATCACGTCATTCCCAAGCCTTCAAAATTGGGATGTATCTAACGTAAATGATTTTTCTAATTTGTTTAGGGATTCCACGTTGTTTAATGAAGATATTTCTATGTGGAACACTGAAAACTCAACAAACATGAGTTTTATGTTTGCCAATACTTCATTTAATCAAAATATTGGGGATTGGTCAGTAAAAAATGTTGTAGATATGTCCGGAATGTTTGAAAATGTTACATTATCTGTTTTTAATTATGAAAAACTTTTAATTGGTTGGAATTCACAACCACTTGAGAATAATGTTGTTTTTGATGCTGGCTCTAGTCAGTATCAATCACTTGAGGCACAAAACGCCCGAGAAAGAATTTCTTCTGTTTATAATTGGACCATCAGTGATGGTGGACAAGTTTGAATATCCTAATATGAACATGTAAAATACACAGTAGGAGGTATTTTTATGCCCTTAGATTACACTTCAGGTTCTGGGGAAGACCCCAGCGTTGATTATCCAATTGATGATTCCGGAAATTATATTTTACCCGCCGATAAGGAAGTTAAAACTTCAGGTGGTTATGCTGGTATTGATTCTTTAGGGGAAAAATACCGAAAAATTGTTGATTTTGATTTAAATAGTGAAGATGCTTATGACAGTATAGCAACTGAATATTCTGATGCTTGGGATACGTATTATGGAGGTACTTCTGGAGCCCCTGACTACACTCCAGAAAATGCTCTTAAATTACAAGAAGCGCTTGCTTTTTATCTTTGGATTACTGAAGATGAAGAGTATAGTGAAATTCCCGCTGAAGAAAGTATTGATTTTGCTCCGTACATTCGGGAAGAGGGTTCTGGAACAGGAACTTATGAACACCCAAATGCTTTTTATGATACGGATGTCTACAATAACGTTACGAATGATGGTGATGACCCATTACCAAGAGTTGAATTAAATAGTGAAAGAACAATAAATTCAACGATGGGTTCCGGAAGAGAAGTAGATTATTCGGGGCTTTATTCAGAGGAACAACTTGCTTCTACAGAATATGAAACAGTACGACAAGGACCTAAATCATTTTATGATTGGGGAGGTCCTTACGCTACTGGCAAAAAAACTTATTGATTAACATTTCTAACTAGGATAATTACTTATGGCAAATATTCGTATTACTCAGTTGGATAATGTTTTAGATGTTTCTTCTTTTAATCCTGCTGCAGCTGAGTTTGTTTTAGAACAAGGTACGGTAAGTTATAAAATAACTTCCGCAGAAATTTTTGGTAATTCCCAAAATGTAACAACTAATTTGGGTCCTACAACAATTACAGATAGTTTCACTACGCAGAGTTTAACTACATTAGCCACACTTAATGTAGAGGATACTTCTTTAACATTAAATAGCGACCATTCAGGATTGCCGACAGAAGATGCCTCTTTTTCTGTTAATCGAGGTTCTGAAAATAATGCCTCTATTGTTTGGAATGAAACAGAAGACCAGTGGGAATTTGGTCCGTTTCCTATTGTAGCAGAAACATTTTTTAATAATGAAGGTGATGAGGTTGCTTTTTCGGATATCCAAATTCAGGCAGGACCTAATATTGGTGGGGGTGGGGATTTGAGCGAAGATATGGAGATTAGGCTTTTAGATACAATTAATTTGTCTGGAGTAATAACTAATGATTTGTTAGTTATACCTGTTAAATAAATTATGCGAAAAAAAGGCCCTAAAAATGGTTTAGAAACTATTTATAGAGGGGTTAAGTATCGTTCAAAATGGGAAGTTTACATAGCTAAGTTACTCCTTTATTCTGATATAAGGTTTTTATATGAACCAAAAAGGTTTTTTTTAACTAAAACATTAAGTTATTTACCTGATTTTTATCTTCCAGATTATAATGTATACTTAGAAGTTAAAGGGGTTTTGAATCAAAAAGATAGAATTCTTTTAGAAAAGTTTTCTGAATTTGAAAAAATTGTTTATTTTGGTAAAAAACAACTTTCTTTTATTTATGGAAAGCAAGCTAATGAAATTTCTAAATTGAATATCTCTAAGTATACCCCCAGTAAAAAAGAAGTAATTCGGTTTAAAGAATTATTGTTTTACCTTATGAATAAGGAGTGAGTTTTATGCCCGAAAAGTTAGATAGGTGCGTAGAAAAAGTTAAAAAACAAGGTTATGATGAAGATTCCGCTTGGGCTATTTGTACGGAATCTGTTATGAAAAGCGAAATTGTTTTAGAGATTGACACCACAAAAGCTGCTGATGCTTCGTCTGCTGAGCGTGTTGATGGTGGTGTTAAATATAGGGGAACAAAGTTTCCTGGTTTTAATAAGCCGCGTAGTTCAACCCGTGATGGTAAAAAGAAAATGGTGTTAGCTAAAAAAGGCGATAAAATTAAAGTTGTCCATTACGGAGATTCTGACTACAAACATAATTACTCTAAAGAAGCTAGAGATAATTTTCGCTCTAGGCATAATTGTTCAGACCAAAAAGATAAATTTTCTGCGGCTTATTGGGCTTGTAAGGATTTATGGTCAACCAGTAAAAAATCTATTGATATTCCGTTTGATGAGGCTTTAGGTATGGAAGAAAACTATCCTTTACCTTATGAAGGTTGGAAACCTCATGGTGAAGAAAAAGAAATGGTTATTGCACTTCCCGTACCACCACATATTGGTGAAAAAATTCATATGCCTGGTGGTACTGATGTTAATGATATGCATATAACACTTATGTATATAGAAACGGAAAATCAAGATGAACATATTTTATTAGACCGTATTAGGGATGTTTTATCTTATGTAGCTCGTGAAACGTTTAGCCCTCTTCATTTAAATGTAAGTGGTACTGGACGGTTTTTTCATGAAGGTGATGACGTTTTTCATGCTACTGTTGATGGGTTGGGGTTAGCTGAGTTCCGCACTCATGTTTTTTATCATTTACGTGATTCTGGTGTCCCTGTTTCTGGTGAGCATGATTTTTTGCCGCACATTACGATTGGTTATATTCCAGAACATAAAGAAAATCCTGATATGGATGTTATTTATAAAGACCCAGGAAACCTTGATTGGTTTGCGTCATGCGTAGAAATTTGGCATAATAACTATAGACACAAGTTTTCTTTTAATACTGTTGTTTAATATAAGGAGTTTTTAATTATGGATGATTATAAAAACACAATGAAAAAAGAGGAAGAGGGGCTTGAAGGAGCCTGTTGGGAAGGTTATGAAGCTGTTGGTTTCAAAGAAAAAAATGGTAAACGGGTTCCTAATTGCGTTCCAAAAGATTCTAGTAAGGGTATGGCAATGAAAAAAATTGATATTCATGATAATGAAAGGGTTGTAATTAAATCGGCTGATGGTATTGAGTATGTTGTTACTAAAGATGGTCTTCATAGACCAGAAGAGACACCTACTGCAAATGTTTTGAAATCAACTAGGACTAAGCGTGGTGCTGAGGATTACATTCGTTTTCGTAAACTTAAAAACGCTAAGGTTGTTGATACAACCACTTTAAAAGGTTATGGCGCTTATATGGGTATGCCGGAGTATGATATGGGTTACCATATTATTGAGGAGGAAATGGATGAACCTGTCTCTAGTGTAGTTGATGACATGGAATCAGCTGATGATTTTGGTGATATTGTAACGGCTATGTGTGATGCTGGTTATGCTGAGATGGGTGAGTTTGGTGTTACTTTAACTGATAAATGGTATGAGTCGGTTGGTAAGTTTGTACAGGATGCTCTTTCTGAAGCAGCAATGAAGTCTTCTGACTTTTGTTGTGATAAAAAAGATTTGGTTATGCTTTCTTACAAAATGACTCAAAGCCTTCCTGAGAATGCTGATTTTGGTTATCAACGTCCAGAGCCTCAGGCTGTTTCGGATTCGGAAGTTTCAAGGGCGGAACAAAATGGGTCTTCTGGTGCTGTTGATACGGATAGTATGCCTGCAGAAAGTATTTCTGAATCAGAAGTTCGCACGTCAACATATAAATCTGATGGAGCTCCTGAAAACACAGATACAGGTCATGAGCGCAGGCCCGAAGAATCAATTTCGGATGAAGAAGTTTCTTCTGCCGCGCATGGTGGGGCTTCTGGCTCTACGGATACGTCCGACCCTAACATGAGTGGTGAAGAGATTTCTGATGGTGAAGTTGATACTGCAACTCATTTAGCTAACCACAATAAGGGTGATTCTGGCGTAACTCATGATGAGATGGATGTTTCTAAAGGAAAAGTTAAAACTGAGCATTACGACCGTGAAGAAGAACAAGAAGAAGCGGAAGTCGTGATAGAAAAAGAATCTGAGGGTGAGGAAAAGAAAACAGAAAAAGGTTATGATAGTGAAGAGGATACAATGAAGGGTGATGCTGCTGTTGAGGCAGCCGAGTTTGAAGCAGCTAATGCTGCGGCACCTAGTACTTCTTCTGGTTATGAGACTGAATCTGTCGAAAAAGGTAGTCCTGATTACTACAGCGATGACCCGTATGGTGATGAAGAGGCTGAGCCCGACGAAGAAGAAGAGGCTCGTGCAAGAGAAGCTGAGTACGATATGCTTGCGGAGCAGGGAGAACCTGACTTTGAACGTAGTGTAGAAAAAGGTAGCCCTGACTATTACAGTGATGACCCATATGGTGATGAAGAAGCTGAACCCGATGAAGACGAAGAGGCTCGTGCTAGAGAAGCTGAGTACGATATGCTTGCGGAGCAGGGAGAACCTGACTTTGAACGTAGCGTGAATGTTGTTAATAAAACGTTTAAGAGTTTATGGGAAGCCAAAGCTTGGTCTAACCCAGACCCGGAAAAGTTTGAAGTTGTACCGACTTCATTTTGGGATAAAAAAGAATTTGGTAGGAACAAAGCATACATTGTCAAAGAGCGTGGGCCAGCCAAAGAAAAAGTTGGCGCTCATGGAAATAGACTTGTTTAATTTTGTTTAAATTGTTATAAGTTAGGCTATGCAAATTTATTGCATGGCCTTTCTTTATGGATTAAATTATATTATAATGATGAATGCTATTGAGGTAACTTATGATTGAATTGAATTTAGATGATGTTTTCAAGAATTTAGATGTTCAGAAAGCATCTTCAAAAAAAAGAAAACGCTCTAAAAATAAAGTTCCTCCGGAAGCTATTCAGTTAGGTAATGAGTCAGCTTTATCTCATTTACCTAATGAAGTGAATGATGAATTTTTGCGTCTTTATAATGAAACAATTGATGATATGCTTTATCCATATGTTGCTCATGGGGTAGTTAGTATTTCCCATGCAAGTAAGTATGGACAAACAATTGTTGAGAATGTTTTTGGTAATGATTCACATTTAGGCATTTATCATTATTTAAAAGATAAAAATGCTAATAATTTGTCTGATAAAAAACTTGTTTCTCAAGCAGAAAAACTGCTTATGCAGGGTTGGCATATTAAAAGTGAGACTGGTAGATTTTGGCTTTATAACCCTAGTTTAGAGAGAGTTTTGGATATGGGTGGAAGTTCTAAAGAGTCTATTTATGCTGATGCTCAATCTTTTGGACCTGAAAATTCTCATTTGTTTTTTGATGAAATTACTGCTTCAAAAATTTACGCGTTAGCAAAACATTTTGGTTATGATGCTGATGAATTATCAAAATACAATAATTTAAATGTTTTATTAACAAAAACAGAAAATTTAAAATTAAAAGGTTACTTAACTAATTACGCTAGAATGCAAGTTTTGTTAGAAAAAAACCATACTTATAGGACGTTAACTCAAGGAACTAGTTTATTTGATTTATACGAAAAAAATTATAGGTTTTCTGATAAAATTGTTCCTAAAGGAATTATTTTATCTAATGATGATAATGACTTAATTGTTTTTCCTACAGAAGGTAAAATGGGAGAATCTTTTTCTTTTCATAAAGGCATGATGGGTTTTGTAGCTCATCAGCTAAGGAAAGAAATTTATAAAAACTTTAAAAAAATTAATTTTCAAAATATTATTCCTTTGAAAGACATGAGGTATGTTTTTGGTTTTGCTTCTGATTTTTTTGAGTCTTCAATGGTTCAACGCTCTTATTTTGAGTCTGTTAATGTTTTAGAAAAAATTAATAAAGATGAAATTATGAAGGATTTATCTACATTAATTGTGACTGAATCAATTTTGTTGGGAAATGAGTGGTTTAATCCTACGTCTTTTGGTTTTGATTCTGCATCTAACGAATTTTTTGTTTATTTCACTAAGGATTCTTTTACTAGAAAAAATTTGGATACGTTAGTTAATCCTGCTTCTAAAGAGGTTTTTTCTTATAGTTTAAATGCTTTAGATTTTGTAGATTATTTACCTAGTAGTTATAAAGATGTAATAAAAGATTTAGAGATTGATTCTTCAGATTTTGATGTTGAAATGAATTCAATAAAACAATATTTTGAGGAAGCAAAAGAATTTATTTTAAAGGAAATTTGATATGATTTATATTGTTTCTTCTTACGAGTATAATGAAAATGTTTTTTCTTTAAAAGAAATTTATGTTTCTTCTGGTGAATCCATGTATGTTTTATCGAAAGATTCAGGGTTTTTACCTTTTTCTACTGTTGGAAATGTGGTTGATGTTTATGATGCTTCTAAAAATTCTGTGTTTCCATTAGTTGGTTTTTCAGAAATTCGGGTTTATGATGGTGATGATGATGCGGGAGCTTTTTCTAAATTCCTGTACAGCAAAATTAAAGAAACTAATTTTTCTCATCCAGATGCAGATAAAGCTTTATTTAATGTAATTTCAAGTTTTGGAGATGAGTATGTCCAGACACCAATTTGATAGAGGTAATGCAGGTCAAAGGGGAAGAACAGGGGACAGGTTATCTCCTAATGACCCTAGTGAAGTCGGACCTACAAAAGCACCTTTGTACACGACAAAAATAAATCAAGAAAGCGCGAAAAGAGTTCGAATTGGTGACCCATTATCTCCCGTAGAGGAGGGTGACGTTGGACCTAAAGGAAAACCTTACCGCAGAGGTCAATATGCTCCAACCATTGAAGAGCTTTCCACTGAATCCATTGAAACTGCATCTCAAGAAAATCTTCTTAGTAAAAAATTACCTATTTTTTCTGATGGTGAGTTTGATAAAGAAAAATTAGATTCATGGAATCCTAATAAGGATTTTCGTAGTTTTGGTACAACTATTTCATCTGATGTACCTAAATATTCTTCGGCAGTTGTTTTATCTACATTTTTAGATGTTGGGGATTGGCTAGAGAATTTAAATATTGCTCATATTTTTGGTTCTCAAGAAATATCTGAGCAGCCTAACAGTAAATTTGGTGATTTAATTGTTCAAGCTGATTCTGGTAGTTCAAATAGAAAATTTCAGTCTAACTTAAGGGTTTTTCCTAAATTTTATAAGTATGTTTCTATACCACTAAAAAACTCTCGATTTGGAGAGAAAACTTATTCGGGTGTGAGTGTAGCTTCTTATGCAGTTCTTCATTCTATTGGTCATATCGTTTTTTCCAAACTTTCTTTTGATGGTAAATTGGATGTTATTGGTAATTACATAGATTATTCTGGTTGGGAAAAACGTGCAGATATTAATGTTTCTAGTGGTAGTTACATGGGTTATAAAAATCCTTCTGTTTGGAAAAGAAGTAATTCTTTGTCTTACCCTACGGAATTAAGTAAGTATTCCCCAATGGATGATTTTTCTGAGTCCTTTGCTCTTTATTACGCAAACACAGATTATTTACAGAAGTTAAGCCCTAATAGGTTTTCAATTATTTCTGATGTGACTAGGGATTATGGAGCTAATTAAATGTATTACACGGTTAAACTAATAAATGACTCGGTAGATAATAGTTATGCTGAAATTGTTCCTTATCAACAGGATGAGTCTGTTGTTTTTTACGTTTCATCTAAAAACAAAAAAATGAAAGCGCATTTAGAATCTTTACTTTCTCAAGAGGCGTATGTTTTATCTCCTGGTAGAAACACAGCAAATTCTTTTTCTGATGGCGTAACTCATATTTATCCTAACTCAATTTATCATATGCAGTCCTTGCCGGAAATTTTGTCTTGGCATGGTTATTTTGTTAGGTTCCATAAAGAAACACATAAATCAGTTAGGTTTATGGATGATGATTGGTATTCATTAAAATCTGCTAATGATAGTGTTTATTACAATAAACAAGGAGAAAGAATTGTTCGTTATGTGCCTCAAGGTTATGTTGCTGTGCATCAAGATGGTCGTGTTGTGGCTGGGGGTAAATATTTAAATGCTAATATTGATAAAGAGGGAGCTTCTTGGGTCTTAACAGAAAATCCTTATGAAGATGTTTCTTCTGACGAGCGTGAAATTGCAAAACAATATATGGATATGGCTTTGCAAGAGTATCATCCAGGTATTCATGATGAACTTTATGAAAGAAGAAATTCTGAAGATGATGATTATTTTGTTTCGCAACAAGATTTTTCTCCATCAGGTAAAAAACTTAATGAGCATTTTGATGATTTACCTAGTGAGCCGGAAAAAAGTTCTTCTTTAGTTGATGGAAAAATTATTTATTCTCCGGATGGAGGGTTTGCTTTAAATTCATCAAATTGGCCTCCTAATATTCCTGAGTATGATAAGTACGAATGGTATGTTTTTAATGATAATGGTTTATCTGATGAAGAAAAGGAAATGTATGCTAGCTTAACTGGTGAACATCCTATGTTGTTAACTGGTTTAAAGGATTCAGAATTTATTGAAGTTAATACAAATCTTCCTGTTGATGATGGTTTGTTATTGTCTGCACCAGAAGCTCAGGATTCTAAGTTAGAAGTTGATTTAACAACTCGTGAAACTTATTCTTTAGATGAATTAAATTCTTCAGAATATAAATCTTCTGTCCGTGAAGCACAAAGAAAACTTAATAAGATTAAAGATTTTACCCGTGAGGTTGACGCTTCTACAGGTGAATTAAAAGTTTCTGAAGAATTGAAAGATATGAAAATTTCTGACCTTCAAGGTGATTCAGCTCGTTTTAGAGTTAATCCATATCCTTACCAAAAAGCAGGTATTCTTGCTTTGACAGAAACATCTCAATATGAAGCTTATGGTGGACCGAAAGGTTGGCATGGTCATTATCTTAACTGGACGTACGGTTTGGGTAAAACCGCAGTTGTTTCAGGAGCTAATGCAGTTATGAGGAATCGAGGTCATGTTAGGGATGGGGAGCAAACAACTATTGTTACCGCACCAAATAAAAATATTTTTGTTTGGCAAAGTGAAATTGGTAAATTCTTAGGGGAGCATGCAGAAGTCATTGATGGTCCTCGTGATGTAAGGGTTCAACAATGGGAAGAGTTACTTGAAAAAGCTAGAAACAATCAACTTCCTCCTTTTGTGATTGTTGGTTCTTCTAAATTTCGTTATTTAAAAAATTCGGATTCGGATTTAGATGATGATGAGAAATGGGAGTTAGATGTTGATGCTCAGTACATGAAGTTGCTTTCTCAGGGTGGGCGCACAAGTACTGGTAATGTTCGTGGCAAGCACGTAGGTATTTTTACTGTTGATGAGTCAGGTCAGTATGTGAATCCTGATTCCGCTAGACATTCTGCTTTGCAGGAAATGATTGAGTCTGTATATCAAAATAATGGAATTACTTGGACGTTGAATGGGGATATTTCTGGTAATTCCGCTACGGATACAATTTCAGAAATTTCTTTTGTTAATGCAATTGTTAGAGATAATTATCTTGAGATGGCTCAAACATACACAAAAACAAATAGGGATACTCAAAGACAAAGTAAGCAGATGAATAGAAGAATTTGGCAGGACCAAGAAAAACTTCGTGAGTTTATGAGGCTTCATGGTGACCATATTTATCCTTTAAATGGCAAAACTGTTGCGGGGGAAGATTTTGGTTTTAAAAGAACTGAGGATGCATCTTCTCCCTTAGGTAAAAACTGGGGAGCTGTTTATGAAGAAGCTGGAAGTAAAATGCGTCGCGGTTTTGAGCAAAACCAAATGAAAAGAACTTTGGGTTTAATGAGTTTAATGATTGGTGCAAGTTATGGTGCTGTTTCCCCTCAAAGATTATTTGAGTATGATTTAGGTACAGAAAAAATTATGGAAGAGGCTTCTTCTAGGTTATCTCCTAGGGAGTTTGAAGAATTAAAAAACCAGTTAGAGCAATTTTATATGAGTGCTACTGAAACAAAATATAGTGCTTCTTTGGGAAGGCTTCCTGTCCAAGATAAAAATTCTCTTGAGAGAGATAATATTTACAAGAATTCTGTGGATGAAGAATATAGAATTCTTTTAGAAAATGTCGTCATGGGTTGGGACGCACCAATATTAAATCAGGTCGAAAATCAAATTGAGGATGAGATTTTATCCCATCAAATTGCAGGTTCTTCTCCTAAAATGGGTGTAGCTGGTTTTTCTAAGATGGCAATTAGGAATCTTTACAATCGATTGAGAGAAAAATATAGCGAAGATAAGTTTTTAATTCAGGTTGTAGATGGAGATATTCCTTCTTCTGAAGTTAGAGCTATTCAGGATGCCCACCAGAATGAAAAAGATAGGACTGTTATTACTTTGGTAACGGGAGCTGGGCTTTATGGTTTGTCTTTACCTGCGGATAGAAGTTGGAGGTTTCCTACTTGGAATTCAGCGAAAGCAGGTCAGTATGAAGGTCGTTTTCATAGGAAAGCAGAACAAAAAAACACTACTACTGTAGTTGTTCCTGACGGTATTGCCCAGTACATGCGGGAGATTGAAGAACAAAAAGCAAGTATGGCTAAGCAAGCTACTGGAGCATTAATTAATGCAGATGATTCTGGTGATGAGTTAGAAATTAATAATGTTTCTAACGCAGAAAATTTGTTGGGTAAACTTTCTCAATATAAACCGAGAATACTGGAAGATTCTTAGTTTTAATGATAGGATGATTTTATGGTAGATTCAGAAAGGTTAGAGGCTTTAAGGGTATTAACTCAATTATATGGAGAGGGTGATTTTGGCCCAGCTTCACAAGCTATGCCTAGATTTATTGATGACGAGTCAGGAGAAAAATTCAATGATTTTTTTGATTTTCTCCAGTCTTTGTACTTGTTTCAATCTGAATACGTAACTATGGAGAAAGAAAAAATTAATTCTGTTGCTTCGTCTTTACTTATGCAAGCTGAAAATTATGGTTACCCAAAAAATCAAATTGAGGTATTTTTAAATGAAGATACAAATACCTAATTTTAATTTAAAAGCTATGAATCCTGGTGATGATGTTTATGTTGATGAGCAGGGTAGACACATTATTTTTAGGATGATTAATGGTCAAGTTACTCCCATTAAAACTGATTCTAATGGTTACGCTAGTTGGTTGAAAAAACAGGGGGTTGAGATTGACCCTTCGGACCAAACGACTCTTGACCAATTAGATAGGCAATTAGAAATTTTTGATGCAGCTAGGGCTCGTGGTGGTCCTGAGTTGCAGCAGCAGTATCAGGAAGCTTTTGAAAAAGATTTGAAAAAAAGGCAAGAGCTTGTTATGCAGTATTACCAGCAAGCTTTAGAAAATCAAGCTGCTGAAGAAGGTGTTTCGAAAGAAAAACTTCAAAAACAGAAAAAACAAAAGTATGAGGAACATAAGGATAAAGAGGTTTCTCGTACTTCTTTGCCGGATAGGGGTTGGTCTTCATACATTAAAAGTTTTACGAATCAAGTTATTGATGCGTATGATTTAAATTATGAGGATGCCAATTTTTATTTAATTTATGCTTTTGATACTATTTTAATGAAAGGTATGGATTTAGCTGAGAGGGGAGTTGCTTCTTCGGATGTCAATATTCCTTCTTTAATTCAGGATGAGTTAAGTGGACCTACTACTTTTGAAAAACTGTATTCAACTAGGTATCAACCTTTTGCTGAACGAGAAGGTTTTAATCCTCATTACTTTTTAACAAATCAATATCCTTCAATGGAGAAACTTAATGAAATTTTTGCTGATGGTGGGGAAGCAGCAAAAGATTTAGAAAATACTTTTTATTCTTTGTATGAAAGGATGTATAAAGATTTTAATCCTGAGTCAGAGGATAGGTTTACTGAGTTAGATGGAAAATTTTCTGATGTTTTAGGTATTGATGATATTCCGGAAGAATTACCAAGTACTTTTGGTACGAAGGAAGCTTCTTCTTTAATGTCTACTTTCCGTAAAAAAAGTTCTATTTCTCCATTAAAAGCTGCTCATACAGTTACTTTGCATTCTTTAAGTAGGATTTTTGAATCTATTCCTGAATCTGAAAGAGTTCGTGCTGCGGTTTCTTTGGCGGATGATAAAACTGGTTTGCATGCTGTCCATAAGGATGGTTATCGCAATGCCTATAAAGAAAGTGAAGGTTTTGGCATGAGCCTTAGTAATGAAGCTATTGTTGAGTCTATTCTTAGGGATGCGGCTTCTGTTCAGGGTGGAACTACTACAGATAAAATTAATGCTATGAAAAGAATAGCTCATAATTTAGGTAGGTTAGATGGATATACGTTAATTAGGACAGATAATAAAGGTTATCAGTCTCATGTTACTAGGTGGTCTCAGGCTTCAACTCGTGCGGGAAGAGCTAAAGATGAGGGTCCTGGTTTAATAAATGCTGTTTTGGATGATGGTTTTAGGCAAGCTAATATTATTCCTAATTCCGTGTTGAAAGTACCTTCTTTTGGTGAGCCTGAAAAACCTAAGGAACCAGATTTTGATGAAGTTCCTAAGGAAGAAGTAACGTTGAGGGAAAATGAAGTTTATCCTGGATTTTTTAGGGAAGAAGGTAGAATTGTTTCCGAGGATGGTTTTGGCATAGATATTGTTGGCAGGCGTTGGGATGTTTATTCCCCTTCTGGGGATGTTATTGGCTCTGTTTCTATTTCTCCAGGAAAATCTCCGGAAGACGTTGAAAAAGCTAAAAATTCTGCTTTTAATTCTGTTAAACAAATTATTAATAGTTATAATATTGACCAGCAAGATATTGAAGAAGCCCAGGAAGAAAATCGTAGAGCATTTTCAAATCCTGTTTTTAATTTTGATTTTGAGTTAAGTGAAAAAGAAAATGAAATCGTTCAGCAGATTGATTTGGATGAGTATGACGTGAATGAGATTATTCCTAATCGTGCTTTCCGTGTTTCTCGTGGGGATAAAAGTTTAGATTTGGTGTATAAAGATAAACTTTATTTTGTTGAGAAAGATTCTGAAGGTGGAATGAATTATTATGTTCCTTCTGTGGATTCTTTCCAGGAATTTTTTGCTGAAAGTGATGAGGGTTCTGAAGAAGAAATTGAAGATACGAGCGATGTTGTTGAGTTGGAAGATGAGGAAGACGAAATTGAGTTGGATGAGGACGAAAATGAAGAAGTTGAAACTATGGAAAGCATTCCTTTTCCTGAGCGTTCCCCGTCTTCTCCTGAGGAATCTTCTCAACGAAATAGTGGTGTGATGTTGTGGAATTTAGATGAGGATAAATTTCAAGAGTTGTTAAGTAATTATGATTATGAAGATACAGGAATTTTTTGGAGTTTAAATAATTCAGGTACGTATAATGTTTCTTTACCTAAAAATGTTCGTGAGGAGTTTTTGAATTCTTCTAGTAAATCTATTAATGTTGTTTCGTCTTTTAAGTAAAGTCATAAATTAATTGTGTTTTTCATGTATATGGTCTACAATTACCATATATTTGTGCTGATTGTTGGTTTTTTCATTTAAGTTTGTTAATATTTATTTAGTTGGTTAATCATGGAAAACGAATTTAATCTTTCTATACCGGTTACTGCAATGAAATCTGCTTCTGTCAGCGAAAATGCTGATGGTGAGTGGGTTTTTGAAGGTATTGCATCTACAGATGATGTTGACCTTTATGATGAAGTTGTTTATCCGGATAACTTTTTAAAAACGATTGATTTTTTTAAGGATAAAGGAAAAATTTATTTCGACCATGATTACGCTAAGGAAAGTGAGGATTGGCTGAAAAATCATGGGTTTTCAAAAGAAGAAGTTTTGAATATTAAAAGCCCTATTGGTAAACCAGTTGATGCTAAATTAACGGACGAAGGTTTATATATTAAAGGCATTTTGAATAAAGAGCACCCAATGTCTAAAATTATGTGGGAGCAATATTTAAATAATCCTGATGAAAATTTTCGTGACCAAATTGGTTTGTCTATTGGAGCTAAGTATTTGGGTCAGCCTAAAAGGGAGTATGATATTAGGAAAGGTAAGTACGTAACGTATCTACCTGATTTGCTTTTGTATGAAGTATCTATGACTCCTGAACCTGTGAATCCACATACAAGGACTTGGGCTTCTGTTTTGAAAAGCATGATTAAAGATGCTGAAAATTCAGAGAAAGAACAATTACCTCAGTATCATACAATTGAACCAGATGATGTTGTTTTTGATGAGAATAAAAATATTCTTGCTGTTAAATCAACAGTTGAAGGTTCTGATGGTATGATTCACGTTTTTGAGTCTTATATTGATGTAAAGGAGGATGTTATAAAAGCCATGGAAAACACACATGATACAGAAGAACAAAATGTTCAATCTAGTATGCATACAGAAAAAGCACCTATGGATGATGAACAAGAAGCTCCTCCTGGAGAAGCTCAACCACCCGAAATGGGCGACATGGCTGAAGCTATGGATGAAACTCCAGGTGAAGAGGTTGTTGATGAAGAAATGGGTGGTGAAGAGGTTTCTGAAGGTGTACTTGATGAACTTGTCCAAGAAGATGCTGGTGAATCTGAAGGTGAGCCTGATGTAGGGGAACCTCAACCTGATGATTCTCAAGAACTTATTTTAGATAAGTTGGATACTGTTTTGGATACGTTAATGACAGTAGCTGACGCACTTCATGATTCAGGTGATGAAACTTTGCCTGGAGAAGAACAAGTTGAAACTGAAATGATGACTAAAAGCACTCAAAAACAAGTAGAGAATGTTTTTGAAACTGATTCATTTAAATCCGCTTTGGAAGAAGTAATTTCTGAAAATCAAACTGTAAGTATTTCTCAAGAATCTACTGAAAGTTTTACTTCTGCCATTAAATCTGTTTTTGAAGGGTTTGAGGACCGGGTTGTTGGTAAAGTTGTTGAAAAACTTACTGAAGAAACAACAGTTGTTCAGAAAAGTGTTCAAGAACAAACTTCTCAAAATAAAAATGAAGAAGTTGTTAAGCCCGGAATTGCTGTAGATAATGCGGAATCAGAAGAAGTTGATATGGATGTCCAAAAGTCTGTTTTTGGTGAATCCGAAGAATCTGGTTTTGATATGGATACAGTAAAATCCCTTACTAATAAATATATCGGTATTCAGGGCTATACTCCGGATGCTTCGCAGAAGCGTGCGAGAATAGTCATGGAAGCAGAGAATACACTAGGTATGAGCGCGTCAGAATTTAGACACTTCATTCGTAAAGCCGAAAAAGGCCAATTGTAAATTTTTAGGAGGATATTGTAATGGCTAACGACCGTACATATGAACCGCACCTTGATTACTTGGAGCACCTTCCGCTCGATGTACTTAAGGCTATTGATGGCACCTCTCAGGTTGCCCAGTCCCTAGAGCGTCAGGACCTTGAGGGTGAACTTGAGCGCCTGAACATTCTTGAAACACCTTTTTATGACCGTCTTAATAAAGTTCAAGCAACTGCTTACGAGCACGAGTACAACGTTGTAACCTCTCGTCAGGATAAGATTGGTTACTCCGCATACCGCGATGGTGGCATTCCACGCACTATTGAGGTTGAAGTTGCTCGTCGTAGGACACTTCCAACACTCATCGGTCACCGCATCACCATCACGGAGCTTGCTGTAGCAACAACTCGTGCTGGTGTTCAGACTGCTGAAGAAACTGCTCGCACAGAGAAAATGGTTGCTGTTATGGAAGAAACAGAGTACTTCCTTTTCCATGGTAACCGTGCTTTTGGTTCTACTGATTTTTCTAACCCACAAAACCTACAGTTTGACGGCATGGAGAACATCGTTAAGCGCGGTGCTCCACAGAATGTTACGGACCTTGAAGGTGCCCCACTTTCCCTTGCTGCCCTTTGGTCAGCAGAGAATAAAGTATACCTCACACAAGGTTTGGCACGTCCAAACACCATCTTTATGTCGCCAGTAGATAAAATTAACCTCCAGCAGGGCTTTTACCAGATTGCTCGCACCAACCAAGCAGAGCGTGCCTCTGGCGTACTTGGTACGGAAGCACAAACTTACATTTCTGCCTACGGAGAGTCTGAACTTGTTACAAACCGTTTCCTCGGTGACTGGCATAAGTTTACTGACCAAGGTTTTGGTGCTACTGGCGGTGAGTTTGCTCGCCCAAGTGAACCAAGTGGTGTAACTGGTACTGCTCAGAGCAATACAACTGGAACAGCTGGACTTGAAGCTGGTACTTACAGCTACGCTGTTAAGGCAGCTAACTTCAATGGTGAGTCCGCAGCTGTTGAAGATGAAGACATTAGCGTTACTTCTGGTCAGGAAGTTTCTCTCGCTGTTTCTAACGTCCCAGCTACAACTAAATGGCTTATTGTTTACCGTGCGGATGGCTCTGGTGACTACAAGTTCCTTAAGAAAGTTCCTGTTTACGCAAGTGGTACTGTAACTGTTATTGATGATGGTCACGAAACCCTTACTTCTGCGTATGGTACATTTACTTACCGTAAGGTCCCAGGCACAGGCTTTGTTGCTGGTGTTGACCTCATGACAACAATGCTTGCTCAGTGGATTCCTCTTGAACAAGTGCCCCTTCCGCAAACTCTGAACCGTGACTTTGCTATTCGTCACGTTAGCTCGCTTTACAGCCGCGCTCCAGAGTTCAACTTCCTTATTGTTAACGTCGGTCAAGAAAACCTCTACTAAAGGTAGTGATTTAGAGGGGGATTAAATTCCCCCTCTTTACCTACTTTTTAATAAAAAGGAGGAGATTACATGGCACTAGATTTTTTTGATAAAGAAGCCATCAGGCAATCTTTAGTTAATCCGAATGAACCAACTCCAAATGCTGTTTTTGATTTGGTTGTTCGTTTAGATGCTATTCAGGATGCTATTGATGCTTTGACAGTTGGTTCTGCTAGCGTAGATGATGTTCTAACTGCTTTGCAAACTACTGTTGAAGACTACTAAAATATTTGAAAAAAACGTTCTAGTAGGGTATACTGCAAATTAATTGCAGTGTACCTTTTTTATTAGGAGTTTATAGAATGTATAATTTAAAATTAAAAGATATTTTTGTTGCTCCCGGCAGACAAGTGAAGAATATTGGTGGACGTATTGTTGTATTTTTTGATGGTTTGGCCACTAATGTTTCTGAAAGCGTAGCTGAATTAGCTAGAAAGCAATACTACATTGAAGAAGTTATTAATGTTAATGAAGATACTCAAGAAGCGACAGAAGAAACTCCAGAAGTGGATGATGGTTTTGTTGAGCATGAAGGGGAGGAAGTTCCTGAAGATGAGATTGATGAAGAAACTGAGTATGAGGGCAGCGTAGAAAATACTACTTCTGAAGTTATTGAAGAATCTATTGAAGTAGAAGTTCCAGTAGTTCATGAAGAAGAAAATAATGAAGAGGAAGAAGTTGAAGAAGTAAGTGAAGGTTATGTTGAAGTTTCAAGTGATGTTGTTTCTGATGTTGAGGAAACTGAGGATAACAAATTAACTGCTGAAGAAATCCAAGGTTTGTATGATGAGTTAGGAACTTGGTCTTCTGTTGCAGAATATCTTGATGTTAGTACTGCTACGTTAAGAAGGTACAGGGAAGAAGTAGGGTTGCTTTAAAACTTAAACATAATTTTTTAAGGCGAATTTTTATTCGCCTTTTTTATTTTTGGTTTGGTATAATGATTAAAAATCTGTTTAATTTGAGGTAATGAATGGAATTTTCTAGAAGTCCAGAGTTGTCAAATAAAGAAATGAATCTTTTGATTCAAGCTACCGAGGATAGGATTTTTGGTATACCAAAAAGTTTTGGGATTGATGAAGATGGTTTACTTCCCCAGGAAGCTAGGTGTTCTAATGGAAACCAAAGTTCTGTACCTGGTTTTCAAGCTTTATTAATTCGTGCAATTAAAAAAAGTATTGCTAGGGTTGAGAATAGAGTTAAATTGTCTTTAACTCCTAGAAGAAAAACGAATTTTGCGAAAACCCCCAGAGAAGTTTATGAAGATAGAGTTAAATATGGTTCTGGTGGTTTGGATTCTTTTAGAACTCCTGAATCTAGAAATTATCCTTCTTGGGAGGATTTGAATGAAGAGCAGCAAGGTTTTTATAATGATGACCCTAACCTTTATACGGTAGGTACTCTTCCTTGGGATTTATTAACGAGGGAGCAACAAAAAATATTTTCTCGTCAAGTTCTTTATGTACCTAATAAGATTGAGGATGAGGAGAGGCTTGATGGTAAGGGACGTAGTTACATTAAGTTGTATGAAAGGTACGTTAGTAGGATTCATAAGTTAGCTTTGGAGATTCAGGACCCTCAAGGTTTAGGTATTCCTTACTTAAATCGTACGTATGCACCTAATGAGTATTTTTTGTATAAAAAAGAGGGTGGTGTTATTCTTTTTCCTGCACAAGCAAAAATTTCGGCTACAGGTGGAAGTAACATGATTGCTTCTTCTGGTTATGGTTTGGTTGTTCCTAACATGCCGCAAATTATTGCTGCGGATTATACGTTTGGTCTTGAAGAGATTCCTGAGGATTTGCAGGATGCCATTGCTTTGTTGTCTGCTGTTAAGGCTTTTGAGGCGGTAAATACTGCTTTTACTAAGGGTATGATGAATTATAGTGTTCAAGGGTTTTCTGCTTCGTTTGGTAAAGGTTTGTATTCGGATGTTATGGAGCGTTATAAGCAGGAAGCTGAGGATTTACTTGCTCCTTACTATATGTTTACTATGACAGGTTATTAATTGACTTAAATTTTTTTGTATGCTATCTTTTTCTTAATTTCATAGAAAGATTAAGGTTTTTAATGTCTCATAATAATGTTGCTCACGTTAATCAATCTCATGGGAATTCAGCGCATTCAAATGTATCTCATGTTGATTCCGCTTCACATAATAATGTAGCTTTTTCTAACTTTAGTAACCATAATGATTCTCCTGAAATTGGTACTGCTGTGCCTTCTTCTGGTGTTGATATTGGTGAAACGTATTTGGTTGCTTCTGAAAAAAACCGTTTGTATTTTCGTGATACTGGAAATACAATTCGTTATATTGTTGGTAATAAAGTAAGTAATCCTCCTTCTGAGGATGAGGGAGAAATTTATATTCGTAATGAGGCTCCAGCTGAGGGGGCTTCTGGTAAGTACTTGTATTGGAGTCATGGTCCTGGAGAGACGTATAGGGCTAGGACTGTTGATGTTGGTGCTACGTCGGACCCTACTGGTGCGGTTTTTATTGATGAACCTCAGATTCTTCTTGCTTTTTCTGGTAGGAAGTATACGATTGCTCCTCCTTTTTCTAATTTTAGTAATCATAATGATGTGAGTCATTCTAATTTTAGTGACCATAGTGATGCTGCTCATAATAATGCTAGTCATGGGGATGGTCCTCATGGGGATGTTAATCATGGTGACCACAGTGACCATTCTGATGCTGGACCACCTCCACCTAGTAGTCCTCCTCCGACGGTTGAGCCTGACCCAGAGCCTACGTTGCCTCCGGCTGGATGGAAACCGTTTGGTGACAGAAGAGCTTTTCTTTACGATATAGTAGATGATTCTTCTCCGGAGGTTTGCTCTCTTACTGGTCCAGAAAAACGTTGTAGTTCAGACGAAATTATAGTTCTTGAAGGTAGTGCTAGGTGTGGAGCGGCAACTGCTCGTTGCGAACCTGACCCTAATTTTAATGATGCCCCTCCCCCTCCTCCGCCTCCCCCTCCTCCCCCTCCTCCTCCTCCTGCTC